>Ga0207706_10000727_pt1 | contig 34397 bp, 39 predicted proteins | sample KBSC53metaG_FD_184318 | JGI IMG/M metagenome (GOLD analysis project Ga0207706, IMG submission 184318) | Corn rhizosphere microbial communities from Kellogg Biological Station, Michigan, USA - KBS C5-3 metaG (SPAdes) (version 2) | ecosystem: Host-associated > Plants > Roots > Rhizosphere > Soil ... | reverse complement strand
CAGCGCCCGAGCGCGCGTTTCAGCCGATCCGGCCAGGTACCGTTTGCGCGCGAAGACCGAATCGTCGTACGCCGGCTCGAAGCCAAGGCGGCGCAGCTCCGCAACGCCTTCGTCGAACTCCTCGCGTTTGAAGGTGCTCGCAGGCGCGACGATCGCGATCCGGTCGCCGGGGCTCAGTGCCCGGGGTTTCTGCATCACAGAAACTGCGACATCTCATGCGCAATCGCGCGGTGCTCGTCACGGCCGATCACAGCGCGGAGCGTGCGACCGTTCATCGGACGCGCGGCGACAGGCGAAGCGAGAAATCGTTCTTTTGCCTGTCGGTGACGTTTCAAGGCGTCGTCCACCTCTGAGAGACGAAGCGTGCCCGGCGCATCGAATGTGCGGATGACCGACTGAGAATCAGGTTTGGTTGTTCAACAACGAATTTCGTGGACAGACTGAGCTTGCAGGCGACGATTCGCAGCGGTGAGCCGCGCGCTGGGCCCGCTTAACCGGTCACCTACTGCGGGCGTTCGACGACTGATTTGTAACCGCTGCCGTATTCACCAGAGATGATGGCGCAACGGGAACCCACTGCCAGGGCCGGCCTGCGAGTGGTGGCCGACACCGGGAGCTGCTACCCGGATTGGGCGGCGGTGTATGCGGACAACGCCATCTGGGTCTATCGCATGATCGTCAAGCGCATCGGCAACGTGCCCGACGCCGAGGATCTCACTGCCGAGGTGTTTCTAGCCGCGCTAAGGCCGCTGCGAACCACCGCAACGGTGGCCCAGGTTCGCGGGTATTTGCGCGCCATCACGCGTTCGGTTCTGGCTGCGCACTGGCGCCAGACCACGGGGTGCGACATCACATCGATCGATGATGTTCCGGAGGTGTCGCACGAGGCCGATCATGCTGTCGACATCGCGGCTGCGCAACAAGTTCGTCGCGTGCTCGCATCGCTTCCGGACAATTATCGCCGGATTCTGGATTTGCGGTTCTTGCAGGGTCGTTCGATCAACGAGTCGGCAACTCAAATGGGTGTGAGCGTCGCCAACGCCAAGGTTTTGCAGCACCGAGCACTACGACGGGCCGCCGCGCTCACCGAAAAGGATGAACATTGAACGCCCGTAGACTGCGTCGTTATATCGACGACCTACTCTGTGGGCGCCGACCCCGGCCGTTTGACGCCGATCGCTTCGAAGCCGCGCAGATACGTACGGCTATCGAATTGCGTGCCGCCCGTACGGCCAGCGGTGCGCCAAGCGAAGACTTCCTGACCGACCTCCAGCGCCGGCTGGCCGCATGGATACCGGGCGCCCAGGAAAACGCCGACCCCCTAACGGACCGCACGCAACACGTAGGCAGGTGGTTGTCGCCGCGTCGGCCGCCGCGCTGGCAGGGAGTGCCGGCGTTGTCGCCGGAGCCGCTACTGAGCGCGTCGCCCCTGACGGCCGCTCGCACGCCAACAGGCCTTCGATGCAACCCGGTGACGGCAGCTGGCAAGTCGTCGCGGCAAGCGCAAATGTGCCCGCCGGCGTGATGCGTCCCTTTGACGTCGGTTCGGCGGTCGGGTTCGTGCGTCGGGTCAACGGCCAACCCGAGGCGATCTCGGGGGTGTGCACGCACCAGGGCTGCAGGTTGTGGTTCGACCGGCCCCTAGACCAGCTGCACTGCCCCTGTCATCCGACCTCGTTCTCACCTACCGGCCAGGTCCTCGGCCATCTGCTGCGAATCGCCCCAGACCCGTTACCGCGGCTGGACGTTCGCGAGCTGGACGGATCCATCGAGGTGTTCGTGGCGGAGAAGCCGCCCAACGAGCCGGCCTGAAGTGTAACCGCCCACCTATCTCTACAGTGTGAAGGTCATAGCCAGTCTCGCCGCCGTCGGCGTCCTGTTCACCGCGGCGTGTTCCAGCCCCGCATCCAACACCACTGCTGCCAGCCCGTCAGTCAGCTTTCAGTCGGGCATGACGCCGGGTATGTCCGGCCAGGCCATGCCTGGCATGTCCGGCTCTGCCATGCCTGCCATGTCCGGTATGCAGTCACCACCCGCTTCGGCATCGGCGACGACCGCTGACTCACCCGCCCCGCAAGGCGGGACGGCCGTGAGCATCAGCAACTTCAAGTTCAACCCGGCGACGCTGACCGTCCCGGTCGGCGCGACGGTCACCTGGACCAACCAGGACGAGGAGCCCCACACCGTCGCCGGCAAGGACGGCTCTTTCCACTCGCCAGGAATGGACACCCATGGCACGTACAGCTTTACGTTCACCACGCCTGGCTCTTACGACTACATCTGCTCCATCCATCCGTTCATGACCGGCACCGTGGTGGTGACCAAATGAGTGCAGAGCACGACCCAGACGGCATGACCCGACGGCAGCTGATGCGCCACAGCGCCTGGTTCGGCGCGGCCGTCGTGCTGACCGTCGCCGGCGGCGAGGTGATCTCACACGTCGCGGGGTCGGCAGGCGCCGCGCAACCGGCAAAGCCTGCGATGCGGTTCGCCCAGATCAGCGACAGCCACATCGGGTTCAAAGGCCCGGCGAATACCAACGTGACCGATACGTTCAACCACGCCATCGGCCAGATCAACGGCCTCGACTACACACCCGATTTCGTGATCCACACCGGCGATCTGACCCACCTGGCCACGCCCGATCAGTTCGATCAGGTCAAGCACATGCTGGGCGAGCTGAACACGCCGCACGTATTCACCGTTCCCGGTGAACACGACTCGACAGATGATGCGGGACAGAAGTATCGGCAAGCCTTCGGCGCGGGCACCCGCGGCGACGGGTGGTACAGCTTCGACATCGCAGGTGTGCACATCATCGGCCTGGTGAACACGCTGAACATGCAGAAGCTCGGACATCTCGGCGCCGACCAGCTCGAGTTCGTCGAGAAGGACGTCGCGGGCCTGTCTAGCGACACCCCGATCATCGTGTTCAGCCACATCCCACTATTCGCCATGTACCCGGACTGGGGGTGGGGCACCGACGACGCCACGCAAGCATTGAGCTACCTCAAGCGGTTCTCGTCGGTGACATGCCTCAACGGCCATGTCCACCAGCTGTTTTCGAAGACCGAGGGCAATGTGACGTTCTACAGCGCCACTACTACCGCCTATCCGCTGCCCGCGCCGGGTCAGGGTCCCGCACCCAAACCGGTGACGCTGCCCGCCGGAAAGCTGCGCGATGCGCTGGGCATCCGCGAAGTCAGTTACACCAAGGGCCAGCAGTCCCTCGCACTGAAGGATCAGAAGCTCACATGAAGATCATGGATCTGGCAATCAGAACAGCGATCAGCGCCACCGTCGCGGTCAGCGGCGTCATACACGCCTACCTCTACATCCACGGCTACCGTGACATCCCCGCGGTAGGGCCAGCCTTCCTGGTGCAGGGCAGCGTCTTCTGCGCGCTCGCGGTGCTGATCCTGGCCGGCGGACCGGGGTGGCTGCAACTGTGCGCCGCAATCGGGGCGGCGGGCTCGCTGGTCGCGTTCGCGCTGTCGCGTACCGTCGGCCTCTTCGGTTTCACCGAAACCGGTTGGGAACCATCACCCTACGCTGCGATCACCGTCGTCGTCGAAGTGCTGACCCTGGTGCTGGTCGTCACGGCGGCCCTGCGCCAGCGTCCACGGGCGTCGATGGACCTTCTGCCCGACTTGAGCCCCGACGGCGCTGCTGAACCATCAGCTCGCCAGCGATAACCGACGTTGCCGTCCGCACGGTTGCGCCGAGAGACGGAACGCTGACGGCGTTGACCTGCATAGCCGCACTGACCGCATGTTGCCCTTGCGTGCGCACCTCAGCCCGGCGACCACGGCGCTGGTGCGCGCGATTCCAGTTTCGGGCCACCGAGAACTGGGTAGCACTGGTCGTCGACGCCGCCGTCATGCTCCCGGTGGCCCGAGCAGTTGCCGGAATGAATCCTGCCCGTGCCCAAGCGCGCGAACGGGGGCTGCAGATCCGGCGGCTGTTTGAGCTGTCCACATTGCTCGTCGAGGCCCGCCCTGCCCGACCTGCTGTAGAGATCGTCGGCCTCTTCCTTCGCCGCGAAGCCGACACCGGCACCGACCTGGGACTGGCGATCGCCAAGACCTTCCTCGACGCGCACGGCCAACGGATCTGGGTCGATCACGTCCCAGAGGCGGCGCCACTTTCTGCTTCACCCTCCGTATTGCTACAGACCTGCCCGAGGAGCACTGAAATGGCGACCGTCCTCGTCATCGACGACGACACCGCACTGCTGGCGGCATGCCGCGTCGGACAGCGTGCCCTTGGCCATCAAGTCCGTACCGCCGCGACCGGTGACGCCGGTCTTTCCGACGCGGCCGTCTACCCGCCCGCCGTGGTTGTTCTCGACCTCGGGCTCCCGGATATGGACGGTATGCAGGTCTTCCATCAACTATGGGGATGGACCCAAACACCCGTGATCATCCTGTCCGCAGACGGATCAGAAGACCGCAAGGTCGAGGCCCTGAACGGCGGCGCCGACGACTACGTCACCAAACCCTTCGGCATGCGCGAACTCGACGCCCGGTTACGCGTCGCGCTTCGCCACCACGCCACCGATCAGGCCGAGCCGATCACTCAGCTCGACGTCGGCCCACTAACGCTCGACCTGCTGCAGTATGAAGCGAGCTACCGAGGTGAACGGACTGACCTCACGCCCAAAGAGTTCGACTTTCTGGCCTACCTCGCCCGCCACGTCGGGAAGGTCTGCACACGCCGAATGATCCTCGAGAGTATCTGGGGACCGGGGTACATCAACGAACATCACTACCTCAAGGTCCACGCATACCGTATCCGCAAGAAACTCCATGATGAACAAGGCGAGTTTCTGCAGAACGATCCCTCGGTGGGGTACCGGCTAGCCGTCCACGAAGCCGACATCGGCCGTTACCGCAACACGATCCCAGCGTCAGTCAATCGTTCAATGATCGTGTCAATTTGAGATTGTTCTCTTTAGCTTTTAGGACAATTGACCGATGGACACCCGACGCCTGCAGCTGTTGCTCGCGCTCTCGCGGCTCGGCTCGATGCGGGCCGTCGCTGATACTCACCATCTGACGACGTCGACCGTGTCGCAGCAGATCGCCGCGCTCGCAAAGGAAACCGGCGCGCAACTGATCGAGCCCGAGGGACGACGGGTGCGGCTCACACCCGCGGGCCAGCGCCTCGCCGAGCACGCCGTCACGATCTTGGCGGCCGTCGACAGCGCACGCCTCGACCTCGACCCGGACGCCGAGCCTGCAGGCACCGTGCGCGTCGGCGGCTTCGCGACCGGTATCCGGCTCTCGCTGTTACCGATCGTCACCGAGCTCGCAGAGAAGTTCCCAAAGATCCACTTTGTGATCAGCGAGTACGAACCCATCGAGGCCTTCGCGCTGCTGACCGACGACGACCTCGACCTGGCGCTGACCTATGACTACAACCTCGCTCCCGCCTCGCCGAGTCCAGTGCTCGAAACGGTCGCGTTGTGGTCGGTTCCGTGGGGACTAGGCGTGCCGGCAGACACATCGGACGGGCAGGCGGAGATCGCCGACTATGCCGATCGAACGTGGATCGTCAACTCCCGCAACACCGCTGACGAAGATGCCGTGCGGACACTGGCGTCCCTGGCCGGTTTCGTCCCGCGAATCGCGCACGAGATCGACAGCCTCGAACTGGTGGAGGATCTGATCATCGCCGGCTTTGGCGTGGGACTACTACCGATCGGCAGGCCGACCACCGTCGGTGTGAAGGTGCTTCCGCTCTCTGAACCGAAGGTCATACTCATGGCCTACGCGGTAACCCGCCGAGGCCGGGCGACCTGGCCGCCGCTGCGGACCGTGCTGGATCGGATGCGGCCCGCCGCCGGTTCCGAGCTGCCCCGGGCGAAGTGGCCGCGCCCAGTCCCCGAGCCTTAGGAGTCAGACCGCGAAGCGCATGGTCCAGGTCGAACAACCCCGCTCACCCGGTGCCTGATGTCGAATGCCAATCGCGTTCTGTGTGCCTCAGACCCTGGTAAGCGCGGGCTGTTGGCTTCGTTGCTGCGGTGATGTCGACAGCCGATTGACCGTAAACCTTGCCCAAGCTTGAATCGCGATTGGAGACACAACGTCCTCGATCAGGCGACGAAGGTAACGCTCGTCCTCGTGCCCAACGTAGGCGTCCAGCCACGATACGCACCACTGCACCAGATCGGGCCCCAGAGGAATTCGTTTCGTGGCAACCCATTTGAGTAGTTCGCGTATCGCCGCGAACGATTCGCCAGCGCCGATTAGCACGAAGATATCGTTGCGTTCAACGTCGTCCAGGTGCGGCTTGGCAGTTAGCGCGAGGGCCCAGGCCAAACTGACTTCATGCTGGATCACCTGCCGCGTGTCCTTACCAACTCCCACGGGCAGACCATGCGCACGCTACCGTCGGTTGCCTTCACCTCGATGAGGATCGTACCGACGTCCGTGATCGTGCCGACGCGCGTCCCCACTCGCACCTTGTCACCGATGTAAAGATTCATTTGCATTCCCTTCCAGGCCTCCAAAACCGTTGCCATCATGGGCACTTGCACCCTCAGAACCGTCATGGCCATCGCTGTCCGTAATCGAGTCGAGGGATGGCCAACTCGCCGCGGGGATGCCAAGACAGTTGGCCTCTTCCGTTGCACCAGTAGACCTTGTACCTAATGGCGTCCGTATCGACGATTGTGCCGACGCCGCGTCTATTGTCGGCCCGTAGCAGCACGGTATCGCCAATAACCGGGTTGCGCGGATTGCGCCCGGCAATCATCGGCCACCACCTCCCGATCGATGCCTGATTTCGGCGACGAACAATCGCCCTTGGTTGTCGACAACGTCCCAGGAGTAGGGACCGCGCAACTGTGTAATGCCCAGCGTGTGCACGATGCGGCGGGCATCCATCTCCGAACGGATATCGGCTAGTCGCCGTCCGTCACTAGTGGTGAGCATCCACATCGCTACGGCCGTATGCGTACAGCTCATTAGTGAAGTCCGGATCGGCACCGGGGTGTGCTGGGACGGCCAACACGGTTGCGACGATCAGATCTTCGGTGAGCCTTGTTATGTTCATGAGAGCACTTTCTCCACAGATGATTTGTTACTTGAGCGGACGACTACCGCCCGGATTGGATATCTGGTGTATGCGGGCGACGGCCTTTGAGATCGGCGCAGTACGTTCACAGGGTGTCCACCGAGACCGATCGGCCAGACTGATCGCTGACGTTTACGCGCAGGCGCGTCGAAGTGGACCGCCGGCCAATTGAGCCGGCTGATGCTGTCTGCCGGGTCCGGTCATCACACTCCTCGACCTTCTAGTCGATCCACACCGACTGCGGTATCGCTTGCCTTAAGCTCTCGAAACTGAGTGAGGACTGACGAATAACGTTTTTCGTCAGTCTGCACCTGCTCGGTCTGGCTGTCAAGAGTTGCGGTCGCTGCTCATTGCAATGTTAAACATCTGACGAAAAGTGCCGTATGTCATCGCACCTCGCCTGGCGACGCGAGGTCCCAGACAATCCAGCGGATGCCGGCAGGTTGGTCGTTCGACGAAGGCGTTCATCACCGACCTCATCATCAGCGATCTGGCGCGCGTCTGGCCAACGGTGGCCAACGGCGCTGGTGAGGGGTCAGCGATCAGGCGGGGTCGAGCCAGGTTGCCGGATTCACGGGACGGTCGAGGCGAATGCAGGCGCGACGAAGCGACGCAGTATCGAGCGGTAGCGCTTGAGGTCGCCGTCACCTTCCTCCATTCCGCGCATCACCATCTTCGTGAGGTTGCCCAACCACAGGTGGATGTCCGATCGGGGCAGCCCGGCGGGCAGTTCATTGTTCGCGATGGCGGTGTCGAGGTACGGATCCCAGATCTCGGCCCTGATCGTCTCCGATATCCCTGAAGTTCTCATTCGTTGACTGAGGCTCGAGCCATCGGTGTCGATCGCGTACCGCGTCAGCGGGTCGCGGCGGGCGTTGTCGGCAATGTTGAGCACACCCTCGATGACCTGATCGGGAAGGCTGCTCTGTCGGGAGATGGCCTTCTGTGCCCGCTCGTTTAGCACTCGCGCGTGCCGTGCGATCAGTTCGACGAGCAGGTCGTCGCGATCAGCGAAGTAGCGATAGACGCTGGGCCGCGACAGCCCAACCTCGGACGCAACATCGTCCATCGTGGTCTTGCGGATTCCGTGACGATCGATGCAGCGTTCAGCGGCGGTCAGGATGCGCTCGTGTGCATCGTCTGTACTCGCGGATTCGGCTGACGGGGTGCGGGATCCTCGAGGCATGAATCTGATGTTACATGTTACGTCGGATGTCCGATGATCTTTGCCTGCGTGTTATCCGATTGCGACCAACTTGACACGTGCCGACCGCCGGTAGACACCGACTTCTGATATTTTACGTTATTTGTCAGTCAGCGATGTAGGGCGCGCATAGAGCCTGAGCGAAGGAGTGCAATGATTCGCCTTTTCAAGCGCACATGGGTACCCCTGGTCATGGTGATCGTGGTCGCCATTGCATCGTTCACGGTGTCGCGGCTGCACGGGATCTTCGGCTCGAACATGTACCGTCCGGATGTCGGCAACGCCGATGCAATCGTCCAGTTCAACCCCAAGCGGGTGTTGTATGAGATCTTCGGCCCGCCGGGGACAGTCGCCGACATCAACTATTTGGATGCGGATGCTCAGCCACAGCGTGTTGATGGGGCGACGTTGCCATGGTCGTTCGAGCTCGTCACGACGCTGACGGCGGTGGCTGCAAACGTGGTGGCGCAGGGCAACAGCGACACCATAGGTTGCCATATAACGGTCAATGGTCAAGTGCGCGAAGAGCATTCGGTTGACGGATACCATGCCCAGACCTCTTGCCTGGTGAAGTCCGCATGAGCACCCGACACAGCTTGCCCTCCGCTGTGGAGAAGCGACCGTTCACTGCGCGCTCCCGAGAGGAACTGGCCGATACTCGGCCGGCGTGCGCCACAGAGGGGACTGATCATGCGACCCGAACCTTTCGTCGACAGGCGTTGAGCTGTGCCTGGCCTCGGCTGCAGGTCCGTTTTGAGCCCACCGACCTGCCCTTGGCGGATACCTCTACGTCGCCCCGACCCTGCCGGTCCTGTCGGAGAAGGAATCACAAAGTATTTGCCGTTCTGACGAGGCTGACGCACTCTCCTCGACCTGGCCGCCACCACATCCATCAAGGTGGCACCTCGTATGCCACTGCCCACATTGTTAACCGACCGAACCATCGGTGCAGACCTGCGACGTCCGGTGGCCCAGCGCGGAGTTGGCCCAGCGATGGGACAACGAGTCGACGTACACGTCGACGTCGAACCCCCTCGGCAGCGTGATGGACGGCAGGTACTCGTTGGCAATGCAGGTCCGCACGGCGTCGCGGACGAATCCCTGCGCCCACGCGTCGGCGATGGTGGGGTGGCCATCCAGGAGCCCCAGATACGCGATCAGGGAATGCGATCCGTTGAGCAGGCGCAGTTTGACCAGCTCGTACGCTTCGACCTCGTCGCTCATCATCGCCCCCGCCCGGTCCCAGGCGGGCCGGCCGGCGGCGAAGTGATCCTCGAGCACACACATGGTGAAGTCCTCGGCGGGCACCGGGCAGCGGTCGTCGACGTGCATCAACCCGGCGACGTCGGCGACGGTCTGAGCGGTGGTGCCCGGCACGATCCGGTCCACCAACGAGTTCGGGAAGGTGACGTGGTTGTCGACGAAGTTCAGCACGTCGCCGGAAGCCGCACTGGCGTGCAGGAACTCGGTGAGCACGGCACGGGTGGCCCGCCCGTTGGATTGCAGATTGTCACACGAGAGCACCGTGATCGGAGCGCCGCTCGCGGCACGGACGGCCAGCCCTCGGGCGATGAGTCCGATCGTGCTGCGGGGGTGCGTGGGGTCGGCGATATCGGAACGGACATCGTCGCGTTCGACGTCGAGGGTGCCGGTGCGAGCGGATCGGCAGTAGCCGACTTCACTGACGGTGAGCGTCAGGATGCGGTGTGCCGGGTCGGCGATGGCCGCGACGAAGCCTTCGGGATCGTCCGCGAGCACACCGAGGCTGCGATGGACGTCGATGACGCCGGCGCGGCGGCCCTGGTCGGATAACTCGAGAATCGAGTAGCGGCCGTCCTGGGCTCGCATCGCCGAGACGGCGTCGTGTGAGCGGTTGGCGAATCCATAGACACCACAATCACCCCATTCGGCAGGTTCCGCGGCCAGGGCATGCGCCGATACACAGCCGCATGCGCGCGGTGAAAGTTGCCCAGGCCCAGGTGAACGATGCCCGTGGCGTCCCCGGCCGATGCACCGAGCAGCGCACCGTCCGGAGTGGCCTGTCGTGAGAGTCGTCGCATGCTTGCGGTCCTGAATCAGTCGTACGACCTGGCGGGCATGCGCGCCGCCGGGGTTTGCGGTGGCACCGGCCGCCGATCCACTGGATTAATCGTTCAACAATCCCCGAAATTTGGGACTCCATTCTTTAGAGATCCAGGACACTTGATCCATGGACACCCGCCGCCTTGAGCTGTTGCTCGCGCTGTCCCGGCTCGGGTCGATGCGGGCCGTCGCGGAGACGCACCACCTCACCACGTCGAGTGTGTCGCAGCAGATCGCCGCTCTGGCAAGGGAAACCGGTGCACAGCTGATCGAACCCGAGGGGCGACGGGTAAGGCTCACGCCCGCGGGCCAGCGCCTTGCTGAGCACGCCGTCACGATCCTGGCCGCTGTCGACAGCGCACGCCTCGACCTCGACCCGGATGCCGAACCGGCGGGCACGGTGCGGGTCGGTGGCTTCGCGACGGGAATCCGGCTCTCGCTGCTGTCGATCGCGGCCGAGCTCGCACAGGAGTTTCCGATGGTCCACTGCGTGATCAGCGAGTACGAGCCCATCGAGGCCTTCGCTCTGTTGACCGACGACGACCTCGACCTTGCCCTGACCTATGACTACAACCTCGCGCCCGCCTCGCCGGGCCCGGTGCTGGAAACGGTTGCATTGTGGTCGGTTCCGTGGGGGCTCGGCGTGCCTGCCGACACTGCGGACGGGCCCGCCGAGATCGCTGACTACGCCAGTCGAACGTGGATCGTCAACTCCCGCAATACCGCTGACGAGGATGCGGTGCGCACGCTGGCATCACTGGCCGGTTTCGTCCCGCGCATCGCGCACGAGATCGACAGCCTGGAACTGGTCGAGGATCTGATCATTGCCGGCTACGGCGTGGGGCTGCTGCCGACCGGACGCCCAACCACCGCCGGTGTCAAGGTGCTTCCGCTGACCGAACCGAAGGTCACCATGACCGCGTACGCCGTCACGCGCCGAGGCCGGGCGACGTGGGCGCCGCTGCGCACGATACTGGACCGGATGCGCCCTCCGCCGGGGACCGAACTCCCCCGACCGAAGTGGCCGCGCCCGGTCCCGGCCGTGTAGACGTCACGCCACTGTCCCTGCACACCAGTATCTTTCAGTGCTCGATGTAACTCTTGGCCCTACCTCTGTGTAGGAGCTAGTCACGGGCTCCCCTATCGACAATGCCCGCCAGCGGCAGCTGCGCGGTCGAGCGAAGGGTTCGATGTTGAAGACGTTCATTCTCGCTGTCGCCTGCGTCGGTGCCGCGACGACCACAACCCTCGGCCTGTCAGATACGGCCGCCGCGGCGCCGTCGGGCTTCTCCAATTTCGGCAACGCCCAGGACACCGTGAATGCCTTGCAGGCCAAGGGCTACAACGTAATACTCAACGGCGCTTCGGTGTATCCGCTCTCCTCATGCAAGGTCATCGGTGTCGAGGGTCTCAACAACTCCAACATCGACTCGGCAGGATCGCGGATCGACCCGACGAAGTTCGATACCGTCTACGTCGACATATCTTGCAGGGGTGGATGAGCCACTGACGGAATCCCCGTAATAACCTCCACCTCAACAGCTTTCGTGCGCTTCAGCCACACCGATACCACGGACCACTACCCGAGTTGGGAGGCGGTGTATGCGGACAACGTTAACTGGGTGTACCGCATGCTGTTCACGCGCGTCGGCAACGGCGCGGACGCCGAGGACCTGACCGCCGATGTATTCCTCACTGCCCTGAAACCCCTCCGGATGACCGCGACGATCGCCCAGGTTCGCGGATACCTGCGGGCCATCACACGCACGGTTCTGGCCGCGCACTGGCGCGAGATCACGAGGCGTGACATCACATCGATCGATGATGTCCCCGATCTGCCCGACGACACCGGCCAGTCATTCGACGCCGCACGTCGACAAGCGCATGACGTGCTGGCGGCCTTGCCGGACAACTATCGGCGCATTCTCGAACTGCGGTACCTGCAGGGCCATTCGATCAGGGACTCGGCCACGGTGATGGGCATCAGCGTCGCCAACGCCAAGGTCCTGCAACACCGGGCCCTCCGACGAGCCGCCGCGCTCAGCGACACCGTGAACGGCGAACCCGTGCGTGTAACCCGCCCACCTATTACTAGGGCGTGAAGGTCATACTCCCCGTCGCCGCCGCAGGCGTCCTGTTCACCGCGGCCTGCGCCAGCCATGCATCCACCAGCCCCACCGCGCCCTCGATCACGTTTCAGTCCGGCATGACGCCAGGGATGTCCGGCAGCGCCATGCCCGGCGTCATGCCGGACATGCAGTCACCGCCCGCTTCGGCATCGGCGACGGCGGCCGACTCGCCGGCACCGCAAGGCGGGACGGCGATCAGCATGAGCGACTTCAAGTTCAACCCGGCGACGCTGACAGTCCCCGTCGGCACGACGGTCACCTGGACCAACCAGGACGAGGAGCCGCACACCGTCGCCGCCAAGGACGGCTCTTTTCACTCTCCAGGAATGGACACCCACGGCACCTACAGTTTTACGTTCACCGCACCGGGCTCGTACGACTATGTCTGTTCGATCCATCCCTTCATGACCGGCACCGTGGTGGTGACCAAATGAGCGTCGACCCGCAAGGCATGACCCGTCGCCAGTTGATCCGCCACAGCGCCTGGTTCGGCGCTGCCGTGGCGCTGACGGTGGCCGGCGGCGAAGTGATCTCACACGTCGCGGGGTCGGCCGACGCCACCCAGCCGGCAAGGCCCACACTGCGGTTCGCTCAGATCAGCGACAGCCACATCGGATTCAACGGCCCTGCGAACCCCAACGTTGCCGACACGTTCAGCCACGCCATCGGCCAGATCAACAGTCTGGGCTACACGCCGGATTTCGTGATCCACACCGGCGATCTCACCCACCTGGCCACGCCTGTACAGTTCGATCAGGTCAAACAGATGCTGACCGAGCTGAACACGCCGCACGTGTTCACCGTGCCCGGCGAACACGACTCGACGGACGACGCGGGGCAGAAGTATCGGCAAGCGTTCGGTGCGGGCACCCGCGGCGACGGCTGGTACAGCTTCGATGTCGCAGGCGTGCACGTCATCGGCCTCGTGAACACCCTGCACCTGCAGAAGCTCGGGCATCTGGGCACCGACCAGCTTGAGTTCGTCGAGAAGGATGTCGCGGGTCTCTCCAGCGATACCCCGATCATCGTGTTCAGCCACATCCCGCTGTTCGCCATGTACCCGGATTGGGGATGGGGCACCGACGACGCCGCGCAGGCGTTGAGCTATCTCAAGCGCTTCTCGTCCGTGACATGCCTCAACGGTCATGTCCACCAACTGTTTTCCAAGACTGAAGGGAATGTGACCTTCTACAGCGGTACCACCACCGCCTATCCGCTGCCGGCGCCGGGGCAGGGCCCCGCGCCCAAACCGCTCACGCTGCCCGCAGGAAAGCTGCGCGATGCCCTGGGCATCCGCGAAGTGATGTACACCAAGGGCCAACAGGCCCTCGCCCTGAAGGATCAGAAGCTGACATGACAATCGTCAATCTCACCGTCAGAGCCGCCATCGGCGCTTCGGTGGCGGTCAGCGGCGTCGTGCACGCCTACCTATATGCCGATGGCTACCGTGACATTCCCACGGTCGGGACCGCATTCTTGTTGCAGAGTAGCGTATTCTGTGCGCTTGCTGCGCTGATCCTGGCCGGCGGCCCGGCGTGGCTGCGGCTGGTCGCTGCGGCGGGAGCAGCGGCCTCGCTAGTCGCGTTCGCGCTGTCACGGACCGTCGGTCTCTTCGGCTTCACCGAAACCGGTTGGCAGCCAGCGCCGTACGCCGTGATCAGTGTGATCGCCGAAATCGTGACCGTTGTCCTCGTGGTGGTCATAGCCGCGCATGGGCGGACGGGATCTGCTGCGCGACAACGCGTCAGCGCCGCGACGTGATAGGCGGCGCGGCATCCGTCGACCACCGCCCCGGCACGCGCACCGCGAGTATTCCCGCGAGGCCGAGCGCGAGGACGACGACCAGCCCGCCCATTCCCGCGCGGTCTGTGCCGAAGATGTCGATGAACGCCGAGAACAACCACGGTGCGAGGAATGACACCGCGCGACCGGTCGTGGCGAACAGGCCGAAGGCGACGCCCTCCTTGCCGTCGACGGACATACGCAGCATCAGCGTCCTGGCCGAGGACACGATCGGCCCGATGAACAGGCATAGCAGCAGCCCGCACGCCCAGAACGCCGGCGCGCCGGACAGTGCCATCAGCGTTACGGCGACGCCGATCATCGCGATCAATGAGCCGACGATGACCGGTTTGGACCCGACTCGGTCATCGAGCAGACCCCCGAGCGCTGCACCCACGGCAGCGATGACGCTGGCGCCGACGCCGAACAACAGGACGTTCGCCTCCGAGATGCCGTAGACGTTGACGCCCAGCACCGCGCCGAATGTCACCACCCCGGTCACTCCGTCCCGGAACACAGCACTGGCGATCAGGTAGTAGACGACGTTGCGGTCGCGCCGCCATTCGCCGGTGATCTCCGACCACAGCCTGCGGTAGGCGCCGAGAAGCCCGACCGGTTTCGTCATCTGTCCGGGTTCGACAGCCGGTGCAGGCACGGCGACGAACAGTGGCACGGCGAACAGCGCAAACCATACGGCCACCAGCAGCATGGCCGCGCGGACGTTCTGGCCGTCGGCGCTGGGCAACTGAAGCAGTCCGCGGACATCACCGTTGCCGAAAATGAAGCCGAAGTAAACGACCAGCAACAGCACGACACTGCCGAAAAAGCCCATGGCCAAACCGAATCCGGATATTCGACCGGGGCTCTCCACCGTCGAGACCTGTCGCAACATCGCGTTGTACGGGACCGCCGCCAGGTCATTACAGGCGGCGGCGCAGGCCAGCAGCACGAGGCCGAGCCACAAGTAGTGGTAGTCGTCGCGAATAAAGGCCATGGCCGCCGTGGTGAGCACCACCGCACCGGTCAGCAGGGCGAGCACGCGGCGGCGCCGCCATGGGGCGTCGACCCACACACCGATTACGGGCGCCAATACGGCCACCAGCAGACCTGCGATCGCCAACGCACGCCCCAGCCAGCTGGCAGGACTGGTGTCGCCCGGCAGGTCATCGCCGACGCCCCTGGTCAGGTAGACCGAGAACACGAACGTCCCCACGACCGAGCTCACACCCAACGAGCCGAAGTCCCAGAGCGCCCAGGAAAAGACCTGTGACCGCTTAGGAGTCGGCGCGGCCGACCCCGGAGCGCTCATGGTCGCCCACCATACCGGCCGGTCCCCCAAGGATTCCGGCTGACTGAAACGGTTTTCGTCACCGCGCGAGGCCCCGGTCTCGCGAGCACACCGCCCGACACGAGGCTGTAGCGTGGCGCCCATGCCTCAGGTGTCCTGCCTGTCAATGTTGCGCGAACGCGCCAGCCTGCAGCCAAACGACCCTGCATTCACGTTCACCGACTTCGAGCAGGACTGGGCAGGCGTGACCGCGCGTCTGACGTGGGCACAGGCGTACCGCAGGTCGCTCAACGTGGCTATCGAGGTGGCGAAGCACGGTGCGGTCGGCGACCGCGCCGTCATCCTGGCCCCGCAGGGACTGGAGTACATCGTCGCGTTCCTGGGCGCAATGCAGGCCGGCCTGATCGCAGTCCCGCTGTCGGTGCCGTCGGTCGATACCCATGATGAGCGGGTGAGCGCCGTCTTCGCCGACACCACCCCAACGGTGATCCTGACCACCGCGGCTGTGGCGCCCAGCATCGCGGAGTACGCGGCGGAATTGAACTCCGAAGCTGCCGTCATCGTGGTCGACGACCTGGACCTGGACGGCCGCAACGGCAGCGGCCCCCGGATCAAGGACGCGCCCGCCACCGCCTACCTGCAGTACACCTCGGGGTCGACGCGGGTCCCAGCCGGCGTGATGATCTCGGAACGCAACCTTGCCGCCAACTTCGAACAGCTGATGACGGACTACTTCCCGAGCCTCGGAGGCGTCGCTCCGCCCGACACCACCATCGTGGCGTGGCTGCCCTTCTACCACGACATGGGCCTGATACTCGGCATCATTGCTCCCATCCTGGGTGGCTATCAGGCCGAGATCATGAGCCCGTTTGCGTTCCTGGCGCGTCCGGCCCGGTGGGTGCAGTGGCTGGCCACCAAGAGTCGCGCGTTCTCGGCGGGCCCGAACTTCGCCTTCGAACTGGCCGTGCGAAAAACGACCGAGGAGGACATGGCGGGGCTGGACCTCGGGAGCGTGCTGACAATCGTCACCGGCAGCGAACGGGTCCATCCGGCCACCCTGAAACGGTTCGTCACTCGGTTCGCGCCCCATGGATTCCGCGAACACATGATCAGGCCCTCCTACGGCATGGCGGAGGCCACTGTCTACGTGGCGAACCGGGCTGCCGGCGGCGCCCCGGTGATCGTCGACTTCGACTTGGACAAACTCGCCGTCGGCACCGCGGAGCGGCGCGCTCCCGACTCCGGCAGCCCGCTGATCAGCTACGGCGTCCCCCGTTCGCCCGCCGTGCGGATCGTGGACCCCGACACCTGTAGCGAGTGCCCGGCCGGCACCGTCGGCGAGATCTGGGTGTCCGGCGACAACGTGTCGCGGGTTACTCGAACAAGCCGGCGGACACCGAGCGCACGTTCGGCGGGCAGATCGTCGACCCGTCACCTGGGACTGCCGAGGGGCCCTGGCTCCGCACGGGTGATCTGGGCTTCATGTCCGACGCCGAACTCTTCATCGTGGGCCGCATCAAGGACCTGCTGATCGTGTACGGGCGCAACCACTACGCCGAGGACATCGAAGCCACGGTGCAGGAGATCACCGGCGGCCGGGTCGCGGCCATCTCGGTAGCCGTCGATCAGACCGAGAATCTCGTCACCATCATCGAGCTGAAGAAGCGCGGCGGCACCGAGGAGGAGGTCGCCCAGCGGTTCGGCGTCGTCAAGAACGACGTGACGTCGGCGATCTCCAAGTCGCATGGACTGGCCGTCGCCGACCTCGTTCTCGTCTCCCCCGGCTCGATCCCGATCACGACGAGCGGCAAGGTCAGACGCGCTGCCTGCGTCGAGCAGTACCGGCAAGCCCAGTTCACCCGCCTGGACTAGGCGCCCGGCGCCGTTTCGCCATTGTGGATGATCACCATTCCGATGATGGCCGTCACCGTGAGTCTGGAACCGTTCCGCATCGGCATGACGGTGGTGATGCTGAGCCGGCCACGACCGATGTTTCAGTGGCTCGCGTTTCTATGTGGCGGCGGCGGGACCTCGGCCATGCGGGTCGCATTCGGTTGGTCATCCCAGCCCGCGGCGCGGACGAGATCGAACCATGTCGCCGGCGGCTGCGTGCGGTACATCAGCTGATGCAGGTGGTCAGGGAAGGTCAGAGGAGGACCCTTTAGCGGGTTGTCCTCCACTTGACGCGCGATGACTTCGGCCAACGCGTAGCCGACGGCGTGGCGTGGCCAAGACGCGTGCGCCCGATCGGCGAAATCCGGCGGGAGCAAGTGGCTGTCAGCACCCACGATGTCGGCCGAGATACCCATCTGGGCGATGGCCTGTTCCGCACCGAACCTGTGCGCCAAGCCGACGCTGGTGTGTAGGGCGATCGCCTGCCAGACCGTGGCGACCCGCGCCTGGTCCACCCCGTGGTCATGCAGAAAACGCGCCGCGGCGTCAGCGCCGTCGACCTCGAACCGCTGATCGCCGTCCGCGTAGTCGGTGGCGCCCAGGTCGTGCAGGATGCAGCTCAGAAATACCAGTTCGTCGTCGTAGTCGACATCAGGCTGTAGGCCCTTAGCTGTCGCAAGTTCGCGAGCGAACAGGTAGCTGCGCAGGCTGTGATTTGCGACGAACTCTGGCGAGACGTCGAACACCAGCTGTATTGCCGCGCAGGCGATATCGGAATCTGGGAGATCCAACCGACCGACAGCGAGTGACATACCCCCAAGAGTGCCGGAATAGCGCGTGGGTTTACCAGTGGCCAGATGGCCAAGTATCGCTAGAATCTAGCCACGATGATCGTTGCAGTGCTGGCGTTGGACCAGGTCATGGGTTTCGAGCTGATGATCCCTGGCCAGGTCTTCGGCATGGCCAACCTGGCAGCGGCAGAGCTTCGCGCAGACGCCGATGTACGGAAACCACCGGAATATCCGGAATATGAGGTCCGGGTATGCGGGCAACGCCGGTCGATCAGCACGACCGCGGAATGGGGTCTGGTCGAGATTCGCGCGTCGTACGGGTTGGACGCCCTCGTGGAAGCCGACCTTGTGGTGGTGCCAGGAACTCACCGATTCCTGGAAGAGCCCGAACCGCGGGTGATTTCTGCGCTGCGAGACGCCGTCGACAACGGTGCGCGGGCGGCAGCGATGTGCGTAGGGGCCTTCACATTGGCGGCCACCGGACTGCTGGACGGCAGACGAGCCACCACGCACTGGCAGTTCGCGGGCGAATTGGCGCGACGGCATCCGGACATCGACGTCGACCCCAGCGTTTTGTTCGTGGACGAAGGATCCGTTCTGACGTCGGCAGGAGTGGCATCGGGTATTGACCTGTGCCTGCATCTGATTCGTCAACACGCCGGCGCCGACCTCGCAGGGCGCACCGCGCGGCGCGTGGTAGTACCGGCGTGGCGTGACGGGGGCCAGGCACAGTACATCGAACATGCAGGGCCCGCGGCCGCCGACCACCCGTTGCAGCCGACGATCGCCTGGATGGAAGAGCACGCACTCGACGCACTCGACCTGGAGGCCATCGCGAACCACGCCTCGGTGAGCGTACGAACGCTCAATCGCCAATTCCGCGAACATTTCGGCGCCACCCCTTTGGAATTGCTCGCCAGGATGCGCGTCGACCGCGCGCGGCGTCTGCTGGAGTCCACGGAGTTGACTGTGGACCGCGTCGCCGCGCAGTCCGGGTTCGGCTGCTATGCCTCGCTGCGGTATCACTTCCTCCGCACCGCAGGAGTGTCGCCGCAGAGATACCGACAGAACTACACGGCGGGGCGCTGACGGTGCATCGCGCTCGCGGTGGCCAGACTTCAGATTCTGTGGCCATTGGCCACTAGTGCAGTCGAAATTCGGGGAAGGGTTATCGACGTGTCCGCCTTCTTGTGGGGCGTGGCCACGGGCGCTCACCAAACCGAGGGCAACAATCTCGCGTCGGACTGGTGGGCAATCGAACACGAGCCCGGCTCCTTCGTCAAAGAGCCCTCGGGCGACGCCGTCGACTCCTTTCACCGGTGGCGCGAGGACATGGATCTGGCGGCAGGCGCCGGATTTACCGACTACCGATTCGGCGTCGAATGGTCCCGTGTCGAACCCGTCGAGGGATTCTTCTCGCGAGCCGCAATCGACCACTACCGCCGCATGGTCGAGGGTGCGCGCGCCCGCGGACTGCGGCCCTTTGTGACGCTGCATCACTTCACGGTGCCGCTGTGGTTCGCTGCGACTGGGGGCTGGCTTCGAACGGACGCGACGGAAAAGTATCTCCGCTACGTCGAGGCGATCGAACCGGTTCTGACCGACAGCGTCGAGCATGTCGGCACCATCAACGAACCGAACATCGTCGCGATGCTTGCCAGGCGAAAGGAAGGCGAGGCGCCCGGACTGTCACGCGGCCTGCCGTTGCCGGACCCGCGCGTGACCGATGCCCTGATCGATGTGCATCACACGACGAGGGCCAAGCTCAAAGCCGCTCACCCTCACCTGCGGGTCGGCTGGGGCATCTCTGTGCAGGACTGCCAACCGGAACCGGGCGCGGAGTCGGTCTTCGCGACGTATGTGCATCCGCGTGACGAGGTCTTTGCGGAAGCGGCTCGCGGTAATCACTGGGTGGGGGTGCAGACCTACACGCGCATCCGGGTCGGCATCGCGGACGGTCGGCCTGTCGAGATCGCCGGCGACGGCCCAAAGACACTCACCGGCTGGGAGTACTACCCAGACGCCCTCGGTGGTGCGTTGCGCCGCATCGCCGGCGTGGTCGGTGAAACACCCATCATCGTCACCGAGAACGGCATCGCCACCGACGACGATCACCAGCGCATCGAGTACACGCGTGCGGCGCTCGCGTCAATGCAGGAAGCGATCGGCGACGGCATCGACGTTCGCGGCTACCTGCACTGGAGCCTGGTCGACAACTACGAACGGGGAGACTACAGACCGACTTTCGGCCTGGTCGCCGTTGACCGGAGCAGCTTCGAACGCACGCCCCGACCGTCACTGCGCTGGCTCGGGGCTCAACATCCATCTCGGCATCGGTGACTAGACGAGTCCATTCACTGGACTCACTTCCAGAATTCTGGTTTGATGGCGACATGCTGCCGAGTTCGTACGACAGGCAGGATTGCTCGCTGGCGCGCGCACTCGAGATCGTGGGTGAGCGCTGGACGCTGCTCGTTCTACGTGACGCGTTCTACGGAGTCCGGCGTTTCAACGATTTCCTCGCGCACCTGGACATGCCTCGCACGGTGTTGAGCAACCGGCTGCGATCGCTCGTCGACTGCGGCGTGATGACGAAGGTTCCCGATCCAGGCCATTCAGGGCGGCGGCTGTACGAGCTGACCGACGACGGGTTGGCGTTGTGGCCGGCGTTGTACGCGCTGCGCTCATGGGGCGAACGGCAATCCGGTCGGCGACCAAGGGAGTTCACGCACGCTGTGTGTGGCACACCACTGGACCCCACGGCGCGATGCGAGACGTGCGGGGTCCTACCAGCGCCCGATCAGGTCTTCGTGACACCGCTGGGTGAATTCACCGCGCGAACCGACCCCGTCGCGCTCGGGTTGCGGCGCAAGCACCGCCTCCTTGATTTCCTGCCGGTAGACGGCGACGCGGCGTGAGGCCCTACGGGCCGCTTCGCGGTCGGGAGCACGAACTGGCCACGGCGCTCGCCGTGATCCGCAGGACACGAACACATGGTGCCAGCGGTGTGGTACTGGTCTCGGGCAACGCCGGAGTCGGAAAGACCGCGCTGCTCTCTGAGATTTGTCGTCAGACCACGCACATGAACGTCCGTGTCGCCCGAAGCAAGTGCGACGAGATCGAGCAGGCCTGGCCGGGGGCGCCGATGGTCGGACTGCTGCGCACGGGGCGCGATCCTCTCTTGTCGGCATCCGAGTTCGAGGAGATCAGCGGGCTGACCGCCGAGCCGCTGGTGCTCGTCGACCGTATTGCAGATCATCTCGCCCGGCTGGCTGATGGGCAGCGACTGTTGATCGCCGTCGACGATGTGCAGTGGGCGGATCGCGTCAGCCGATATGCCCTGCGGGCATTGATCTCTCGACTCGTCGGCATCCCCGTCGCGTGGGTGATGGCAAGCCGATCCGACGACGTCGGTCTTGCCGTCAGTGCCGCCGACAGTGTTGGAGTCGAGCACATCCGACTGGGCCCGTTGGCCGACCCGGCGCTTGCCGATATCGCGTGGGACCGCCTCGGCCCCAAGGTCGATGCGCGCATTGAGGAAATGCTCGACGCGGCAGGCGGCAATGCATTCCTGGCCGTCCAGATCATCGACGGGTTGGCACACCAGGGCGAAACCGGAGTCGTGGATGGCATTCCGGCGCAGTTCAGGTCCGCCGTGCGTCAGCGGCTGTCCGGTCTACCGGTTGCGGCCCGTTGGGTGGTCGAAGCAGTGGCGGTCGCCGGCCGTCCGATGTCGATCATCGACTTGGCGGAGTTGTCCGACATGAATGAGAGTTCCGCCTATGACAGAGCCGTCGAAGATGCGGTGGCTTCTGCTCTGGTCAATTCGACTGGCGCCGAGCTGAGTTTCGCCCACGATCTGGTGAAGGACGCGGTCTACGAGCTGATCGCCCCCGACGTCCGGCGTCAGCTACATACGCGGTTCGCGCATCATTTCGTCGAGAATGTCGGCGACCGCGTGCTGGCCGCCGCACACGCCCGCGTTGCGGTGTCCGTCGGCGATGACGACAGTGCCCGAATCATGCTCGACGCCGCGGAGGTCTTGATCAACACGAGCGCAGTTGATGCCGCCGACCTTGCGCTGCAAGCGTTTCGGACTCTGCACCCCGGTCAGCCGCAGTGGCTCGAACTGGGTGAACGAGCGGTGTCGGTCCTGTCGCGCACCCAGCGCGCGGCCGACACCATCGCAGTGGCCGATGCACTCCTCGCGACCGTCGACGACGCTGATGTCGTGAGCCGCATCGAGACACATACCGTCAAGCCGATGTGGCTCTCCGGCCATTCCGTCGCGCTCGTCGAGCGTGCCGACCGGGCCATCGACCGGGCTGGAACGCGGTACGACCTCGTCGCCCGCTTCCGCGCCGCGCGAGCCTTGGCCCACACTCGGATCCTCACGGCTGATCAGGCGACCGCTGAGGCCGAGGTAGCACTGGCCGAAGCGAGAGCATCACACGACAAGGATGCACTCGCCTTGGCGCTACAGGCCGCGGGCGAATCGGCCCACAACGAACGCCGACATCAGGTGGCGTTGAAGTATTTCCGTGAGCTGCGATCGGTGACAGGAGTGCCGTATCTGGCCGAGGAGATCATGGAACTGCAGCTGTTGGATCGCTACGACGACGCCCAGATGCTCCTCGACGGCGCGACCGGTGACAGCAGCGCCAAGGACGGATCGGTGCTGCCTGACCTACTGTTCGCCCAACTCAAGCAGCACTACAACCTCGGTCGGCTTCGGGAGGCCGACCAAACCGCGTCCATGCTCATCGAACTCGGACGGGTAACCGGCACCACGGTCCATGTCATCGAGGGCATCCTGATGCGCACAACGGTGGCATTGTTGCGCGGCGAGCCAGAGTTGGCTGCACAACGGTTGCGGCCCGCGTTTCGCCTCGAGGGCGATGACGCAATTCGCCATCCCGGCATGTCCCTGTTGTCGGGATGGCTGAGTACCGAGCAGGGCGACGTGGACCGTGGGCGGCGAATGCTGTCGCAGATGTTGGAAACGTCCCAGCGCACGCACAGCTATTGGGCGTGGTGGCCCTGCTTTGCGACCGTCCTGTTCAGCATCGGATTGATCAGCGGCGCAACAAATATCACCGAACGCACCGTCGAGTTCACCGAGGAGGGTGCGCGCCGTAATCCCGAGGTCGCCACACTCAACGGCTTGGCGTTGAATCTACGTGGGTTGTTCCGCGGCGATCTCGGCGTGGTGGCGGAGTCGGTGAAGATCCTGCAGCACAGCCCCCGACCGGTCTTACGGGCCGCCGGCTCAGAAGGCTACGGCCGGATGTTGCTGTCGGCCGGCGAACGTGAGGCCGCGCTCGACCATCTCGACGCGGCGTGGGATGTGTACGACCGTATGGGGGCATTGGCGCCACGCGCACGAGTGCAGCGACTGATGAGGGAGGCCGGTGCCCGGCGCGCGAAGTGGGTCGGCGATCACACCGAGGTCGAGAAGGTGGCGCTCACCGAGGCCGAGCGCAAGGTGGCTTATCTCATCGCAAACGGACACACCAACAAGTCGACCGCGAAATCGCTTGGTATATCGATCAACACGGTCGGCACCCATCTGCGGTCGATCTACGCCAAACTCGATGTGCAGTCGCGCGTGCAACTCGCGAATGTCCTGCGTGAACAAGGTGAAATCGCATGACAACCTTGTCAACGGACAGTGATTTCACCGAAATCGATGGACACCAGAATGGGGCCGATGCCTGCGGCGCCATCCGCCCCGCGGGCAGTGACACGCCGACGCGTCGGAAACAGTAGGCCGCCGAATTCGCGATACGCCTCCGCTTGATTCGAGGCGGGCGCCCCGCCGAGCACGTCGGCGTCGTAGTCGTGTCGGACCAACAGGTTATCGGAGTCAAAGCTGTAGTACTGCAGTCGATTGTGGGTCTCGACTGGGGCTTCGGCGAAGTTGGCACTCGCCCTTCGCCATGAGGATTCGGCGCCAGGCCACGGTTCCACCTCGGCGGTCTGAATGCCCGGCGTTGTCAGCAGATAAGGCAGTGTGAGGTAGTTCCAGATCGCATAGCTGGCGAAGTAGGCAACGTGGATGTTGTCCCATGCCGCCGCAGCGTCCTGCGGAAACGACGCCCGGGGGTCGCGGCGCCGTTCTATCTCGGTGCCGTCTTCAGTGCGCGCGATCACCAGACCAGGTTCGAACCAGGTATGCAATCTTCGGGGTCCGACCCCGCGAAATTCCACGTGCTGGCGATGCGGATCGATGACGACGGCGGCGTCGGCAAACACCCCGTCGTGCCCCTTGCCGGACCAAAGGCTACCTCCGATCGAGACCGGCGCGCTCAACGATGTGACGGCTAGCCAACGATCGCGTCCACCATGAGCGCTCAGGGCGTCATCAATAACGGTAGCGGGAATAGTGTTGTCCGCCATATCGATTCCTTCCCGGCAAGCAGCCGTAGCGCCGCGCCAACGTTGACGCAAGAGCTCACGTGGCGAGCATGCCGCCATCGACCGGTAGCGTTATACCGGTGACGTAGCTGCTGGCGTCGCTGGCCAAGAAGATGAGCGCGGTGTTGAGTTCTTCAGCGCGGCCGAGACGTCCGTGAAGCGTGCGCGGAATGACCGTGCGGGCGACGTAATCGCCTTCGAACTGATCCGTCATCTCGGATTCGAAATAGCCGGGCGCGAGCGCATTCACGCGAATTCCCTTGCGGCCAGTCCACTGCTGGGCCAGGTCGCGGGTGAGGCCGATGAGACCGGCTTTGGAAGACGCATAGGCAGCCTGGGGTAGCCCCGCCGTGGTCAGACCGAGGACGCTGGTGATGTTGATGATCGAGCTGCCCGGCTGCATTACCTTTGCGCACGCCTGAGCCATCCAATAGCAGCCGTGCAGGTTGATGTCGATTACCGATCTGAATTGTTCAGGGGTTTCCCGGGTGGCCGGAACGGCGGTGCCGACGCCGGCGTTGTTGACCAGAATGTCGACCCTGCCGAACATGCGCATCGTGGCGTCGACGAGCTCGCGGCATTCGTCGGGACTCGTCACGTCGGTACGTACCACGAGCGCGCCTCGGCCGGTGTTTTCGACAAGCTTGCGTGTGCCCGTCAACCGATCCTCCCGGCGGGCGGCGAGTGCCACGTCGGCGCCGGCCTCCGCCAGCGCGACGGCGAAGGCGACGCCGATTCCGCTCGATGCGCCAGTGACGATCGCCACCCGACCGTCGACGCGGAAGCGCTCGAGAATTGTCATCGCACGGTTCCCTTCGCTACGTCAGACCTCGGGGAGGCCGAATTCGTCAGATACGCCGACCGAAGCCGTGACCGCATCGACCCGCGCCGACACCGTGCGCTCGACGGCGTCGAAGGCCCGCCGCGAACCAGGTGTGTCGGTCATCGCGGGGGCGCGGGTTGACACGGGTTTAGTTCGTCGACGCGGCGTTGGGCGTTGGCTTGGACGGCTTGTTCTCCCGAATCCAGCGCTTTTCCTCCTCGGACCCGGAGTCGGGAGGACGCATCCCCTGAACGGTCCACTGATTCCGGGGTGTGTCGTCGATGTGAATCTCCCAATCAAGTCCGCGGTCACGGACAAACGGGTGAATCGTCTTGTTCATGAATTTCAGCATCAGCTCTCTGAATTCGTCCGGCATCGCGTACGCGATGTGGTCGATGGAGAACCGCACGAAGTCGTTTCGCGGTACGCCGCCGATGAACAGGGAATCCTTTGGCACGTCGTGAAAGACGACCACCACGTAAAAACGCGGCATCATCATCTCGGGAAGCCCGCCGGCCTCCGAGGCGTAGATGTCGGTGATGGCTTCCGCGAAGGCACGTTTGTCGTCTTTCGAATAGGTACCTTCGGTGCAGTACACGTTCCACAGTGGCATGCGGTCTCCTAGCTCATGTGCCAACGGATTCGCCGACCGATTGGCGGTTCGGCGATACCCCCATGTGCTCGACGAACCAGTCGCGAGCAGGCGGAGCGGTCTGATCGAAAAAGGTTGTGTAGGCGTCGAAGTGCCCGCCATCGAAGGTGAGCAGCTTCTTGGGCTCTGGGGTGGCTTCGTACACCTCGCGCTGGACTTCGGTGAAGGTGCACACATCGTGTTCGGCGAAGATCATCAACAGCGGTTTGGGTGTGATGTACGGAATCCAACCCGCCGGTTCGAACTCGACGAAGTTCTCCAATGAGCGAATCGTCGTCTCGTTGTTCCACATCCCCGATTCGATTGCTTCGCGGTATTCCTCGGGGAACTGGCGCGGAAATGCACACAGTTCGTCGGGATCTTCGGAGAACATCGGCACCATCATCGGAGGTTGACCTACCAGGCGACCGAGCCGGTCGGCTGCGGCTCGGCGTCGGATCTCGGCCAACTCCTCTGAGGTGAACAGTTTCGCCGCGTTGCGGTGACCACTGACGTTTGGGATCTGAGCGACCACGCATCGGACTCGGGGGTCATTGGCGGCGGTGACGATCGCCAGTCCGCCCGAGAAACTCGACCCCCACACGCCGAATCCTTGTTCGGAGTCGAACTCCGGTTGGGACTCCGCGAAGGTGATGGCGTCGCGTAGATCGGTGATGTGTTTGAAGACGTTCAGTTCCTGCCGCGGTTCGCCCTCGGAGGTGCCCCAGCCCCGATTGTCGAAATTGAGCACCGCAAAACCAGCCTCGGCAAACAAGGCAGCGTACGAGTCGATGTGCGGTTTCACTCCCCCGAAGCCTGGACACATGACGATCCCGGGGTGAGCGCCAGGGCCCGGCGAGTGCAGGTACGCCCGCAGGATCGTGCCGTCTTCGGTTAGAACCTTGGCTCGCCGCATATCTACGCCTGCTTTCTCGAGAACCACGACTGTGCTGAGAAGTGCAACGTCCAGCGGTTGCCGAAGTCGGGGTATTTCGATTTCATCAGCGCAACCAGCTCATCGGCGCTGTCGAGCCGCTGCGCGCCCTCAGCGAAGTCACTGATGTACGAGCGTGTTTCATCCACCATCCGACTGGCCTCGTAGTCGGTGGACTCGGGTTTCCGGTGGCCCGCAACGATCATCCGGGCGGACAGCTTCTCGATGGCATCCAGGCTCAGGAGCCAGCGCTGCCAGCCACTGGGGCCGCTCAATCCGAGCATCGCGTGGATCTGGTTGTAGACCACGTCACCGGCGACCACTGCGTCGAGGTCAGGGATGTGGACGACGGTGCTGGGCCGGATGTCGCCCTGGCCGACTTCGACGATCTGCAGCTCGTGTCCTTCCAGCTCGATTGCCAATCCGTCGAGCGTCTCCGGAACAGCGGTCGGCTTGGCGACCCGGTCGCCGAACATCGCCGCCCACTGCTGCGCCTCAACCTCTTTCGCTTGGTTGATGTACTCCACAACCGGGCCCGTCGCGACGACACGTGCATCGGGGAAGGTGGCCAACAAGTCACCCGCGCCGTACCAGTGGTCGGCGTGGCCGTGCGTCACATAGATGGTCGTCAACTTCTTACCCGCACGTGCGATGAACTCCGCCAGGTCGGCCACGTCTGTGCGAATGTGCTGTGCATCGATCAGGACGGCATCTGACTCTCCGGAAACGAGCGTCGACGTTGTCGCTGCGAACGTTCCGCCACCCTGTTCGAACTTCAGATATGGGCCGATGAACACATTGGCCTGCAGGTGGGCGTTACTCATCAGGACCACCGTTCGAGGCGCTGTCGATGTCACTGCTACGAAGGAACTGCGCCACGTCGGCGGCAAACTCGGCATGGTGCTGGAACAAGAACCCATGAGCAGCGTCGGGGTAGATCTTGACCTTTGCACCCGAAATCAATCCGGCGAGCAGGTGGGAGAAGTGCGGCAGGATCATCGGATCACTGTCGCCGTTGGCGATGAACACGGGCTGCGTGATCGTGCTGAGTCGTTGCAGCAGTGCGTGATTCGGTATGCCCCATGCGCACACAGCGTCGTATTGCGCCAGCCGTGTCTGCCAGGTCGTTGGCTGGTCGAAGCCACTGGTCTTGGTGAACATACGTTGCAGGGCTTGTTGGCCGGCCTGTTGACTCGACGGCGAATTCGTGAAGAACACCTTCAAGTAGCCGGCCGGGTCCGGCTGGGGCTTGCCGACGGCGTCGATCACCCACGATGCCCAACCGTGCATTCCCGCTGCGCCTTTGGGTGCCGACGAGGCCAATATCAAACTGCGTGCCAATGCAGGCCGCGTCAGGGCGATCTCCTGCGCAACGAAGCTGCCGATCGAGAAGCCGAGGATGTCGACTTGCTCGAATTCCATCGCGTCAAGAAATGCGATGGCACCCGTCGCCATCTGCTCGATGGTGTTGGGAGTGGTTCCCTTCGATCCGGCGACGCCGACGTTGTCGAACGTGACGACTCGGCGACCCGAGGCCAAGGCGTCGACGAGTGCAGGATCCCAGTTGTCGAGGTTGCCGCGGAAGTGCTGAAGCAGCACCAGCGGCTCTGTGCCGCTGCCGACGTCGCGGTAGGCGTAATCGAAACCCTCAGCGGCAGCAACAACCTTCGTCGAGGCCTCTGCATACGTTTGCTTCTGTGCCGTCGTCACTGGCGCCTCCGGGGTCGGTACGTCACAGGCAGAGAGAATGCTCGACACCAACGCTGGCATCCGGCGCAATGGCGATCCTTCACCTATTCGGGTGAGCAGTACGGTCAGCGCCCCGCGAAGGTCGCGTGGCCGGGGCCGGACGTCAGGAAGCTCTCGATACCGCGTCGGGCGTCTTCGGTGTCGAACAGGCCAACCGCGGCGTCGGTCAGCAGGGAATCCGCACCCATGACGCCAGCTGTCGTGTATGCGCGGACGAGGTCCTTGACCACCGAGAAGGCGTGTGTAGGTCCGGCCGCGAGTCGCTGCGCGAACTCGGTGGCGGCGTTGCGTAGCTCAGCACGCGCCACGACGCGGTCAATCACCCCCCACGCCGCGAACTCCTCGGCAGCGTGCAAGTCGCCGCCCATCCCCACCACCCTCGCGCGGCCGAGTCCGGCGCGCGCCGCGACGCGCTCAACGCCGCCGGCCAGCGGAACGATGCCCAGCCGCGATTCGGGCAGGCCGAGCATCGTCCCCTCGGCTGCCTAGATCAGGTCGCAAAACAATGCGAGCTCAAAGCCGCCGGCCATGCAGGTCCCGTGCACCGCTGCGAGAGTCGGGAACGCCAACCGTTCGATCCGATGGCCCAGATCGATGAATGAGCCGATCAGCGGGCGCAGTTGGGCGACGCTCATCCCGGCGAAGATCTCTACGTCAGCGCCGGCACTGAACACGTTTCCCTCGCCTTGCAGCACCAATGCGCGCAACCCCTGCGCCGCGTCGACTTGATCGAACGCCGCTAACAGATCGGAAATCAGTTGTTGACCGATCAAATTCAGTGGCGGACTGTCGAGCGTCACCGTGCCCACAGCGCCGTCCTGCACGAACCGAACCGTCGACTGGTGCTCCTCACTCATCGTTCTAAGCGTCGATCTGTCGCGTTCGGCGCGCCCTCACCCGAATAGGTGACGGACCGCCGCCAACCGGTCTGTCATGTTGTGTGGCGGGGGCGCACTTCCGCCGGTTGTCTGGGAAGGGTCGAACAGATGACGACATCCGCCGCACCCAAGCCTCCGAGTTGGACAAAGTCGCCTGACTGGTCTGCGCCATGCCGCCCAACTCGGCGCTGAAGTGACTGTGTGATGGCGCTGCTCACTGACAAGACAGCGGTTGTGACCGGGGGAAGCCGCGGTATCGGATCGACGACGGCACAACGCTTCACCGTTGCAACCGATCTCAAGCGACTGCACGAAGCGGCTGCGCGACATGGTGGCATTGACATCGTGTTCGCCAATGCAGGCGTCGGCCGCGGCGCGCCGCTGCTCCCTTTGATCAGACAGCACGGTGCGATCATCTTGAATTCGTCGGTTGCCGCGGACCGGGGCCGACCCCGAACCGGTGTTTATGCGGCCACGAAGGCCGCGGTCCGGTCACTGGCACGCACCTGGGCAAACGAGTTGGCTTCCGTAATTCAAAACACAACGCAGCCAAGGCATCCCACTGGACCGACTGGCCACGACCGACGAAGTCGCCAACGCTGCGCTGTTCTTCGCGAGCGCCCTCAGCAGCTTCACCACCGGCGCGGCTACAACCAGGTCTAAGACGGCCAGAAAGGCATCATGACCGCAACCGAAGACGCAAACAAGGCACTCGTCATCGAGGCGTTCGACACGCTGTTCAACCGACGCGACTACGCAGGCGCTGAAGCACTCTGGTCACCGGACTACATCCAGCACAGCGCCCACATCGCACCGGGTCACTCCGGACTCTTCGATCTTGTCAGGAGTCTGCCCCCAGAATTGCGTTACGAGCATCAACTCGTGGTCGCAGACGGCGACTATGTCTTGTTGCACGGCCGGTTCTCCGGCCATGGCCAACCAGCCAACTGGATCGTAGTCGACGTCGTGCGCATCGGCGACGGTAAGCTCGCCGAGCATTGGGACGTAATCCAGGACGAGGCCCCCGAGACCCAATCACAAAGCGGCCTACCCATGTTCGGCGACACTTTCCCCGTAGCACCGCCACCGGCACCGGCTTCGCTGCTGCTACAGGCGTTCGTCGGCTACCTGCGCAACAGGCCCACCGTCGTCGGCACCGCGAGTACGCGTGACTTCAACGACGGGCATGCATCCCTGGAGGGAATCTCCAGCTATCCCACCAGTCTCGGCGGCGTCCCTGCGATCACCTTGGAGCCCCTCGTCGGGACACCGGATCGCACCGTTGTGTACTTCCACGGCGGCGGCTATGTCAGCGGCTCGCCTCCCGATCGATACTTACCGTTGGCAGGCGCCGTCGCGCTCGCCGCAAATGCCAGAGTCCACGCCGTCGATTACCGGCTGGCTCCGGAACACCGCTTTCCCGCCGCCTTTGACGACTGCCTCGCCGCCTACCGGTGGAGCGTTGGGGAGGGCGGGGCAGATCCGCATACGCTGGCTGTGCTCGGGGACTCCGCAGGCGGCAACTTGGCCGTGGCTGTCACGGTGGCGGCCCGTGACGCAGGTCTGCCGCTGCCAGCATGCGTTGCAGTGATTTCACCGTTCGCGGACCTAACGCTCTCCGGCGCGTCCATGGAACTGCGCAAAGACGCCGACCCCTACGTCACCCGCGAGCTATTGGAGTCCATGGCGGCGGAATACCTCGACGGTGCCGACCCGGCCGATCCCCGCTGTTCGTCAGTCTTCGCGGATCTACGTGATTTGCCGAAACTGCTGATCCAGGTGGGTGAGGACGAGATCCTGTTCGACGATGCCGCCCGTATTCGCGACGCCGCCACAGCCACCGGAGTCGACACTACGTTCCAGCCGTGGACACACGGCATTCACGTCTGGCCCGTCTACATCTCCGCCGGAATCCCCGAGTCCGCGCTTGCAATCGAGGAACTGGCCGCGTTTCTGAAGATCCATTCCTGAGCGCCGGCTCTCCAACAGCACCGCGGTCGCCGACGAGCTGACCCTCTATGCGCGTGGCTTTGTCTTATCGTTGCGACATGGCTTCCGGGCAATCCGCGAAACGGCCGGGTGGACGGACCGCGGCCGTCTCCAATGCCATTCGCGCCGCGGTGGAGGAACTGGTCGCCGAGAAGGGTAGCGAGCGCGTGACAATTCCGATGGTCGCCGAGCGCGCCGGGGTGAACCCGACCACGGTGTATCGACGGTGGCCCGATGCCGCGACCATGATCAACGACCTGGCTACCTACCGGCTCGACCCCGACCGGCCGCTGCCCAACACCGGCGACATACGCTCCGACATCGTCGCGTGGGCAAGCGAAATCCTGAATCACTATCGCAAGCCGATCAACGCCGCCATACTGCGCGGCGGAGCCGCCGTCGCCGGCGACGACGAATCCGACTGTCTGCACGGCAGACTCGACGAAGCAGCAATACTCGTCCAACGTGCGGGAGATGCCGCTGACGTCTCCGCGCAGGACGTGATCGATCACGTGCTCGCCCCGATCATCTACCGCGTCATCTTCCTGCCGGCGACACTCACCGAGGACTACGCGCAGCGGCTCACAGACACGTTGTTCGCGGACCGCCCGTCGGCGAGCTAGCGAATCGCTGCAGGTCGACCGGGTCGTCAAGAGGCGAAAGGGTCGTCGAAATAAACGCAAAGATCTTTGCGTTAGGGTCTCACATGAACGATGGCGCCCTGATACCCGACCGATTCGCCCAACCGTTGCTGACGCCCTACACGATGGCTGGGCTGCAATTGCCCAACCGGGTGGTGATGGCACCCCTGACGCGCTCTCGCGCCACCAACGCGGATTTGGCTCCGTCTGACTTGCACGTGAAGTACTACGGCCAACGCGCCTCGGCGGGACTGATCGTCACGGAAGGGGTGTGGATCAGCCGCGACGCAATCGGCTGGCGCGACGTTCCTGGCCTGTTCACCGACGCTCAAGTCAGGGCGTGGTCGGCGGTGACCGATGCGGTCCACGCCGCAGGGGGCCTGATCTTCGCCCAACTGTGGCATACCGGATCGTCGTCGCATCCCGACTTCTTCTCCGGTACACCGCCGTTGGCCCCATCGGCAGTCGATCCTGGTTTGCGCTCCCACACGCCTTCAGGTCTCAAGCCCACTGTCGTTCCGCGGGCCATGACCCGAACCGACATCGCCGCGACCGTCGCCGATTACGCCCAGGCCGCGGTCAACGCGCGGCGCGCGGGATTCGACGGCGTGCAACTGCAGGCCGGATTTTCCTACCTGATAAGCCAATTCCTCAATCCCGCAACCAATCTGCGCACCGATGAGTACGGCGGGTCCGTTATCAACCGGGCCAGACTCCTGTTCGAGATCCTCGAAGCCGTCGGGGAACACATCGATATGAAGCGCGTCGGGGTCAAGGCCGGGCCGGCCTGGGCCGAACACGGTGAGTTCCAATCCACCAACGACACCCTGGACACGAGCGACTACGTGATCGGCCGACTCAACGACTATCCGATATCTCACCTGCTCCTGATGACGGCGATGGCCGACCTTTCCGGCCGTCCACTGGAGAAGCTGCAGGGCCGAGGGATGTATGAGCACTATCGGCCGCTGTTCAACGGCGCTTTGATCGCGAACGTCGGGATCACGCCACACGTGGGCAACGCTCTCATCGCCGACGGTCTGGTCGATTTGGCCGCCTTCGGCCAGCCCTTCATCGCCAACCCCGACCTGCCCGATCGCCTGGCGACCGGCGTCGCGTTGGCCACCCCTGATGCGTCCACGTTCTACAGCGGCGGATCGGTCGGTTACACCGACTATCCCGAAGCGACGACAGCTTGAAATCCCTGCCCCACAACCCGGAAGGACCCATCTCGTGGCGACGCACCAAGACAACAAAGACTTGTTCGGCGATCAGTTCCACGACTAACCCATCGGCCAACGCACATGGACGAATTCACCAGCGTCGAAGAGGCATTGGCCGCCGTGCATGAGGTCGTGCACGCGATCGGCCCCGACGATCTTCGCCGTTCTACGCCGTGTGGCGCCTGGGATGTGGCGGCACTGGCCGACCATCTCATCGACACAATCTCGCGCCTCGGCGCGGCTGCCGGGATAGTGCTCACGGGAACAAACGCCGGTTCCATCGACGAACGCATACAGCAAGTGACGCAACCGATCCTGGCAGGCTGGAGGCACCTAGGATTGACCGGTGACGTTCGGTTCAGTGGGCGAACAATGCCCTCGCCACTTGCGCTCGGCATCCTGTCTCTCGAACTCTTGGTCCATGGCTGGGATTTCGCTGTCGCTCTACAACGTCCCTTCCACGTCTCGAATACCCACGCTGCTTTCATCCTTGGGTTGGCACATCAGACGCTGACCGCAGAAAGTCGCGTTACTGCCGGATTCAATCAACCCGTGCCGGTGCCCGCCGACGCCAATCCCCTCGACCAACTAGTCGCTTTCACCGGCCGCAATCCGCACTTCCACGATCCGGTTGTCATGGCAGAGTGACGACCATTTGGCGATGCTCTCACCGCGGAATGCTGAGCGCCGCCAATGTCAGGCTGCGTCAAATCGCCGACGGGCGCCCTCGCGGGTGTCGGTCGACCACAGGTGGCCGCAGTCGCGGCATTGCAGATGGACGACCGTGCCCTGGTTGCTCAGCAGGTACTGCCAATGGGTCGGGCAATTCTTCACACTCTGGCAGTCGCCGCATCCGGTCCCGT
>Ga0207706_10000726_pt1 | contig 34410 bp, 41 predicted proteins | sample KBSC53metaG_FD_184318 | JGI IMG/M metagenome (GOLD analysis project Ga0207706, IMG submission 184318) | Corn rhizosphere microbial communities from Kellogg Biological Station, Michigan, USA - KBS C5-3 metaG (SPAdes) (version 2) | ecosystem: Host-associated > Plants > Roots > Rhizosphere > Soil ... | reverse complement strand
GCTCATCGGGCGTCGGCCTGATGGCTCTTTTTCAACTGCTCGAGCCAGCCCGTCCAGTCGATCGGCCCAGTGTCGAAGCGCTGCTTCAGGTTGCCCAGCACCTTGCCCCAGGCACGGTCGAAATAGACGAAGGCCTTGTCCCATTCGCCACCGTCGCCCCAGCCGGTGTGGTGCAGGCTCACGCGGGTGTGCTGCGCATCGATCGGCTCGAAGCGCACGACCACGAAGGTGCGCTGCTGGCGCACCTCGGGCAGGCTGGGCGGGGCGTTCCAGTCGAACGACAGCATCTTCTTCGGCTGCAGCGCCATGAAGCGCATCTCGTCGGCGCCCTTCATGCCCGGCTCCGCCAACGGATCGATGTAGATGTGAAAGGCACCGCCGACGCGCGGCTCGATCTGCGCATCGGGCGAGAAGAAGCTGGTGATGCCCTCGCGCGTGGTCCAGGCCGCCCAGGCCTGGTCGAGCGTGGCGGTGATCTCGACCTGCTTGTCGAGGCTGCGCTCGGCGGCCCACGACCACCAGGGGGCCACGGCCAGCAGAGTGCCAAGAAAGACGAGCCTCAGCGGACGCAAAGACAAGGACACGGGCGCTCCCTCGCGGAAAAACGCCGATGTTCGATCAACCGCCGGGCCGCGACAAGCGGCACAGCCGCCCCACCGCTCAGCGGTAGACCAGCACAGGCAGCGGCGAGTGGCGGATGACTTCCTGCGTCTGGCTGCGGCTGATCAGCGCCTGCAGGCCGGAGCGCGGGCGGGTGGCCATCACGATCAGGTCGCAGTGCTGCTCCTGGGCCACCTCGACGATGCCCTCCCAGGGCGTGTCGGTTTCCTTGGTGACCACGTCGCAGTCGACATCGGCCGAGCGGGCCGCTTCGCGCAGGTCGTGCAGGCACTCCTCGGCATGCACCATCGCCTCGCTGTGGTGGCTGTCGAAGCCTTCGTTGTGATAGCCCGCCATGCCGGCGAACTTGTAAGGCGCCACCACCGTCACAGCCACCAGCTTCGCGCCGGAATCCTTGGCCAGGTCGATGGCAGCATGGATCGCCTTGTTCGACAGATCCGAGCGGTCGGTGGAAACGAGGATTCTCTTGAACATGAGGCCCTCCGGCAGGGTGATGATGGCTCCCTGCGAGGGTTATCGGCGGTACGCGGGGGTTCTTGAGGCGTCAGCGCGAGTTCATGGCCGAACCACATTGCCGGAAGGCTGGCCATCGCCCTGCAGTTGCTGCGCCGCCGCCTTGATCACATCGCCCACGCCGCCCTGGTACTGGTGGGCCAGCGCCTCGTCGTCGGGCACGACAAAACGCACCAGCACGCTGCGGCCGACCACCGCGGGCAGCTTGACGTACTGCGCGAACAACGGCTCGCCCGCGGCGGCACTGAAGCGACAGCCCTGCATCAGGCTGCCGTTGGGCTGCGGGCTCGACGCCTCGCATTGGACGGTGCGGCCCGACAGGCTCTGCGCCTCGCGCGCGTCGCGCTGCGACTGGTGCTGCAGTGTCGCGACGCCATCGCCGGTGTCGTCGAACGGCGCCGAGACCCACACATGCAGCACCTTGCCGGCCGGCAGGTCGCTCGGTGCATAGAGGGTGCCGCCTTGTGACGGGCGCGCAGCCCAGCCCGGCGGCGCCGACTGCGCCACCACGGTGGCGGACAAGACCGCCGCGCCAAGCGCGGCGCACAGTCGTAGCAACCGGCGCGCCCTCATTGGATGACCACTCCTGCATCGGTGACCGACATGCGCGAGGGGTCCGCGCCCAGCAGCTGCGCGAGGCCGCGGCGGCTGGCCTCCCTGAGCTGCGCGAGCTGCGTGGCATCGGCCCCGCCCATCTGCGCCAGGTCAGCCGTCTGTTTCATCGCCATGCCGATCAACGCGATCTGCTCCACCAGCGCCTGGCGCTGACCTTCGCTGAGCTTCGCGAAGGTGGGGTTGCTCTCGAGCGCCGCCTTGCCCTGCTTGGCGATCGCGGCGATCTTCCACGGCATCAGCAGCTCGCCGGTGTAGCCCTTCCAGTGCGCCATCACATACGCGGCGACCGCGACGCCGGGATCGCCCTCCGGCGCCTTCAAGGCCTGCTCGAGCTGGCGGTACTTCTGCCAGTGGCTGCGCAGTTGCTGCTCGGCCGCGGCGCGCTGGTCAGCGGGCATCGCCGCCACCATCGCCGCGATGCCCGCCTCGCCTGGCGCGGCCGGCTTGGCGCTGCTGTGCGTGGCCGAGAACCCGGCGGCGTTGATCGACAAGGCCGCGGCCTGCGCCGAGTGCAGGGCCGCCACGGCGCACACCAGCGCCACCAGGCCGCGGCTGAGCGCGCGCGGCATCTTCGAGCTCGACATCAGGAAAGGACCTCCTCGATCCGCAATGCATAGCCGGCCGACAGGCTGGTCGTGCCGGCATCGTCATGAGGATGATGGACGCGCGCGGCGAGCAGGCCGAGCGGCAGCAGATGGCCGTGCAGCGGCGCATGGGCACGGCCGCTGGCGTCCCGGCACAGCACCACCGCACGGTCACCCCGGCAGGCCGGCTGCGGCGCGCCGGGCCAGCCAGCCAGCTGCGGCGGCGTCAGCTGCACCGGCTGGTGCAGCCGCACCTCCACCTCGAGCTGGTCGCGGCTCAGCGGTGCGGCTGGCGGCTGGCAGCGGTCGAACCCCGCCTGCCAGGCGAGACCGCCATCGTCGGGCCGCCAGAAGAGACCACGCTCGGGGACCTGCCCCTGCGGCGAACGGACGCGGCAGGACCATACCCCGGCGGTAAATGATTCGGGCAGCAACAGCGCGGCGCCGGGGCGCTGCAACTGCGCCCACTCGGCAGCGGCCAGCGTCTGGTGCGAGATGACCAGGTGAACCGGTACCGGGCGCCACTGCAGCACCTGATCGAGGCGAGTGCGCAGATCGCTGGCTTCGGGCGGACACTGCAGCAGGCAGGCCCACGGCAACTCGAGCCGGATCTGCAAGCGGCCCTGGTCGTCCTGCAGCAGGCAATCGGCACAGGCCGTCGAGGCCGCTGGGGCGTGCCCGCCTTCAGCGGGCGCCGGATCGAGCGCCTCGCCCAGCCAGTCTTCGAGCAGTTGCAGGAGCGGCTCGGCGCGCGCCAGCTGCAACGCGGCCTGGAGCAAACGGGAGGCCGGCCCTCCGGCAGAGGGATCGGCATGCGGGCCGGACCATGCGAGCCCCAGCGTCCCGAAGCGGGTTTCCGCCTCGAACCGCTGCTGAGCGTGGGGCTCCGCAGGCGCACGTGGTACGTCGTCCAACGACTCGATCGAGGCGGTACCCATCAATTGACTATCTCCCTGAGCAGGCGTTGCATTCTTGGTGCGCCTCAGCGGCGCGCCCAGCCCTTGCCTTAGGGAGAGGTCGTAACGAGACGTCAGTGGCGCAAGCGGGCGTGGAGCGCGCTACTGCTGTGCTACACAGCGCCAGCGGCCGAGCGGGCTGACGGAAAGGTCGGCCAGCGTCAACCTGACCTGCTGCTCCATCACAGCGCCCAACGACTCCTTGCGCCACTGCCGCAGTTGCGGACAGCCGGCCTCATCGGCTGCCTTTTTCTCCGGCCGCCAGAAGACCAGCGCATCCGCGCGCTGCTCGTGCAGCAGCTCGTCGTAGGCCGAACGCCAAGCGACGCGCGCGCTGCGCAGATCCCACAGCAGCAGCTCGCGCCCATCGGGGCCGGTGCCCTGGTCGAGCAGAAGGAAGTCCTGCTTCAGGCCGACTGCATAGCTTTCTTCCGGCACTGCCAGCGCCGGCAGCGCCTTGGCTTGCGCCGCGGAGCAGGCCGGCGTGGCATCGCCCGGCTTGCGCGCGAGCACGGCGATGCGCTGGCCCGGGCCGTCGTCGAGATCCTGCGCGATCACGTGGTAGCGCGCGCTGTCATAGCAGACAGGCTTGGCGCCCGCTGCGGCCGCAGCCGGCAGCAGGACGCCGATCGACAGGGCCCGGAGGTGCTTCAACATCTGCGCGTGGTGCATGGTGAGGACGCGGGCATTGTGCCGAGCCGCCCGCTGATGTCGACCCTATCCGTAGGGATGGCGCAAACATCGCTTCGTGCATGAAATCGGCCCCGATGAAAGCCGCTGCGTATCTCACATGTGTGTTGCTGCTCCAGGGGTCGGCAGCGATCGGGCAGGTGCCGATGCCGCCCTCGGCATTGCTGCTCCAATCGCAGATCCAGCTGAATGCGGTCAGCCAGCGGCTCGTGGCCGGCATGCTGACACCCGACAAACCCATGAGAGCCGGCGCAAGAACTCCTGACGGCGGCACGCGCGCGGCGTTGATCGCCCCAGCCCGCGACGGCAACACCACCGACACCCCGGCGATGCTCGCCTCCAGCTACCCGCCGGCTTCGCGGGCGGAAGCGCAGCGTGTCTTTCGCGACCTGCTCGACAAGTACCGCGAGGTAGAGCGCGCGATGGAGCTTCCGGAAAGAGATTTGTCCGGCGCCGCTGCGATGCTCATCGCCGGCAGCTACGAGGCCTATCACGACGTGAGCATCGAGCCGGAGCAGTTCAAGGCCGTGTCCAGGCAGGTGAGGCAGGCGCTCGGCGCACAGGCCGGCCTGGCGTCGATGGCGGCAACAGACAAGCTGCAAGCCTATGAGCAGATGGCCATCCTCGGCATGCTGCTCTCCGGCGTGCAGGACGAACTGAGCCGGCACCCCAACCCCTCACTCTCGGCAAGCCTGAAGCAGGCAGCCGCGGGCTACGCGCGGCAGCTGTTGAATACCGACATCGGCCGCGTCCGCATCACCCATAACGGGATGTCGATCCAATGACGGCAGCCGGTTGGTGATCCGGCAGGCCGCGGGTCGATCAGAGGCTCGCGTGTTCCAGGATCTCTTCACCCATCAGCAGGCACTGGTCGGGTGACTGCGCATAGATGAAGCGCATGCGGTACTGGCCCTTGTTGACGAAGCCCCAGACCTCGAGCACATCGAACGACTGCTGCTTGTTCGCGGGGTTGCGGATCGCGGAGAGCTGCTTGACCGCGGTGTCGATCTCGATCCGGTCGTCGCGGCCGATGTGCAGCTCGAGCAGCTTCTTGGCCTGAGCCCTGGCGGCCGACGCGCAATGGTGATCGGGCGCGGCCTGCGCCATGCCACCGACACACACGAGAGCCAACATCCACAGCGCTTTCACGATGATTCCTTGAGCGAGTTGTCGAGCGCCGGCCCGCGCTCGGGCCGGCGCTCGCGACTCTATCAGTGGCTCAGCACGTTGAGCGCACGCTGATACATCTCCCAACGCTCGTTGGCACCGTGCAGGCCGCCGTTGACCGTGCGGGTGACGCCGTTGAAGTCGCTGCGGCTCAGTGCCGACGCAGTGCGCTCGTTCAACCCGTTGCTCTGCCAGAAATGCCCGGCGGAATCTGCCGCCGTGGCGTCCTCGCGCAGGCGCTCGGGGTTGTTCTCGAAGCCGGCGGACCGGTAGTTCGCGCGGCCTGTGGTCTGCATCAGGCCGCCGCCCCGGTACCTCCATCCGTCGCCGCTGGCTTCATTGCCGTTGCCGTTGCGGTTGGCATAGACATGGTTGGCGAGCTTCTCAGGGTTGTGCGCGTAAGGCTGGGCCGATTCAAGCGTGGGGAACCGGCTGGGCCAGACCTCGGTGAGGCGGCTGGCACTGTAGTTGAGGTTCTCCGACGTACGGCGCAACTGCCCCGACTCCACGCCGATCTGTGCGAGAAACGCCGCCTGTTTCGCCGGTGTATCGATGCCATGCGCTGCCATCGCAGCGTTGAGCTTGTCGACCCATCGGGCGGTGTCGGCCTGCGGCATGATCTGATGCAACTGCGCCGCCGTGATGCCGCGCGTGGCGGACGCAGCGGCGGGTGTCACCGGCGCGGCCGCCTGCACCGGCGCTGCGGCGACGAGAGCTGCCGGTGCCGCAGCGCGGCCACCGGTGAACACCACCAGCTCACCGGTCGTGCGATAGCCCTTGCCGTCCTGCTGCTTCAGCTGGCCGTTGTTCTCGTAGAGCTTGATCTGCTTGCCGGTGGCGGGATCGTTGGCGTAGTAGACCGGCCTGCCGTTCTCCTGCCCGCGCGCCGTGATCGCGATCCAATGGTCGGTGCCGTTGGATCCGCCGCTGCCACCCGTGCGGTAGTCGACACCCACCACAACGGGGCGTCCCGCATCGAGCTGCCGATTCACAGCCTGCAGACTCCAGGCCTGCTTGCCGCCATGCAGGCCTGCAGCCTGCGCAGCGGTGTCCCACTTGAGCGCGTCGCCCGAATAGCCGTGGTGCTGGTCGAGGTAGCGGTCAAGCTGCGCCGGATCGATGCTGCGGCCAGAGATCTTGCTGATCGCCATCGCCACCGAGGTCATCGCACAGCCGGCCTGCGAGATAGTGCGGCTGTGGCCGAGCACCGTCTGGCCCCAGGCTGCATCGCCCTGGCGATACAGCGGCGTGCCATCGGGCGAAGCCGCGTGGCCGCTTGCTGCCGGCCCGGTGTTGCGCACAACCGGCACGTGCGCTGGTTGCGACGCCACAGCGCCGGGCAGATTCAGCGTCTGGCCCACCGCGATGCGGTTCACGTTCGACAGCTGCGGATTGGCGTCGACCAGGGCCTGCAGCGACACACCGTGCGCCTTGGCGATCGCCGACATCGTGTCGCCGCGGCGAACCGTGTAGGTTGCGGCCTGAGGCGTAGCCATGACCGGCACGCGATCGGTAACGGTTGAGGTTGCGCCGGCGTGTCCTTCAGCGGGCAGCCGCACCGGTTGCCCCGGCAGCAGCCGATCCCCCAGGTCGGGGTTGGCGTGTCGCAAGGCCGACTCGCTGACGCCATATCGCGCGGCGATATCACCGAGCATGTCGCCTACCTGCGCGAAGACCTGCTCCAGCTTATGGAAGGCGGCTTCTATGCCGCCAGCCAATGAATTCTCGATTCTCATTGCTTTCCTTTCCTACTGCGGGATGCAACGGAGCAAGCCGCTGCCGGCCAGAATGGGCCGGCAGCGGCGGCTGGGATCAAATGGGATCGAGCACTCAGGCTTGAGCACGCGCCAGCGTCAGCTGAAGGCCCACTTGGTTGAAGAACGCATCGAAAGGCGTCTTGGGGTTGGTGCTGGGGCCGCCTTGCGGGCGGCTGTAAAGCGACGGATCGGCCAGCAGCGTGGGGAACCGCAGGACCGGGCCCATCTCGGGCCGGCCATGGGGCACCGGCATGATCGTCACGCGACCGGAGTTTTCTGCGCGGTCGATCGCCTTGGCCAAGGCCCCGAGGAACATACCGGCAAAGCTGATGCTGAGCAGGCCGCCCAGCAGGCGGAACGCGTCCTTGAACTGGCTCTGCAACTTGTCGGCACCGCCCTTGGTGAGGTCGGTCTGGTTGATGTACTGCTGGTCGACCTTGCGCACGACGCCATAGTCGTCCACTGCCACGAAACCCTTGCCCGCCGGGTTTTCCTGCAGCACGTTGCCGTCGTCGACGGCCCAGTCCAGCACCTCGCCCCAGCCCTTGGCTTCGTCGATCTTCAGGTCACCGGTCTTGTTGGTGTCCACGCCGCTGATCTGCACGCCGTAGTCGCCATTGGTGATGGTGACCTTGGAGGCGAGCGTGGCGTTCGGGTTGTTGGCCCAGGGCGTGGTCTGGATCGTCACGTTCGTGCCGTCTTCCAGCTTGAAGGTCGTGGTGCCCCAGAAGTCGAAGGCGTGCTGGCCATCGACGTTCACGTGCGGATCGCCCCAGATCTGGTAGGTCTCGCCCGTGTGCTTGTTGGTGATGTTCACCTCGTTGTTGTCGCCAGCGGTGATGCGGTAGTTGTCGTTCTCGAACACCGCGCGGCCGCCTTGCATCGTGGTGCTGGCGTTGGTCGGGTTGGCTGGATCGAACGGAATCGCCGGCCCGACGACACCGGTATTGACGTTGGTCTGGATCGCTGTCATGGAAATACGCTCCCTTTTCAAGTTGATGACACCACGGGAGGTCGGCTTTCGGTGGCCTGCGCTCGCCGTGGCCCGCTGCGTTTGGTTGCAACCGGTATGCGAATTGAAAGGGCAACGGAGCCGGAAGGGAAGAAGGTGCGAACACCCGGGTGGAATCACCCGGGTGTATTCACCTGTACGTCGTCGACGTGCCAGCCCTTGCGGGCTTCGTCATAGCGGAGCCGCCACTTGCGCTCGCCACCCGTGGCGAACGCAAACGCCACTTCACCGATCTCCACCTCCATGGTCGTGCCGTCGAAGTTGAAGCGCCGCAGATCCAGCGGATCTGGCGGCCAGAAAGCGCCCAGGTCGAGGCGCTTCCAGAACGACAGCAGCCGGGTGGGGATTTCCTGCCAGGTGAGGCCGCCATCGCTGGTGCGCAGGAGACGCATCGCCGCTCTTTCCGGCGTGCCTTGGCCACTCGGGTCGAAACGGATCTCCACCCGCTGCAACGCGTCCAGTTCACAGACGAGCACGCAAGGGACGCTCGGCCAACCCGACTTCTGCCCCTCGAAAGGGGCGACTATTTCAGCCATGCAGTCGCTTTGTCGTACACCGCTCCGCCGGCCCACTGGCCCGTGAGCGATCCCAGTGCACCGATGGCAATGCCGCCAACGGCTCCGGCAGCAAGAATGCCCCAACCCACAGGGTTGCTGCCCAGCGCGACAGCCAGTGCGACGCCCCCCGCCGCGCCCCAGCTCGCGCCCGCGATTCCGCCCACCCACCCGCCGGCTTCCTTGGCGATCGCCTGAGGCTTGTCGGCAGCATCGCGGACTGCCTTGTACGAGCCATAGGCGCCGAAGACGAGGCCCACCGGCCCGAGCGCCTTGTTGACCTTCAACAGCAGGTCGACCCGGGGGTTCGATCGGGCCACGCCCTGGGCCATCTTGCGTGCGACATCGAAAGTGGTCGCCTCCTGCGGAAGACTGGCGCGGTACTTCCCTTCGTAGAACTGAGGGGGATGCGACTGATCCACGGCTTTCGACAGTTCCAGGCCGCCGCGGCTCAAGCGCTTGCGCGTCTCGGTTCGATTGTCGATGCGCTGTTGCGAGGCTTGGTATGCCGCATCCATGGCCCGCGCGGGATTGCCTTGGCGTTCCGCACTTTCAATCGCCCGAAGCGCACTTTCTGAAGCCCGCTCGTTGGCTCGGTGATAGCGCGTGCGCTGGACGGTGTCGTTGATCGTGACCGTCGCCTGCCCGCCGGTATTCCAGTGCACGCCCGATCCGGCGTCATCCTCGGGAATCTTGACGCGCTCGCCCGCCACCAAGTGGTCGCCGATCCCGGGATTCTCAGCGCGAATCGCTGCCTCGCTGACGCCATAGCGCTGCGCGAGATCGGCCACCGTGTCTCCGCTGCGGGCGTAAACAAAAGAAGGCAGTCCCGTCGCGGATGCGGGAGACGAAAGGCCGGTGGCGCTGTCAACTCTCATGAACTTCTCCTGTGCAATGCTGGCGAGCCCATGCGGCCCAGCTACACGATTGAAGCGGGAACCCGAGCGACGCGGAAGACGTGCGATCACCCGGGTGGAAACACCCGGGTGGTTCCACCCGGGTGATCGCACTCTCTATCGCATCCCGAGCAAACCCGGTTCAATCCATTCCGTCGCAACGCAAACAACACATCACGTGAAGCGACAAGCAAGGTGCGCAGTTCGGGGAGGACACAAGGCAATGAGCCCGTGCTGCGAATGTGTGAACACGTGCAAGGGTAGGACCTTGCGAACATTCGATTCAAAGGAGTGACACCATGGGTGGTGCATTGAAGAGCGTTTTTGGTGGCAGCGGTGGCATCTTCGGCGCCGTGCTGGGCGTGGCGAGCATGTTCTTCCCGCCGCTGGCCGTTGCCGGTTCGCTGAGCAACCTGCTGACCTCGGCCATCGGCCAAGCGGTGAAGATGGCCGCCAGCACGCTGGTCAAGGAATTCGCGATGCCGAAGTTCCTGGAAGCGCTGATTGGCCAAGTCGTGGACACGGCAGTTTCCAAGCTGACCGCACAAAATCCGACCGACCCCCAAGTGGACCAACACGTCGGCGAACAGGCCGGTGGTTCGATGGAGCAGTTCACGCAGCAGCTGACCCAGCAGCTCGTGGAATCGGTGACCAAGAAGATCGCTGAGAAGAGCGGCGGCGCAGCCGGCGGCAAGAATGCCAAGGGCGCGGCAGTCAGCTCTGGCAGCTGGCTGGAAGCCCTGGCTGTCGCCCTCGGCGAAGCCCAAGGCAACAAGGCCGCCAAGCTGGTGCAACTGGCTGACGAGCTGAAGAACCTCAGCGGCCAGCAAACCAGCGGCAGCCAGGACGCCAAGACCCAGAACGCTCAGCAGTTCACGATGAAGTCCCAAGAGCTGCAAGCAGTTGGTCAAGAGCTCTCGATCCTGCAGAATGCGGCTTCGAACGCCATCAAGACCATCGGTGAAGCGCTGTCTCAGGCCGTTCGCAAGGGCTGATTCCCTTTCGACAGTTCTTTACAAAGGGTGGCCCCGATGGGGCTACCCTTTTCGCATTTCTGGGAGAGAACACATGACCCGTCATCGCATCGCATCTGTTTTCGCGATCCTCATTTCCTGCAGCACCTGTTCACTAGCCCAATTCGATGGCGGAATGATGGCCGGCTACGGTGGAGCAATGGCAACCGTCGGCTTGAATGCGATGAATACCCAGATGCTCCTGGGCACGATGCCCAGTTCATCGGTGACTGCGGCCAATTCGAAGCGAACCAATAAGCCCATTGCCCACACCCTGACGCAGGTCGACATCCAGGCCGCGGCAACCGATCGGTCGCTATCGAAACTTGCCTCCGTCTACCCCGAGCAGCACCGCGGCAAGGTCGTTGCGACAATGCGCCAACTGCTTGATGGCTTCCACAAAATCGAACAGCAGTTTGCGATTCCGCGAAACGACATGGCCGGCGCCATCGCCGGTTTCCTCGCGGGCAGCTACATGGCCTACCAGGACACCGAGTTTCCGGATGAGAACTTCAAGCCTCTGGTCAACCAGATGCGCCAGATCGTGAGTTCCAATCCCGATTTCGCCAAGGCTTCGAGCGCCGAGAAGCAAGAGATGTATGAGCAGATGGCGGTACTTGGGATGTTCATGGCAACGACGCAGATGGCGCTGAAGGAAAATCCCAATCCACAGGTTGCCGCGAACATGAAGCAGGCTGCCAAAGGCTACCTGGAGCAATTTCTTAAGACCGATGCCAACAAGGTGTTCCTCACGGCAAACGGTCTGGAAATCCGATAACCCTAGCCCTCAGCCCACTGCGAGATCTGCGCGAGCAACGACACCGTCGAATCGGCATCCATCTTGGTCAGCACGCTTCGACGGCAGTTCTCCACTGTCTTCGGGCTGATGCTCAGATCCTTGGCGATCATCTTGCTGGTCTTGCCTTGTCGCATCAGGTCGTGGATCTGACGTTCGCGGGGCGTCAGGCTTTCCAGTCGCTGCAGGTAGCGCTGGTATTCGGCCGAGCCCACCTTCTCCGGTGACCGGATCGCGGCGATCTTCTCGCTCGCCGTCACGGTCATCTCGGCCATGGCGCTCGCCATCTGTGCCGCGTTGGGCCTGAACGCCCGCTCCAGCTCTCCTTCGAGCTCAGCCTCGTCGAACGGCAAGGCCAGCACCGTGGCAGCACCTTCCTTGATCGCCATGAAGGCCATCGCCAGCACCGACTGCAGGCTCATCTGCGCGGCATGGGCGCTGGCATAGATGACCGGCACTTCGAGCTCCCGCAGGGCCCGCACCATCTGCGGCTCGATCAGCTGGGTACGGGCTTCAGGCTGGCTCATCTCGACCGTTGGCCGGTCGACGTTGACGAGTGCGCAAACCTGCTCCGGCGGCTGATCGCCTGCCCCTGGTACCGCGAGGTCTTCGATGGCCAGCGCGAGCTGGTCGAACTCGAGAACCGTGTAGCCGAGCTCCGTCAGGCGGCCGCTGCTCCGGCTGCGCAGCGCTTCGTCGGCATCGACGAGGTAGATCATCCGGCGCTTGCTTGTCGTCTCGAATGCCATGGGTACTTCCTTCCTGATGTCTTCTTCGTTGTCCGTGCCTGTTCAGCCGCCGATCAACACCTTCAGCGTGCGCAGCACCACCTCCGGCCGCGCCTGGATGTCGTCGATCACCAGCTGGATGAAGCTGCCCAGCGTGAGCATCAGCAGCGCGTTCGCCGCGAGGATCTTGATCGAGGTGGACATCGCGAACACGTTGAGCTGCGGCGAGAAGCGGTTGACGAGTCCGAAGGCCACTTCGATCAGGTACAGCACCACCAGCGAGGGTGCGCTGATCAGCATCACCAGCGTCATCAGGCGGCTGAACTCGCCTTCGAACAGCGTCACACCGCCGGGCTTGAGCGCCGGCAGCATCTGGCTCACAGGCCACAGCGCATAGCTCTTCAGCAGCAGGCCCACCAGCAGCAGGAAGCCGCCGGAGAACATGAACACGAAGCCGACCAGGCGCGACAGGAAGGCGCCGGTCAGCGGCGTCTGGTGGCCCGACAGCGGATCGACCACCTGGGCCATCGAGGCGCCGGTCTTCATGTCGATCACCTGGCCGGCGGCCTCGAAGGCCCACAGCACCGAGCCGAACAGCAGGCCGATCGCGCCGCCGATGAAGGCCTCCTTGCCGTAGAGGCGGATCCAGTCGATGGTCTGGAAGTCGCGCACCTCGACCACCGGCTGCATCGCAAGCGACAGCAGCGCCAGCGAGATGAAGATCGCGTTGCGGATCAGCGCCGGCACCATCTCGGGCGTGAACAGCGGCAGCAGCAGGAAGGCCACCGCCACGCGCGTGGTCGACAGGCCCAGCAGCAGCATCGCGCTGGACCAGTGGCCGGTGGTGAGCAGCAGCTCGTCCATGGGGTCAGCGTTTGATCATTCCCGGGAACTCCGAGAACACGCGGTCGGCGAACTGGTAGAGCCCGCCGCCGAGCATCGACGCGGTGAGGAAGATCGTCAGCACGATCGCAAAGAACTTCAGCGCGTACTGCAGCGTCTGCTCCTGGATCTGCGTGGCCGCCTGGATGAAGGCGATCACGAAGCCGATGATGGCCGCGACGATGATCGGCGGCGCCGACAGCAGCATCACGAACCACAGCGCCTGCTGGGTGAGCTGGATGGCTTCGCTGTTGAGCATCGCTGTGCCTCCGCTGTCAGTGATAGGTGAGCACGAGGCCGTGCGAGAGCTTGACCCAGCCGTCGACCAGCACAAACAGCAGCAGCTTGAACGGCATCGACACCGTGGTGGGCGACAGCATCTGCATGCCCATGGCCATCAGGATGTTGGAGATCACGAGGTCGATCACCAGGAACGGCAGGAAGATCAGGAAGCCGATCTGGAACGCCGTGGCCAGCTCGCTGACGGTGAAGGCCGGCACCACGACGATGAAGTCGCGCTCGGTCAGCTGGCCGGCCTTGTCGGCCGACAGCGTGCTCCGCGCCGTCTTCAGGAAGAAGCTGCGCTCGCGCGCCGGGCTGTGCTTGATGAGGAAGTCGCGCAGCGGTTCCTTGGCCGCATCGGCCGCGGCCAGCATGGTCTTGGTGCTGCCGCCGATGTTGTTGATGCCCTCCACCCGGGCCGACATCTCCTGCCCCACCGGGAACATCACGTAGATGCTCAGCACCAGTGCCAGGCCGTTGAGCACGATGTTGGGCGGCACCTGCTGCAGCCCGAGCGCATTGCGCAGCAGGCTCAGCACGACGACGATCTTGGTGAACGACGTGACCATCACGGCCACGAAGGGCGCGAGCGCCAGCAGCACCACGGTGACCAGTGCCGATGACGGCGAGAACTGGGTCAGATCCACGGATTCATATCCCTCGATGTTGTTGTTGGATGGCCAGCGGCGTGCTGCAGACGAGCACGTGCAGGCTGTAGTGCGCCGCGAGCGCCTGCTGCAGCCGCGGCGCGGGCGGCAGGCTGAGCAGCACGTCGCGCCAGCCGCTGTAGGCCGCACCGGCGGCGAGCGGGCCGAACCACAGCGCGGCGGCGCTCGCCTCCCGCGGCAGCCATTGCGTGCCCGTGGGATGGTGGTCGCGCTGCGTGCGCCAGCCCCAGCATTGGGGGCCGCGCGGCACGCGGGCGAACAGCATCTGCCCGGCCCAGCGCTGCGCGCCGGGCTGCGGGCCGCGCGCGGCCGGGCGCAGCAGCCAGGCTTCGGCCTCGCAGCGCAGGCCGTGCGGCGGCGCGAGCGGCGCGGCCAGCAGCAGCGGGCGGCCGGCAAGGGCCTGCAGCGCATCGGCGATCGCGGCGCAGGCCGGCGCATCGCGCAGCGCGCGCAGCAGGCGGCCTTGCAGGTCCTCGGCCGGCGCGGCCGCACCGCTGCGCGCCGGCGAGGCTGGCGCAAGGCCCGGCTCCGCTTCGTCCGCGGCTTCTTCCGCCGGCAGCTGCGGCTGCTCCTGCCCGCCGCCTTGCCGCTTGCGTTCGGCTTCCGGCTCCTGCGGCACCCAGGTGCGGAACTGCATCGCGGCGCTGTGCAGGCTGCTCAGCGCCATTGCCGTCAACGCAGGTGAGGCCACCTGCTGCGACGCGCCGGCATCGGCGGGCGCCAGGCCTTGCGCCACCGTGTCGGCGATGCGCTCGCTCGCTTGTGTCGGCTCGACCGCGCGCGTCGGCATCAACCGCGATGCGCCGAGGCCGGGCTCGGCATGCGGCGCGGGCGCCGGTGTCCCCGCGTCGGGCTCCGCATGCGCCTCTGCCTGCGGCGCGCCCATTTCCGCCCGCAGCGCGGCCGCGGCAGCGAGCAGGTGGGAGACGGGGGGCAGGTGCATGGGGAAAGGCCAAGCCCGGGTCAGGCCGCGGCGGCAGCGGAGGCCGCGTCGTCGATCTCGATGTCGAGGCCGTCGGCGTCGATGGTCAGCAGGTCGGCGTTCAGGCCGAGCAGGCGGCTCAGGTAGCCGCGCGCGGCGCGCTGCACGTTGGCCACTGCCGCGGGGCCTTCGCGCTTGGCCTGCGCCGCGCTCTCGCCCACCAGCACGCCCAGGATCGCCAGCTGTTCGAACAGGCTCTGCTTGTCGCGCGCATCGCCGTTCTGCCATTCGGCGCTGCTGCCGATGACGCCGCGCAGCTGGCGCTCCACGCGCAGCAGCATCTGGGGCGTGACCGGGGTGTCCTTCAGCGCGTAGACATTGGCCGCGACGAAATACGCCATCGCGGCGCCCATGTCGTCGATCCCCAGCGCGCGGTCGTCGGCCCGCACCACCTCTCGGTAGTGCTTGAGGCAGCGGTGGTACAGCGCCTCCGCGTCGCGGCGCGCCTTCGGCCCGCCGGGGTGGGCGCGCGCCAGCTGGGCCGGCGCGATCGGCTGGGCGGCGGGCTCGATGGTCAATGCCGGCAGGTCGTCGGCCTGTTCCGCGGGCAGCAAGGCCTTGGCCAGCGCCTGCTGCAGCAGGCGGGCGATGTCGCGCGAGAGTTCTTCCGAATCCGGGGAGGGCTTGGCGTTGGTCATGTCGTCTGTCCTGTTCAATGGAGGGCCGCAACCGGCCGGGTGTTCTTCATCAGGCCCATCGCGCGGCGGACGCGCTCGCGGCGCGGCAGCGCGTGATGGGCCCGCCAACTCGCCGCCTCGATGAGGAAATGGCGCGCCGGCTTGCCGTCGTACGGCTGCACGCCCTTGTCGTCGAAGCCCAGGCTCAGCACGCAATAGCGCACCGACTCGTGCTGCGGGTGACACACCGCCCACACGCGCGGCAGCGCCAGCGTCTCGAAGGCATGCCGCAGCAGCTGCTCGCCGCCTTCCATCGCGAGGCCGGTGCCCCATGCGGCGGGCAGCAGCCGGCTGCCCAGCTCGACCTCGCCGTCGCGCTCGGGCATCGGCATCAGGTTGAACCAGCCGGCGAACTGCGGTTGCGGCCGCGCGTACTCGGCCAGCAGCTCCGGCGAGAACATCGCGCAGACCTCGGGGTTCGCGAGGTCCTGCTCGCTGAGCACCGGCACCATGCGCTGCGCGCACCAGATGCCCAGCCCCTCGTGCCGGCGGTACAGCTCGCGCAGGCGCTGGATGAACACCGCGACGACGTCATGCCGGTGCAGCGGCTCGTCGTCGATCAGCAGCGCGCGCACGCGCGGGTCCTGGTGCATGCGCACGAGCTCGGCGCGATCGTCGTCGGCAAACTCCCGCAGCCGCAGCTTGGGCGTGACCAGCCAGGGTTCGGGTGCGGTGGCGATCAGGTTCATCGGGTGGTCCGGTTCACAGGCGCGCCGGCTTGTCGCACTGCGCCAGCGCATGGCGCATGCGCGAACGGCGCGGCAGCATGTGGTGCACGAGCCAGGTCGCGCGGTCGAGCACGAAATGGCGCGCCGCCACGCGGCCGTAGGGCTGCACGCCGAGGTCTTCGAATCCCACGCACAGCGCGCCGTAGCGCGCCGCATCGTGCTGCGGGTGGCACACCGCCCACACCCGCTCGCGCCGCAGCGCGAGGAAGGCATGCCGCAGCAGGGCCTCGGCACCTTCGATCGCCAGGCCCTGGCCCCAGGCCGACGGCAGCAGCCGGCAGCCGAGTTCGACCTCGTCGGCGCGGTCCGCCATCGGCATCAGGCTGAACCAGCCGGCCAGCTGCGGCCGGGGCAGGCTCAGGTGCTGCAGGGCCTGCGGCGTCAACGCGCCCCGCAGTTCACCATCGGCCAGCTCTTCCGGCGTGAACAGCGCGACCAGGCGATGCGCCAGCCAGGTGCCCAGCCCGGGGTGCCCGCGGTACAACCCCTGCATGTCACGCACGAACTCGAGCGCAGCCTCGCGCTGCCGCAGCGGCGGCGCATCGACCAGCAGCGCGCACAGGCGCGGGTCCTGGTGCAGGCGCACCAGGTCTTCCGCATCGCGCCAGCACAGCTCGCGCAGCTGCAGCCGCGTGGTGCACAGCCAGGGATGCGGCACCGTGACCGGCGGCACCGGCATCGCGTGATAGTGCGGCGGCGGTTGCATCACCGACAGGTTCATGTGCCGGCCTCCTCGTCGTCGATCGTCAGCTCGCGCACGCTCTGGCCGCGCGCCTGCAGGCGGCCGCGCAGGCGCTCGCCCCGGTCCTGCAGCTGCTGGGCTGCAACGCCGCGTGCCGCGGTGACATGCAGCGACCAGCCGTTGACCGCATCGCCGCTCAGGCGCAGCGATGCCAACGGCGTGTGCGCATCGGCCGCGAGCGCGAAATGCCACTGCTCGGGGCCGAGGCCCACCGCATCCGCCGGCTGCATCCATGCGCTGGCCAGCGAGGCCCGCAGGTCTTGCGGCGTCATCTCCTGCGGCGCCGGCGGGGCGAGCGATTCGATCCGGGGGGCCGAGCCTGGCGGCAGCATCTGCGGCGGCTGCAGGCGTGCCGCGATCAGCAGCGAGGCCAGCGGCAGATCGGCCGGCGTCGAGGCATCACGCTCCTGCTCGCGCGGGCCGTTGCCACAGCGCTGCTTCGCCGGCGTGGCGGCAGGCGGAGTACGCCCGGGCTGCGGATCGCGCCCGGCCTTCTTCTCGGGGCGCACGTGCCGCCTGTCGAGCGGCGACGCCTGGGCCGGCGCAGGCGCCATGCCTGCCTCGGCCCTGGGCTCGGCGTCGGCCGCCGCGCCAGCGCGCTCGCTCACCGCCTGCAGCTGCTCATCGAAACCCTGCGCCGGCTGCATCGCTCCCGCCTCCTGCATGCGTTCGGTGGCAGGCCACGGCCCCTGCTGGGGCGTGCCGCCCTGCACCGGCCTCATCGCCGGCCTCCCGCGGTCGGCCGGCCGGTGCGTTCGTCGGCCTCCATGTCGGCGCGCTGCTCCTCGGCGCGCTGGCGTTCGCTGCGTGCTTCCTTCAGCAGGTCGTGCACGCCGTCTTCGCGGGCGCGTTCGCGCGTCCACTCGGCGCGTGCTTCGGCCAGATGATCGAGCGCGGTGTCGCGGTCGTCCTCGTCGTCGATCAGGCCGTAGACGTCGCGCTCCAGCTGGTCTTCGAGGTACTCGCGCTGCGCGGCGACCAGCGGCATGAAGCGCGCGATGTCGCGCGCGGCCGGCCCGACCATCTGCTCGGCCAGCGACGCGCGGCGCGCCTTCCAGTCGTCGATGCGCTGCTGGCGGCGCACGATCGCCGCCTCGGCCTCGTCGACCACCTGCCGCTTCTCGCTGCAGACTTGCGCCGCCGCCGCGACGCGCAGCTCGCGCAGCCGCAGCAGCATCGCCAGCTCGCGGGTGCGGCTCATTGGGCCACCTCCGCCAGCCGCGCCAGCGCCTCGTCGAAGCTCGAGGCTTCGTCAGGCCGCTGGCGCAGCAGCGCATGGATGGCCGGCAGCTTGGCGATCGCCTCGTCGGCCAGTGCGTCGCTGCCCGGCTTGTACTCGCCCACGCGCAGCAAGAACTCGATCTCGGCGTGGCGCGCCATCAGCGAGCGGGTGTGGCCCGCCGCCTGCTGGTGATCGGCCGAGGCCACGCGCGGGAACACGCGGCTCGCGCTCGAGAGCACGTCGATCGCCGGATAGTGGTGCGCCTGCGCCAGCTTGCGCGACAGCACCAGGTGGCCGTCGAGGATGGAGCGCACTTCCTCGCCGACCGGGTCGCCCCCCTCCTCGTCTTCGATCAGCACCGTGTAGAAGCCGGTGATCGAGCCGCGCGCGTCGTTGCCCGCGCGCTCGAACAGGCGCGGCAGCTCGGCGAACACCGAAGGCGGGAAGCCGCGGCGCACCGCCGGCTCGCCGATCGCCAGGCCGATCTCGCGCAGCGCGCGCGCGAAGCGCGTCACCGAATCCATCATCAGAACGACGTTGCGGCCCTGCGCGCGGAAACCCTCCGCGATGGCGGTGGCGGCATAAGCGGCCCGCACGCGCTCCATCGCCGGCCGGTCGGAGGTGGACACCACCACCACCGAGCGCTGCAGGCCTTCTTCGCCCAGGCTGTCTTCCAGGAATTCGCGCACCTCGCGACCGCGCTCGCCGATCAGCGCGATCACGTTCACGTCGCCACGTGCCTGCCGCGCCAGCATGCCCAGCAGCGTGGACTTGCCGCCGCCGGCCATCGCGAACACGCCCACGCGCTGCCCCCGGCCCACGGTGAGCAGGCTGTCGATCGCCCGCACGCCGGTGGCCAGCGGCTCGTGGATGGGCGTGCGCAGCAGCGGGTTCGGCGCCTCCGCATGCAGCGGGCAGCGCTCGCGCATCGGCGGCAGCGGCCGGCCGTCGAGCGGGTTGCCGAAGCAGTCGATCACGCGGCCCAGCAGGCCGGTGCCGAAGGGCAGCTCCGACGAGGCCTGCAACACCTCGACCTCGGCATCGATCGCCAGGCCCTGCAGCGGCGACAAGGGCACCAGCAGCGCATGGCCTTCGCTGAAGCCCACCACCTCGGCGGCGATCGGCGGGGCTTCGCCGGTGCGGTCGATCACGCGGCAATGCTGGCCGATGCGTGCATGCAGGCCGCTGGCGCGCAGCATCGTGCCGAAGGCCTGCACCACGCGGCCGCGCTGCGCGACCGTGCGCGTGCGGCGCAACGCATCGATCAGCCGCGCATCCAGCGGCTCGGCGGGTTGCGCGGCCGCCGCGGAGCCGGCCAGCAGCGGTGCCGTCATCGTGCCGCCTCCACGATGCCCCATACCGCCTCGAGCCGCCGCAGCTGCGCGTCCAGCCCGGCCAGCGTGGTGCCGGCGCGCGTGACGAGGCGGCAGTCGAAAGGCTTCAGCGTCTCGTCTTCCTGCACCTCGACCACCGGCCAGCGGCCGTCGGCGCCCTGCCCGCGCAGGCAGCGCTCGCGCACGCGCGGCGCGAGCCGCGGGTGCACGACCAGCGTGACCGGCTCGTCCTCGATCAATTGCTGCACGGCCGTCTTCGCGAGCGCGGCCACCACGTCGGCCGCATCCAGCTCGGCGGCCATCTTGCGAACCACTTCGAGCGCCAGCGTCGCGACGGTGGCCTCGGTCTGCTGGCGCAACATGCGGCGCTCGCGCTGCGCCGCTTCGGCCAGGTGCAGCTGCGCCTGCGCCAGTTGCCCGCGCGAGGCGACCTCGCCCGCCGCGAAGCCGGCCGCATAACCTTCGCGCCGCGCCTTGTCGATCGCGGCGATCTGGCGCGCCTCGGCTTCCTCGCGCTGCTTCTGCAGCGCCAGCACGAGGTCGCGCGCTTCCTGCAGCGTCTGCAGGTCTTCGGGCGAGAGCACGCGGCGCGGCGTGCTGACGCTCACGTCTTCGGTGGCGAACAGTGCGACATAGCTCATGTCCGCCCCTCCGGCTCACGCAACACGATGGCCTCCGGCCGCACCTCGGCCGACATCGAGGCCAGCAGCGCCAGCGCCTGCGCGGTCAGCGGCCGCGCGACCGCGGCGGGGCACAGCGGCGATTGCGCATCGGCCGCGGGCAGCCGCGGCGCGACGAAGCTGCGCATCCACGCGGCGCCGAGGCTGCCGAGCAGCACCGCGCGGCCGGCGGTGTCGAGCAGCCGCGCGAGGTCGCCGCTGCTCGGCACGCTGGGCGCCTGCGCCGGCAGCGCCGGGCTGCTCATCACCGCATCGAACAGGCGCTCGCCGATCAGCGCGCGCGCGGCTTGCAGCCGCGCTGCGTCGATCCACAGCCGCATGCCGGGCGCGGCGAACAAGGCACCGGCCACCCGCACCAGCTGCGCGCGCGGCGCATCGGACCACAGGCACCAGTCGGGCAGGTCCGACAGCTGCTGCCACGATGGCGGCTGCAGCTCCTGCCCCGCGCTGTTGCTGACGAGGTTCAACGCCACCGCCGCGCGGCGCGCACGGCGCTCGCGCACCGACCGCACATCATCCAGGCTCATCACACCCTCACTTGGCGATTCAGGCACCCTTGGGCGCGGGGGACTTCACGGCGAGCTCGCGCTTGGCCCGCGCATCGGCCGCGGCGCGCTGCGGCGCACGGCGCCGGCGCAGCGCCCACATCAGCCCGCCGCCGAGCGCGGCCACCGCGCCGCCGCCGGCCAGCGCCATCAGCGCCATGTCCATCGGGCGCTCGCCGGGCACCGCGGCCAGCGCCGGCACGTTCTCGGGCCACGGCTCGGCGGGAAACAGCGCCACGGTCACGTTGTCGTAGGGCAGCCCCTCGACGCCGTTGACCACCAGCGCCTTGATCTGGCCCACGCTGCCCGAGAGATCCTTGCCGGCCCGGTGCTTGATGAACACCGAGGCAGCCGCGGGATGCGGTTTGTCGGCGAGCGGATCCTTCTCCGGCAACGCGAGGTGCACGCGCGCCAGCACCACGCCGTCGATGTGGGCGATCGTGTTGGCGATCTCCTGCGACTGCGCATGGATCAGGCGCGCGCGCTCCTCCAGCGGGGACGAGACGAAGCCCTCCTTCTTGAAGACCTGACCCATGCTGTCGAAGCTGGCGTGCGGGTAGCCGCTGGCATGCAGCACCGCGATCGCCTTCGCGAACTGGCTCTCGCGCGCCAGGACCGCGAAGGTCTGGCCTTCGCGCAGCTCCTTGTCGGCCGACAGGCCGGCATTGCGCAGCACCGCGACCATTTCGTTGGCCTGCTGCTCGCTCAGCTGCGTGTACAGGTCCTGCATGCCGCAGCCGGCCAGCAGCAGCGCCAGCACCAGCGGCGCCAGCCGCAGCGCGATCGTCTTCTTGTTGGAATGCTTCATCACCGACCCCTCTCGCTTCACATCACGACTGCTGGCGGAACAGCTGCTGCAGGCCGTCGGACGCGCGGTTGGCGATGTTCGACGTGAGCTGGCAATGGAACATGAATTCCTGGCAGCGCATCGTCAGCATCACCATCTCGCCCGGCGTCAGCGCATTGGCCGCATCGCGCGCCGTGGCCGCCATGGCCTGCAGCTCGCCGGCCTCGCCGTTGATGAACTCCAGCGGCTTGAACACCGCCTGCACTGCCGGGCCCACGCGCTCGCTCGGCTGGGCATGCAACTGCCCCTGGCCGCCGCGCGCCTCGGCGGCGCGCAACGCGTCGTGGAAACCCGACAGGTCCGTCAGCGATATGCCGTAGCCCGCCTGCAGGCTCGGCGGCTGCGCGACGGCGGGCAGCGCCGCGCCGCCCACAGCGCCGGCCTGCAATGCGGCGGCTGTGAGTTCGATCGTCATTGCTTGCGCGCCATGGTTTCCAGAGCGCTGCCGACGGAAGACAGCGCGGTGTGCGAGCTGTTCGACAGGAAGCCCATCTTCAGCGCTTCGGCCGAGAGCTGGGTGATGGCCTGCGGGCGGTCGTTGCCGGCGCTGATGTCGGCTGACATCGCGTCGATGCGGTCGGCCGAGGCATCCAGCGTCTTGCCCCAGGCATCGGCCATGGCTTCGAACCAGGCACCGTTGCCGCCATTGCCGTTCTTGCTGGTGTTGGTGGTCAGCGGCGCGGTGGCCATGGCGGTGAGCGGGTTGATCGTGTTGGACATGGGTCTCTCCTTGGTTGAGGACGGTGGGGGTCAAAAGGCAAGTTCGCTGCGCTGGCCATCCTTGGCCAGCTGCACGCGATGGGCATCGATGGCCTCGATGCGATGGCCGGTGGGCAGCAGCCCGCCGACGAAATAACGGGTGCCGTCGGCGGTGACGACATACGGGCTCTCGCCGGGCACGATGGACGCCACGCGCTTGCCGGGGTCGTCGGCCACCGGTGTGTTGTCCGGCAGCGGTGCGGGCGGCTGGTTCTGCAGCACCAGGCCGGCCAGCCCCGCGACATCGCGCCGCGCGACCGCGGCGGCGCGGGCCAGCTTGCCGGCATCGGACTCCTGGGTGCGCACCGTCACCTGGCCCACCGCATCGGCGCGGGCCTCGGCGGTGATGCCCTGCACGCGGAACACATCGGTCACCGCGGCGGTGAGCTGCTCGCCCGACCACACCTCGACGCGCACCTCGCCGAGGCCGCCATCGGCGAGCACGCGGCGCAGGCGCTGCACGCGCTCGCTGCTGTCGAGGTAGCCGCGCACCACCGGCACGCCGTTGCTGCCCGCCTCCACGCGCAGCGGCTGGAACTCGGGCTGCGTCAGCAGCAGCTGCGCCGTGCGCTGCTGCAGGTCGACGCGCGGCGGCGCATGCGGGCTCAGCAGCGTGCTGAACACCAGCAACGCGACCGCGGCCACCGCCAGCACGCTGCCGCCGATCGACAGCCAGCTCTCGAGCCGGCGCCGCGGCGGCGCTTCGTCCTGCGGGTCGTCGTCGTCATCGAGGCGGGCCATCAGCTGCGCATCGGGCGCGGCCACCTCGGCGGGTGCAGGCGCCGGCTCGGCGGCCAGCATCGGCAGCTGCCATTGGGCGCTGTCGGGCTCGCCGATCGCCAGCACGGTGGTGCCGATCTGCAGCGGCGTGTACAACGGCCAGTCGGCATGCGCGCCCAGGCCCAGCGACGCGCCGTTGAGCAGCACCTCGCCGTCGAGCACCTCCACGCGCGCACCGGCGGCGCCGCGCAGCACCACGCGCACACGTGCCATGCCGATCAGCGGGTCGCGCAGCTGCACCTCGCAGGGCGTGCCGATGCCGCCGATCTCGAAGCTGCGCGCCAGCGGGATCTCGGCACGCGCGCCGCGCTGCTCGCCCTCGAGCACGCGCAGCTCGAAGACCTCGGCCGCCTCGAGTGCCGGCTCCGCGCGCATCAGCGGTCTCCGAGGCCGGCGGGCACCGGCGTGGTTTTGGGAGCCGGGGCCGGCGTGGCCGCCGAGGCGGCGCCCGCGGAAGGCGGCGCGGCATTCAGCGCGCGCGCCGCGGCGGCAGCGGCACGGCCGGGTGCCGCCAGACGCGGCGAGATCAGGAACATGCGCTCGACGCGGCCCTTGGTCTCGCTGCGGGTCTTGAACAGGTTGCCGACCACCGGGATGTCGCCGAGCAGCGGGATCTTGTCGACATTGCTGCCGCTCGATTCACGCACCAACCCGCCGATCAGCAGGCTCTCGCCTTCTTGGATCAGCGCCTGCGTGTTGATCGCCGAGCGCTCGACGACCGGGATGTTGTCGACGTTGCGGCCGGTGACCGAGCCATCCTCGATCGCGACCAGCAGCTTGATGCGGACCTGGTCCTTGTCCTTGAACACATGCGGGGTCACGCGCAGCTGCGTGCCGGCCGACACGTTGAACAGGTCCACGTCCTGGTAGCCGCCGACCTTGACGTAGAAGGTCTGGCTGTTGTCGAACACCGCCTCCACATCGGACAGCGTCATCACCTGCGGGCTCGAGACCACGCGCGCGGCGCCGTCGGACTGCAGCGCGTTGATGCGCGCGACCAGTTGGTTGCCGTCGCCCAGCACCGCGGAGATGAAGCCGCCGCGGCCCTGCGGCGTGACTTCGGTGTTGCCGCGCAGCAGCAGGTCGGAGGCATCGCCGCGGCCGAACAGCAGCGAGTTGCCCGCGTTGCTCCAGCGCCAGTTGATGCCCAGCTCGCGCAGGCGGTCGGTGTTGACGTCGATGATCGTCGCCTCGATCTCCAGCGACTGCGGCTCGATGTCGAGCGAGGCCACCAGTTGCTCGTACTGCGCCAGCCGCTCCGGCGCATCGCGCACGATCACCGCATTGAGCCGCGGGTCGGCCTCGATGCGCACCGCGTTGGCATCGCCGAGGTTGACCACCTGCGGCGCGCTGCCGCTCTGACCATAGGCCGCGAGCAAGGCCTCGGCCGCCCCGCTGCCGCCGCCGTTGGCACCCCCACGGCCGTCGTCCGACAGGCCCAGCGTGCCGAGCTTGCCGCCGGCGTCGTTGGGGTTGCGCGAGAGGCCCTGGCCGCGCAGCTTGGGGCTTGTGGGCCGCAGCTGCTGCTCGCCGCCGAGCGCCAGCGCCTGGCGCGACTGGTTGGTGACGAGCGAGCGCAGGATGCTCGCGACGCCCGGCACCAGCACCTGGCGGCCGCCGAAGGTCACGCTCACATCCTGCGCCCAGGCATAGCGCAGGTAGAACACCTTGAAGCCCATCGGCGGCTGCACCGCCGACGCCACCTGCGCGGCGCGGTACATCTCCTCCACCTGCTCGATGAAGCGGCGCGTGCCGGTGGCCATCAGGCTGCCGTCGCGCGTGATGCGCAGCGTGTTGCGTGCGTCGGTGAGCCGCGCCTCCTGCACCGAGCGCTGGACCCGCTCGCCGACCTGCGGCGTCACCGGCAGCGTGCGGCTCGCGATCTCGCCGGCGCTGTACACATGGACCACCGAGCCGTCGTAGTAGGTCACCAGGCCGAACGAGCGCGTGATGTCGCGCAGCACCTTCTCGGGCGAGCCGGTCCAGCTGCCGCTGACCTGGCCCTTCACGTTGGCGCTCACGCTGACCGGCAGGTCCATCTGGCCGAACAGATCCTGCAGGAAGCCGGCGATCGGCTGCTCGCGCGCGGTGATCGACAGGCTGCGCTCGCTGAAGGGGATCGGCGCGGCGGCGGCGTTCAACGCGGCGGCCAGGAGGGCGGAAGCGGCCACAAGGCGCCAGCCGGAAGAAGAAGGCAATCTCATCGTGGGATCTCGGTGTTGTTGTTCGTCGAGGGGGTCAGGCCGCTTCGAGCAGGGGCGACTGGGCGAGGCCCACGCGGTCGAGCACGTCGAGCTTCAGCGCCGGCATCAGCTCCTGGTACGACAGCACCGGCGTGTCGAACGCATCGGGCTCGATCAGCTTGCGCAGGTGGCGCCGCAGGTCGACCGCGGCGACGATCACGTCGGGCCGGTGCTCGCGGATCGCCGCATTGAAGGCATCGAGCACTGATTGCGCGGTGGCCGGGTCCAGCGCCAGCTGGTACACGCCGTTGGACACGCGCACCGCGTCGCGCAGCTGGTTCTCCAGCTCGGGCATCAGCAGCAGCGCGCGCAGGTGGCCATGCGGCGCATGCCGGTAGCTGATCTGCCGCTTCAGCGCGATGCGGGCGTACTCCGACAGCGTGTGGACGTCCTTCTCGCGCTGGCCCACGTCGGCCAGCGTCTCGAGCACGTCGCGCAGGTGGCGGATCGGCACCTCTTCCTCGACCAGGCGGCGCAGGATCTCGGCCACGCGCTGCATCGGCAGCGCGCGCAGCACCTCCTTCACCACATCGGGGTACTCGGCCGCCGCGCGCGTCAGCAGCGCGCTGGTCTCCTGGATGCCGATGAACAGCGGCGCATGGCGGCGCAGCGCCTGGCGCGTGGCCTCGGCGAGCGCCTCGGCCAGGTGCTCCTGCGGCAGCTCGCCCTGCGCGATCGGCACCTCGAAGGCCATCAGGCGCCAGGCCGGCGCCTCCTGCCCGGCCTGCCCGTCGGCCAGCGCCGGCATGCAGCCGTGCACGCTGATGCGCGGCAGCGGCAGGCCCAGCGTGAGCTGGTAGTGCTCCAGCACCTCCTGCAGCGCGCGCACCAGCTGCGCACCGCTGTCGCCCTTGAGCGCCGAGGCGGGCAGCTCCAGCAGCAGCGGCACCGCCGGCCGCGACTCGGGCAGCGCGGTGGCCAGCACCTGCTCCTCGGCCTCGCGCTTGCGGCTGCTCGTCACCGCGTCGCGGGCCGGCCGCACGAAGCGGTTGACCCGCGCCCGCAGCAGCGGCGTCGCCATCACGCCGGCCAGCCCCACCGCGAGGCCGAGCGCGACGAACACCGCGACCGGGAAGCCCGGCACCATGGCGAACAGCAGGCACAGCCCGCCGCAGACCATCAGCACGCGCGGCTTGGCGATCAGCTGCTTGCGGATCGCGTCGCCCAGGTGGCGGTCGTGCTCGCTGTCGGTGGTGCGGGTCACGATCAGGCCGGCCGACATCGCGCCCAGCAGCGCCGGGATCTGCGAAACCATGCCGTCGCCGATGGTCAGGATCGAGTAGCGCAGCATCGCAGTGCCCATGTCCAGGCCCTGCTGCAGCACGCCGACGCCCAGGCCGCCGAGCAGGTTGATCACGATGATCACGATGCCGGCGATCGCATCGCCCTTGACGAACTTCATCGCGCCGTCGAGGCTGCCGTGCAGCTTGCTCTCGAGCTCGAGCTCACGGCGCTTGCGCTTGGCTTCTTCCTTGTCGATGAGCCCCGAGCGCAGGTCGGAATCGATCGACAGCTGCTTGCCCGGCATCGCATCGAGCGAGAAGCGCGCGGCCACCTCGGCCACGCGCTCCGCGCCCTTGGCAATCACGATGAACTGCACCACCGTGATGATCAGGAACACCACGAGGCCGACGACGAGGTTGCCGCCGGCGACCATCTTGCCGAAGGTGTCGATGATGTGGCCGGCGTGGCCATGCAGCAGGATCATCCGCGTCGTCGCGATCGCCAGCGACAGGCGGAACAGCGTGGTGATCAGCAGCACGCTCGGAAAGACCGAGAACTCCAGCGGCGACGAGATGTAGATGCCGACCAGCAGCAGCATCAGCCCGAAGGCGATGTTCACCGCGACCAGCACGTCGATCATCAGCGGCGGCAGCGGCAGCACCATCAGCGCGACGATCGCCACCACGCCCGCGACCAGCAGCAGGTCGCTGTAGCGGGCCAGCGGGCCTTCGTGCCGCGCCGAGGCCGAGCGGAAATAGGCGGCGAGGTCCATCGCTCTAGCGCTCGATCGAGGCGCGCAGCGCCAGGTACTCGGCCAGCACGTCGTGCACGTAGCCGCGCGTCTCGGCATACGGCGGCACGCTGCGGCCGTAGCGCTCCACCGCACCCTCGCCGGCGTTGTACGCGGCGAGGATCAGGTCGAGCTTGTTGCCGAAGCGGCCCTGCAGCGTCTTCAGGTAGGCCGAACCCACCTCGAGGCTGACCTCGGGATCGAGGAGCTCGCTGCGCGGATCGCTGACGCCGAAGCGGCGGGCCGTCGCCGGCATCACCTGCATCAGGCCCATCGCTCCGGCATGCGACACCGCCTGCGGGTTGTGGCGCGACTCCACATGCGCGATCGCATGCAGCAGCAGCGGGTCGATGTCGTAGGCCTGCGCCACGCGCTGCACCTTGGGCGCGAGGGCCACGGCGCGCATCTGCGCGGCGGTGAGCTTGCGGCCGGCCAGCGGCTTGGGCGGCGCCGGGTTGCGCGGCGAGAGCGCCGAGGGCTGCAGCGGCGCGGCGTCGGCGGCAGGCGCCGCGGGCGCAGGCGCGCGCATCGCGGCCTCGTCGTACAGGTAGAGCTGGCGAGCCTGCAAGGCAGCCGGCGCGGGCGCCGGCGCCTCCGGCTGCCCGGCACAGGAGGCCAGTGCCAGGCTGAACTTGCGGGCCAGCATCGGGTTCGCCGACGCAAGCACCGCACCTTGCGGCGCCGGGCAAGCCGACGGGTCATCGGCCGCCCCTGCGAGCGAGGATGCAACAAGCATCCCCCAGCCCACGATATGGGCAGGTTTCATGTCGTCTACTCCCTGACGAACCGGTGGTCGTTGCCGCCGGTGATGTGTGAATTGCTGCACATCATCTGAGGGCCGTCGGCGCCATTCGTAACAAAGTCCGAGGGTTCTGTGACAGGTCGTTTCTTAGGGGGGTCGCGCCTCACTAATAAGGAGCGCCACGCCCCAGCCCCTAGGTCATAAGTCGAAACAAATGGTGCCCCCGCGGCCCTGAAGATGGGCCTCGTCCTGCTCAGGGAGAACCGGCCCATGGCCGACAAGAACGACGGCGGCGACAAGACCGAAGAACCGACACCGAAGAAGCTGCAGGACGCTCGCAAGAAAGGCAGCGTCTGGAAAAGCAAGGAGATCACCAGCACGGTGCAGCTGCTGCTGTGGCTGGTGCTGGGCGCGCTCGGCACGGCCTATGCGAGCGGCAAGATCCAGGCGCTGATGAATGCGACGCTGCTGTCCATGCAGCAGGGCTTCACGGTCGCCGCGCGCAACATCGCCTGGCAGGCCACCGAGATCACGCTGGTGCTGACCGCGCTGTTCCTGATCCCGGTGATCGTGGTGGGCATCCTCACCGAGCTGATGCAGTCGGGGCCGGTGCTGTCGTTCGACAAGGTCAAGCCCAAGCTCGAGAACATGAACCCGGTCGACGGCGTCAAGCGCATGTTCTCGATGGACAACCTGGTCGAGGTGCTGAAGGCGGTGGCCAAGACCGTGCTGCTGTTCTGGATCGGCTGGGCCGTGCTGCGCGCGCTGCTGCCGCAGATCCTGCTGCTGGCGCGCCAGCCGGCCGATGGCCTCTCGCTGAGCGCCGCGCTGCAAAGCGGCTACTGGCTCGGCACGCTGAAGATCACCGCGTGGACGCTGGGCGTCTTCGGCCTGCTGAGCGTGCTCGACGCCGCCTGGCAGCGCCATTCGTTCCGCAAGAAGATGCGCATGAGCCGGCGCGACATCAAGCAGGAAGTGAAGGAAAGCGAAGGCGACCCATACATCAAGGCGCAGCGCAAGCAGACCCACCAGGAGTGGTCGCAGCGCAACGCCGCCAATGCCGCGCGCAACGCCAACGCGCTGATCGTCAACCCGACGCACGTGGCGATCGCGATCGACTACGACCGCGACACCTGCCCGATCCCGACCGTCTCGGCCAAGGGCGAGGATGAGGTGGCGCGTGCGATGCGCGAAGCGGCCGAGGAAGCCGGCGTGCCGATCGTGCGCAACGTCGCGCTGGCGCGCGAGCTGCTCGCGCACACCGACGAAGGCGACATCGTGCCGCAGCACCTGTTCGAGATCATCGCCGAGGTGATCCTGTGGGCGCGCGAGGTGCGCGAGGAGGTCGAGCGCCAGCGCCGCGGCGGGGAAACGTCGGCGCAACCGGGCGGACGGCGTGCCAAGGTCCCCGGCGAGGACGCGACGCGCTACCCTGCAGGCCCGCCCTCGGCTTCACCTCCCCAAGGACCGACCTGACATGGAGAACTTTGCATCCAGCCTCGTCTCGATGCTGATCGCGCTGGCCGTCGTGCTGGCGCTGGCCTGGGTCTCGCTGCGCCTGCTCAAGCGCATGCAATACGGCCGCGCGTCCGGCAGCTCCGGTGAGGTGATGCGCTTCGTGCGCGCGCTGCCGCTGGGGCAGCGCGAGCGCGTGGTGGTGATGCACTACCGCGGAGAGGAGTGGGTGCTGGGCGTCACGGCCGGCGGCATCACGCTGCTCGACAAGGGGCCGGTGCCCCGGGAGCCGGAGGCTTCCTGACGCGCTTGATCGCGGGGCGGGCAGGCCGTCCAGCCCTTCGTCTACGGGATATCGAAGTGAGGGTCGGCTCAAGATAATCGCCGGCTTCGACCAACACACCCGTGCCTGGAGGGGCTTTCCGCATGAGTACCGCTGTCCAACGCGTTGTCCGAACCGCGCCGCTGCTGACGCCGCTGGCCGCCCTGTTGCTGACCGGCTGCCTGGCGACCACGCCGCAGTCCGGCGGCCAGAGCGCCACCGCCGCCACCGGCGCCGCAGCCGGCGCCAGCACCGAGGGTGCCTCGAGCAGCCTCGAAACCTGCACCGAGACGCTGGGCACGATCCGCATCGACGAGCAGACCAACGCCAGCTGGTACAGCGCCTACATCTCCCAGTACCGCATGGGCTCCACCGTGCCGGCGCTGAAGATGCTGATCCAGCAGTCCAACTGCTTCATGATCGTCGACCGCAGCCGCGGCCTGCGCGCCGGCGAGGAGGAGCGCAACCTGATGCGCGGCGACGAAGGCCGCGCCGGCAGCAACTACGGCAAGGGCCAGATCGCCGCTGCCGACTACACCATCATTCCCGAAGTGCTGATCTCCGACCGTGGGGGCACGCGCGGCGGTGCCGGCCTGGGCGGCCTGGTCGGCGGCAAGGTCGGGGCGCTGCTGGGCACCTTCTCGACCAATGAAGCCGGCGTGATGCTGACGCTGATCGACAACCGTTCGTCGATCCAGCTCTCGGCCGCCGAAGGCTATGCCAAGAACGTCGACTTCGGTGCCGCAGGCGCGCTGTTCGGCGGCGGTGGCGCCGGCGGTGCCGGCGTGTACACCAGCACGCCGCAGGGCAAGGTGATGCTGGCCGCCTTCATGGACGGCTACAACAAGATGGTCAAGGCACTGCGCAACTACAAGGCGCAGACCGTCAAGGGCGGTGCCGGCACCGGCGGCGCGCTCGGTGTGCAGGGTGGCAGCACGCCGGCCTCCGCCGAAGTGGGCAAGAAGAAGAAGCAATGACGCTCACAGGGAGGCCCCAGATGAAGAAGCGCACAACGCTCACCGGCCTGCTGCCCGCCGCGCTGTCGGTGGCCGTGCTCGGCACGGCCGCTGCCGGCGCCGGCGCGGCGGAGTTCTCGCTCTTCCTGCAATGCCAGGGCAAGGCGACGGCCAATGGCTCGTCGACCCACACCCAACTGAACCTCGCGCTGCGCGACAACAACCAGACCGCGCTGATCCAGAAGTCGGATGCACTGCCGGTCGGCGAGCGCCTGAAATACGACGTCTCCCCGGCCACCTACAGCATGACCTACAAGGTGCCGCATGCGCACAGCACCGCGATCTACGACTGGTGGCGCGGCCAGCTGTTCGTGTGGCAGCCGAACCTGAAGCGCGTGACCACCGTGCGCCTGTCGATCGACAGGCAATCGGGCGGGCTCAGCGGTGAGATGCTCAACGCCGACCACGAGCGCCTTGCGACGCTGCAGATGCAGTGCGAGGCACTCGACGAACAGAACCTCGCGCCGCCGAAGTTCTAGAGCCGGCCGGCGGTGCCGAAGCCGAACAGGTGCGTCAGCAGCCGCGTCGGAAACTGCCGCGCGGCCTCGTTGTAGGCCTGTGCGGCATCGTTGAAGAGCTGGCGCGCGAAGGCGAGCCGGGGCTCGAGCTCCTGCAGCGCCTTCAGCGCTTCGGCCACCGGCGGCAGGCTGTCGCGCAGCGTCGGGTGGTGCTCCAGCAGCGCCAGCACGCGCGCCAGCGCCGAGCCGAGCACCTGCTCGGCGGTGACCAGCGCCGCCAGATGCGCCGCGCTGACCGGCCGCGCCCGCACCGCATCGGCAGCGGCCTGCACCTGCATCAGCGCACCCGACAACGCGTCGAGCGCGGTCGGCTCCTCGGCCAGCTCGGGCCGCAGGATGTCGACCAGCGGTTGCAGCAGCTGGCGCCGGCGCTGGAGCTGCTCGTCGACCTGCGCCCAGGCCGCGCCGATCGCGTTGCGCAGCCCGACCAGCCGGTTGTAGGCACCGACCATCCAGAACACCAGCATCGCGAGGAGGCCGAGCACGGCGATGCGGCTGCCGTCCATCTCAGGCCTTCTTCGCGGCGACGAAAGCCTCGTGGCCGCGCCGGCGCAGCTCGCAGGCAGGGCACCGGCCGCAGCCATGCCCCCAGGCGTGGCGCTGGCCGCGCTCGCCGAGGTAGCAGGTGTGGGTGTGCTCGACGATCAGCTCGTTGAGCGCCGCGCCGCCGAGTTGCTCGGTCAGCGCCCAGGTCTGCGCCTTGGTCAGGAACATCAGCGGCGTCTCGATCGTCAGCGGCGTGTCGAGGCCCAGGCTCAGCGCGACCTGCGTCGCCTTGATCGTGTTGTCGCGGCAATCGGGATAGCCGGAGTAGTCGGTCTCGCACATGCCGCCGACGAGCACACTCGCGCCGCGCCGGTAGGCCAGCGCGGCCGCGAAGGTCAGAAACAACAGGTTGCGCCCGGGCACGAAGGTGTTGGGCAGGCCGTTGGCCTGCATCTCGATCGCGCGCTCGGCGGTGAGCGCGGTATCGGAGATCTGGCCTAGTAGCTGCAGGTCGAGCAGGTGGTCGTCGCCCAGCTTCGGCGCCCATTGCGGGAAGCAGCGCGTCAGCTCGCTCCGCACGGTGCCGCGGCATTCCAGCTCGATGCGATGCCGCTGGCCGTAGTCGAAGCCCAGTGTCTCGACCTTGGCATAGCGCTCCAGTGCCCACGCGAGGCAGGCGGTGGAGTCCTGCCCGCCCGAGAACAGCACGAGCGCGGTGCGCGGATCGGCCATGTTCAAGTGCGGACCTCGCCCTGGCCGAGCACGATCCACTTCATCGAGGTCAGCCCCTCCAGCCCGACCGGGCCGCGCGCGTGGAACTTGTCGGTCGAGATGCCGATCTCGGCGCCGAGGCCGTATTCGAAGCCATCGGCGAAGCGGGTCGAGGCATTGACCATCACGCTGGCCGAGTCGACCTCGCGCAGGAAGCGCATCGCATTCGGATGATTCGTCGTCAGGATCGCATCGGTGTGGTGCGAGCCGTAGCGGTTGATGTGGGCAATGGCCTCGTCGAGGCTGGTGACCACCTTGATGCTGATCACCGGCGCCAGGTATTCCTCGGACCAGTCGGCCTCGGTAGCATCGGCCAGCCTGGCGCCCGGCACCGCGGCGAGCACCGCCCTGGCCTTCGGGTCGCAGCGCATCTCGACGCCCTTGCCGGCGAACAGCCGGCCGATCTCGGGCAGGAAGCGCTCGGCCGCGGCCTCGTGCACCAGCAGCGATTCGGCCGCATTGCAAGGGCTGTACTTCTGCGTCTTGGCGTTGTCGGTGACCTTGATCGCGAGCGCGAGGTCGACCTCGGCATCGACGTAGACATGGCAATTGCCGTCGAGGTGCTTGATCACCGGCACCTTGGCCTCGGCGCTGATGCGTTCGATCAGGCCCTTGCCGCCGCGGGGGATGATCACATCGACGTACTCGGGCATCGCGATCAGGCGGCCGACCGCGGCGCGGTCGGTCGTCTCGATCAGCTGCACGCCCTCGGGCGGCAGGCCGGCCTCGGCCAGCGCGGCCTGGCAGAGCTTCCACAGCGCGAGATTCGAATGCAGCGCCTCGGAGCCGCCGCGCAGGATGCAGGCGTTGCCGCTCTTGATCGCGAGCGACGCGGCCTCGATCGTCACGTTGGGCCGGCTCTCGTAGATCATGCCGAACACGCCCAGCGGCACGCGCATCTGGCCCACGCTGATGCCGGTGGGCCGACGGCGCAGGTTGGTGATCTCGCCGATCGGATCGGGCATCGCCGCGATCTGCTCGCAGCCTTCGGCGACGGTGGAGAGGACCTTGTCGGTCAGCTTCAGCCGGTCGACCATCGGCGCGGCGAGGCCGCTGGCGACGGCGGCGTCGATGTCCTTGGCATTCGCGGCCTGCAGCGCCGCGCTGTCGCGGCGCAGCGCCGCGGCGAGGTTCAGCAGTGCGGCGTTCTTGGCCGCCGTGGAGGCCGCGGCCATCGCGGTGGCGGCGGCGCGCGCGGCCACGCCCACATGGGCCATGTACGCGGGGATGTCGGTCGGGGTCATGGGCGGATTGTCCCAAATCCGCCCATGACCGCGGGTTCAGATCACTTTTGCCGGAACAGGACGAGCTTCATGTCCTTGGAGCGCCCACCGATCTCGGCCCGCAGGTCGATCTCGTAGCGCATGCCCGGCGCGCTCAGCGCCGGCGTGAAACCGAAGCTGAAGCGGCCGGTGCTGTCGGCGGTGATCTGGTCGGAATAGATCTTGTCGCTGATGCCGACCATGCCGACGAGCGACGCCATGCCGGTCACCTCGACATGCACGGTGGCTCCCGGCGCGGTCCGGCCCGCGACCTCGATGCGCCCCGGCGGGACCACCGAGTTCTGGTGGTGGCTGGTCACCTCCAGCGGCACCACCGTGGGCGCCGGCGCCTGCACGACGAAGCTCCAGGCACTGCGCACGCTGTTGCCGGCCTGGTCCTTGGCGGTGACTTCGGCGGCATAGCTGCCGGGGTTGAGATCGGTGCGGTAGGTGAAGTAGTCCTTCGTCACCGTGGAGTTCGCGGTCACGTCACGCCCGCCGACCACGACCTTCACGGTCTTCGGGTCCACGCCCAGGCCGCCCTGGTCATC
>Ga0207706_10000725_pt1 | contig 34447 bp, 30 predicted proteins | sample KBSC53metaG_FD_184318 | JGI IMG/M metagenome (GOLD analysis project Ga0207706, IMG submission 184318) | Corn rhizosphere microbial communities from Kellogg Biological Station, Michigan, USA - KBS C5-3 metaG (SPAdes) (version 2) | ecosystem: Host-associated > Plants > Roots > Rhizosphere > Soil ... | reverse complement strand
GAAAGTACTTATTATGCCACCAAAGACGCAAATAAAACAGACACGATAACCTTTGACCTCCACTCAAAGAAGACATTCAATGTGCTCAAAATACAAGAGATAATTGAACTGGGGCATCGGACTACAGGTTGGTCGGTCGATTACTCATCAAATGGCAAGGATTGGACGCCAATTCCTGAAGCAACAGGAAAGCAATCGATTGGATATAAATGGTTGGTAAAGTTCCGTCCGGTTACAGCCTCCAAAATTCGCTTAAGGATCACATCGGGGCAGGCCTGTGTGGCTATTCATACGTTTGGTATTTATAAGCAGCAAATGAATACTCAAAACTAAAATCGACCAGCGATTATGGTGGCAAATTGTTGAATTTAAAAAAGCACAGTAGTCGTGAGTACTACTGTGCCTTTTTTATGACATCGAAAGTGTGGATGTCGAACGTTAATTCAGGAGCTTTAAAAGATTTAGAATACCTTAAAATCCACTATTCAAATCCCGAGCAACGAAGCCCGATTATTGCCTGGCCTAATATCTTCTTGCGGGGATAAAGAGAATAGGATTGAACACCTATCTGCGATTTTGGCAATTATTCAAGAGATATTTGGAAATTAATAGTGGAAAGCTACGGGATATTGCAGATGGACTTGGATTGTCTCTTTATCAGCCTGCGTTTGGCTTTCCGGTCGCCCAAGGCGAGTAGCTGACCGTCTGCATCTCATTTTTATTGACCTATAGTTACCCAAATTGCATAAGGAAGTAATCAGTTCTCTTTATGTTGGCGAAGGATTTGGATCGCTTTATTAAAATAGACAGTTGCAGTAACATATTAGATTATACCATTTTTTAAATGTTATTCGTTACAAACAAATAAACCATCACTTATGAAAAATAAAATTAGTCGCTTACTTGTCGTTATTTTTTTACTGATGATGATAATGACAAATCGCCTGTTTGCACAATCTGGTCAGCCTAAAGCCGCTGACCGCACCCTGGAAAAAGCTCGTCAAAAAATTGACTCCCTCGACCAAAAATTAATTGAATTACTTGGAGCACGAGAACGCGTGGTAAAGGAAATAGGTATCTACAAAGCAAAAAACAATATACCGTCTTTGCAAGCCGCACGCTTTCAACAAATAATTGATAAAGCGATAGACGCGGGTAAAAAACAAGACCTGTCGCCCGGGTTTATTACTGAGTTGCTAAATGCTATTCATAAAGAAAGCCTCCGGATAGAAGATGGCCTGAAAGAAAATAAATAGCTTATTGAAAAAACCTCCGGCTGTCGCAAGAGCCACGGCCGAAAGTGACCCACCCGAATTAGCTTTACCTCGGCTTATTCATGTTTTGGTTGTACTAGTTCAAGCCAAATATGTTATTTGCTTAATCCCGGGAAATGATGACCTTTAAAGCTTTTTTGTCTGCCGCATGCTCAAAAGTGTCATAAGCATCCAGAATTTCATCCAGCTTAAAGCGGTGCGTTATCAACTTGGCTGGCTGTAATCTTTTACTTTCAACAGTTTTTAAAAGCATCGGGGTAGATACTGTATCCACAAGGCGTGTGGTAATGGTGATATTTTTGGCCCATAGCGTTTCGAGATGCAGATCAACACTTTTGCCATGTACGCCGATGTTGGCGATATGCCCTCCTGGAGCAATTATCGATTCGCAAAGTTCAAAGGATTCTGGCACGCCGACTGCTTCAATGGCAACATCAACTCCTTTGCCACCGGTTAAGCTGGTGACCTTAGCGATGGGATCTTCCTTTTCGAAATTTATGGTTTGGGTAGCCCCGAATTTTTTTGATACCGCCAGCCTGTTTTCGTCCCTGTCGATCATGATAATTTCGGCGGGAGAATAAAATTGTCCTGTTAACAGTGATGCGATTCCAATAGGTCCGGCCCCGACAATTGCTATAATATCGCCGGGTTTAACCTGTCCGTTTAAAACACCACATTCAAAGCCTGTAGGTAAAATATCGCTCAGCATAACTAACGCTTCCTCATCTGCACCGGACGGAATAGGGTAAAGGCTATTATCCGCGTGTGGTATCCTAACATATTCGGCTTGGGTTCCATCGATCAGGTGGCCTAGAATCCAGCCGCCGTCCTCGCAATGCGAATACATTCCTTTTTTGCAGTAACTACATTTGCCACAGGAAGTGATACAGGAGATCAGGACATGATCGCCTTTTTTGAAGTTGCTAACTGCGGTTCCTATATCTTCGATGATGCCTACACCTTCATGTCCGATAACACGCCCGTCGGTAACTTCAGCAACGTCGCCTTTCATAATATGAAGGTCAGTTCCGCAGATAGTGGTTTTCAAAATTCTGATTATGGCGTCAGTTGGCTTTATAACTTCAGGTTTGGGCTTTTCCTCCCATGATTTTTTGCCTGCTCCATGGTAAACGAGTGCTTTCATAAACTATGTTTTTAAAGCAAAGTTGATAGGAAAGAGGCGGATAACAAATGACCGTGGTCATGATATTTAGTGATAAAATACTATTGCCGTGCAGGCAAATCACGAGTTGTTCCAAGCGTTCGATATGCTGGGGCCTCAAACCTGTATAACTCACCTGGTATTCCCGGCCATTTCTGTCAATTACAAAAAAAAATCAAGTGGCGTCCTTTGGCAGGTCATGAACCCAAGATTTGCTTTTATCCAGCCGACCTATGATCTGTAATTCGGTTTTAAAAGCCGAAAATGTGATAATAATCACTTAGCGCCATGACAGAGGTCATGACCAGGCAAGAAAACAATGTAGAATTTTACGGCAGATAAAAATTGAGCAGGTAAAAGAATGCCTCCAAAACAAGATCAAATTAACATTAGACACGTGATACAAAATAACCAGGCAGATTTAAACAGATTCTTTCTTGCAGGCATTAGCTATAAAAAAACTGATGCCGAGACAAGGGGATCATTTGCCGTAAACCACGGGCAATACAGACGTATATTAGAACAAGTTGGCAGCGGTCGTGTTGACGGGCTATTTATTATATCTACCTGCAACCGCACCGAAATTTACGGCATTGCACAAAATGAGGATCAACTGATTAGACTTCTTTGTGACCAAACCCGCGGTGATGAGAAGATCTTCAGAAAGTTGGCTTATATTAAAAACGGAATGGAAGCGGTTATGCATTTGCTCCATGTGGGTGCTGGGCTTGATTCACAAATACTGGGTGACTATGAAATAGTTGGGCAACTTAAGCAAGCAATAATGTTCTCTAAAGAAAATAACGGAATGACCGGGTTTTTGGAGCGGCTGGCAAACGGCGTTTTACAGGCCTCCAAGGAAATCAAAAACGAAACAAAACTAAGCACCGGATCAGTATCCGTATCATTTTCTGCTATACAGTACATCAGGCAAAATGTAAAGGACTACGACAATAAAAGAATCCTTTTATTTGGTACGGGTAAGATTGGTAAGAACACCTGCAAAAACGTGGTGGATTACCTTGGTAATAGCAATATTACCTTAATTAACCGGACTGAAGAAAAAGCTAGGTCCCTGGCACGGGAACTAAACCTCAATTACGCACCCTTGATGGATCTGACGAAAGAAATTTCCCGCTCAGACATCATCCTGGTTGCAACCGGAGCAGAAAATCCAACCGTTTTGAAATCGCATTTTGAAAACGGTAAACAAAAACTGATCATCGATCTTTCCATTCCTTACAATGTAGAACCGGGAGTTCGGGAACTAGGAGGCATACAATTAATCAATGTGGATCAGATTTCGCAGATAAAAGATGACATCTTAAAAAAACGTGAAGCGGAGATACCGAAAGCACAAAAGATCATTGCACACCACGCTCTGGCATTTTCAGAATGGTTACAGATGAGACAACACGCACCAGCGCTGAAAGCCCTCAAAAATATTCTTCATAGCATTGCCCTGGCACACGCCAGGGAGTTATCCAATCTCGAAACAAGATGCCCATATATCTCGGCAGAACAACAGATCCGGCAAATCATTAATAAAACCGCTGAAAATATGAGGACTCAAAACCAACGGGGTTGCCACCAAATACATGCGATAAGCGAATTTGTTACGGTGGTTGGTTTTTAGGGTACAAAGCTCCGTTAAACAAAACATAATCTGATATTTAACGGTTGTTATAACTAAATCAAGTAGTTATGAGCGCCGCGAAAGAATCTGTTATACTAACCACCATTTATCTGTTTGCATACGGCATTTTAATAAATCTTGATCTGCCGCAATTATGGATTGCGTTATTGGGCATTCTTTGGCCATTTACTTTAATTTGGATGATTTACTGCATATTAAAAGATAACCAGTTTGAATACCCGGAATTGAAGGATGGGCAGGAGTGGGGATACCGCGATAAAGACCGAACCGAATTGTATGATGCATAGTTTCCATCCAGCGTATGGCCAGTAAATTTGCATTTCCGCATAGATTTTCTTTGTCCTGCAAACAATATTTACAGATGTAACACGTATCGCCCAACCATGCGACGTCAAACAGAATCCTAATTGGAATGCTGCGATCGAAAAATTTACCTAAATTTATACCAGTACACCCTGATCACAATGAGAATATCCAGAGGCATTCGTTACCTGATATTATCCGCATTTTTATTTAGCTGCAGCAACACTCATACCATTCACCCGGTCCGAAAGGATATTGTTGAGACAGTGTATGCATCAGGTAAAGTTATGGCTGATAGCGAGTACACCGTTTATGCTTTGAGCCAAGGCACCGTTATAAAAAAGCTGGTTAAAGAGGGAGACGCTGTGAAAAAGGGCCAGTTATTATACATAATTAATAATACGGCCCCTGCGGCCAAATTAGATGCAGCAAGTATTAGCTACGAAAAAGCGCGCGAAGACGTGTCATCAGGCTCAAGAATACTGAACGACCTGAAATTGGCAATGCAGAATGCCAACATAAAATACAGTAATGATTCCCTGCAGTACTTTAGACTTAAAAACCTATGGAGTCAAAATGTAGGCACTAAAACTGCTCTTGATAATGCCGAAACGCAGTTTCGCATATCGCTCAATGAAAAGAAATCAGCGCGGGAAAAGTATTATTCAACCGTTAATGATCTCCATGTTTCGCTAAAAAATGCGCAGAGCGGTGTAGCCAGCGCTCGGAATGACCTCAATAATTATATGATACGATCGGAAAGTAACGGCACTGTTTATCAAATGATGAAAGAAAGGGGGGAAGCCGTCAGAGCAAACGAAGCGTTGGTTTTAATTGGCAAATCGACTGATCGGTTAATAAAATTATCTGTTGATCAGCAGGATATTAATTTAGTACAGCCCGGCCAGCAGGTATTGCTTAAAACCGATGCAACAGGTGACAAAATATATAATGCCAGGATTGTGAGGATATACCCGACAATGAACGAAGCAGATCAAACGTTCAGAACAGATGCGGTTTTTACCGGAAATAATGCCCAGCCTTATATTCATACCTCTGTTGAAGCTAACATCGTCATTCAAAAAAAACAGCACGTGTTAGTTATACCCGTTAAATCTATTTTGAGTGGTGACAGCGTAAAAATAAAAGAAGGCAACAAGATCAAAACCGTCCCTGTGAAGATCGGTATCCATACCCTGGATGAAGTAGAGATATTAAGCGGCCTCGACGAGCACTCCGAAATAGTCGAATCCTCATCCGATAAATAATATGATGGTAGATACGCTCATAGCAAAAAGGCACCTGATGGCTAATAAAAAGCAAACGCTTGTAGCCATGCTGGGCGTTACTTTTGGTATTGCCATGTTTATTCTGATGATCAGCTTTATGATCGGCGTAAACCAGTTTATGGAAGATACCATGCTATCTTCCACTCCCGATATACATATCTATAACGATATAAAAACCGATTATTCCGTCTCTATAGCGAAAGATTATTTCAAAGAAAAGAACTTACTGGTCTCAGTTCACCATCCCAAACCCAAACAAGTCAATTTAAATATTAAGAATGCAAGCGGCATCATCAATGATTTGCAAAATGATCCTGAGATAACGCGCGTCTCACCATTTTTGAGCACCCAGGTGTTTTATAATTACGGTCCGGTACAAATCAACGGCTATATCAATGGCGTAAATATTATTGATGAATCCAAAATTTTCGACCTGAGAAGTAAGATGATTCAAGGTCAGCCGGAAGATCTGTTAAATACAGACAAGGGCATAATTATGGGCCGGGGGCTTGCTAATAAGCTCAATCTTGGGGTGGGCGATATGGTCACATTAACTACCCCTGCCGGTACTTCTATGAGCTTTAGAGTGGTGGGGATATTCGCTATTGGTATTGGTACTGTTGATGATACCCGAAGCTACATCAACCTGGCGAATGTACAACAGCTAATGGGGAAAGACAGAAGTTATATAACCGATATAAATATCAAACTGGTCAACAATAAGCTCGCGCCCTCTAAGGCAATTGAGTTATATAAAAAATATAATTACAAATCGGACGACTGGCAAACGGCCAACTCGTCGGTTATGGCATCTAATATAGTACGTGATGTACTCACTTATGTAGTCAGCATTACTTTGCTTACTGTCGCCGGGTTCGGTATATATAATATAATGAACATGACCATTCAAAATAAAATGAAGGATATCGCTATCTTAAAGGCACAAGGGTTTTCAGGTCAGGATATAGTCAGGATATTTTTAAGCCAGTCGCTGTTTATCGGTTTTTTTGGTGCAATGATGGGCGAGGTACTGGGCTTTTTACTTTCTTATGCCTTGTCGCGGGTGCCCTTTCCTCATAATGATTTTATTTCATTGAAGTACTTCCCCGTAATATTTAATCCGGCACATTATTTATTTGGTCTTGTCTTTGGAGTTATTACACCTTTCATTGCCGGGCTTATGCCATCTATCAAAGCATCCAGGATAGATCCGGTTGTTATTTTACGAGGATAAGCAAAATGAGTGTAGCATTGAAAATTGAAAACGTGAATAAATATTTCCATGAACCAGAAGAGTTTCATGTGCTGTCCGACATTTCGTTTTCCGTAAATAAAGGTGAGTTTGTCCCGGTTATAGGAAAATCAGGCTGTGGTAAATCCACACTGCTTTACCTGTTAAGTACCCTTGATACTGATTACACTGGGAAGATTTTTATCAATAATCAATTGTTAACTGGTGAAAGTCAAAATAATCTTGCCCGCTTTCGGAATGAAAATATAGGGTTCGTTTTTCAATTCCACTTTTTGTTGCCCGAATTTACCGCGCTGGAAAATGTAATGTTACCGGCATTGAAGCTGGGCAGACTTGGCCGCCAGGAAATTGAAGAGCAAGCAATAGATAAGTTGCGTCAATTGCAAATGGATGTGTTTGCTTATAAATTGTCCTCCAAATTGTCGGGTGGCCAACAACAACGGGTAGCGATCGCACGTGCATTGATAAACAATCCAACCATTATAATGGCAGATGAACCTACGGGAAATCTCGACAGTATTAACACAGGTTTGGTTTTTGATATATTTAAAGAGCTATCGCATCAGAAAGGGATTACGATATTGACAGTAACCCATGATCTTGACTTTGCAAAAAACGCTGATAGGGTGATAGAAATGGCGGATGGCCGAATTAAAGGTAATTAGCCAGAGTTCGCCTATTTAACTAAGTGCAACAGTGCCATATAATTTGGCGGCGAAAAAATGACCTCTGTCACTTTTTTTATTAATACCAAGCATTTTCTTAAATTATAGCATCTTTGATATTTGTGATAAATATCATTTTATATGGAAAACGCCGCGTTATTAAAAGCGATAATTGAAACTGCCATCGATGGGATCATCACCATTGATGAGCGCGGTAAGATAGAAACAATAAATCCGGCAGCCTGTAATTTATTTCAATACACGCCTGCCGAAGTAATTGGCAAAAATGTCAATGTGCTTATGCCATCGCCTTATCGCGAAAACCATGATGGCTACATAGCCCGTTATCAACGCACACATGATCCGCATATTATCGGAATTGGCCGCGAGGTGGTGGGGTTAAAAAAAGACGGAACCAAATTTCCATTTCGTTTGGCGGTAAGTGAAGTGCAGCTATTTGAACGAAAGATTTATACCGGCTTTATACACGATCTATCACGGGAAAAAGATGCGGAGGAGAAACTGAGAGAATATGCCACCAAACTGGAAGAACTGGTAGAAGAGCGCACCCTGTCACTCAAAGAAATGGTGAAGGCTTTGCAGCAGGCAAAAGAAGAAGTGAGTATCTCGCTTGAAAAGGAAAAAGAGCTAAGCCAGTTGAAAAGCCGGTTTGTATCGATGGCGTCACATGAATTCAGGACCCCGTTAAGCGCCATACAGCTTTCGGCCGTGCTGATCGAAAAATATTCTGCACAGCAGGAAAACCCTAATGTGGTCAAACATATCGCCAAAATAAAAGCGGCGGTAAGCAATTTAACATCGATATTAAATGATTTTCTGTCATTGGAAAAATTGGAAGCCGGCAAGGTTGAGCCTGTTTACATCGGCTTTGATGTTGTAAAATTTGCCGAGGAAATAACTGAGGAAATGCAACTGGTAGCCAAACAAAACCAGATGATTGTATATCAGCATACAGGAGCTGATAGTAATGTACGAATAGATCCGGCTCTGCTAAAAAACTGCATCCTCAACCTGATTGGCAATGCAATTAAATACTCGGGCGAAAATACTTTTATCGAATTTAATACCGAGATCAGCAAAAAACAATTGACAATCAATATAAGAGATAACGGCATCGGTATTCCGGAAAACGACCAGAAACATTTGTTTGAGGCATTTTTCAGAGCCCACAACACCGGCAATATACCCGGTACCGGGTTAGGCCTTAATATAGTAACCCGTTATACTAATCTAATGAACGGCAAGATCAGCTTCAAAAGCGAAGTCAATAAAGGCACATCATTTACACTTTCTTTCCCAAACCGTCATGAAAACAATACTAATCATTGAAGACAATAACGATATCCGCGAAAGCACTGCCGAGATTCTGGAATTGGCTGGATATACAGTTTATCAGGGCGATAATGGCAAGCGCGGTGTCGACCTGGCTTATCAGCACAAACCCGACCTGATACTTTGCGACATCATGATGCCGGAGTTGGATGGTTATGGCGTGCTGTATTTGTTGAGCAAAAATATAGACACGGCTTCAACTCCATTCATTTTCCTGACAGCCAAGGCTGAAAGAGTAGACTTTAGAAAAGGGATGGAAATGGGTGCTGATGATTACCTGACCAAGCCTTTTGATGATATTGAATTACTAAATGCCATTGAGAGCCGGCTGGAAAAGAAACGCCGCCAGGAAGAATATTACAGCAAATCGTTGCAAAGTATTGAAAAGTTGTCGACGTTAGCCGGGAAAGGCGCAGATGAGTTAAAAAATATCATTGCAGGGCGTAAGATCAGGCAGGTCAAAAAGAAACAAGTATTATACTACGAAGGCGATCATCCGCAGGGCTTATACTTGATTATAGAAGGCGCGATCAGAACCTTTAAACTGGCGGAAGACGGTCGCGAATTGATGATGGGCCTGCATAAAATGGATGATTACATAGGAGTCAACGCTCTGTTATTGGATGAAGCATTTACCGAAACTGCCGAAGCGGTAGAAGATTCTGCCATTTGTCTTTTACCAAAAGATGCGATTATTACGCTCGTAAATAAATATCCGGACATATCAATGCAGTTTATCAAAATACTGGCCAACAATATTAAGGAAAAAGAAGACCAGCTATTAGAACTTGCCTACAACTCGGTACGCAAAAGACTGGCTCAAGTTTTGGTACGTCTAAGTAAACAACTGCCTGATCCTTCACAATTTAAAATTTCGCGCGATGAACTGGCCTCGATGGCAGGTATGGCTACCGAAACCGTCAGCCGTACGTTGAGTGACTTTAAAGAGGAAAAACTGATAGAAAAAAAAGGCAGCCATATACAGATACTCGATCTGAACCGCCTTGCAAAGATGAAAAACTGATAACAATCACTATTCTTGATGACTACCCTCATGGGCCGGCGCAATCGGCAGGGGTATTTTTGTTTTTATAAATTCTGTTGATAGATGAAGGTTGTAGCCTATAGTATAAATCCGTTTGAGAAGGAGTTTCTCATTAGGGCCAATCAGAAGAAGCATGATATCACACTGATATCGAATGCGTTGAGTGTGGAAACCGCGGCTTATGCCGAAGGGAAGGATGCAGTTTTGGTGTTTACCAATGACGATGTATCTGAGCTGGTAATAAATAAGCTGGCTAACCTGGGTGTCAAGTTTATCGCGACACGCTCGAAGGGTACCGATCATATCAATAAAAAAGCTGCGGAAAAAAGGGGAATTAAACTGGCCAACGTGCCCACCTACTCGCCACAAGCCATTGCAGAACATACAGTGGCCCTGGCGCTTGCATTGGGCAGACATCTTATCAAGGCAAATAAACGTGCACAGGATTTCGACTTTCGTTTAAATGAACTTGTCGGGTTCAACTTCAACGGCAAAACTGTTGGTATAATCGGCCTGGGAGAAATCGGGTTAGCTGTTGCAAATATTTTTAACGGTTTAGGCTGCAAAGTGATCGGGCATGATATTCAATCGCCCAAAAACGTCATCGATATAGAAATAGTTGAGTTGGATGAATTGTTAAGAAGATCAGACATTATCTCACTACATGTGCCACTTACCGAACAAACCAGGCATATCATCAATAGGGATGCTATAGGTATGATGAAATTTAATGTCATGCTCATCAATACTTCGCGTGGCGGCTTGATTGATACGACGGAGGCATTAAACGGCCTTGAAAATGGCAAAATCGGCTATCTGGGCCTGGACGTTTACGAATTTGAGAAAGGCCTGTTCTTTCAGGACCATGAGCACGATAAACACAAAGATGTACTGCTGAAAAAGTTGATCGCTTACCCCAATGTCCTCATTACCCCTCACCAGGCGTTTCTGACCAGGGAAGCCTTACAGGAGATAGCCAACCAAACCATCAAAAATCTTGATTTGTGGCAGGAAGAAAGATGTATTGGCGATTCCTGCGTTGGCAATAACAATTGCCGCCCAAAAATAGCGGCAAACCAAATGGTCCAGAACAATTTTAATCATTTACCATAATGCTTTCCAAACACCTGATAGAGAAATATAATGTGGCCGCGCCACGTTATACCAGCTATCCCACCGTTCCATACTGGAGCAAAGATGCTTTTGATAAACAACTTTGGGCCGAGCATGTAAAATCGGCTTTTGAGTTCAGTAATAGGAAGGACGGCATAAGCCTGTACATACATTTGCCGTTCTGTGAAAGCCTTTGCACCTACTGCGGGTGCAACACCCGCATCACCAAAAATCACTCTGTTGAAGAACCTTATATTAATGCATTGTTGAAAGAGTGGGCGATGTATTGTAATATATTTAACGATCGCCCGGTAATAAGAGAAATTCACTTGGGTGGGGGCACACCGACATTCTTTAGTCCTGCAAATCTAAAACACCTTATCAAAAGCATTTTAGTAAATGCCGAAGTTCATCCAAAGGCTGACTTTGGCTTTGAAGGACACCCGGCCAATACAACTCATGAACACCTGAAGGTTTTATATGATCTGGGCTTCCGGCGGTTGAGCCTTGGTATACAGGATTTTGATCCGAAAGTGCAGTTTATCATCAACCGCATACAAACTTTTGAGCAGGTAAAGGAGGTTACTGAGTGGGCCCGTCAAATAGGCTACACCTCTGTAAACTATGATCTTATTTATGGCTTGCCATTGCAAACATTCGGAAGTCTGGGGGATACAGTAGAAAAAGTAAGTCTGCTTATGCCCGACCGTATAGCATTTTATAGCTATGCTCATGTGCCCTGGATAAAGCCCGGACAAAGGCGATTCACCGAAAAACATTTGCCGTCTGCTGATGAAAAACGGGCTTTATATGATCTGGGACATAATATGCTGACTGCGTTAGGTTATTATGATATCGGAATGGATCACTTCGCTCTGGTTGGCGATTCACTTTGTATAGCTGAACAAAACAAAACGCTCCATCGTAATTTCATGGGTTATACGCATCAATATACCCAATTATTGGTTGGTTTGGGCGTCTCTTCGATTAGTGATACCTGGAATGCTTTTGCACAGAATGTAAAAAGTGTGGAAGAATATATGGCGATGGTCAATAACAATGAACTGCCGGTAGTAAAAGGCCATTTTTTGTCTGCTGAGGATATGATCATCCGTAAACATATTCTGAATATTATGTGCAAGGGAGAAACAGAATGGAACCATCGCGAAGAACCCTGTTATGGTTTACTGGAGGGTTTGGAGCGCATGCAGGGTTTAGCAGAAGATGGACTGGTTGATTTGAACTCATACCGCCTGATGGTAACGCCGACCGGCAAACGCTTTCTGCGGAATATCTGCATGGCGCTTGATGCCCGACTATGGGCAGATCAGCCTTCTACACAATTATTCAGCATGGCCGGATAAGGCTGCACCATATTTTTATAATTTGAAATGATGCCCCAATTTTATTCGGGACATTATTACCCGCTAAGCTAATATACTAAGCCTCAACTCTGAAATAGACAGATCCTGCAATATTTTATCACGATAGCTTTTGCTAAAGCTATTCATCTTAGGCGTCAGTTGTCTGTAATAGTCGATGCCTTGTTTGAGCTGCTGTTTAAAGTTTTCGAAATATTTAGCTTTCTTTTCACTGAGTGCCGCCCTGTTGTTCGCTATTTCTTTAGACAAATAATCTATATACAGGTTAAGCTCATTAATAAAAATATTGCTGCGGTTGGTATCTTCCAAAAGGTCTTTTTTCCCATAAATATGCCCTACCATTTCGTTGAGCGAATATATTCTTGAAAAATAAGCAAGATTTGGTCCCGGGCAGATTGCCACGCTGGCATTTTCGCGAGGCTTTAACATATCGTTTTTGATATAAACAGAGGCTGTCAGCCCTTCGCATAAGCAAATTTTTTCAGTGATCTTATCGAACTCCTTTTTGTATTCTGTATCGGTCAGCTGATAAATATCCAATTGTTTGATCTTTAAGCGTTGATATTCCCTGGATGCTGTGCAAATGGGCTTTTCGGTAAATTCAGTATTGCTGCTCAGGTATTTTTTAGTGCAAGGGCTACCTGGATGGTTTTGGGCTATGCGATGCAGCCGTTGTTTTTCGATACCGCTTCCTCTAAAATTATTAAATAGTACGCCAAGTGGTGAGACATTGCTCAAATAAAAATCATCTTGCCCGGCATTCGCCAATTGGTGCAAGGTCTCGTTGTCAACGTTAGTTGCTTCAGGTACTAACAAAAATGGGCTGCCCCAACCGGTACTATCCAATTGATAATATCTGCGCAGAAGGCGATCCTCATCAGCAGTGCCAATACCACCCTGGGCACTAATCTTTTGCTGAGGGATATTATTTACGTCCCGGCCTTTTGCAAGCAATGCCGATCGGTATATCTCATATAATTCTGATCTCATAGCAACACGTTCTGCCTTAAATTCCTCAAGTATTGGTCCCAGCAATAACCCATCGGTAGCAAATGCATGCCCGCCACAGTTTAGGCCCGATTCAATACGGAACTCGGAAACCCAGATGCCCTTTTTTGCAAATACCTTAGCCTGTATAATTGCTGAGCGATAATTACTCACCTTCAGCGTAACTTTTTTTCGAAAATTCCCATTTTCATCCGGGTAAAAATCATCGAACGATTCCAGGTAGCTGAATAATTTTGGATTCATACCGGCTGAAATAATTACAGAGGACTCCAGGTCGCTTTCAGCAAAACCCCTCAGAGCGGCAAGCGCATCGTTATTTTCCTCCCCGGCATACTTGCCATGGCTATCATAGTTCAGTTTATCTACCTTGGCCATGATATTGACATCGATAGTGCCTTTTGTTATTTGGCTTTTCAATATTCGCTCAAACCGTGTCTTTACTTCTCCATTATCATATTCGCCAAGCAGATCATAACCTTGCTTCAACACAGACTCGTCCGGCAATAAATCAAAATAGCGTTCGATGTCACTGCTTGTCTCAAATGGATCCTCTTTAAGCCTTAAAAACTGATCATTTACCAATTTATCTAAAAGGTTCAGATAAGCTGTAATTCGTCGCGCCCGGCTATCATGCTCCGATTTTTGGATAGGGACATATTCCAATGAATTTTGTTCGCAATGATATCGCCGCATACGTTCGATCAAATCATCATCGACGATGGAGACTGCAGACGAAATGCCATAACGGGCAACTTTTAACGGGGTATCGATAGAAAAACCGAGGCCCAAAACGGGTATATGAAAAGTGTGAGACATAGATTTTATTGTTAGTAGAAATGGTATAAAAAAAGCGGCGTTTGCCGCTTTTTCAATTATCCAGATATGATTTGTCAAATCAACACAGCAATGGTCATTATTACCTGGATCAATACGCTTGCAGCTGATAACAGTAAAACGCTTCGGATACCCGCACCGCCCATATAGGCGATAATTGTGGTAAAGAAGCAGGTTAAGGTGATCAGCAATACTATGATTGGGGCATTATAATAATACATTAAGAATGCCGGTAGCGGTAAAAAAAATACGCCTTGAACGATCAGCGCTAAAAAAAACCACATCGCTTTTCTTTCGAGCTGGCTATCCGCAAAGGCTGCAAATTTATCCCATAAATTAATGTGTGTATTATTAACCGGAGTAGTAGTATTCCAGGTTGCAGGTACATTTGTTCTTAAAGTTGCCATAATTCTTTGTTTTATTTCTGATACAAATGTCCCGGTTTACAGCCGGCTAAACCCTGACTATCGTCAGCCTAAAAGATGATCTTAATCACAAACCTTATTTACAAATCGTCGTGGCATTTTTAACCGAAGGACTCAGGTAAGGAATATTTAGATCCATGCCGCGAAGAATAAACCAGAAGCCCAGGCATACCATCAAGTAGGGGAGTGCTTTGTTAATACGCCTGCGAAACGTAACATTCATAAAGCCTGAGCTGACAGTGGCTGCCAGCATTAGGGGAAACGTACCTGTTCCAAACCAGAACATATACTGCGCGGCAGATAGAGGCGACGCTGTATTGATTGCTCCAACTAATGCCAGATAAACAAATCCGCAGGGTAAAAAACCATTCAGCACGCCCACTGCAAAATTACCTGCCCGGTGCTGTATGGCATAATTAATCGCTTTGCTTACCGGCGCAAGAAATTTGGAAGACGCTTTGCTATTAAACAGTCTGAGCTTAAACATCCGCGAGAAGCCTGCTAAAATGATTAAAAGCCCGCTGGCCAGACTGATGCCCTGTTGCAAACCGGATATCCAGAGTTGCCTGCCTATAAAGCCGATTAAAAAGCCCAACATGGTGTAGGAAAATACCCGGCCCAAGTTGTAAAGAGATTTATCGGCCAAAACAGCCAGCCAGTCTTTTTGCGAGGCAGGTATGGCAAAGGCCAATGGCCCACACATACCGATGCAGTGCAAGCTGCCGAATAACCCAACAAAAAATGCAATCTCGTTAACACTCATGGCAGGAACATTTCACGTTGATATAAATATTTTTTTCCGTTGCTTTGCCAGTCGACCGTTACCTGCCACTGGCCTGCGGCAAATTTACTGAGGGGAATAACAGTGGGGTCGGAACCATTCGACTGAAACGAAATCAACCTGTCCTGATCAGGATCAGATGGCCTTTCAAAACGGATACGCCCGGCAGAAGCACCGGTAAATTGTATCAGCATGCTCTTGTTTTCTAATTTGAAATGAGGCGTTACTTTATCGGTGATCACCTGTTTTTCTTTTGCATAAACAGAATCATAAGCCAGTCCTTTTTCATAATACTGATGATCATAGTCGCCAGGGGAATCCCTGAACATTTGTACCCCTAAAACAACTATAAAGGCGACAAATGCCGTCATGCCAATGGCAATCCCGCTGCCCCAGTTTAATTTAATCTTCATCATATGGCCCAATAAAAGTTGTACTGATTGTGTTAAGCACTTTATTTTCCTTAACCACTTTTAATTTAATATCTGTTTTAGTAGCCCGAATGCTCGTTGTGGGCAGCATCAGGAAAAAGATCGCTTTGGTAGAGCTTTCTTTGTTTAATGCACCAGGCGCCTGTATGTATTTAATTTTTACCTGCGGATCATCTGCTACCAGTTTTATGTTTTGCGTTTTGTCAGTTTTGTTGATGATATCAGCGTTGTAAATATTGCTTATATAGTTGCCCGGCTGCTCCTGGTAAAGCATGCCTGCAGAGCGCATTATGGTTACATCTACATCCTGGCGTTGATAAATAAAATAGGCCAATACACCGAACAACACTGCTATAATTGCACTGTAGGCTTTCATGCGGCCAGTAAATGATGGTTTTTTATTTTCCTCGATCATTTCTTCTGAATAGAAGCCGATCAGGTTCATATCCCGGTGTATCTTTTCCATCACCTGGTTGCAGGCGTCGATACACATGGTACAGTTTACACATTCCAGTTGTGGCCCTTTGCGGATGTCAATACCGGTAGGACATACATCTACGCACAAGCCGCAATCAACGCAGTCGCCTTTGAGTGTGTTGTCTTTCCTTGATAATTTTCCCCGCGGTTCGCCGCGTTTATAATTGTAGGCGACCATTAGGCTATGTTTATCGGTAAGAACACCCTGCAAACGACCATAAGGACAGATCATGGTACAAACCAGCTCGCGTACCCGGCTGTAAATCAGGTAAAACATCAGGGTAAATACCCAAATACTGATAAAACCTACCCAATGCTGACTTACGGGTTCAGTGGCGATCTTTATCAAATTCTCGCTGCCGATAATGTAAGCAAGGAATGTATTCGCTATCATAAAAGACAGGATCACAAAAATGCCGTGCTTGGCTGTTTTTGTGACGATCTTTTCACGTGTCAGGGGGCCCTCATCCAACTTACGGCGGTATTTGGCATCTCCTTCTATCCATATTTCTATCTTGCGAAAAACCATCTCCATAAATATGGTCTGGGGGCATATCCATCCGCAGAATATCCGGCCAAAGGCCATAGTAAAAAACACAATGCAAACTATAAAGACTAACATTCCCAGCATGAAGAGGAAAAAGTCCTGCGGCCAGAACACTTGGCCCAGCAGGACAAATCGCCTCTCCAACACATTAATCAGCAACAAAGGCTCGCCGTTTATCCGCAAAAACGGCCCTGCAAAAAACAGAATAAGATATGTGTAGCTTAGCCAGTTACGGTAGTTATAAAACTTGCCCTTTCTGATGATAGGGTACATCCACTTGCGCTTTCCCTTTTCCGTGGTTTGTGGCTGCTCCGATAATTCTGTATTCAGCATTTCGTAATACTTAGATGTTATTGTTTATTTCACTATCATCGCTGTCTTAGCCTTTACTTCCTTTGTCGAAGCAGAACTATTATCTTCGGCCATTTTGTCGCCTTGTGGTTCTTTTGGATTAGCCGGATTACTGCCATGCAGCGATTTTATATAATTGGCGACATTGGATATTTGCTTTGGCGTCAGCTGGCTTTCCCATGTTGGCATGCCTTTGCTTTGCACGCCATATTTTATGGTCTTGAATAGATCATTGATTTTATTGCCGTGCAACCAGTAGTCATCGGTTAGGTTTGGTCCAACCATACCCTGTGCATTGTTACCATGACAGGCAGCGCATCTTTCCTGGAAGATAGACTTCCCTGCAGCAAGTACGCCTGCATCTGTTGTAAGCTTTACCGTATTTTCGTCTACCTTATCGGCTGATTTAGCCAGAAACGCAGCTTTCTCTTTGGCGGCAACAGCCATTTCGGTTTTATATTCGTCATACTGCAATTGTCCAACGCCAAACACGTGATATATCAGTAGGTATCCTGCTGCAAAAATCATTGTTGCATAAAACAGGTACATGAACCAACCGGGGGTCGGGTTATTCAGCTCCTGTATGCCGTCATATTCATGCGGGATTATCAAGGATTGCTCTTCTGATAATGGCTTCAGTGAGAATATTTTATTAATACGCTCGGTCCTGGCTGCCTTCCTTTCGGCTTTCAACACCGCTTTATCGGTCTTTTTTTCTTTAGCTTCTTCGGGCCCAAGCAATATTTTGGCAACAACTCTGAATGCTTTTAACACCATGTATAGGGCTATGCATAGTGTTATCATCGCCAACACGATAGCCCCAAAGCCGATGTAGTTCATGGTTTCGCCTGATAACAAGCTGCCGTCTTCGGCAAAGGCTGGCGCAACAGCCAAAACCAAGAGTGATAAGAATATTATGAAGATAGGTTTCATGGCTCTAAAAGATTAATGTTTTCTTCTGTACAATCTTGTAAGGGGATATCGCTCATGTAATCCAAATGCTGTTTGCGTAATCTGAACAACAGCAGTGTTACCACGATAAAGAATACAAGAAATATAAATAGTGAGAACAACAGGTAAACCTGGTTACCCTGAATATGCTCTGTAAATTGCCTGAACATGATCTTAATTATTTGCTGTTTTACCTGCTTTAATATCTGTACCGAGCCTTTGCAGATAAGCAATAATGGCTACGATCTCTTTGTTACTTTTCACTTTGATATGGTCCTTAGCCAGGTTATCGGCTATGCCTTTGGCTTGTTTATCCAGATCCTGGTTGGCTATTTTGTCATAACCGGCAGGATAAGGCACTCCCAGTTTTTGCATACCTCGTATTTTAGCGGATGTCGTTGTTGTATCCAGTTTTTGAGTGATCAGCCAATCATAGTTTGGCATGATACTGCCGGGCGACATCAGGCGGGGATCCATGAGGTGGTTGTAATGCCATGAGTTGCCATATTTTCCACCCTCGCGCTGCAAATCCGGTCCGGTACGTTTCGATCCCCATAGAAAAGGGTGATCGTAGACAAACTCACCTGCCTTGCTGTACTCGCCATATCGTTCTGTTTCCGACCGGAATGGCCTGACGGTTTGGGAGTGACAGTTAACACACCCTTCGCGGATATATAGGTCACGCCCCTGTAATTCCAGCGGTGTATATGGTTTCACGCTGGCTATAGTCGGGATATTGGATGAAATGGTCAGTGTCGGCATCAGCTCTACAAATGTTCCTATCAGGATCACGATCAATGAGGCAATGAGGAACCATATAGGTTTACGCTCAAGCCTGCGGTGCCAGCGTTCGGTGCTTACATGAGGGTTAAACTTTTCGAGCGGCATGGCCTCGGCAGCCTCGTTAGCGACCAGCTTACCCTGAACGGCGGTTTTATATAAGTTATAAGCCATTACGATGACACCCGTCAGGTATAATGCGCCACCAACAGAACGCATCACATGCATCGGTAGAATACGCATGGTTGTTTCGAGGAAGCTTGGGTATTTAAGGATACCCTCTGGAGTAAACTCTTTCAGCATCAATCCCTGGGTGAAACCGGCCCAATACATGGGTATCGCATAGAATAATATGCCCAGTGTGCCGATCCAGAAATGGAATGAGGCCATCTTTTTGGAATATAGTTCGGTTTTATAGATGCGTGGTATCAGCCAATACAGGATTGCAAAGGTTAAGAAGCCATTCCAGCCCAATGCACCAACGTGAACGTGTGCAATGATCCAGTCGGTAAAGTGGCCGATAGCATTTACCTGCTTTAGTGAAAGCATCGGGCCTTCAAAAGTGGCCATACCATAGGCAGTTAGACCTACCACCATGAATTTGAGGGTCACATCGTCGCGAACCTTATCCCACGCTCCGCGCAGGGTAAGCAAACCGTTGATCATACCACCCCAGCTGGGTGCTAGAAGCATTATAGAAAAGGCAACACCCAATGACTGTGCCCAACCGGGTAACGTGGTATATAAAAGGTGATGAGGGCCGGCCCAGATATAAATAAATATGAGCGCCCAAAAGTGCAGGATACTCAATTTATAGGAATATATTGGCCTGTTGGCCATTTTAGGCAGGAAGTAATACATCATGCCGAGGTACGGTGTTGTCAGGAAAAAAGCAACCGCGTTGTGACCGTACCACCACTGCACTAAAGCGTCCTGCACACCGGCAAATACCATATAGCTTTTGAAAAAACTTACCGGCAACTCAACAGAGTTGACAATGTGCAATACAGCGACGGTAACAAACGTGGCAATGTAAAACCAAACCGCAACATAAATATGCCGCTCGCGGCGTTTGATTATGGTACCAAACATATTGATACCAAAAACCACCCAAACTATGGTGATCAGGATATCTATTGGCCATTCCAATTCGGCATACTCGTGAGAAGTGGTGAGGCCAAGTGGTAAAGTGATCACCGCGGATACGATGATCAACTGCCATCCCCAGAAATGGATATTGCTCAGTACATTGCTGAACATGCGCGCTTTCATTAGCCTTTGCAGCGAATAATAGATGCCCATAAAAATGGCGTTGCCCACAAAAGCGAATATTACCGCATTGGTATGCAGCGGCCTCACACGCCCAAACGTGGTGTATTGGTTGTGCATGTTCATCTCGGGCTTGTACAGTTGTATTGCAATGATCAGGCCCACCAACATGCCGATGATGCCCCATATTACCGTCGCAATACCAAAATTTCGGACGATCTTGTTATCGTAGTAAAATTTCTCGGGTTGCATAATTATTTAGTGTTGTTTTATCGGGTGTAAAATTATCGGAGAGCCTTTACTCACCGAATGACTTAAGTTTGACGGAAACGTGATGTTCATCACTTTTTTGGTTTAGTTTCTTCCGGCTCATCATCCAGCAGGATGCGTATCGAAGGCGTATACAGGTCATCGTGCTGGCCATTGCGCTGTGCCCAAAAAAAAGCGCTCAGGAAAACCAGCGCCAGCAATACACTGCAGCCGATCAGGAAATAAATGATACTCATAATAGCTTTCTTTTTTTTGCCGCCAGGTGAGTGGCAAGGCTGGTGAATGAAATGATAGTAAATGTGCTTAGCGGCATCAGGATAGCTGCAATAAGCGGCGATAGTTTACCGCTAACCGCATAGCTGAGCCCAACCACATTATAGGTAAGCGAAATGCAGAATGAAATATAAACCACGCGTAAGGCATCTTTAGAAAATTTTAAGAATGTGGGCAGCTTTTTGAGTGACCGGCCATCCAGGATAGCGTCGCTGCCCGGCGAAAAATTATTTACGTTATCTGTAATTGCAATCCCCAGGTCGCTTTGTTTTAAAGCACCGGCGTCATTCAGGCCATCGCCTATCATCATTATTTTATGACCATTTTGCTGTAATTGTTTAATAAAGTCGAGCTTCTCTTGAGGTGTGCGTTCAAAAAACATGTCGTCCATTGAGAATACCGATGATAGCGACTCACGTTCATGTCCGTGATCGCCCGATAGAAGAAATAACTTGTAAGCGGATGAGAGTGATTGTACAGATGAAACGCCATCGCGATAACGCTGCTGAATCGTAAAATAGCCGATGTATTTTTCATCAATCGAAATATGCACCTCTGTTTTTTTAGCTGATATGGATTCAGCCTGCATCACGTCAATAAATTTGGCACTGCCAACTTTTATGAAATGGCCATCAACATCGGCCGTAATACCACGACCGGGTACTTCGTAATAAGAATTAGTGGTCAGCTTAATATAGTTGCTCAGATACTGGCTTATCAACCGGCTGAGCGGGTGCGTTGAATTGGCGCATACCGAATAGATCATTTGCCTGTCAGCATCAGTAGCTGTTATATGCGCAGTAATAGCCGTCTCGCCATTAATGGTAATAGTGCCTGTCTTGTCAAGAACAATTGTATCGATATGGGCGAGTTGTTCAACAACGGCTGTATTTTTCAGATAAAAAAAGTTCTTATCAAAAATGCTCAGCGCTGCCGACATGGTGAATGGCGTACTTAAGGCCAAAGCGCAGGGACAGGCGATAATCAATACCGCAGTAAGGGCAGAAATGGCGCGCGACAGATTAAATGGCACCCAAATAAAGAAGGAACCGAAGGCAATAAATAACAAAACAATGATGAAGTATTTAATTATCCTTTCGCTAAAGGTTTGCATCCTGTTTTCTTGCGAACGGGTAAAGGCCTCGTTGTTCCAAAGCCGGGTGAGATAGCTTTGCGATACCGCCTTTACTACTTCCAGTTCGATAGCCTCGCCGGTTTGCCTGCCGCCTGCATAAACTACTTCGCCCAAGACTTTATTTACAGGAACAGACTCACCGGTAACGAAGCTAAAATCAACACGGGCATCACCCTTCAGCAATATGGCATCGGCGGGAATTATTTCATTATTGCGTATCAGTATCCGTTGACCAACCTGGATTTCGGCTAGGGGAACGGGCCGTTCATTTTCTCCATCTGTTACCTGCACAGCAACAGGGAAGAACGAGCGGTAATCACGCTCGAACGAAAGATGATAGTAGGTTTTGCGTTGTACGAATTTGCCGACAAGTAAAAAGAAAGTTAATCCGCACAAAGTGTCGGCAAACCCTGCCCCTGTGTGCGTCAATATCTCAACTGCTGTGCGCACAAATAACACAGCAATACCCAAAGCCAGCGGGAAGTCGATATTGAGTACCTTATTTTTAAGATTTACCCAGGCTGATTTGAAATAACCTGTGCTGCTATATAATAACACCGGCAAACAAAAAGCAAGATTAAGCCATCCAAAAAATTGACGGAAGGAATGTTCATACGCCGATATTCCCAAATATTCTGGAAAGCTTAGTAGCATGACGTTGCCGAAACAAAACCCTGCTACTGCTATTTTTTTTACCAGGTTGTCTTTTTTATCAAAAGCTTGTTTTTTAACTACATCATGCAAACTAATGAGCGGTTCGTATCCTATTCTATCCAACAGGCTAACCACTTCGTACAGGGTAACCAATTGGGTATCGTAGCGGATATTTACCTGTTTGCGCAAAAAATCGACCCTGCTATTATAAATAGCAGGATTTATCTTATTCAAGTGCTCAAGTAGCCAGATGCAGGAGCTGCAATGTATATCGGGGATATAAAAAGTAACGATGGTGAATTTCTCGTCCGAGTAGTCAATCAAATCCCGGACGATGGAAGGTTCTTTTAAGTAATCTAAGCGTTTACTGGCTTTTGCCTGGTTTACGCCCGGGTGTTTATTATAAGAATAATAACTGCTTAACCCGCTTTGTGACAGAATGGAATAAACCTCCCTGCATCCATTGCAGCAAAAAACTTTTTTATCCAGTTCAATGCATTCATCGGCACAGTCGTTGCCGCAATGGTAACAGGTCGTTTGTTTATCGATCTCCGCTTGTTTCATCTTCAATTCTTAATTATTCAAAGATGGAGGCTAGTGGTTTGCTAAAGAATGATCTGAAAAGTTCTAAAAGATGATCTTTGTCACTTTTCTGGTATAACTAGCAATGGGATATTGATGTGATCAGCCATTTTCTGAGTATGGCTGCCTATTAATATTTTATCTAACAGATCGTGTTTACGATGAACCATTGCCAGCACATCTACATGCCCATGATCGCACAACCAGTCGAGCCCGCGCTCAGCTTTGCTGCTGTTTACGATTCGGTAAAAAATATTAGAAAAATTGGCTTTATTTGACAGTTCCACAAGCAGTTGCTGTATATGTTGTTTGAATTTATAAGTCGGATCATCGCCATTATAAATATGAGTGAGCAGTAGTTCGGCGTTAAGCTTTTTTAGCAAAGGAATAAGCTTATAAATTGCTTTGAGATCGTTTTCCAGGTCTTTCAAATCAGTGGCAAAGGCAACTTTTTTGATCGTTTTTAATGCGGCTGATGCCGGCACTAAAAGGAGAGGGTCTTTTGTATTGTTGATCATACTTCGACTGTGGTTACCGATTAAAAGCGTATCCAATTTGCCGGCGCCATGAGTCCCAATAACTATCAGTTCTACATCTGTTTTGCCGGTTATTTCCTTTATCACGTCCACCACACCTCCAATTTCAGATCGGCAGGTAATATCAGGCCTAAAACTGCTATCGCTGAGGTTTTGCCGGAGTTCTTCCTTCAATTGTTTCAATTCAGAAGTCGAGCTTTCCACCAGTTCATCATATTCCAATTGTGGCCAAACCAGGGTGCCGGCCTGCGGCACTTCTGCCGGAACTATAAAGGCGTTGCACAAAACTACGTCGGCTTTTATCTGAGCTGCAATGGAATGGCCATATTTAGCGGCATGCGCTGCATTCGTCGAAAAATCGGTTGCTATTAATATCTTTTTCATATCCGTACAGTTTATAGTTTATTTTTGGGTCAATGTTTGGGTGGTATTATAGAGCGCCATTTCCAGGCTCTTATCCAGATTATAGATGTCTTTGTAGGTTATTACCAGGCCCTCCTTTACTTCACAGGTGAGATACGTGATCTTTATTGGTGCATGTTTCTTTAGTGAAATGTTTCTGGTTAAGTGGCCGTTGTAGGCTTTGTGCAGAATGGTTATTTTGTTTTCATCTCCGCTGAACTTTAATACCAGTTCGGCCAAATGTTGTGCGTTTTCTACACGGATACAGCTGTGACTAAATGCTCTTTCTTGTTTTTTGAACAGTTGTTGCTCTGGGGTATCGTGTAAATAGATGTCATAAATATTCTGGAAACGAAATACCAGGTTCCCTAAAGCATTATCGCAACCAGATGACTGACGTGCATAATAAGACTGGGCGCGGCGTTTCACATTCCGAAGATTGGTCCTGGTCGGCTTTACATAGTTGCCTGCCTTGTCGTAAATCGTAAAGTGATTATTGTCCAGGTACATAGTATCCTTCAGCGCTTTTGGCAACAATTCTTTCACAAATATGCTTTTCGGGATCCTCCATTCCGGAAACGTGGTAAAGTAAGTGATCTCGCTATTTAATGATGGGGTTTGTGCAGTTGGTTTACCCACCACTACTTTGAACTCGTAAGTGGTATCGGGCTGGATAAATTTGAGGTTATATGAAGGTATGTTTACCTGTATATAGGCATTTTCATTAATTTCAGCCCAGCGCAGACGCTCCATGTTAATAGCGATCTTTCTTACTTCGCTTTCCGGCACTTCGTAACAATCTTCCTGGTATTGGCCTTTTAGGAGGCGCGTCCTATCCTGCATGGCGGCATATTGTTTGGATTTAGGCTGAACGCTTAATATAGCATCCATAAAATCGCTTTGTTTGCGGGCACCGGTCAGCGCATCTTCTGCATGAAAAGGCAACATTAAATCCACGTCTATTTTATCAGCATAATATGCCGGGTTAAGTTTCCCATAATGCAAATTGTTCATAAAGGTGATCATGGCATCGCTGAGCAGGATATCAAACCTAGCTTTGTCGCTGTTGCCGATCTTGCCAGGCTCTTCCAGCATTTCATGAAGCGGTTTATACAACAATTCCTTGGGGTGATAGTCGTCATGCGATAGACCGTATTGCAAAACGCAATCGAGCAATAACATGGCTTCCCAGGTTTGTTTGGGGTTGCTTTGTTCTTTTACCCAGGCTGCTTCACCGTTATTCGCCTCGTAAAAACGTTTTACTGAATTGGGGAAATATAAACCAAGTGCATTTGCATTGTTATCATTCAGACATTGCTGAATAAAAGCTGCAACTGAAGTGTCCTTGTAGACAACCTTAACGATACTTTTGACCCGTTCGTTGTTGCACGAGGCGGTGCTTTGCAAAACGGCAATAATCAATAAAATTGCAAGTAGGACATGTCTTGTCCTACTGCCTTTTACATATTTAAAAAACCTTTCCATTTCGCTCAATTTTATAATATAAAGTTGGGAGAAAGTCGGCTTTTAAATAATGACGCATGTCATTAATTGTGCTGATTTAAAGCATTATATAAGGCGTTAGTAAACAAAGAAAGCGCTCACATTTATCATGCGGCGCTTTCGATTTGTGAGTATCTGAATTAATTAATTGGGAAACGCAAGATGGCCCAGTTGTTTGTTCTCTGCTAACGCCTCCTGAACCAAATAGAATATCTCTCGTTTCAAATCTTTGTATTCTGAAAACAAGTCGGTAACCATGTATTCGAGTCTGATTTGTTTTCCGGCTACCTTGGTAGCATCCTCCGGAATCACGTCTTCAGACATTAGTTCCAGTTGCTGTATCTGCTCATCTAACGCCCGTTCTAATTGATTCTTTTCAACATCCAGCCGCATCAAATCATCGTTGATCCTTTTTACCGTATCCTTCTCCCCATTATTTTGAAGAATGAAATAATTGTTCTCGAGCAAAGAGCGTATAAACTTTATTTCGATCGTGTAAAACTCCAGGTCGGAACCCCATTTCTTGGCAATTACAAAGTATTGAAGTGAACGGGCAGATAAACTATTCAGAGTTTCCATGTTCTTTTTATTTATGGAGTAAATTTCCTTCTCTTTTCGTTGCTGTCACATGATGATGGTCAACTCAAAAAGTGATTATCGTCACTCTATCCCCAACTCTTCAGATAATTCGCCCGGAAGCTAAAATTATTCAAGGCAGGATGAATTATAAAGGGAACACCAATACCGGCACGGGGATATTTTCTGGCATACAAGTTTTGATCGATCTTCCAAATATCTCTTCGAAATGAAACCGGTGATTAACCAAAGCTAACAGATCTGCCTGTAAGTTATTGATGATGACTTCAATGGCAACATTCACGTTGCGCTCCTTTATATTATTAAAATAGATTTTGTTGTATTGAGTGTGGTTGGCTATCTCATTCCCAAATAATGACATTGCATATTTATCATCCAGCGGCGGTAAGCCTTTGGCAGACAGGTGTTCGAGGATAAGATTAGCTTCGTAATCTCTTGCAAATTCAGTAAGGAATTTTAATACTGACCTTCGGCAGTAACGCATATCTACAGCATAAGCAACATTCTCAAAATTCCTTTTCTTATAGTTATCAGGAATTAACAACAATGGACAGCCAACATGGTTGATAACTGACTGAATGTCAACGTGCGACAAAAGCTCGTGAGTAATATACGTTTCGATGCCTTTTACCATTAACCAGATATTTTTTCTGATCGCTAATTCGCTGATATCTTTCTCCGAGTACTCACTTGCATCAACCTCCCATCTTACAGGTTTAAAATCATCGATTAATTCTATAAAGGTCGTTTCTGATTTCTCATGGAAATTCGTGTGTGCTCCCACCGTGTGAGGGCCAGCTCCAATCAATGCTTTTGACGCTCTAAGCTTCTTCCTCTTTGTAAGATTTAAAGTCAAAATATCGGCCTTAACTTTCAGCGCAATATGTGATGCAAAATCAGCTGCATTTATTGCTTCGGGAGAATCATCATTAAATACAAGTATCGTTCTCATGGCCATTCAATAAAAGAATGTAATTTTTCTTTAAAGTTGGCTAAATCCAACACGAATAAAAATGACGTAGGTCATCAATTGACTTGACGGGTAACATATTGTTAGATGGATTTTCTTTCTGTTTGGATATTTACAGATAGAACCTTTTATATTAGTCCCAATAATTATTCGATTTAATATATACTAACAATAGAAATGCAAAAACCTATCTCTCACTACATCTTTTATCTGATCATCGTTTGTTCCTCGCTTCTATGCAAAATTGTTATGGCCCAAGGTTCGGCCATAACAATAGAAACCGACAAATTCGCAATTGTACTACATGCTGATGATCAAAAAAGGTTGCATTATACTTATTTCGGTGAAAAACTGGAAAATAAGGCCGAATATGAGATGCTGTCTTCTGCATCAGGCAGCGATTATACTGGCATGTATAACTCCGTGTATACGCCGTCGGGTTCGAGAAATTTGCTGGAACCTGCGATCGCTATTATACATGCAGATGGGAATCAGTCACTCGATCTTCAATACGTAAGCCATGTGTCTGCTAAAATTGCGCCGGATGTCGAGCTACTAAAAATATTATTAAAGGATCCCATTTATCCCGTTGAAGTAACACTTTATTACAAAACTTACTATAAAGAGAATGTCGTGGAACAGTGGACTACGATAGTTCATCACGAAAAAGATGAAATAACACTTCAAAAGTTTGCTTCGGCCAATCTTTATTTAAAGGCTGATAGTTACTGGCTCAGACAATATCATGGAGATTGGGCCAAAGAGATGCAACCAGAAGAGACTCAGTTGACCCATGGCATCAAAACGCTCGATAGCAAATTAGGAACCCGAGCGAACCTTTTTATGCCATCTGTCTTTATGGTTTCTTTTAATAAACCCTCCGGTGAAGATGATGGCAACGTGTTATTAGGAGCAATGGAATGGAGTGGTAATTTTCGCGAAGATTTCGAAATCGATCCTGAAAATAACCTGAGAGTGATTTCGGGGATCAATAATTACGCTTCGGCCTACCGTTTAAAGCCGGGTAAAGTATTTGAAACACCGCCGTTTGTTTACACTTACTCCGTGTGTGGTAAAGGCGGCGCGAGTCGGAATTTACAAGCGTGGGCACGAGACTACAAATTGCTTGATGGTAAGGGCTCACGGCTTACATTGCTGAATAATTGGGAGTCTACTTATTTCAATTTTAATGAAGAGAAATTGCGCGGGCTTTTAAAAAATACCAAAGAGCTTGGCGTAGATCTGTTTTTGTTGGATGACGGATGGTTTGGAAACAAATACCCTAGAAATGACGACCACGCAGGATTAGGTGATTGGCAGGAAAATAGGAAAAAACTGCCTAACGGGATAGCATCAATTGGCCGCGAAGCTGATAATGAAGGCGTAAAATTTGGTATATGGATTGAGCCGGAGATGGTAAACCCTAAAAGCGAATTATATAGCAAACATCCCGATTGGGTGGTAAAACAAAACAGGAGGGAAGAATATTACTTCAGAAATCAGTTGGTGTTGGATTTGGCCAACCCTGCAGTTCGGGACTTTGTATTTCACGCAGTAGATTCTCTTTTCATACGTGATCCTAAATTAGCTTATATCAAATGGGATTGCAACGCGGTTATTTACAATGCCTATTCTTCACATCTTAAACATGATCAATCTCAGTTCTATGTCGATTACGTGCAAGGTCTTTATTCTGTGTTAAAGCGTTTAAGAGGTAAATACCCATCTGTACCTATGATGCTTTGTTCCGGAGGTGGAGGACGTGTTGATTATAATGCCCTGCAATACTTTACGGAATATTGGCCGAGTGACAACACCGATCCCATTGAACGCATTTTCATCCAATGGGAATATTCTTATTTCTATCCGGCGATTGCCAGCTCAAACCATGTAACAGACTGGGGAAAAGAGCCATTAAAGTTTCGTGTCGACGTCGCTATGATGGGAAAGCTGGGTTTTGACATCGTTGTAGATAAACTGAATCCTAAGGACTTGGAATTTTGCAGAAATGCTGTAAAAACATACGACAACCTAAAACCAATGATATGGCATGGACAGCAATACCGGCTTTCAAACCCACGGGAGAGCAACGTGGCATCCATTATGTATGTCGATTCTGCGAAGAGCGCCGCTGTTATTTTCAATTATCTGGTTAACTATCGTTATGACCAGGGAACCAAAGGCCCTGTCCGGCTCAAAGGGCTTGATCCGGCCAGACGGTACAAATTAACAGAGGTAAACCTTTATCCGGGAACATCATCTAATACTAATTCTCAACAAGTGTACTCGGGGGATTATTTAATGAAAGTAGGCTTCAACCCTAAAGTGGATGCTGGACGCCCCAGCGTTGTTGTCACCATAAACGCTACTCAATAAGCTAAGTTGAAATAAAGACATTATAAGTGGAAGATAGTCTTTAATTCAAAGGCTATCTTCGTTTGATTAAATTATTACACACTGTTTTGCTTTGACCATAGTTAACTGAGCCGAAAGGGAACTGCCATTATGTGCGGCTAGTTTTCAACAACTCTACCGTTCGGCGGTCTCTTTCGCCTCTAAAGAATTTATCTAGGACCTGCTCGAAAACCGGAAAAGTAGCCGGAACTGCATCAAATAGGGTCATGGAGGATTTTAGTTTGAGATCGTCAGGGCTTCCGAAGACGGCATGTGGATCATTTGTTTCCAACTCGAGTAAAGCACGGCTGATGGTTATTAGCCGTAGCCCAAGTTCGGTATCCAATAAGTAATTAGTGGCTTCCCTTATGTCTTTTATTGCATAATATCTTGAAGTCTCCGTCATCCCCAAACCTGCAATCTGGGGGAAAATATACCACATCCAATGACTGCGTTTATGACCGCTTTTTATTTCGCTGAGCGCGACGTCATAATCGTTTTCTTGTGCTTTTTTAAATCTTTCCAGTCCCATAGTCAATATGTCCTTATGCACTCAATGGATTTATCTTAAGATAACAAACACGCCGTCCAGAGGTTTTTAGGTGATATTTTATAACTGTACTTTGCTTTACGTGGAGCTAATACTTTAAATCGCGTTTGTGCGAATAATCACTTTCTGTCGATTGATTATATCCGCCGGTCTATTTCGTTTTACTACTTTACTGATATGTCTTTTATTCGTCTCATTAAATTAGTGACCTGAAAATATGGTAAATGCCTGAATAAAATAGGTTTACGCAAACATTTTAATATTTCACAAATTTGTAAGTAAGATTATCAGCCATTCTTAACCCTCCTAAATCATGAAAACTAGAAGATTTTTTTTATTTGGACTTGTCACTGCAGCATCGAGTTTTTTAGCAATTGGAGGTTTAGCGCAACCGACACCGAAAAATGCATTGCTGGCACTATCTAAGACTAATCACACATTGGCTATTGTTGATCCAACGACTTTAAAAGTGTTGGCAAAGGTACCCGTTGGGACTGATCCGCATGAAGTTATTGCATCATCAGATGGCAAGACAGCTTACGTCTCAATTTATGGAGGCGGTTCACTACACGAGATAAATGTTATCGACCTGGTTAATCAAAAAGCATCGCCAAGTATTGATACTAAGCCATTTTTCGGTCCGCATGGCATCACGTTTGTAGCCGGAAAGGTATGGTTTACAGCCGAAGGCTCTAAAGCGGTTGCCCGGTTTGACCCGATAACCAAACAATTCGATTGGGCGATGGGAACCGGGCAGGACAGGACACATATGATCTATGTAACTCCCGACGCCAATAAGGTATATACTACCAACGTGAGTTCGGGAACGGTAAGTATATTGGTGGATACACTGATGCAATTTGGAGGTCCGCCACCGGGAGGAAATCCACCCGACGGAGCAGCGCCGCCTGCTGGTTCGCCTCCGCCGGGATTCAGACCACAGCAGCATAAGGATTGGGTACAAACAGTTATTCCTGTATCCAGAGGTTCAGAAGGCTTCGATGTATCGCCTGATGGCAAACAATTATGGGCTGCAGCCGCTGACGATGGGACGATAGCTGTAATTGATCTTACCACTAAAAAAGTGGTCGATAAGATTGATGCAAAAGTTTTAGGAGCAAACCGTCTGCAATTTACACCGGATGGTAAGATGGTACTGATTTCAAGCCTTAGAAATGGTGATATCGTGGTATACGACGCAGCATCACGCAAGAGAATGAAGAAAGTAAATATCGGCCATGGCGCAGCAGGTATCTTGATGGATCCCGATGGTTCACGTGCGTTTATTGGTTGTACAGGTGATAATTATGTGGCAGTTATTGATTTGAAGAAGCTGGAGGTAGTTGGACATATCGACGTGGGTGGCGGCCCTGATGGGTTGGCATGGGCAGTCAGGCAATAGTCGGTACTGATAAACAAAAACTGGTTTAACAAACATATAAAAGGCTCAAATTTTTCGATCTGAGCCTTTTTAATTCGTTGTAATCGTTTGTTGGTTTTATAAACCTGATAGTTAGCTTTTATTGTGTTATGGTTATTGTTCCCATATCGTCTACGCTGCCGTTGGTAACTATAACATTGCTTACGCTCTTTTTAACGTAAGGAGCAACGGGAACAAAATTTACTGTATAAGTTCCGGCAGGAAGACCAGGGAAATAGAATTTCCCTGTAGTGTCAGCTACTGTACCTACAGTGTCAGTACCCATAATAGCATAAACTTTTGGAGAAGATGCGGCCGGGGTCACCATGCCTTTAAGTGCTCCTGAGGAAGCATTGGCTACCGCGCGAATAACAGGTTTTAATATGTATTTACCATTTCCTGTTAATACTATCGACTGCGCGGCATCAAAATCTAATGTCAGGGTATAATCTATACCCGCAATTAAATTATCATGGACATTCAATTTTACGCCAGAGGTTTGACCGCTTGGAGTAGTTAGATCGAAAGTTGTTCCGCTAACAACAACCTTGTTTCCAGAATCATTAAGCACTAAACGTATTTGCTGAATTGTTCCGGCAGGTATGTCTTTTGCAGCTAATAATGTGTCTTTTCCTAATCTGAAATTTAAGATATTGACAGGGCCGCCACCCACAGTAAGAGTTTGTTCTCCTTTATCTGTTACGATTACAACGCTTTTGATGCTGAGCCAAACAGCATCATAAAGCCCAGGCGCATCGGTTAAATTCACAGTAACGTGAGTTGTCGCGCCAGATGAGTGGTCTTTACTGCACGATGCGAGACCAAGACTAAAAAAGGCAATTAAGATTAAAATGTAATTTTTCATGTAAATGTTGTTTGTTAAATTAATAGCTGCTTATGTAACGATAATGTTGCAATATTGTTTTAATAGTTATAATAATATCAATTAATAGTTTAATTTACAGAGAATAAAAATCTTTATTTGAAGTGAATATATAACAGGAAAATAAGCTGTAAGCCCCAATTGGACATTGCTTATTTTAATACTATATAATTCTAAACATCACCGGAAGTATAGTACATGCAATTAGGCAAATATATTTTTATTAAAATTGAAGTATTATCCAAATTAATTATGAACAAATCAAACAGAAGAAAATTTATCGCAACTTCAGCCTCGTTAGCCATCGGAACGGCCACGGCTTCCGCCATACCGTTGGTAGTTACAGAAAACAAATATCCTATCGTTCACCATGTGTTCTTCTGGCTTAAAAACCCTGATTCGAAAGAAGATCGTGATAAGCTAGTAGCAGGCGTAAAGACACTGGCTAAAATTGAAACCGTTCGGGAATTACGGGTTGGTATTGTTGCGGATACAGAGAAACGCGATGTGGTTGATAAAAGCTGGGCGGTATCAGAGTTAATGTTTTTCAGTGACTTAAAAGGACAAGCAGCTTATCAGAATCACCCAGTTCATCTGGAATTTATCAAAAACTGCAGCTATCTTTGGGAAAAGGTAATCGTGTATGACGCAGTAGATGCTTAAACGTTTATCTGCTTTAAATGATCCGCTAGCCGTATAGTAAGGGCGACTAATGTCAGGGTAGGATTGGGGGCTCCTGCCGTAGGATAACATGCTGCGCCTGCCACAAAAAGGTTGCTGATGCCGTGTACTTTGCAATTGGCATCAACCACACCCTGGTTGGGATTGTCGCTCATGCGGGTGGTGCCCATATGGTGCCATCCACCGCCGGTAAATTCAGGCCAGGAATTGTCGTTTTCGTCGCGCAGATATTCCATCAATCGCACACGTCCTCTATCAATTATCCCTAACTCAGTGCCTATCAGTCTATAAATTTCACGGATGCTCCTTTTTTCCAACGGGGTAAGCACCCAATGCAACATAGCCCGGGGCATTCCTAAAGCATCTACCTCAGTATCCAGTGTAATGCGGCTATCGGGGTTTGGTGCCTGTTCAATCCTTGTAAAGAGCTGGTACGAATTATGACGATTTTTTGCCAATTCTTTTTTTTCGTCAGCATCGAATTTTGACATCCTCTTTTTTGTCTCCGCAGTATCTGCTGTCCATACATCAATAAATGCAGGTTCTTTACGGGCGACTTCCAATGGGGTAAAAGAAGCTGTGCCGTTCAGTATCTTTAGTTCACGCTGTTTTTCGGCACTGATCGCCAATTCGGCCCGGGCTTTGGTTTTTCCATATTCCCATGCATATAATTTTAGTGCTTCAGGTTTGGTTAGCCATAATTCAGCCGATTTAATTTCGATATGCTCCATAAAGTAACGCCCAACCAGATCATTGTCATTACCTAATCCTCTTTTAGCTTGTTTATTGGAAGCGAGAAGCAAACGTGCATTTTGGATAGAACAACAAGCCAGCACGAATTTTTTGGCTTTCACAGTATGTGTTTTGCCTGCAAAATTCTTAACCGTTAACTGCTGTATGGTTGAGGCATGTTCGTTGGCTTCAATGTTTGTCACATTTGCATAAGTATACAAATGGATATTCGGCGCCTTAACGATGGTGTCCTTGTATTTCTCACCAAACCGCGTAGGCAGACTAAACTGCCACATTTTATTATAAATATCAGCGTGATTGAATGGAAGTGAATCCAATTTAGGATTTTGCGCTATCCAATAGCTGTCCTGGTATTCATAAGGACCAAGATCAAGGTTTTTATGTGCGCGGGCATAGTAGGGGTCAAGATCAGAACGTTTAATTGGCCAGCCGCTGTAAGGCACCCAATCCCGTTTTTCAAAATCTATCGGATCAAGCGGGGAGCAAAAGCCTGCC
>Ga0207706_10000722_pt1 | contig 34504 bp, 34 predicted proteins | sample KBSC53metaG_FD_184318 | JGI IMG/M metagenome (GOLD analysis project Ga0207706, IMG submission 184318) | Corn rhizosphere microbial communities from Kellogg Biological Station, Michigan, USA - KBS C5-3 metaG (SPAdes) (version 2) | ecosystem: Host-associated > Plants > Roots > Rhizosphere > Soil ... | reverse complement strand
GTGCCCGTGGTCACATAGTCAATCTGTTTATATACAGATACTTAGAGGGAGTTGTCGAATTGCGCTCGACTCAATTCGGGAGCGAGCAGGAGCCCGGCCCGCGCGGGTCGCCGCAGGCGCCGCAGGCGCCGGTTGACCGTGCCGGGGCGGCCGAGGTGCCCTTGGCGCTCACCGCAAACACCGACAGCTGCGGCGCCAGCTTGCTGCCGTGGCACTTGGGACACTCCGCCTTTTGGTCGCCGTAGATCAGGGCTTCGAACTGGTGATCGCACTGCTTGCAGATGTACTCAAAAATTGGCATTGCTGTAACTCCTTTGCGACAGCCTGCTCCGCCTGTGCCTATCCCCATTTAAAATCAAGCAGTGGAGACTGTGCAAACGAAAACGCCGGCTTTCGTCGCGCGCCGCGGCCTGAGCGGCGGACATCGGCAGACCCTGGCCAGTTTCTTCCTCTCGCGCCGCATCGCTCTGCCGCCAGCCGAGGCGCGCCTCATCGAAGTCGAACCCGGCGTCCAGGTCCGGGTGCACTGTCACTGGCAGAGCGACCGGCAGAGCGCGCTGACGGTCATCATCGTCCACGGCCTCGAGGGCTCGAGCGATTCCAGCTACATGCAGGGGATTGCCGCCAAGGGCCTTGCCCGGGGCATGAATGTGGTCCGGATGAACCAGCGCAACTGCGGCGGCACCGAAGGCCTGGCGCCGACGCTCTACCATTCCGGCCGCTCGCAGGACGTTGCCGCCGTAGCGCAAAACCTTATCCTGCACGACCAGATCTCGCGCTTTGCCCTGGCGGGTTTCTCCATGGGCGGAAACCTGGTGCTGAAACTGGCCGGGGAATGGGGAAGCGCAGGTCCGACTCAATTTCGCGCAGTGGCCGCGGTCTGCCCGGCGGTGAATCTCGCGGCTTCGGCTGACGCTCTGCACCAGCCCGGCAACCGCCTGTATGAGCAATATTTCTTATGGAGCCTGAACCGCCGGCTGCGCACCAAGGCCCGCCTGTTTCCGGGAGTGTTCGATACCTCGCGCCTACGTGGCCTTCGCAGCCTACGCGAATTTGACGACAGAATTACCGCGTTCTATTGCGGCTTCACCGGCGCCGACGACTACTACGACCGCTCCGCCGCCGCGCACGTGCTGGACCGGATCGCGGTCCCAACTTTCATCCTGAACGCAGCCAACGATCCTTTCATTCGCATCCTTCCCGAAACCCGCGAGAAGATTTTGAGCAATCCGCACATCACGTTCGTCGAAACCGAAGACGGCGGCCACTGCTCCTACCTGGCAAAGGCCAACGGCAGCAGTGACGGCCGCTGGGCCGAGACCCAGGTCGTAGAATTCCTGCGCGCAATGTAGGCGCGAGCGTCCTCGTTCGTGCCGGTCGGACACTCTTGTCCGACCGCCTTTGACTTGGTCGGCCAGAAGGGAAAATCAAAAGCAGTCGGACAGGAGTGTCCGACCCACACACCCACGGGCGAGCCAAGCTCGACGCGCTTTCCTATACAATCACGGCGGATGAAGTTCCTGCAGTCGATCCGCGTCGCCATCATCCTGCTGGCGCTCCCTCTCTGGCTTTCAGCCGAGCCTGTCTCCCAACTGCGCCCCACCGACTACGTCAACGACTTCGCTCACGTCCTTGATCAGACCACCATCGCGCAGCTCGATAACATCTGCCAGCAGCTCGACCAGAAAGCGCAGGCGCAGATTGCCGTGGTCACAATAAATACCCTGGACGGCACCGACATCGAGAGCTACGCCGTGGCCTTGTACAAGCAGTGGGGAATCGGGAGCAAAGCCACGGACCACGGAGTCCTGATCCTGCTGGCGGTGCAGGACCACAAATACCGCATCGAAGTCGGCTACGGGCTGGAACCGATCCTGACGGATGGCAAGGTCGGAGGCTTTGGCCGCGAAGCGGTCCCGCTGCTGCGGCAGAATGACTACAACGGCGCCGTATCGTTGATGACTGCACGGGTCGCCGACGTCATCGCGCAGGATGCCGGCATCCAGTTGACCGGCGATCGCCCACAGTTCACATCGCCCCAGAGCGCGCCCCAGCGAGGGCTGTCCGGAAAACAGCTGCTCATTCTGGGCGTCATTCTGTTGATCATCCTGTTCACACCCCTGCGCAGTGTCCTGTTCTGGATCCTTCTTTCCGGACTGGGCGGCGGCGGTGGCGGTGGTTATCGAGGCGGTGGTGGCGGCTTCGGCGGCGGTGGCGGCGGTTTCGGAGGATTCGGGGGAGGCAGTTCCGGCGGCGGCGGCGCCAGCGGTAGCTGGTAGCTGCATTTTGTAGCGCCGGCGTCCCGCCGGCTGTCCCGAGGGCATCTTGCCCTCGGCGCGTGCAGTCGAGGTTACGGAGGAAGCAGAGACAGACGGGCGGGACGCCCGTCCTCCAGCCGTTCGCAAAGCAGGGAGGTTTCGCAAATGGTCGCAGAAAAGCAGATCGACGAATTCGTCAGCCGCATGAAACAAGCCGCGGGGCACAACCTTCAGAGCATCGTTCTCTACGGCTCCGCCGCGACCGGAGAATTCCAGGCCGATTTCTCCAACCTGAACCTGCTCTGCATCCTGCGCGAGACTTCGTTCTCAAAACTATCCGCCATTTCGCCGGTAGTGGAATGGTGGCATCGCCAGAAAAATCCGGCACCCCTGATCATGACCCAGGAAGAGCTGGAACATTCCACTGACGTGTTCTCCATCGAGTTTCTGGATATGCAGCATCACCACCGGGTGCTTTTCGGGGACGAATTGCTGCGCCCGCTGCAAATCCCCATGCACCAGCATCGCGCCCAGCTGGAATATGAACTGCGCGAGAAACTTATTCTGTTGCGGCAACGCCTGCTGGAAGCCGGCGACAACGACCGCGCCCTCTGGCAGCTGCTGCTGGGCTCGGTCTCAACCTTCGGGACCCTGTTCCGCCACGCCTTGCTGGCGCTGGGCGATGCCGCTCCGCACTCCAAGCGCGAAGCCATTCAGCTTCTGGCGGCCCGCATTCCATTTGAACCCTCGGCATTCCTGCAATTGCTTGACATCCGCGACCACAAGGCGGATCGCAAACAGTTCGACGCCAAAGACGTTTTTACCCGCTATCTGGCCGCCGTGCAGCACGTAACCAGCGCAGTCGATACAATGCTGGATAAAGTTAAATGAGGCATTCGGGCGGGACCGGGCTTCACCGTTTCTGTGACTTTTGATTCAGGAGGAAAGTATGATCAAAGTTATAATCGTGATCGCCATTCTGGCGCTGCTGGCCTTTGTCGCCTTCGGACAATACGTAGGCGTCCGCAACACGCTGGTGACCAAGAACGAAGCGGTGAAGGCCTCCTGGTCGCAGGTGGACATCGTGCTGCAACGCCGCGCCGACCTGATCCCTAACCTGGTCGCCACCGTGAAAGGCATTGCGCAGCAGGAACAAACCGTGTTTGGCGACATCGCCAAGGCCCGTTCCGCGCTGCTCTCCGCCGGCACCCCTGCGGGCAAGATTGCCGCCAACCAGCAACTGGACGGCGCCCTGGGCCGCCTGCTGGTCATCGTGGAGAACTATCCCCAATTGAAGTCGAACGAAAACTTCCTGCGCCTGCAGGACGAACTGGCAGGCACCGAAAACCGCATCGCGGTCGAACGCAAGCGTTACAACGACACGCTGCAGGACTACAACACTTACATCCAGAAATTTCCCAACAACATCTTCGCCGGGTGGGCCGGTTTCAAGCCCAACGACGCATATTTCGCTGCGTCCGAAGGATCGCGCCAGGCGCCGACGGTGAATTTCGCCCCGGCCGCTCCCCAAACCACGTCACCCCAGGCCACGCCGCAACCCGCGCACTAGCGTGGAAGCTGACTTCGCGGTCGAACTTGTAGCCGATGACGAAACCCTGGAATTGCCCTGGGCCGCCGAAGATGGCGGCCCGCGCTATTACGATCTGAAGCGTCAGCCTGAGCTTCTGCTCCAGGTCGAGGAGGCCCGCCGCTCACCCGAACTGGGCGAGTTCCTCGCGGTCATGAACTCGCCCGGCGGAATTCTTGAAACCGCAAAGTGTGATACCTGGTCGAGCACCGAGATCAATCCGGAAGAGGAGATCTTCGGGGCCGCGTACAAATTCGGCTCCTACGTGGACATACTGTTCTCGCAGGAGGCCTCGCGCTGTTCCTTTGCGGAACATGAGCAATTCGCGAAACGGATTACGCAACTCCTGAAGCGCGTCCCAGAAATTCCCGCGGCGGCCGAATTGCTCGTCCGGCGCTGCTTTTACCACGTCGGCGGCGAAACCTGCGAGGGCTTCTACATCACGCTCTATCTCTTCGGTTACGGAGACGACGAAGCGCAAGCCCGCCAGCGCTGGGCCATTGCGCTGAAGCTGGTGGAAAATGCCATCCGCCAGGTATTGTCGATGTGGCGCGAGCGTTAATGTAGGCGCGAGCGTCCTCGCTCGTGCAAAGTCATCCGTCTCCGCACACTGGCCTCACAGCTGACGGGCGGGGACGCCCGTCCTCCATTGCGTCTTCGTCCAGTTGCGTGCTTTCCGGCGGGTACGCAGGATCGACAGCGCCAGCATGGCCAAAAAAATCGCCAACAGGCCAACCGACGCCGTCCGGATTCCGGCCGCATGTTTGGGCACAATCGAGAGCCGCCCGTACACGAATTCAATGTGCACCCAATAGACCAGCAGAGAAGTTTGCCCCAGTTGAATCAGCGGACTGAACCCCCACTGGCCCGCGCCCCACCGGCACCACGCGTAAGTCGCCGTCAGGATCGCCAGCAGCAGACCCACACGAATCAGAAAGAAATTTGGACTGGTATGCCAGAAGTCATAAACGGCATACAGCCGCTCGGGTCGCGCATCCAGCCATCGCGCCAGGTAGATCAGAGCCACGCCGCCCACGCCCGCCATCGCAAACACTGCAGCTTCGCGCCGGCGCGCCCAATCACTCAGCAAGAGAAACCCGATCGCCAGGCCGGCGAAGGCGAACGCCGTCCACGGGAAGATGGGGAAAAGCCACGACTGCGGCTGCCCCAGGTTGTGCACGCCGTCAATGTACGACTCGATGGGCCAGGGCAGCCAGCGCGGGCGCCACGTGGTCCAGAGCAGCGGGGTCAGCAGAGAAATCAGCAGGGCCACACCGCCGGCCGTCACTCCGAGAATCTGCCGGATGCGGGTCGCCGGACCCAGTTTCAGCACAATCCAGCACACGCTCCCCATCAGCATCATGGAAATGCCGATGGTATTCAGGATGTCCACCCGCAGCAGGTCGCTCCACGGGGCCCATCCCCAGGCAATAACGTACTCCTGCAGGCGGAACAGCAGCCCCAGGGCCAGAATTTCCGCGCCGCGCCGGATGGTTTTCTGCGCGATTGCATTCGGCGCCACACCTTTCTGGCGCAGCTTGTCGGTCACCAGCGCGAACGAGATTCCTGCCAGGAAAAGAAAGAGCGGCGCCGGCAAGGTTCCGCCCAGTTGAGACCACATGAAGAATGTCGTCTTGCGGGCTTCGGGATTCAGCCAGGAGTCGTAACAGTGAGTCTGAAACATCAATACGCAAGCCAGCCCGCGCATCCAGTCAATATAAGCGAGACGATGCGTAGATGAAGGCGTCATGCCACGCGAAAGTATAAGGCAAGCATGACCGCATAGGGGCAGATGTCCTCATCTGCCCGGCGGAGCAAAGCTCCGCGGGTTTTCGCTGGCAGAAAAACGGTCGAGCTACGCTCGACTGGGCAGATGAGGACATCTGCCCCTACGCAGCCCCATTCGCGCTAACCGCGCAACCGTCGTAAGATATCCCTGTGCCGGTCGCACCCAATCTCGCCTCCAAACAGGCCCTGCTGGACGAGCATCTCCGCAGCCTGGGGCGAACCCTGGTCGCCTACTCTGGTGGCGTGGACTCCGCCTTTCTCGCCTGGGCGGCGCACCAGGCGTTAGGCAGCAACATGCTGGCCGTCATCGCCGACTCGCCCAGCCTGGCTCGCACTCAACTGGCGGACGCGACCGCTTTCGCCGGGGAGCAGGGCATCCCGCTTGAGATTATTGTGACCGGCGAACTCGATCGTCCGGAATACGCCCGCAATGACGCTTCCCGCTGCTTTCATTGCAAGGATGAGCTGTTCACGACCATGGAAGAATTTCGCAGCCGGCGCGGCTTCGATGCCATCGCTTACGGAGTAAACCTCGACGACCAGGGCGACTTTCGTCCCGGGCAAAAGGCTGCCGAGCAGCACAGGGTGGCCGCGCCCCTGCGCCAGGCTGGGCTCACCAAACAGGATATCCGCGAACTCGCGCGTGCCGCCGGCCTGCGCATATGGGACAAGCCGGCTTCGGCCTGTCTGTCGTCTCGCATCGAGTACGGACGCGAGGTCACGCGCGAGGCCCTGAGCGTGGTCGAACAGGGTGAAGACGCCCTTCACGCCCTCGGATTCCGCCAGGTACGGGTCCGTCATCATGGAGACATCGTGCGCATCGAGATCGCGCGCGAGGAGATGACGCGCGCCCTGAGCCCGGAGATGGCCGCCGAATTCACCCGCATCTTCAAAGCGTTGGGATTCAAGTTTGTCACCCTGGACCTCGAAGGCTTCCGCTCCGGCTCCATGAACACACTACTGGCCGCCGAACTTTTGACCCGTGGGCGCTGACTTCACCAGCCAAAAGACAGTTTCGGAGTCATCCTGAGCGCAGTAACTGTCGCGAAAGCGAAGCAGTTACGAAGTCGAAGGACCCCTACTACCCAAGACCACGTGGCGGCGCACAGTTACATACGTACCCGCCAAGCCCGGGCGGATGGGAGGCGGGAGGGGTCTTCGACTCTCCCGCCTCTTCGCCAGCGAAGAGGCAGGCTCACTCGGGATGACTCCGAACTGAGGGTCGGGACCTCAAAGTGAACCACCGCCAAACCATGCCATTCCGCGGTCGACCTTCTTCTCCCTGTGAGATAATCGTGGTTAATCTTCAATGTACAGGCGGTTTCTAGTGACGTTTCTGCGGCGTGCCACACTTGTGCTTCTACTCATTTGTCTGGGCTGCTCCGCCCAGTCGGTGCCTTCCGAGGTGTCGCGGCGGATCGAGCAACAGGTGCGGATTTTCTACACCATTCCACCCAACGTAAAAGTGGTTCTCGGCCCCACCAAGCCCAGCGAGTTTACGGGTTACGACGCTTTGACCATCACCTTCGATGGCGGCGACAAGAAGAAGACCTATGATTTTCTTCTGGCCAAGGATGGAAAGACGCTGTTGCGCATGACCAAGCTGGATCTCAGTAAGGACCCCTTTGCCGAGATCATGAAGAAGATCGACGTCAACGGACGCCCCACCCGCGGCAACAGCCAGGCCAAGGTGGTGGCGGTGAACTATGACGACTTCGAGTGCCCGTTCTGTTCGCGCATGCACCAGACCCTGTTCCCGACGCTGTTGAAGGAATACGGCGACCGGGTGGTGTTCATCTACAAGGATTTCCCGCTGGCCGAGATCCATCCCTGGGCCACCCATGCCGCGGTGAACGCCAATTGCCTGGCGGCGCAGAACCCCGACGCCTATTGGGATTTCGCCGATTACATGCATGCCAACCAGAAAGAAGTGAATTCCGAGAAGAGTCACGATGGCCAGTTTGCCGCCCTCGATCGCATCGCCATGGCGCAAGGACAGAAGCACAACCTGGATGCGGGCAAACTCCAGGCCTGTCTCAAAGCGCAACAGGACGACCGGATAAAAGCTTCCGTCCACGAGGGCGAAGATCTGGGCGTGGAAGCTACCCCGACCATGTTTATCAACGGCGAAAAGGTCGATGGAGCGCTTCCCATCGATGACCTTCGCGCCGTCCTGGACCGCGCCCTGGTACAAGCGGGCCAGACGCCGCCGGTGCATCCTGCCGCGGCCCCCGCCGGCGCAGCGCAGCCGGGGAGCAAATAATCCTGAAACTCACGACGGGTTGGACCGGGCCCGGTATCCACTGGCAATGCGGAGGACCTGATTTGAAAATACATGATCTCTTGCGTCACAGCCTGGTTGCACTGTTCGCCGTTAGCCTCCTGATTTTTTCCGCCGGCTGCACCTCCAAACGCCCCGGCGACGATGTGGCCGCCACTGTCGATGGCCGCAAGATCTACCGGACCGACGTGGAAAAGTACTTTCAGAACCAGACTGCCGGCTCCGATCAGGTGCCGGTCGGCGAGCAGGCCACCAGCTTGCGCCTCAGCATTCTGAAAGAGCTGATCGACAACGAAATCCTCATGCGCCGGGCGGAGAAGCTGGGACTCCTGGCCACCGACGAAGAAGTGGACGCCAAGCTGAACGAAATCAAGTCTCCCTATACCAAGGAGCAGTTCGACGCCCGCCTGAAGGAAAAGAAAATCACGGTGGACGACTTCAAGCGCGATCTGCGCCGTTCCCTCACCGTGGACAAAGTCCTCAACAAGGAAATCACCTCCAAGATCAACGTCTCCGACCAGGACATCACGAACTACTACAACGCGCACAAAGCGGAATTTAACCTGATTGAACCTCAGTATCACCTGGCCCGTATCCTGGTGACCGCCACGCCCAACCCCCAAGTGCACAACCTGAAGAATGATAAGGCGCAGAACGAAGCCGATGCCCGCAAGAAAATTCAGATGATCATGAACCGACTGGACAGCGGCGACGACTTCGGCACCCTGGCCATGAACTACTCGGAGGATACGGAGACTTCGAGCAGCGGAGGCGATCTGGGTTTTGCACCTGAGTCCTCTCTGCACAATACCGACCCCGGCACTCGCGACGCCGTGGCCAAGCTGAAACCCGGCCAGTACAGCGGCCTGATCACCCTGGCCAACCCCATGAACAAGCAGGTCATGGGATTTCAGATCGTGAAGCTGATTTCGAAGGAGCCAGCGGGACAACGCGAGTTGGCCGACCCTCGGGTGCAGCAAGCCATCCGCACCCAACTCCGCGACCGTCGTGAGCAACTGCTCAAAGCGGCGTATTACGAGGTCCTTCGCGACCAGGCGAAGGTAGAGAACTACTACGCACAAAAAGTCCTGGACGGCAACGGCACCGCCCAATAGTTAGTGGTTCGTGTTTGTGTGGCCGCGGGCGACTCGCCCGCGAAACGATGGAGAACGGGCGTCCCGCCCGTCCCTGACTGCCGTGACGACAACCAGCAGCTGTCCAGATGTGGCGGGCCGAAAGAACCTTGCCGGGCGTTGCCCGGCCGGGCAGGTTGGGCACCTGCCACTACGTGGCTCGCGGAAGACCCCGGCAGCTTTCTACTCCACAATCGCCAGCACATCGCCGGCATTCACGGCCGCGCCTTCGCTCACCGACAACTTGAGCACAATCCCTTTTTTTGGCGACTTGATTTCGTTCTGCATCTTCATGGCTTCGACCACCACCACGCCCTGTCCGGCTTCCACCGCCGCATTTTCTTCAACCAGGAACCGGACCACCTTCCCGGGCATGGGCGCCACCAGGTGCCGCGGCCCTTTGCCGGCGTCGCCACGTGCTTTGCGATTGCGCAGCGATCGGGGATCACTCACCTCAGCAGCGTATGACTGATCGCCAACCCATATTTGCAGGCTGGAGGCGAGGCGCTCACGCCTGACCTGCCAGGCCTTCCCTTCGATCAGGATGGAAAGCACATCAGGCAGCGGCAGCACCGCGTCCAGTTCGACCTTGCGTCCGTTCACGAGGCAGCGCCAGCGCCCGGTGGCGCGATCCAGATTCAGATCCAGGCGGAAGGTTGTTCCATCGATGGTGACGTCGTAAATCATGGTCGAACTTTCGAATAAATGGAGGACGACCGTCCCAAACCGCGGTCAAATGGCATCGGCAATGACGGGCGAGGACGCCCGTCCTCCAACTGGTTTTACGCTACGAGAGTCCTTCGGTGCGGGCCGTTCTTTTCCAGCTTGATTCGGCGGCGGCCCCGGGTTTCGTCGCTGTCTGATTTGCGGTCGAATCCAGCACGATGAAAACCGCTGCGGCTATTGCCGCGACGCTTTTCTCAACTCCCATATCCTCCCTGCCCACCTTCGCCGCCAGCAGGCGATCCAGATAACCGGTGTCGATCTTGCCCGACTGAAAGTCTCCATCCTCCAGGATCCGCCGGAATAGACCGAGGTTGGTCTTGATTCCACCCACGAAATATTCCGGCAGGGCCCGGGTCAGCCGGGCAATCGCCTGCTGCCGGTCCTGTCCGTAACCAATCAACTTGGCCAGCAGCGGATCGTAATCGATGGGCACGGTCCAGCCGGCATACACTCCGCTGTCCAGGCGGATTCCCGGCCCGGCCGGAGTCATCAGCGTCTCGATCTTGCCCGGACTGGGGAAAAAATTGTTGTCGGCATCTTCGGCGTAGATGCGGCACTCGATGGCGTGCCCCCGGATGAGAATATCTTCCTGCCTGAACGGAAGCTTCTCTCCCGCCGCGATTCGAATCTGCAACTCCACCAGGTCCAGTCCCGTCACCAGTTCCGTCACCGGATGCTCGACTTGCAGGCGCGTATTCATTTCCAGGAAATAGAAGTTCTTTTCGAGGGTCGGGTCCACCAGAAACTCGACAGTGCCGGCATTGTGGTAGTGGGCAGCCTGCGCGACGCGGACCGCGACCTCGCCCATGCGCCGGCGCAATTCCGCGTCCACCAGCGGCGAGGGCACTTCCTCCATCACTTTCTGGTGACGGCGCTGGATGGAGCACTCGCGTTCACCCAAATAGACCGTGTTGCCGTGCTCGTCCGCCAGCACCTGCATCTCGATGTGCCGGGGGTTGAGAATGGCCTTCTCAAGGTAAACTTCGCCGTCTCCGAAAGCCCGCCCCGCCTCGCTCTGCGCTGCTTCCAGCGCGGGTTGCAACTCTTGCTCCGAACCCACCAGGCGCATCCCTTTGCCGCCGCCGCCCGAAGCTGCCTTCAGCATTACGGGATAACCGATCTTCGCCGCCACATCTCTCGCCTGCTGCGCCGACTCCAGCCCGTGCGAAGTTCCCGGCACAAACGGCACGCCGGCCTTTTCCATCTCCTGGCGGGCCCTGGTCTTGGATCCCATCATTTCCATGGAAGCCGCAGTTGGCCCGATGAACTTTATGCCCGCATTGGCACAGGCCTGGGCAAACTTCGCATTCTCCGAAAGAAAACCGTAGCCGGGATGAATCGCGTCGGCGCCGCAACGTTTTGCGACCGTGAGAATCTTGCCGATATTTAGATAGGACTCGGCCGCCGCAGCGGCGCCGATGGAGTAGGCCTCGTCCGCGCTCAAGACATGCAATCCGGCGCGATCCACATCGGAGTAGACCGCCGCGGAGAGAATTCCCAATTCGCGGCAGGAGCGAATGACTCGCACCGCGATCTCTCCCCGATTAGCGATGAGAATCTTCTTGAACATGATTGAACTGACAACCGACAACTGAACACTGACGACTGCTTTCTAAATACAAAAGCCTCTTCTTATGCAGAAGAGGCTCTTGCCGGCTAATTAAGTGTTCGGCATTCCTATTTGCTGGGCATAGTGATGCCCTGATTGCCGGGCTGTTTCTCGGCCTTGGCTTTCTTGGTGGCCATGGTCTTGTCCACCCATTCGTCGGCAGTCTTCAAATCCGCCGCGTGGGCCGCCGGATCATCGCACTGCAAGTCTCCCCGCTCGCGGTACAGCAGGTTCAGATAAGCCATGGCGTCGTCGTAATCAGGACGCAACTGTAGTGCCTTTTCCAGCTCCGCAATTCCATCTTCAATCACGGCCGAGCTCTTCGCCCGCAGGTCTTCGCAGACCTTCTTGTTGGCCTTGTCCTTCATGATCCATTCGTCCGGCTTGAGTCCTGCCTTGGCGCGCTCTTCCATGCGGGGCTGGTAACTCTGCGTCCAGTCGATGACCGCCACCGAATAGTACGGTTCCGGATCATTGGGATCGAGGGCAATGGCCTTGCGGTAGTACGTCTTGGCATCCTCAAACTTCTTCATCTGCAGGTAGAGGTAGGCGATACCCTTGACGCTGTTGATGTTCTTGGGATCGCGCTCCAGCACCGCCTCGTACTGGTCAATCGCGTTCTGTCCCATGCGATTGTTGTCTTCCGCGTCCACGCCGGGAATATATTGCTGGGCAAACGCGGTGGCCAGGTAGAGGCGCGCGTTCAGCAAGGTCGGATCGAGCGACACCGCCTGCTGAAAGTGGTTGATGGCCTCTTCGTACTTGGCATTCTTGTAGGACTGCACGCCTTTGTTGAGCTGGTCGCGCGCCCTCAGCTTGCTGCAGCCCGTGGTGGCCAGCAACGCCAAACCGAGCGCTGCCATCGCCAGCATTCGTATGCTTGTTTTCATTGCGCTGTAAGTCTCCCTTGCCAGAAATCGTCAGGCCTGTGCTTGTGCCAACGGACGACCCGCACGCGCAGGTGCCAGATGTGTGCGGTTGAGACCACTGGGCGGACCCGCGTCCGCCCCACCACGGTGTACCAGAAATTTACAGGACTAACCGCCGGCTTCGATCTTGGCCGTAATCAGGCCCACCTTGTCGACGCCCGAGGCGTGCGCGATGTCGATCACGTTGGCCACATCGGCAAACGGAACGGCGTCGTCGCCCTTGACGAACATCACCTTTTCCGCGCGCGTCTTGAAGATGTCAGTCAGGCGGCCCTGCAGATTGTCCCAGGTGGTTTCCTCCTGGTTGATCTTCAACGCGGGCGGCTGGCCTGCTCCCCGGTCAATCAACTGCACCACGATGGTGCGGTCCGGAGTCGTGTTCTTGGGGGCATTCGGCGGTGGCGGTTGGGGCACCAGCGCGTCCAGTCCCTTGGGGGTTAACGGCGTGATCACCATGAAGATAATGATCAGCACCAGCAGCACGTCAATCAGCGGCGTAACGTTCATGTCCGCGCTCTGACCGCCGCCCGATCCCATTGCCATTCCCATAACAATTCTCCTCGAATCTCTCGCTGCGAATGTCTATCCCGGCTATTGTCCGCCGCCCGGAGCCGCGGCTGGTGCCGCTGGCGGGGCAGGTGCGGCTGTCGTCTTGCGCTGTTCGGTCAGCAGACCAAGCTGGTCCACGCCCGCTGCCCGCACATTGTCCACGACCTCAACCACCGACCCGAACCGGGCCCGCGCGTCGGCCTTGACGAAGACCCGCTTGTCCACTCGATTGGCTAGGCGGTCCTTTACCTTGCCGGTCAGCTGGTCAGCCGGAAGTTTGTCCGTCCCGAAGTAAACCGTCCCGTCGCGCATCACCGACACCAGCAGGGCGTCTTCTTTGTCGGCGTCGGGCATCGACTCCGGATTGTTGACCTTGGCCATGTCAACGCTTACACCGTGTTGCAACATGGGCGTGATCACCATGAAGATGATCAGCAACACCAGCATCACGTCGACCATGGGGGTCACGTTGATGTTGGAGTTGACCTTGACTCCTTCGTTCCGTTTGCTTAATGCCATAAAACTCTCTCCTGGGCGCTCACTTGCCAGCGCCCGAGCTGAGGATGATGCTCAGCGCCCCGGTCTCTTGAACCTCACGCCCTCAACCTCAAGCCCTTAAACCTGGCGCCGGGTTTTGCCCGGCGCCAGGTCAGCCACTCTGAGGTATGCAGTCGGGACCAGTGCTTAGCTGCGGCGCATTCCCCGCCGCTTCAGGAAATAATCGATCAGTTCGCTCGACGAGTTGTCCATTTCCACGTCGAAGGCTTCCACGCGTCCGGTCAGATAGTTGAACATCATGACGGCCGGGATGGCGACGAACAAACCGATCGCGGTGGTCACCAGCGCTTCCGAAATACCGCCGGCTACGGCTGCCAGACCGGTGGCCTTCTCGGACTGAATACCTTTGAACGCGTTGATGATGCCGACCACCGTGCCCAGCAGTCCCACGAACGGGGCTGTCGATCCGATGGTTGCCAGTCCGCCCAGGCCGCGCTTCAGCTCGGCGTGAACGATGGCTTCGGTGCGCTCCAGAGCGCGCTTGGAAGCTTCGATGGTTTCGCCCGGAATTTCTCCGCTTTCCTGGTGAGCGCGGAATTCCATCAGGCCCGAGGTGACAACCTTGGCCAGGTGGCTCTTCTTGTTGCGCTCGGCGACTTTGATGGCTTCTTCGATCTTGCCATCGCGCAAGGCGCCGGCCACGGCCGGAGCAAACGCACGCGACTGTTTGCGCGCGGCGCTGAAGGCCATGGCGCGATCAATCATGACTCCGATTGACCAGCCCGACATGACGAACAGAATGATGACCACTGCCTTCGCTGGAATTCCCATCTGGTGCCACAGCGAAATCGGGTCCCAGCCCACGGCCGCCTGCTCCTGGAAAAACCAGGCCGCCATGGTGGACATATGTGTAAATGCGAGTGCTGCTAGATTGGCTACGAACATGAGTCGCGTTCCTCCTCAGAGCTGGTCAGATTGCAAAACTATTTCATCCTGCGAAAACTGCCTTGCGGCTTGGCCGACCGGAGTCTAACCCCCGGCCAGGGTAAAGTTAACTGTGATCTGCGTTTCCACTTCCACCGGTTCGCCGTTCAGAATGTATGGCTTGTACTTCCACTGCTTCACCGCCTCAATGGCGGAGGGAGCCAGCATGGGGTGGCCGCTGATCAGGCGTAGATTCTGAATCGTGCCGTCCTTGCTGATTTCAGCCTGCAGCAGCACTGCACCTTGGATGCGTGCCTGCCGCGCCAGGGGTGGATACGTGGGCTGAATTTTACGAATCAGCAGGCCCTGGGTCACGCCCTGCGAAACCCGAACCCGCTGCGGAGTGGCCACCTTGGGCACGGCAATTGGGGTCGAGTTGATAATACCGCCGATCACTCCGCCCATTTGTCCGCCAGCCGCGCCTGGGACACCGCCCACCACGCCCGCCATGGTCGAGACTGGCGGCGGCGCCTCTTCTTCCTTGATCATCTGGACTTTTTCCGGGATCTTGGTGGGGGTCCGCAGTTGCCCGTTAATGATGTCAGTCTGGATTTGCTTTACCACCTTGATCTGCTGAGCGGCGGGTGGCGGTGGGGGCGGCGGCGGGGGTGGCGGGGCCACCAGGAACGTCATCAGCTGGGTTTTGGGCAGTGCTTCGGTAAACAGCAGCGGGATCAATACCAGCACTCCGACCAGTGCGATCTGCAAAGCAAATGACAGAAAGGTCGTAACCCCGCGCTTTGTCTTGAGCCTGCCGCCCGATTCAATGAGGCTATCTTCAAACATGAGGATTCTCCTGCAAGACCCTACGTATGTTTAGACACCACTTGCTCGTGCTTTGCTCCCAAACCCCAACGAATACTCTGCGAACCACGCCGTTTGACTCAAACTGTTGAAACCACGCCCAAATCCCGTATATCGGGCTTGCCGTTGAAACCCGATCTACTGGCCGCTCGCCACGCGACCCTTGCTGGGCGCCGCCTTGCTCTTGCCGGCCATGACCGCCACCGGCTTTCCCCGGCTTGACCGCCAGTCCTGGTAGGCCACCAGAATCGGCGCGGCAATCGCGATCGAGGAATAAGTTCCGATCAGAATTCCAATCACCAGGGCGAAAGAGAAGCCGTGCAGCACCTCTCCCCCGAACAGGTACAGCGCCAACACCGTCAAAAACGTCAACCCCGCGGTCAGGATCGTCCGGCTCAGGGTTTGATTAATACTCCGGTTTACGATTTCTGACAACTTCTCCCGTCGCATCAACTTCAGGTTCTCTCTGATGCGGTCAAAGATGACGATGGTGTCATTATTCGAATAACCAATCAGGGTCAGAATGGCCGCGATCACGGTCAGCGAGATTTCCTTGTTGGCCAGGGAGAAAGCGCCCACAGTGATCAGCGTGTCGTGAAACACGGTGATTACCGCGGCCACGCCGTAAATCCACTCGAAGCGGAAGGCCAGATAGACCAGCATCCCGAGCAGCGAAAACGCCACCGCCCGCATGGCCTGACCTTTCAGCTGCGCGCCCACCTGCGGCCCGACGATCTCGACCTGGTAAACCCCGAAATCGGAAAGGAAGAACCCGTCCTGCAGGGCCGCGACCACCGCGGGGTCGGTCGCGGTCTTCAGCTCATCGAATGAGCTCAGAACTCCGCCCCGGGTCTTGTCGCGATAGTCAACGATGGCCTTGGCCGCCGCGGCGTACCGCTGGCTGGCATCGGTGCCGGCTCGCAGCGGGTCCTTTTCCAGCAAATAATTGGCGATTGTCAAAGAACTGCTGTTGTTCAGGTCCAGCTTGCCCGCCGGAGCATTGGTCTCCAGCGCATTGATGATCTGGACTTTGCCCTGATCGAGCGCCTTCTCGCTGGTTTCCCGCACGTCGAGGTCGATCAGCACTTCGTTGTTCGTGACCACGCCCAGGCGCTGTATCTTTGCCTGCGTCAACCCCACCTTTCGCAATGCCTCGTGGATGGCGTTGTCATTGGGCGGGTGGGAAAACTTCACATAGACCAGGGTACCGCCCCGGAAGTCCACGCCCAGCGGCACCCCATGCCAGAACAGCATGGAAAATACGCCCGCCACACTGAACACCAGCGAAAAGGCGAGAAAATACCACTTCTTGCCCAGAAAGTCTATGTTTGGATTTCGAAAAAATTCCACGCTTTCTTCAGACCTCTCTCCACCTACTCGATTTGTCGCCTTCCCTTGCGTTCTTTGCGGTTCCTTGGCGACCTTTGCGGTCAAAAGCTCTTACCGCAGAGTGCGCAAAAGAAACCGCAAAGGACGCAAAAGCAACCCGGTTACTCGCGCCGGCTTAAACTCAGATACTTAACGCCTCTCCGCGCTGGTGACGGCTCAAAAGCCAGTCAAAAATCATGCGCGAGACAAACACCGCCGTAAACAGGTTGGCCAGCAAACCAAAAGTTAAAGTCACCGCGAATCCCTTGACCGGGCCGGTGCCAAACATGAACAGGATGGCGGCCGAAACGATGGTGGTGACGTGGGTATCGACGATCGTGATCCAGGCATGCGCAAAGCCCTGCTCCACCGCCGAGGGCGGGGTCTTCCCGTTCCGCAGTTCCTCCCGGATGCGCTCAAAAATCAGGACATTCGAGTCTACGCCCATGCCCACCGTCAGAATGACACCGGCAATTCCCGGCAGGGTCAGAGTGGCCCCAAAGTATCCCATGAAACCCAGCAGAATGATCAGGTTCAGAATCAGCGCCAGGTCGGCGTTCAGGCCCGCGCCGCGATAGTACACCAGCATGAAGACCAGCACGGCGATCATGCCTATGATCGCGGCCCGGACTCCTGCCCGGATCGAATCCGATCCCAGCGACGGCCCCACCGTGCGCTCTTCCAGATACTTGATGCCGGCCGGCAGCGCGCCTGAATTCAGCACCAGGGCTAGGTCCTTGGCGTTCTGCTCAGTCATTCCGCCGCCGCTGATGCGTCCCTGATCGCGGATCTGCTCGTTGATGGTGGCCACTTCCCGCACCCGGTTGTCCAGCACCACCGCCAGCTTGTCGCCGACGTGCGAACCGGTGAAGGCGGCGAACTTCCTTCCGCCCTCATTGGTCAGAACGAAACCAACGTCAGGTGAATTGGTATTGCTGTCGCGGCCTACCGTGGCCCCGCCCGAGCGCAAGTCCGCCCCGGCCACCGCCGAACTGCGCGTCAGCAGATAATACTGCTCGCCGACATCCTCGCCGGTCCGGCCACCGATACTGGTTCCGCGCAGCAACATCGAATCCGGAGGCAGCACGCCGTTATGCTGCTGCAAAGCGTCCTGCTCGCTGGAATAGGGCCCGCCCAGCACCTGCTTGATTTCCAGCATGGCGGTGGACTGCATGATTTCCTTCACCCGGCCGGGATCGTCCACTCCCGGGAGCTGAACCAGTATCTGGTACTGGCCCAGACCGTGCTCCTGAATGACAGGTTCGGTGACGCCCAACTGGTCGATGCGGTTGCGGATGGTCTCGATCGCCAACGCTACAGCCCGGTTCTTGAGCTCGGCCATGGCCTGCGGCTTCATGGAAAATGTCCATGTATTTTCCGCGCCCGAATTGAGATCATATTCGGGCAGCCGTTCGCTCACTACCGAGCGTAAATCCGAGGTGTTCTCCGGGGGCACGCCCTTGAGCACGATCTGGTCGGGACGGCCGACCGGGTCCGGCTTGCTGATCTCGGTGTAGTTAATCTTGTGGGTGCGCAGGTCTTCCTTGAGCCGCTCCACCGCGCGGTCTGAATCGCCGTTCACCGCGTCATTGACCTGCACCTGCAGAATCAGGTGGGTGCCACCCTTGAGATCGAGCCCCAGATGAATGCGTTGCGTGATCGCCGCCAGCAGCCCGCTGCCCGAGAAGTCCTTCGGAATTCCGAAGATACCAAACAGGAACAGCAGCAGGATGCCGATGCTGAGTCCGAGCTTCCAACCTAGAGTCTTATTCATGGCCTGACGATTTTCTTGTAGCGCCGGTTTCTTGTAGCGCCGGCATCCTGCCGGCTGTCCCGAGGGCGTCCCGCCCTCGGCGATACAGGCCGAATGCCCTACCGCCGCCGAGACGGTGTCATTACGACTTATGCCGCCTTATTGTTTTTGTCCTCCGGGGCCATTACCGATGCCACCGAGGCCCGGGTCACTTCGATGCGTAAATTGTCCGGCGGGACACGCAGTTGAATGTAGTCGTCGCGCAGCGCGATGACGGTCCCGCGCAGGCCTCCGCTGGTGACCACCTTGTCCCCTGTCTTCAGATCGTTCAGCATCTGCTGCCACTTTTTCTGGCGGCGCTGCTGCGGCATGATCAGGAGAAAATAAAAGATGGCAAAGATGAAGATCAGTGGAGCAAACCCCAGCCAGCCCCCTGATCCAATGGTTTGTAGCGCCAGTAAGTTTGCGATGCTCATGCCGCGACTCGTTCCACCCCAATAGATCAGGACTTCGCCCCCTGGCGCGTCCTGGCCCTGTGCATTTTACAGCAGGATTTCTCACTTCCTCAGGCCGGAGATTCTTTTACTTCAGGCATGCCCTGGAGATGCCGGACTCATGGTTTTACTCCGGACCGATCCCCAGAAAGAAGTTGGGCCCTGTTCCCAAGCGCAATAGAATGACGCACCGACCGCATGGTGTCAAGGTAGAAGCTCAGGTTATGCACAGTATTCAGGACCTGGGCCAAAACCTCGTTGGCCGCATAAAGATGCCTGAGATAGGCCCGGGAGTAGCGCCGGCACACCCGGCAGCCGCAATCCGGGTCCAGCGGGCCCTGATCGGCCGCGAATCTGGCCTGTTTGATGGAAATCCTGCCCTGGGAAGTAAACAACAACCCGTGGCGCGCCGCCCGGGTAGGCAAGACGCAGTCCATCATGTCGATTCCCAGATTGGCATATTCGACAATCTCCTCCGGCGTGCCCACCCCCATCAGGTAGCGCGGCTGGTCCGAAGGAAGATGCTCAAGCGTGGTCTCCACGATCTCGCGAGTGAGAGCGCGCGGCTCGCCCACGCTTAAGCCCCCGATGGCGTAGCCGGGAAAGCCAATCTCGATGGTGCGCTCAGCCGATTCTCGGCGCAGAGCAGCATCCATGCCACCCTGCACGATCCCAAAAAGCGCCTGCGTCGCCTCGACCCGCGTAGGGGCAGGTGTCCTCACCTGCCCAGCCGAGCGCAACTCGGCAAGGTTTTGGCCGGCAATTCCTTGTCCGGGAATTTCTTTGCCGCCAAACCCGGCGAGCTTGCGCTCGCCCGCCCAGGTGGGGACACCTGGGCCTACGTGGTCTTCACTCCATGGAACTTCGTGTCTATGCTGCTCAAAATACTTCTTGCTGCGGGCTGCCCAGCGCAACGTCAATTCCATCGACTGCCGCGCCCGCGCCCCATCCGCCGGATACTCGGTGCATTCGTCAAACGCCATGATAATGTCCGCGCCCAGCCCGATCTGGGCCTCCATGGCGCTTTCCGGGCTGAAGAAATGCGATGAGCCGTCCAGGTGCGAGCGAAATGTCACTCCTTCTTCGTTCACCTTGCGCAGTTCATTCAGGCTGAAAACCTGAAAGCCGCCCGAGTCGGTGAGAATGGCGCGCCGCCAGGCCATGAAACGATGCAGGCCGCCCAGTTGCCGTACCTGCTCCACTCCCGGCCGCAAATAAAGATGGTAGGTATTACCCAAAAGAATTTGCACGCCCAGCTCTTCCAGGATGTCCTGCGAAACGCCTTTGACCGAGGCTACGGTCCCCACCGGCATGAATACCGGCGTCTCGATTACGCCGTGGGGCGTGGTCAGCCGCCCGGTGCGAGCCCGGCCCGAAGAAGCATCGATCTGAAACGAAAGGGACACAGCTGGGATTGTAGCAATCGGCCGTAAACTCGGACCCCGGCAACCCAAGTTCTGAGAACTAGGTCACCGAGAACAGAGAACTGGTCTTTGGAAAATTCTTAAGCCGCGGTCAACAGAATAGGTTCGCCCTTGGTGATCATCAGGGTGTGCTCGAAGTGTGCCGAAGCTCTGCGGTCGGCGGTGCGTACGGTCCAACCATCGGCGGCAACAAAAGCGCGTCCAGACCCAGCGGCAATAATCGGCTCAACCGTGATCACCAGGCCTTCGGTTAGAATCTGGCTGGCTTCGGGATCGGCGTAGTTGGGCACCCGGGGTTCTTCGTGGATGGTGCGGCCAATGCCGTGACCACCCAGATCGCGAATTACGGAGAAACCGCAACGCCGCACTTCGCGTTCGACCACGCGACCAATCTCGAATACCCGGAATCCGGCGCGAGCCACCAGCATGGCTTTGGTGAAGGCCCGCTCGGCACACGCAATCAGGAGCCGGCTCTCCGCGGAAACCTCGCCCACCGCAACGGTCTCGGCGGCGTCGGCCATGAAACCATCTTTCTCGATGGTGACGTCGAGCTTGACCAGGTCTCCGGCTTCGACCTTGCGCTCTCCGGGAATACCATGCACCGCTTCGTCGTTCAGGCTGATGCAATTCACTCCGGGAAACTTATAGACCAGCTGCGGAGCGGATTGCGCGCCCTGCTCCCGCATGACCGCGGCGCCCACTTCATCAAGTTCAGCAGTAGTGATGCCGGGACGCACCGCCCGCTTCATGGCTTCCAGCATGCGGCGCACAATGGCGCCCGCGGCACGCATGCCGGCGAGGTCGTCAGGACCGGTGATGGACATGTATTCAGCCTATCGCATAGAGGGTGAAATGGAGCAGGAGATTCTTAAGCGCCGAACACGCGCGTGTGTGGGTCGTGTCCGACCCACACTCTTCATTAGGAGCCGGTAATTTTCAGGCGGAGTTCTTCTGGCAGGCGTTCGCGGATTTCTGCCGGCAGGCGGTCGTGTACGCGGCGTGCTCCCAGCTTGGCCGCATCGACGACCGCCATGGGCGCGGGCGTCGCCACGGCAACACCCAGCCAGATCAAAGCGGAAAGAGCGAATCCTACCAGCGCGGCCAGTTCCAGCCAGAAGGCGTGCCGGGGATTGAGATGGAGGATCACGCCAAAGGCCATGAGGAAGACCGCCGCGGAAACCGATGCCAGACCAATCAGGGCGAGGTCGATATTGCGGTGAAGGCGCTGGCGGTAACGGCAGTGGGCACAGCCGTCAAAATGGTCTTCGTAGTCTTCGCGCATCTCCGGCGCCAGGCCGGAGATGTCGTAGCGCCAGCCCGCCAGAATTTTTCCCACAATAGGATCAACGCACTCACTCATACGAGACTACAGCTGAATCGCTTCCATCGGTAGCGATTGTTGTGCCAGCATCACCCGGTTGTGCAGCAATGTCCGGCGTCGGCCTAAGGCCTTTTCCGCTGTCACTCGTGCGAGCTCGGGATGGTTGTTGAGCTCAGATAGATGCGCCAGCACTATGTATGATGCGTTTCCATCATATTCGGTGCATAAGAATTTCGCGAGTTTGTCATTCGACAGGTGTCCCGTTGGGCTTCCTACCCGTTGCTTGACCGACCAAGGATAGGGGCCGCCCCGCAACATCTCCAGATCGTGGTTGGATTCGATGACCAGCACATCGCAACCGCGCAACTGGTCGCACACGTTGGGCGGCATGTATCCCAGGTCAGTCGCGATCCCGACCTTGATGCCGTCGCCGCGCAATGTCACTCCCACGGGATCGGCGGCATCGTGAGGGATGGTAAACGGAGTGATCGAAATGTCGCCGACCTGAAAGCCGCGACCAGCGGAGAAAATCTCCAGGCGCGCCAACTGCGGCTGCTCACCCGCCTCGTCGCGCAGCGACCGTGCCCACGCCTGGTGAGTAGCGCCGGTCATGAATACCGGCACATGGAACTTTCTCGCCAGCACCGCCAGCCCGTACACGTGGTCGGAGTGCTCGTGAGTAATCAGGATGGCGGAAAGAGTCTGCGGGTCCTCGCCCTGCGCCCGCATGCGCTTGACCGTCTCGCGGCAGGAAATTCCCGCATCCACCAGAATTCTGGTGCGCGAAGTGGAAACGATTGTGCTGTTTCCCCGGCTGCCGCTGGCCAGCACCGAAACCGAAACTCCCATCTCCGAAGAATACTCGCGACGCCTGTGGAAACGCGAGTAACTAATGGGATGAGGCAACAACCGACTCACTAAACTGAGCACCGAGAACTGATATCTGATATCTGAATTCCAACCAACTGACCTCTGCCCTACTGATCGAACAATGTCGCCATCCCTCTCCGGGCCGTCGCTCCGCCATATGCCCCGGCAATTCCAGTCAGAAAACCCAGGAACGACTCGTAGATCTGAGCGCGATAGGGTTTCTCGGTCAACAGCGCAAAGGCGGCAAGCTGGACGAGCGGCACAAAGACAGCCACGGTCAGCGTCCATCGCCACGGCTGCTTAGGACGAAGCGCGCCCAACAGCATGGTGGCCGCCAGCACGAAGAGCGCGGTCAGCAGCAGGTCACCGACCTTTACATCGAGAAATCCAGCACACACTCCGAGTACGACGCCGAGAATATAGACGCCGCGATCACCCTTGTCCGTCATCTTCACTATTACCGATCTTCGTGTGGCGCATCCCCATCTAATATTTGTAGAAGCCTCTTCCGCTTTTCTTTCCCAGCCAGCCGGCATCCACCATCTTGATCAGCAGCGGACAGGGACGGTACTTGGGATCGCCCAGACCGTCCTGCAGCACGCGCATGATGTCGAGACAGACGTCGAGCCCGATGAAATCCGCCAGGGTCAGGGGGCCCATGGGATGCGCCATGCCCAGCTTGAACACTTCATCCACCGCTTCCGCGGTGGCCACACCTTCCATCACCGCGTACATGGCTTCATTCAGCAGCGGCATGAGCACGCGGTTCGAAACAAATCCGGGCGCGTCATTCACTTCAATGGGGGTCTTGTCGAGCTGCAGCGCCAGATCGCGTACTGTGGCAAAAGTTTCCTGCGAGGTGGCCAGCCCGCGAATCACTTCCGCCAGTTTCATCACCGGCACCGGATTGAAAAAATGCATTCCAATAATTTTGGCCGGACGCCGGGTCACGGCCGCCAGGCGAGTGATCGAAATGGAAGAAGTATTCGAAGCCAGAATTACTTCCGGACGGCAAATCTGGTCGAGGTCACGGAAAATTTCCGCCTTGATTTCGAATTTTTCCGTGGCCGCTTCGATCACGAAATCGCAGGGCGCAAGTTCGGCGCGGTCGAGCACGGACACAATCCGCTTCAACGCCGCCACTTTGTCGGCCGCCGTGATCTTGCCCTTGGCCAGCTCACGGTCGAGGTTCTTGCCGATGGTTTCGAGGCCGCGATCCAGGAATTTCTGCTCCACATCGCACAGCGTGACGCGGTATCCGCTGCGCGCGAAAACGTGGGCAATACCGTTGCCCATGGTGCCGGCGCCGATCACTCCCACCCGCTCAATTGGCATAGATAATCGCCTCTCCTTCGCCCTCAATCGTGCTCAGTCTATCACTCCCAAGTGATTGCACAGCTTAGATTTAAGGTTCGCTTAAGGTTCAAAAAAATATGCTCCATGGTACAGCCGATTTGATTTAGGTCGGCATCCGAACTTTTAGCAAACCGGTCCCAGGAGTCGTTTCGAGGGCAGGCCTGATTGCAATCAAGCCCTGCGAACGATGGTGCCGGGTGGGAGGAACTATGCGCAGCATGAAAATGGCAGCCCTGGCAGTCGCGATGACCTTGATGTTAAGCGGTCTCGCATTGGCCCGCGACCACGATCAGTACAGGGACAAGCATGACCGCTGGGACAATCATGGCGATCGTGATCGTCACCATGATCGCGATCGTGACCGCGATCATGACCGCGATCGAGATCATAACAACTGGGGCAACTGGGGGCGCGACCGCGATCATGACCGCGATCACGACCGCTGGGAACGCGACCACCGTCGTAATGACGGCTACTACGGCGGCCAGATTTACAACCGCTATCCTCGGGGCTATCCCAGCGGCGGCTATGGTTATCCCGGTGGCGGATACGGCTACCCCAGCGGCGGATATGGCTACCCTAGCGGCGGTTACGGTTACCCCGGTGGCGGCTACGGCCGTGGCGGAAATGGCGGCTACAACTTCGGCTATCAGGACGGCAGCTACATGGCGCGCCGGGACATGGCCCAGAACAAGCCTTTCAACCCGAATCCGCGTAATGAGTTCGGAGACCGGACGCACGGCTACAACGGTTCATTCGGCGACAAGAACTACTACCGTTCGCAATACACCAGCGGCTACGCGGCTGGATATGAATCGAACTATCGCGGGGGCAGAGGCTGGGGCTACTAGAAGCAGCACTTGGCACTTAGCGATTGGCTTTTAGCCGAGGCCTGAAGGAGAAAAGGCCGCCGTGAAAATGGCGGCCTTTTTTATTGTGCCCATTTGTGCCTGTCAGACTTTTGAGTTTGTCATCAGGGCTCTTGGCTCGTGCGCTGACAGTAAAAAGTTGTTCGGCGGCGATGGCGTAATTGCTAAATGATAAGTGCTGCCCCTCACTGCCGGTCAAGGTTCTCGTCGATCGCAACCTTGCCGCTCTTCTCCACGTCGATCACGCGATGGACGGGCTTGAATCCCGACATGGTGATGTCGATCACGTAGGTGCCGGGATTGAGATAGAAGTCCACGGGAGAAAATTTGTCCACGATGCGGTTGTTGACCGCGACCTGCGCGCCTTTGGGCTGGGTCTTGATGCTCACCGCGCCCATGCCTGCGGTGTCTCCGCCGCCGAACAGTTTCTTGAATCGTCCGCCGATCTTGATCTCATCGGTCGAGCCCAGCGCCTTAAGCGTGGGCGCGAAATGGAATACCTGACCGGCTTGCAGATTGGCGCTGGAGGTTTGCTCCAGGAACCCCTGCTTCCTCACCAGGAGAGTATGCGCGCCCGGCTTGTCCACGGAGAGCTGCGCTGGAGTCACGCGTCCGGTATCTTTGCCGTCGATAAAAATCTGCGCTCCAGCAGGCTGGCTGCTGACCGCAACCGCGGCCGTAATCTGCGCCAGCTGGATCACGAGAAATAGTTTGCTGCCGGAAGCTACATCGATGTTGCGGCTCTCGGGTGCGTATCCCGCTCGGGCGACGGTGACGCTATGCGGCCCCGGCGACAGTCCAGCCAGATTGAAAGGAGTGATCCAACTGGGATCGCTTCTTCCGTCAATGCGAACTTCCGCGCCTTCCGGGGTGGAGTTGATGGTGAGTTGACCGGGAATCACGATAGCAGAAGCAACCGGCTGTGCTTTGGCCTTCTTCCTGTTCCTGGTGTACTTGGGAACGACCGAAACCCCGGGCGCTTCCTGGCCCACCGTCACTTGTTCCGGCTGGGCCGGTGCCGCGGCCGTCACGGGCGGCTGGGCCGGGGTCCACGCCGGCTTCCCGGCGGCCACCGGCGCGCTAACTGGCGGCGCTGCCACTGAACCTTCGTCCTCGGAATTTTCGGAATGGATGCGGAATGCAATAAATCCCACCACCAGCACAATCACGGCTATTGCGCCCGCGATCGAATACAGGAACAGCTTGGGCGGGGTCTTCTTGATTTCCTTTACCGCCTTGCGCGCCACTTCCCGCGGCTGCACCTTGGGTTTCTCGGGCTGCGGCCGAAGTGACGACACCACCGGCTCGGGTACCGTCTCGTCCGCCGCCGGAAGTGGAGGCGGGGCGATATAGACTTCTTTCAGCGGCGGCAGCTCGGTCATTTCAGAAAAGCTGGGGCCGCGCGCAGCCCTACTGGCCTCTTCCGCCATCGACGGATCAACCTGAAACGCAGGTGTACCGGATGCAGGCTCAACCGTCTCGGCCACGGCGCTGGCGCGTTCCTGGAAAGCGCTCTGCCCGTTTGCTCTCGCTGGGCCTGACGCGGCTTTGGCCGGCTTCGCCGGTTCGACTGTGGAAGCGGCGCCCGCACTTTCCCATCCCGCCGCCGCAGCGGCTGCTTTTGCCGAAGCCGGCGACGCCATATCATTCGCGCTCGCCTGGGTTGGCGCGGAATCAGATCGCCTCCTGGCGGCCCCCGTACGGAGTTCGTCGCTGGGTTCCTCCGCTCCTGCCCCTTGGACTGGTTTTGCCGCTGCGGCCCCGGGCTTTTGCGCGTTCAATCCCGAGGCGGGTTGCGCCGGCTTTTTGGCCACCGCCTTGGCCGCACTCTCCTTGCAACGCTCCAACTCGTTGACCAGTTCCTGCCCGCTCTGAAACCGATCTTCCGGTGCCTTGGACAGTGCCTTCATGATCACTTCGCTCAGCACGGGATGAATTTTGCGGTTGACCTCGATCGGAGCCGGGGGCGTGGTTTCTACAATCGCCTGCCGCACCTGGTCCGCATCGTCTCCGGGAAAGGCCTTGGTCTCAGTCGCCATCTCATACAGGATCGCGCCCAGGCTGAAGATGTTGGAACGGCCATCCACCGGATCTCCCCGCAGCTGCTCCGGCGAAACGTAGTGCAGAACTTCCGGCGCCGTGCCCGAAGCCTGGCAGGTAAACGCTCCCATGCAGGACACGCCAAAGCTCAGTACCTTCACGGTGCCGTCCCACGTGACCATGATCTTGGCCGGCTCCAGGCTGTAGTGCACGACGTTGTGCGAGTGCGCGTGGTCCAGCCCCTGGCAGGTCTGGCGCACGATGTCCTGCAGGTCCCAGATAGAAAACCCTTCCTTGCGGGCCAGCATGGTGGCGATGCTGTTGCCCTGTACATACTCCATGGCGGCGCAACACTGGGTGTCGATTTGTTCGACGCCGATAAGCTGCGCGATGTTGTGACTGCTGAGCGGAGAAGTGCCGGCTGCTTCCTGCAGTATGTACTGCATCAGCGTGTCGGCCTGTTCCTGTTCGGCCAGCAGGTTCAGCTGGATGGTCTTCAGGGCGATGGTCTGCCCGCTCTCCGGATCGGCGGCCTTATAGACCGCGCCAATCTCGGAGTGCGTAATTTCGTTGAGTATCTCGAAACGTCCGATCTTGTTGGCCATGGCTCCCTGAGCCCCGAAAAATCAACGAACAGGCAGTCTTTTGGAAAGACGCCAGAGGTCTCCTTCGGGGAAAGGTGCGACTAGAATATCGCGGCTCAATCCGGGATGGGAGTTACGAAGGTACCCGAAAATAGAGGGGTTCTGGTAGCGCCGGCGTCCCGCCGGCTTTCGGGTGGGCGTCCCGCCCACCCTGCGGGAAGCCCCTGAAATCAGGCGTCCCCGCTCTGGCGCGACCGCGAATTTCAAATGTCAAGGCAGCATTCAACGAATCCAAGGTTGCTGGTTCACACTTTCTTTGCGTCCTCGGCGCGCCTTTCTTTCGCGTCCTTTGCGGTTACGAGCTTTTTCTGATTCCGGGGACCTCAAACCCTCTACCGCAAACGACGCAAAGAAAGATCGCAGAGTTCGCAAAGTAAGTCGCTGTTTGAAATCTCCTGACACGCAATTAACGTACACCGGATTGACATTGCTGACCCCACGGAGTAGGGTTGGGCCGCTTCTCATCACTTTCCCCCAAAAAAGGAGTTCCACATGCGAAAGCGGCTCGCGCTTTGTGTGCTAGCGATGTGCGTCTGTCTCGTCCCCATGCTCTCAGCCCAGGATGCAGTAAAGACCGATCCCAAACACTACTCGGTTGTAAGTGAAAACGACCAGGTACGGATTCTGAAAGTTCACTACGGCCCGCACGAGAAGTCGGTGATGCACAGCCATCCGGCAACCGTGGCGGTGTTCCTTACCAACGCCAAGGGGCAGTTCAGCTTTCCCGATGGCAAGACACAGGCCTTTGACGTGAAGGCAGGAGACTCGCAATACGACGCGGCCACCACTCACCTGCCGGAGAATACGGGCGACAAGGGAATGGACGTGATCGTCATCGAATTGAAAAGCAAGTAGGACGCGCGCGCCGCGTCTCGAAAACTTGAGGGTCTCGAAAACGTGAGGGTGCCCCACCCTCCTTTCGCGTATGTTGCGAAAGAGGGTGGGGATTTTTACTGCGGCCTGGGATCTCGAAAGTAAGCCAGTCTGCAGCCACGAACCACAAAGGGACGAGGGTCATGAAGCAAACCGAGACTAAAACCTGCGTGATACTTCGTGCTCTTTGTGGTCCGTCCCTGGTTCACTCGGCCGAAGGCTCAGGGATCGCCAACTGCACCGTTTTATGGTCGCGCTCGGACAACGTGATGGTCTTCGGATCGGAGCGGAGGACATCGCCCCCAGGCGATGCCCTGTACATGGCAAGCAGGCGATAGGTGCCGGGGGCCAAACCTGTGACCGTAAAATGGCCGCTCTGGTCGGTCTTCACGACGCGCGATCGGAATCGATTGTAGGGCGTCTCGGGTTCGGGTGCGACCCGCACGTGAGCCCCGATGACCGGGCTGTCGTGTTGGCTCACCGAACCTTGGAGTTGGGCGCTCGCTGAGCTAACCACCACCTCCAGCCGTCCACCCAAACCCCCGGCCTCCAGTTGCAATCCCTTGTCAACGAGTTCGTCCGCCCCTAGCCGCACCGACTTGACATACCAGTTTTTCTCAAGTCCCTCGACTAGGATGGCGTAGTCCCCATCGCTGACTGACTTGAGCTCGAAAGTTCCGTCTTTCTTGACCTGCCCACCCGCGCCGAATGACCTATCTTCATCGATTCCAAACAAGAAAATACGGATCCGATCCAACTCCGTTGGGTCCGCGCCGGCAGCCGTCACCCGGCCCGGAAAGTTGGCGCCGGCGCCTAAGGCAATAATCAGGGAATCGATGTTCTCGCCACTCACTTCGAGTTTCTGTTGTCCGCCAGCCGCATAACCGCCACCCTCGTCATCTCCTTTGTACACCGCGATAACATAGCTACCGGGCGGTATGCCTTTCAGTTTGAAGGCGCCTTTTTCGTCAGTTGTATCCTGGCGGGGAAAACCAGAATCTTCGATCCCGCGCGGCACCAAAATTACCGGCACATTTTTGGCGGGCCCGCTCCGGCCAATGACGTGTCCGGCAATCTCCGCGGTCTTGATTCGCTGCATGAAAACATCGGCCTGCACCTCGTCGCCCGCCTTCACAGAGACCAATGTCGCCTGACTGGCTTGGGGCACGCCGGGGTAATACACCGATGCGTATTCGCTGCCCAGAAACTCGTGCACCATGTACCCCTCATCCGACGGCGTATTCCGGTCGGGTTCATATGAATCCGTCGCCTCGATGTAGTAGTCGCCTGGCTTGAGTCCGAAAATTCGATATTGCCCGCGATCGTCGGTCTGCGCAGAAGAAACGGCGCGGAGTTCCGACTTCCGAAAAAAAGCAAGGCGGCCTTCTTCTTCCATCTCCTCCTCGCCGGGCTTGCGTAAAGCGATGACCTCGACTCGAACCACGCTCTCACCGTCTTCATTGGTGACGCGCCCGGTAATCACTCCGGAGACGATCATCCGAAACAGCACATCGCCGACCTTATCTCCGGGCTTCAGCGACAGCACCGCTCCGTCGTCGTTTCCCGTGGCCTGGTATTGCTGGTCCACAAATCCCGGACGAGTAGCGAAAAACCGGTAGCGGCCGGGCACAACATCCTTGAGATGGAAACGCCCGTCGCTATCGGTAGTGGTTGCAAACATCTGTTTTTTTCCAGAATCTGAACTCTCGGGCGTCAGCAAGACCCGTGCTGATTTCAATGGACTACCATCGGTAGCGGTTACGACGCGACCAGCGACCGCACAAGTCGGCTTGAGAGGCACCCCTGATTTCGCTCCCGACGGAGAAGTCTGTGCCAGCAGGCTTACGCTTACGATCATCACGGCGGGTGCGGATAGAAGGCGCCGCATGCGTACCTCTTGTTCGCCTCGGAACATGATTCTCGGAAAAAGGGGTTTCCGCGAGGCCAGCCACAGAATCATACGCCTGCTCGAAGAGCTGGGAAATTTCGTGTCTGGAGTTTGTGTGGGGGGTTGTGTTGTGTGGGTCGGACACTCTTGTCCGACTCGTTTGATTTTGATTTTGATCCTGATTTTGATCTTGATCTTGATCCTACTTTTTCATCCTGGTCTTGATCCTATTAGCAGTGAGTTAATCAGTCTGGCGAGCTGAGTATCAAAATCAACTTGCAACTTCAAAGACGTCGGACAGGAGTGTCTGGCCCCATCCAAGAAGCCGGTTGCCGCCGAGCTCCCTTACCACGCGGTCACCGTTTCCCGGCTCACATACTGTTCAATGGTTACCCCTGCGGCAGCCGTGTCCAGCTGATGTTGCACGCCCAGCACCGGCGACCACGCCGGGTACGGAATCGTGGAGTTCGACACGGCTCCCAGATACATCGTGGTGCCGTCGAGGGTGAGGGTCCCGAAGCGCAAATGGGTATTGGTGTCGCCGGGGGATTGAGCGCTGCCCCGGCCCTTCTGGTAGCCGCTGGCGGTCACCCGCTGCAGAAAATAAGTCATGTGATGCCAGGCTCCGGTGGAAAACTGGCAGGGCGAAAGGCCAGTGTTGACCCAGGCCAGAACGCCGTTCTTGGGAAGCCAGAGCTGCCACTGATTGCTGCGATAGTGGCATTGCGAACCGAACATGAATTCACGAACGCCGTCGTCGAACCGTACGGCGTGAAACAGATCGAATTCGATGGCTTGCACCGTGGCTGCGGCGGTGGTGGTTGGAATATAGAACCAAAGGTCCCAGAGAAAATTTGTACTATCCTGAAACGCGCTGGGAGCATGCTTCCAGTAAAAGAGACTGTCGTCGTACTGGCACTCGCTCGCGACCAGCCAGTGTTGTCCAAAATCCTCGAGGTCGGGCGCGTTCCTGGTATTGGGGTCAAAGCTGTTGCTAAACGTTCCGATGCTTCCATGGTTGCATTGCCCGCCCACATGGCTCTTGTTGTCAACCGTCCACGAAGAAGTTGCATCCAGGGAGGGCGCCACCAGATTCGTGATTCTGGCGGCGCTGGCCGGCGGATTCGGCGGAACCAGCCCGGTCACCCTGATCCGATAAGTAGGACTGGCCAGATAAGAGCCGCTGGCATCCCATGCCCTGACATAAACGAAATGAGTAGTGTCGGGCGGCAGGATTACCCAGGCATCGAGCACTGAGCCCATGGTCTGATAGACATTCTTGTCATCGACATAAACCACGTATCCGGTCACGTGCAAATCACTTTCGGCCGTAGCCTCAAAGTGGACGGGGGAATTGACCGGACTGGTCCGGTTGGCGCTGAGCCCCGGAGACTGTACCGAGACCAGGGTCACGGTGGCATGTGCCGAAATACCGGCGCAAAGGCAGAGCGCCGATATCAGAATCAGCTTCCCATAGGCTTCACTCCTCCCTTCGCCCAGCCTCCCGGCCCGCTCCCTGGACGGGTACGAATGTGGAAACAACCCCTTGCTTTCATCACTCTGCCTTGCTGCTGTGGATGGCGCGCTTTGCTGCTTCATTCCGTTGGGTCCTGTGAATTGTGATTTCTGTTGCCAGATTCACAGTGCAGGATTGCATTTGGCTGGCCACACATATGCACACTTGTGCATCCAGTAAACCTCTGAAAGCCAGCAGGAACGGCCTGCGAGCGTGAACTCGGTGGGAGCGCGTTCCAAAATCGAACCCCTATTTGGAACCGGCAAATATAGGCCGGGAATTTTACAAAGCAGCGGAGTGTTGGGACTCACTGCCGGGGGGCAGCTACGCGGGTCTGTGGGGCATTGAAGGACACTGATGGGCCAAGAAGTCGCGGGCAATGACGAGCTGTTCGGGTGACGCTGGAGCAGGCGCCGGAGGACGAAGGCTACGACGCGGCTATCACAGTAAGTGGTGACATCGCTTTCCAGGTCCTTCCCACGGGCGCTTATGATTGCTTGTGCTGGACGATTATCTTTCCGATCGCCGCTGCGATTTTCGACGCTTCACCAAAACCAAAGCTAGTTCTTCGGCCGGGTATCCAGACCGAAATCGCTCTGCACGCGGCGGTACCAGGTTTCGTCGTCGCTGCCGCTTAGCTCCGCCCATTCTTCATCGGTCATTCTGTTCCGCCATTGCAGGAAAGGAACGGCGTCGGGTCCCACCGGATGGCGCAGTTGCCAGGTTCCGCTCTGCGCGATTTCTACAATCTTCTGGGCGACCAGCGAAGGCGGGGCCGGATGTTTCAGGGAAGCCTCGAAGAGCAATGCGAAGCGCGCGCGCTGCCGGTACGGAGAATGGTCCGGCTGATCTCCAATGCGCCGCGCCATCGCGGTATCAATGATGCCGGGTTCGACAATGGCGACCCGGACATTGAACGTCTTCATCTCGCCCGCCAGCGCCTCGCTTAAGGCTTCCAGCGCCCACTTCGAGGAGGTGTAGGGCGCCAGGGGCGCACTGGAAATTCTCCCCGCCACCGAACTCACGTTGATGATGCATCCGCTCCGGCGTTGTCGCATGTGTGGAACCAAAGCCTGAATGCAGCGGATGGCCCCAAAATAATTGGTTTCCATGACCGCCCGGAAATCCGCCAGGGGGAGCTCTTCGATCGAGCCCGCTCTCTCTATGCCGGCGTTGTTGACGAGCACGTCAATCGGGCCGTGGTCTTTGTGTATCGCGGCGATGGCCCGGCTCACCGAGTCGTCTGAGTCAACATCCAAGGTCGAGACTGTTATCGGCAGTTTTTCTCTCGCGGCCGTTTGAGCCAGTTCCGGACTCTGCGCCGGGTTGCGCATGGTAGCGTGAACTTTGTAGCCGGCGCGGCCAAAAGCCAGCGCTGACTCCAAACCGATTCCTTTACTTGTTCCGGTAATAAGTACCGATGTCATATCTGTCTCCTGGGATTGCGCCGCCCGATTCTATCGCAGCCGTTGGACGAAGACCGCTCGATACAACCCCTTTTCGCAAATGCGCCATCGAATTTAGCGACGCCATTTCCGGGCGTATCATCGTCCGCTACCTAAGGGAGGAGAGGCGGACGAGGATGCGCCCTCGTCTTGGTTCGAACCTACTGCGAGCCTCAGGTGAATACCCGATGGACAGTCTCGCCTGGTCTGCATTATCAAGGCTACATCTCCGAACGCAGATGAGAGGGTCGGACCCTACCCCAAGCGCACTCTAAGGCGGCCCTCTTTCTCCATCCGGCACGCCGTTTCAACAATCACCCTTGGCCTCGCGCTTCGGCGACCTCTCCGCCAGTCGTCCCGTCGTTTAGCAGGGCGACCCCAGGCGAAGTTGCTGACAACACCACTGTCCTTCCCTTTGCTTCGGGGTTTATGGGTCTGTTTGAACCAGCAAATGAAAACGGCGGCCCTGGTGGCCGCCGTTTTCAAGTCAGTGTTAAGTCCTAACGTATCGCGGCGAAGTTCAGGATCTGAGTCAGCACCGCACCCAGAATACTGTACTGTCCGTCATAGTAAGTTCCGTACTGATAGCGGCTGTAATATCCATCTTCGTAGCCGTGGCGGAACCCCTCGCGGAAGTAGTGGTTGTAAGCGGCCTGATCTTCGTAATACCCGTCGTAACCGAAATTGGCGTCCTGGTAGGCATAGCAGTTACGATAGTTGTAGTTCCATCTGTCTTCCCGATCGGCAGCGCCGGCTTCAAAGCCTTGCTGGTAGCCGTAATTCACCGCCCGCCGCAACAGGTCTGCGCCATACTGGTTTACCTCGTAATAAGACCCGGCCCGGTAGTATCGATAAATCGGAGGCGAATAGAAGTAGGGATCGGAATAGTAATCAAATCTCGCCTGGCGGAAACGATCTTGTTGCTCGCGGAGGCGCTCCAGATAATTTCGCTGAAAACGATACTGGGCCATTCTGCGCTGTTGCTGCAGATATTCAGCCTGCCGCTGCAAGCGGATCTCGTTTGCCTCGACGTTCCGACGGTACTCTGCCAACCGAATTTGCTGTTGCTGAATCAACTGCTGCTGCCTCTGCTGTGACAGGCGCTGCTGTTGCAATGCCTGTTGCTGACGGGCGATTTCCGCCTGGCGCTGTTGCTGCAGGCGCTGCTGGTTCAATTCAAATTGCCGCCGTTGCTGAGCCAGTTGCTGCTGGCTCATCTGCTGCTGGGCGCGCTGCCGGTTGAGTTCTATTTCACGCTGCTGTTGGGCACGTTCTTGCTGACTCAACTGCTGCTGGCGCTCCTGGTTGGCACGCTGTTGCTGCAACTGGCGGTTCATCTCTTCCTGCCGCTGCTGCTGCGTGCGCTGCTGATTCAGCTGCTGCTGGCGCTCTTGCTCCTGCGCCCGTTGCTGCTGCCGGCCCATTTCTTCCTGCCGCCGCTGCTGCACGCGTTGCTCATTCAGCTGCTGCTGGCGTTCCTGCTCCTGCGCCCGTTG
>Ga0207706_10000720_pt1 | contig 34554 bp, 37 predicted proteins | sample KBSC53metaG_FD_184318 | JGI IMG/M metagenome (GOLD analysis project Ga0207706, IMG submission 184318) | Corn rhizosphere microbial communities from Kellogg Biological Station, Michigan, USA - KBS C5-3 metaG (SPAdes) (version 2) | ecosystem: Host-associated > Plants > Roots > Rhizosphere > Soil ... | reverse complement strand
CCGACCACGCCCGGCCTGTTGGTGAGCAGCATCATCAGAAACAGCAACGGCGGCACGGAAAAACCCTGGACAATGCCCGACCAGACCAGTGCCTTCATCGGGTTGAAACCCAGGAAGTTCAGCATGATCGCGAGCAGCGTGACCGCAGCGATGATGGCGTAGAACAGCCTGTTCTCGTCGGGCGCGTCGTGCAGGCTGCCTTCTCTGCCCATGCCCTGCACCAGATCATAGGCCGCGCCCGTCGTCATGACCGGCACCGCCAGGAATCCCACGCCGACGATGCCCACGGCAAAGAGCAGTTTGGCCGCTTCCCCGGCGACCGGCTCCAGTGCGGCGGCGGCGTCCGCGGCGCTTTCGATGCCGGTCTGTCCAGCGGGATGCAGGGTGGCGCCGGTGGCGAGCAGGATGAAATAGAGGATGATGTTGGAAAAGATCATGCCGGTCAGCGCCTCGCGGCTCGTCCGCTTCATTTCGGCAACGCTGGCCCCTTTGCGCTGCCGCAGGCGGCGCCCAATGGCGATCTGCTCCTCCACCTCCTGATTGGATTGCCAGGTATAGATATAGGCGGAGAGCGACGTGCCGATGCAGGCGACGATCAGCGACAGCGATTGCGCATCGATCTTCAGGCCGGGGACGAAGGTCGCGCGCAACACTTCCGCCGGATCGGGCCGGGCCATGACCGCCGCCGCCACATAGGCGAAGAGGATGAGGGCGAGCCAGCGGAACACGCGCCGGATGAGGGTGTAGGACCCCCAATATTGCAGGGTGAAGATGACCGCCGCCGTGCCCGTGACGATCAGGGGCACGGGGACGGGCAGGAACAGGCCCAGCGCCGCGCCGATGCCGCCCAGGTCCGCCGCCGCCTCTATGATGTTGCCGACGCAGGCCAGCGTCACCAGCGGCAGCAGCAGCCAGCGCGGAAACTGGTCGCGGATGCAGGCGAACAGGCCCTTGCCATAGACCTGCCCGATCTTCGCGGAAAGATAGACGACGACATACATCATCGGCAGCAGCATCGGCGCCACCCACAGGAAGGCGAGGCCGTAGCGCGCCCCCGCGCTGGCGTAGGTGCCGATGGCGGAGGGATCGTCGTCCGCCGCGCCGGTCACGATTCCCGCGCCGACGGTCTTCATCAAGCCCGCCCGAGGCCTGTCGACCAGTGTTTCGGCTTCCATCGGTTCGCGGATCGGGGCGGTCAATTCTCACCTCGCGGGGACAGGAGCGTTGTTCAACACGAAGCGGACAATCACGGGTTCATCGCCGCTAACGCAGGATAGCGGCAGCCATCATTTCAATCGTCCAGGCCCGCAACGCCGGAACCTACCCCCGGACCGCGGATTGGGGGCGGCATGGCGGACAGCAAGGCAGATTGGATCGTTTCAATGCGAAGGGCGGACTTTGCCGCCGCCTGGGCCATCGCGCAGCGCCATATGGAGGGGCGGGACCCGGCGCGGCGGGACGATCCGGCGCTCCCCTATCATCGCCGCTGGGTATGGGACGGACGGCCCTATGACGGGCGGCATTGCCTGGTGCGCTGCTATCATGGGCTGGGCGACAGCATCCAGTTCGCGCGCTTCCTGCCGCTGCTGGCGGAGCGCGCCGCTTCCCTGACGGTCGAGATGCAGCCGAGGCTGATCGATCTGATGGCGGACGGACAGGGTGCAATCCGCTTCGTCCCGTTCGACGAGGCGCAGCCTTTGCCGCCGTCGCAATGCGATCTGGAGATCACCGAGCTTGATTTCGCGCTTCGATCGACGCCCGCCGACGCGGCCATGCCCTATCTTTCCGCGCAAAGAGCGGTCCTGCCGTGGGGAAGCGTAGGTATCTGTCATCGCGCCGGCGGATGGGACCCGGCGCGGTCGGTCCCGCCGGAACTGTTCGCGCCCCTTTGCGCCCGTACGCCCTGCATCAGCCTGATGCCGGAGCCGACATCGCTTCCCGTCCTCAATCCCGCCGGCTGCCCCTATGACATGCGGGCGACAGCGGCCTTGGTCGCCGGGGCCGAACTGATCGTCACCGTCGACACGATGATCGCGCATCTGGCGGGCGCGCTGGGCAAGCCGGTCTGGCTACTGCTCAAGTCCGATCCGGACTGGCGCTGGCCCTTGGGAGAGCGCTGGACGCCCCTCTATCCTTCCATGCGGATCTATGCCCAGCCGCGCGCCGGAGACTGGGAAGCCGTGCTGGCGAAGGTCCTGCGCGATCTGGCGGTTCATCCCGCCGCCCAGGCGGAGGAGAGATGAAAAGCATGGAATTCATGCCGACCCCCGCTGTCCCCGTTTCATGGGGCGAATTGCTGGACAAGATGACGATCCTGCACATCAAGCAGGCCCGCATCACGGCCCCTGCCGCGCTCGATCATATCGCGACGGAATATCGCCTGCTGAGCGCCCAGGGCGCGCCGGCCTTGCAGATCGGCCCAGTCGGCGCGCTGGTCGAAAGACTGCGAAAGGTGAACGAGGCGCTGTGGGACATAGAGGATGCGATCCGCGAGAAGGAGGCGGCGGCGCAGTTCGACCCGGACTTTATCGACCTCGCCCGTTCGGTCTATCGAATGAACGACAGGCGCGCCGCGATCAAGCGGGAGATCAACCTGCTGCTCGACTCCGAACTGGTGGAGGAGAAAAGCTATGCCTGCGCGGGCTGAACTTCGGCTGAGGGACAATCCGGCGGTCGCGGCTCGACGATTGGGCATACTGACCTTCCATCGCTGCATCAACTATGGCTCCTATTGGCAGGCGCGCTGCCTGGTCGAGGGGCTGCGCGCCATGGGTGCCGATGCGGTGCTGCTCGACCATGAATCGCCCCATGCCGCCCGCGCCGAACTGCGCTGCGCGCTCAGCCCGATCCTGCCGCAGCGCACGGCGCGCAGCGATTTCACCGCCTATGCGGAAAAAACGCGGAAATTCCATCGCGCCTTCGCCCGCCTGCCTTTGTCGCGCCGCTTTCCCATCGACTGCCCGCAGGAGATGGAGGAATATGACGCCGTGATCGTCGGCAGCGATGAGGTGTGGAACCTGCGCCATCCCTGGTATGGCGGCTGCTCCACCTTCTATGGCGTGGGGATCGCCAGGCCGCTGATCAGCTATGCGGCGAGCTTCGGCAATCATGATGCGTCGGAGGGCCTGTCCGGCGATTGGGCCGGACGGCTTGGCCATTTCGCTTGGCTCTCCGTGCGGGACGAGAACAGCCGCAGGATCGTCCACGCCGCGCTGGGGCATGATCCGGCCGTCGTGCTCGATCCCTGCCTGCAATTCCCCGCCCCGGCGATGCGCAAGCCGGCGGACGGCGAGAGGGACCGCTATGTCGCGCTTTACGGGCATAATTTTCCCGGCTGGTTCAGCGCTGCCATAAGCCGCTGGGCAGCGCGCCAGGGGCTGCGCATCCGCAGCATCGGCTATCGAAATGACTGGGCTGACGAGCAATGGCTGAGCGCAGGTCCGGCGGATTTCGCCGAACTGATGGCGGGGGCAGAGGCCGTCGCGAGCAATTTCTTCCATGGCTGCGTCTTTGCCCTGCTCAACCGGCGGCCCTTCATCGCCGCGCCATCCGCCTATCGCCTCAACAAGGTGCGCGATCTGCTGCGCGGGTTGGGCGCGGAACGGCACATGGTGTTGTCGGAGGAGGACGACCGCCGCATCGCGCAACGCCTCGATGGCCCGCCCGGAGCCGCCGTGCAGGCGCGCATCCGCCGCTTGCGAGAGCAGTCGGGGGCATTCCTGCGCGACGCGCTGGCGGCGGCATCATGAAAGAAGTCCGCGTCAGTCCCCGCGACATGACATCTTCCGGCCTGTGCACGGGATGCGGCGGCTGCGTGGCGCAGGCGGGGCGAGGGGATGCGCGGATGGACTGGAACAGGGAAGGGCAGCTCAATCCTGTCGGCAGCGCTGACTGGCGCGGGGCGCGCACCGACCGCTTCTCTCGCGCCTGCCCCTTCTCGCCGCTTGCGATGGATGAGGATGCGATCGCCGCCCGACGCTTTGCCGGGGCGGCATGGCTGGACCCTGCGATCGGCCGTTTCGATGGCGCTTATGCCGGTCATGCCCTCGAGCCGGGCTATCGCGAACAGGGCAGTTCGGGCGGAATGACAAGCTGGGTCGCGGCGGAGCTTTTGCGGCGCCACATGGTGGACGGTGTCGCCCATGTGGCGCGCGCCGACCCTGCGGCGGACGGGCGCCTGTTCCGCTATCGCATCGCCCGCGACCTGCCCGCGCTGAGGGAGGGCGCGCAGTCGCGCTATTATCCTGTCGACATGGCGGAAGTGCTGCGGGAGATGCGCGAAATTCCGGGGCGCTATGCGATCGTCGGCATTCCCTGTTTCATCAAGGCGGCGCATCTGGTGCGCATGCAGGACCCACTGCTGCATGATCGCATCGCCTTCACCCTGGGTCTGGTGTGCGGGCATATGAAGAGCCGCCACATGGTCGACAGTTTCGCCTGGCAAATGGGCTTCGATCCGGCTGCGGTGACGCGGATCGACTATCGCGTCAAGGACCCGTCGCGCCCGGCCAACTGGTACAGGGCGCGGATTGCGGACCGGAACGGTGACCAGCGGGCGCGGGACTGGTGGCATCTGGTGGATGGGGATTGGGGATCGGGCTTCTTCCAGAACAGCGCCTGCGACTATTGCGACGATATCATGGCGGAGACCGCCGACATAAGCTTCGGCGATGCCTGGGTGGAGCCCTATTCCTCCGATGGCAGGGGCAATAATGTCGTGGTAGCGCGGTCGGCGGCTCTCCACGCGCTCTTGCGGGAAGGAATCGCGGAAGGGCGGATTGCCGTGACGCCCGTGGATGCGGCCTTCGTGAAGGAAACGCAGGCGGCCGGCTTGCGCCAGCGGCGCGAAGGGCTCGCCTATCGCCTCTCATGGCGCAAGGCGGGGATAAGGCCGCGCAAGCGCGTGACGCCGGATCGCAAAGGCCTGACATGGCGGCGCAAGCTGATCTACCGGATGCGGCATCGCATCAGCCGGGGCAGCGTCCGCATGTTCCGCTTGGCGAGGGTGACGGGGCAGCCCGGCTTGTTCCTGCTCTGGGGCCGTGCCATGCTGACGTTCTACCATGCGCTCGCCTATTCGCGGGGCTGGCTTGGCAGGTTGTGCGACCGGGCGGAAGGCGTTTAGCCATTGCGCTCGACGAATTTGCTGAAGCGGCTGACCTCTCCTTCCTTCGTCTTGTCCTGATAGAGGAAGGCCAATTCATTATCGTCGAAGATTTTGAAGAATTCGTCCCAGTCGATCTCGTCCAGCGCATCGTCCTTGTCGCGAAAATCGACGCGCAGCAGGCCGCCGTCCTTGCCGCTGCCTTCCGTAGCCTTGACCACGGAGGGCCGTCCGCCCCGATCCTCTATCCATTTGCGGATGACGTCATGATCGGTGGTCGTGTCGGATGTGCTCATCGCAAACTCTCCTTTGCTGTTCAGCCACAGGCCGCGGCGTAAATGCCGTCCAGAACCTCCGCAGCGGGCACAAATTGCTCGCATGCGGGATGGAAGGAGGGCGACCGGGCGAGCCTTTCCGCCCAGGCCCGCGCCATTTCCCCGCCCCACGGGTCGCCCGGCTCGGCCAGCGTCTCCCGGCTGGTGCCGCGATAGAGCTGGGCCTGAAAATCGTAGAAGGAGCCGCCGACATTGCGGAAGGACGCGCCGCCCTCGCTGCCGTGAAACTCTGCGGCGATGACCGCATCCTGTCCGGCGTGGAGATTCCAGGAGCAGGCGATGCGCACAACGACGCCACCCTTCAGCCGCAACGTGGCGAGGCCGTAATCCTCTACCTGCGCCGTCCGGTCCGAAAGCGGCTTGCCCCTGCTGAACAGGTCCGCCGCAATTTCCTCCACCTCCGGGAAGCCGAGCGTCCAGAGCGCCAGATCGATCAGATGGACACCCAGATCGATCATGCAGCCTCCGCCCGACAGCGCGGGATCGTGGAACCAGGGCTTGTCCGGACCATAGGCGTTGTGGAAGCTGAGGTCGACCGCATGCATATGGCCCAGATCGCCTGCGCGGACCCGTTCATATATGGCCCGCATGGCGGCGGTTCCGCGATAGGACAGGTCGACGCCCAGCAAGCGGTCGGCCTTGCGCGCCGCGTTGACGACGGCGCGCGTTTCGGCGGCTGAACGGCCGAGCGGCTTCTGGCAGAACACCGCGACGCCACGCTCCAACGCCGCAATGGCCTGTTCGGCGTGCAGGGCGCTGGGTGTCGCGATCACGATGCCGTCGAGCGGTTGGCCGAGCAATTCGCCGAGCGAGGGAAGCCGCGCCGCGCCGGGCGCGAGCAGGGCTGCGTCGGCGCTGTTGCCGGGCAGGGTGTCGGCGATGGCCGCCGCCTCGACGGCGCCGGTCGCCAGCATCGCCTCCATGCGGTTGCGGCCGATCCAGCCCACGCCCAGAAAGCCGATGCGCGGGCGGGCGAGAAGCGGCGGCGCCACCGGTGAAAGGGCAAGCGTCATGGGATGATGATCGCTTTCACAAAGCCCTCCGGCTTGTCGCGGGTGGCGTCCAGCGCTTCGTCGAGCCGTTCCAGCGGATAGCGATGGGTGCAGAGCGGCCCCGGATCGAGCTGCCCCGAAACGACCGCCTCCACGGCCATGCGAATCCCTTCCGCATAGACCAGGGGATCGCGTTCATGGGCGTTGACGACGTCGATTCCGCGCCAGTTCCACAATTGCATATCGACCTGCCTCGGCCCGTCCTGATGATAGCCCGCGACGATCAGCTTCCCGCGCTCTGCCGTCAGTTCGCCCGCCAGGTCGAGCGGCCATTGCTTTCCCGCCGCCTCGATCACGCGCTCGCAGAAGCGGCCGCCGGACAGGGTGCTCATCTGATCGATAATGGCCAGATGATCGTCCATGACGATGGTTTCCGCCGCGCCGTGACGCCGCGCCAAGGCGAGCGAGGACGGGCGGCGCGAAATGGCAACCACCCGCGCGCCCGCATCGGCGGCGAGACGGGTGAGGATCGCGCCGAGAAAGCCTATGCCGATGATCGCCACAGTCTGGCCCGGCCTTATGTCGGCGCGGCGGAAGATGTTGAAGGCGCAGCCCAGAGGTTCGCCCGGAAAGGCCATGCCGTCGAGCGCGGGCGGAAGGGGCACCACGGCAGTCTCGTCTGCGACATCGAACTCGGCATAAGCGGCATAGGAGAGAGCGGCGACCCGTTCCCCCACCTTGATCGAGGTCACGCCCGGTCCGAGCGCGTCGACAATGCCCCAGCCTTCATGGCCGAGCGCGCCCGGTTCCATGGGGAAGGCCTGCCACTCCGGCCCGGCCCAAGGCGTAAGGTTGGAGGCGCAGACGCCGCATCCTTCCAGCCGGATGCGAACCTGCCCCACGCCGGGCTGGGGCATGGGCACGCGGGCGAGCCGGACAGAGCCCGGCCCGGTGACGATGGCGGCGCGCATGGTGGCCGCGGTTGCGCTCGCCCCGTCCGCGGGGCCGGGAGCCATGGGTTCGGCCGTCAGCATCTCGCTCATTCCGCCGCCAGCGCCATCGCGCCCTCCCCATGGATGAAGGCATCCAGCGCTTCATGGGCACGGTCGTCGGTCATCTGGATCGGCGGATGCTTGCAGAAATAGGCCGCCGCCGGATGGACGGGACCGGCCAGCCCCCGGTCGAGCGCCAGCTTGGCGCAGCGGATCATGTCGATGGCGACCCCGGCGGAATTGGGACTGTCCTCCACCGACAGGCGCAGTTCCAGATTCATCGGCACGCCGCCGAACAACTGGCCTTCCATGCGCAGGAAGCAGACCTTGTTGTCATTCTGCCATGCGACATAGTCGGACGGGCCGATATGGATATTATCGTCCTCCAGGCGCTGCTCGGCGACCGACTGGACGGCTTCAGTCTTGGAGATTTTCTTCGACCGGAGCCGCGTGCGGTTCGACATGTTGAGAAAGTCGGTATTGCCGCCGGTATTGAGCTGATAAGTCCGCTCCAGCTTCACCCCGCGCTTGGCAAACAGGTCGGTCAATACGCGATGGACGATGGTTGCGCCCAGCTGCGCCTTGATGTCGTCGCCGATGATAGGGATGCCCGCGCGGTCGAACCGTTCCGCCCAGACGGGATCGCTGGCGATGAAGACCGGAATATTGTTGACGAAGGCCACGCCCGCTTCCAGCGCACATTCGGCATAGAATTCGCTGGCCGCCTGCGATCCGACCGGCAGGTAATTGAGCAGCACGTCCACTTTGGCGGAGCGCAGACGTTCGATCACCGCTTCTTTGGAAGGTTCGGCCATGTCGGCGGGCAGGAAGGTGCGGTCTTCGGCATAATCGCCCATATGCTCGGCATAGCCGTCCAGCATGCGGCCCATCTCGACGCGCACGCCGCTTGGCTTCACCGTCGGGCAGAAGACCTGCGTGCAATTGGGCTTCGCGAAGATCGCCTGCGCGACATCGCTGCCGACCTTGCGCCGGTCTATGTCCCATGCGGCGGCGATGTGGATGTCGCAGGGGCGATAGCCGCCCAGATCCCAATGCATCAGGCCATGATGGTCGTTGCTTTCGGCGCGATAGTGCGACAGGCCTTGCACCAGCGAACTGGCGCAATTGCCGACGCCGATTATGCCGATATTGATGGCTGGCCGGGCGGGCGGGGCGATATGTTTCATGGCGCGTCTCCGTCAGGCGGTGCGGGCGATGGGCATTCCGGCCGAGGCCGGGGCGTAGCGGTCGATCATCCAGGCGCAGAAATCGGCAAAGGCCTGCGGCTCATGGACCGCACTGCTGTGATGCGGCGCGATGCCAAGATGTTCGGGCGTGAAGCAGAAGGTGACGGTGAGGTCGAACGGCGCCAGCGCCTCCATCTGGCGGTCGAACCAATCGAGCGCGCCCGGTCGGAAACTGTCCGCCCAGCTTAGCCCGGTGCGCAATTGCCGGACGCCCAGCCGCTTCATCCATGCGACGGCCTCGTCCAGCCGGGGGTCCTGGAAATGGAACCATTGCATCAGGCCCATCCGGTCGGCGACCCTGGCATAATCCTCCAGCGCCGGTTTGGGCGTGCCGTCCGCCCGGATCAGGCCCATGTGGAAATGGCGGTAATAGCTCGATCCCTCCGCTTCCCGATGCCGGGTGGTCGCCCCCCATTCCTGCGGCAGGTCGTAGAGGCTGTACCAGAAGATGCGGGGCACGCGGCTGATCAGAAGCTCCGCCGTGCGGTTGATGCCGAAACATTGCACCTCGTCCGCGCCGAAGGAACCGACCCCCACCTCCGTCACCCAGACCGGCTTTTCGGGAACGACCGCCTCGATTTCCGCGATCTTGGAGGGCCAGTCATGGATCGGCCACAGGTTCCAGTCCAGCGGAAAGCCATGCACCGCGACCACGTCCACGGCATCGAGAGCGCCCAGGTCGCGCATCCGGTTCACCCAATGCGGGTCGATGGGCGACATGCCGCCCAGCACGCGGGTCACGGCCGGATTGGCGTCCGCGATGGCGGCCCCCGCCCGGATGACCAAGTCGCCGTAGAGCGCCCAGTCAGGGTCGATTTCCAGGTCCCAATGCGATTTGTTGTTGGGTTCGTTCCAGATCATCGCGGCTTCGATCATGCCTGCGGCCCCTCCTTGTCGCCTCGCGCCGGATAGACCGCCGCGCCGCCCATTTCCTCCGCATAGGGTATGGGCGCCGCGCGGCAGAGATAGACCTCCTCCTCCGGCTCCGCCTCTATGACGAAACCCGCGGCTCGCAGCAGCGCCTGGGAACAGGCCTTGTTGGGCGCCCACCAGTTGGTCCAGTCATGCGCGAACCGGCGTTCGATGAAGTGCATGCGCGGAAAGGCGGGATTGTCGAAAAAGCTGGGCGGCCTGCCGGTGCCGGGCATATGGAAGGGATGATCCTCCGGCACCAGCAGCACGTCCGGCGATCCCTGCTGCATCGTCTGGAACAGCAGCATGTCGTTCGCCGCATGCTCCCGGATCAGGTCGAGCGCCAGCAGCGGGTGGCGCAGATGATAGATCACGCCCATGAAGATCACGAGGTCGAAGCGGCGCCCCAGCCTGCCCACGTCGTAAACCGACAGGTTGCGGAATTCGATGCCGCCGAAGCCCAGCGCATCCGCTGCGAAGCGGGCCTGCGCCAGATAGCGTTCGTCGGAATCGATGCCGACCACCTCCGCCGCGCCCCGGCGCTTCATTTCGATCGAATAGAAACCGGCATTGCAGCCGATGTCGAGCACGGACTTGCCTGAAAGGTCCGGGGGAAGGGCGTTCGCAAAACGCGCATATTTGAAGGCGGGATAATCGCCCAGAAAATGATCGGGCGCGGTCTCGACGCCGCCGATCCGCAGATTATGGAACCATGGCCCCAGCTCCTCGATCTGGCGGCGCAACAGTTCTTCCTCCTTGGGACGGGCGGCGACGTTCATGCTCTTCATGCGGGCACCTCGTTCAAACGGGTCACGCGCGCGCCGGACTCCCCGACGTTCACCGTGCTGATGGAGCCGGGATCGACTTCGAACCGCAGCAGATTGTCGAGGCTGAGGCCGAGATAATGCGCGACGATGCCCCGGATGATGTCGCAATGGGTGACGCACAATATGGTCGCGCCGGGCTGTTGCCGGGCGGTGCGCTCGATATGGCGGACTGCCCGGTTCACGGCTTGCACCATGCTCTCGCCGCCCGGCGCCTGCCCGGTGGACCGGCGGCGGTTCCAGTCGTGCCAGCGCGGATCACGCTCCAGGTCCGCGAAGCATCGTCCGCTCCACGATCCGAAATCGACCTCATCCAGTTCAGCTACGATGCGGAATTCCAGTCCGCATGCGGCCGCGATGATGGAGGCCGTTTCCACGGTCCGGCCTCGTGGGCTGGCGTGGATGCCGGTCACGGGTCCCACTGCCGACCAGCTTGCTACGCCTTCAGCCTGCACACGCCCTTCGCCGGTAAGGGGCGAGGCGCCGGAGCGGCCGCTCAGCACCTGTCCGAACTCGCCATGCATTCCATGTCTTATGAGATGGAAGCAAGCGTTCGCGGGCTGATGGGAAGAAGACAGCATCAACATAGATGCTGCCTAACGGCGCCGGAATGCGTAAAGTTCCTGTGAAGAAACCGTCAATATTGTGAATGGATCAATCGCTCCAACCCATGTTTCCGTAATATATCTCATGTTATTTTAATATGTTTATGGCCTGAAAATCAGATCAGCATTGAAGATATTTGAAAGGAACTAGGCTGTAGAAGAAGATGTTCCTGCTGCCATCATCTGAATTTCCTGCATGAAACGATCCGCCCTTCGGCGCGATCCGTTCGCATTCATTTGAGGGGACAGGCTGTGGAGAAGATAGTCGTCACCGGCGGAGCCGGATTCATCGGGCGCGCAGTCTGCCGCGAACTCCTGTCCCGCGGCCACGAGGTTCGCGTTCTGGACAGCCTGATCGAACAGGTTCACGGGCAGGGCGAAAGACCCGCCGAACTCGATGCGCAGGTGGAACTGGTACAGGGCGATGTCCGCAACGGCCATATCGTTGAACGCGCTCTCCGGCGCGCCGACGCCGTCATCCACCTTGCCGCAGAGGTGGGCGTCGGCCAGTCCATGTATGAGGTCGAACGCTATACCTCCGTCAACGAAGTCGGCACGGCGGTCCTGTTCGAACGGCTGATTGAACGCCCCGTGCGGCGCGTCGTCACGGCCTCCTCGATGAGCATCTATGGCGAGGGTCTTTATCGCGACGCCGATGGAGAGACGGTGCAGGATGCGGAGCGCGGCGCGCTTCGCGACAACCAGCGGCTATGGGACCCGCTCGATCGTTCCGGAAGGCCGCTGACGCCGATCGCCACGCCGGAATGGAAGCGTCCCAGTCTCGCCTCCATCTATGCGCTGGGCAAGTTCGCGCAGGAACGCATGACCCATATCATGACCGCGCCCTATGGCATGGAGGGCGTGTGCCTGCGCCTCTTCAACGTCTATGGGCCGGGGCAGGCGCTCTCCAACCCCTATACCGGAGTGCTGGCCATATTCGCCGCCCGCCTGCTCAACGGGCAGCGGCCGATGATCTTCGAAGATGGCGAGCAGCGGCGGGATTTCGTGCATGTCGACGATGTGGCGCGGGCCTTCGCCGATGCGCTGGAACTGCCGCAGGCGGCGGGCGGCACCTTCAACATCGGATCGGGGCAGGACAGGTCGGTCACCGAAGTCGCCCGTAAACTCGCCGCCGCCATGGGGCGTGACGGCATGGAGCCGGACATCGTCGGCAAGGCGCGCACCGGGGACATCCGGCATTGTTTCTGCGACACGCGCCTTGCCGAAGAAGCGCTGGGCTTCAGCGCCCGCCGGGATTTCGGCGAGGGCCTTGCCGAATTGGCCGAATGGTTGGCGCGCCAGACCGCCGAGGATCGCGTCGGTCAGGCGCGGGCTGAACTGGAGATCAGGGGCCTGGTGGCATGAGCTACGCGGGCAAAAGGCCGGTGCTGGTGACCGGCGGCGCCGGGTTCATCGGTAGCAATATCGCGGATCGCCTTGCATCGGGGGGTGAGCATGTAATCATCTATGATTCTCTCGCCCGGCCAGGCGTGGATCGCAATCTTTCATGGCTGGAGCAGCGGCACGGCGCGGCGATCATCCCGATCATTGCCGACATTCGCGATGGAGCGGCGCTGACGCGGGCGGTGGAGCAGGCGAAGGCGGCGTTTCACATGGCCGCGCAGGTCGCCGTGACCACCAGCCTCGTCGATCCCCGCGAAGATTTCGAGATCAATGTGCTGGGCACGCTGAACCTGCTGGAGGCGGCACGGCGTTGCGCAACGCCGCCGCCCGTCATCTTCGCCTCCACGAACAAGGTCTATGGCGCGCTGGACGATGTGCCCATGATGTTGGCGGACGGCGCCTACCGGCCAGAAGACGCGAAGCTGCGCGAGCATGGCGTGAACGAGGGCAGGCCGCTCGATTTCCACACGCCCTATGGCTGCTCCAAGGGGGCGGCGGATCAATATGTGCTGGATTATGCGCGCAGCTTCGGCGTGCCCGCGGCGGTGCTGCGCATGAGTTGCATCTATGGCCAGCGGCAGATGGGCACGGAGGATCAGGGCTGGGTCGCCCATTTCCTGATCAGCGCGCTCGAAGGGCGGAAGATCTTCCTCTATGGCGATGGATGCCAGGTGCGCGACATATTGGATGTCGGCGATGCAGTGGACGCTTATCTGGCGGTCTGGCGGAACATCGGCTCCTTGAGCGGTCGTGCTTTCAACCTGGGCGGCGGTGTCGCCAACGCCGTGAGTCTGCGGCGGATATTGCGCTTCATCGGCGATTATCTGGAACGCCTGCCCGAAGTCGAGGAGGGGGGCTGGCGGGCCGGGGACCAGCGCTATTTCGTGGCGGACACCCGCGCCCTGCAAAAGGCGGCCGGCTTCCGAGTGCGCAAAGGCTGGCGCGAAGGCGTGGCCGGTCTCGCCGACTGGCTTGCCGCGGAGCGCCCGCAGGCGGTCGCCCGCGCTGATGCGGTCATGCCGCTGGCCGCGAGGGCGCGGTGATGAGGCGGCACCTGCTTCTTACGACCGATGCGGTGGGCGGCGTCTGGCAATATTCCACCGGCCTTGCAAGCGCGCTCCAGCCCTTCGGATACCAGGTCACGCTGGCCGCCATGGGACCTCCGCTCAGCGAAGCGCAAAGGGCGGCAGCGGCGGCGATCCCGAACCTGCGGCTGGTTGAGACCGGGCTGGAACTGGACTGGCTCGCGGCCGGTCCGGACGCGATCATGAAGGCCGAAGCATGTCTTGCCGGGATGGCGGCGGACCTGCGCGCTGATCTGGTGCAGCTTCACACGCCCGCGCTTGCCAGCGCCGGACGCTTTGCCTGCCCGGTCATCGCCATGCTGCACAGTTGTGTCGCAAGCTGGTGGTCGGCGGTACGCGGCGGCCCGATGCCGGAGGATTTCGTCTGGCGCACTGCGCTGGTGCGGCAGGGCCTTCTGCGCGCCACCCTCGGCATCGCGCCCAGCACCGCTTTTGCGCAAGAGGCCCGCCGGATTTACGGCATTCCGCTGCGTGCTGTGCATAATGGCCGTTCGTTGCCCGTGCGACAGCGCGCAATGCAGGATATCGTCTTCACCGCCGGACGGCTGTGGGACGAGGGCAAGAATCTGCGCACGCTGGACGAAGCCGCCGATCGGATCGCCGTTCCCTTCAAGGCGGCGGGATCGCTGGTTTCGCCGGACGGGGCGGCCCTGTCGTTCAAAGCGCTGCAACCTCTCGGCATGCTCGACGGCGCGGTGCTGGCCGAACATCTGGGCAGCCGGCCTGTTTTCGCGTCCGCCGCGCTGTACGAACCCTTCGGTCTTGCCGTGCTGGAGGCGGCCCAGGCGGGCTGTGCGCTCATCCTGTCCAATATTCCGACCTTTCGCGAATTGTGGAACGGCGCCGCGATCTTCATCGACGCCCGCGATGCCGGAGGCTTTGCCCATGCCATAGAGGATGTTCTGCATGATGGTTCCGCCCGACTGAAGGCAGGGCAGGCCGCGCAGGAGCGGGCGCGCCGCTATACGCCCGCCACAATGGCGTCGCGCATGGCAGCGCATTATGCCGCCGTCCAGCGGAGGGCTGCTGCATGAAGATCCGCTATTTCACCCATTCGCTCCTCTCCTGCTGGAACCATGGCAATGTCCATTTCCTGCGCGGCGTCCTGCGGGAACTGGGCGCGATGGGGCATGAGGTGCTGGCGCTGGAACCGGAAGGTAATTGGAGCCTTTCCAATCTGCTCGCCGATCATGGCGAGGACGGATTGGCTTCGTTCCGCGCAGCTTATCCCGATCTGACGGCGCGGGGATATGGGCCGGATGACGACCTGGACGCGCTGCTCGATGGAGCGGACCTCGTCATAGTCCATGAATGGAATGAACCCGGTCTGGTCGCCGCCATCGGCGAGGCGCGGGCTAGGGGCAGGCGCTTCACCCTGCTGTTCCACGACACGCATCATCGGGCCGTTTCCGATCCGCAGGCGATCCGCGCCTTCGACCTTGACGGCTATGACGGCGTGCTGGCCTTCGGTGAGGCGCTGGCCAGCATATATCGCCAATGGGGCTGGGGCGATCGCGTCCGCATCTGGCATGAGGCGGCGGACATCCGCCACTTCCATCCGCCGCAGCGGGAAGGCGACCGGCAGGGCCTTGTCTGGATCGGCAATTGGGGGGACGGCGAACGGACGGCGGAGCTGGAGGCGTTCCTGCTGGCTCCCGCCCGCCAGTCAGGCATGCCGCTCGACATTCATGGCGTCCGCTATACGGCGGAGGCGCTGGCCATGCTGGCGCTCCACGGCGCCGCCTATCATGGATGGGCGCCCAATGCGGACGCCCCCGCGCTCTTTGCGCGGCACCTTGCGACGGTGCATGTGCCGCGCCGCTATTATGCGCGGCTTTTGCCGGGCATCCCGACCATCCGCATGTTCGAGGCGCTGGCCTGCGGCATTCCTCTCCTATCGGCGCCGTGGAGCGACAGCGAGGGGCTGTTCCGCCCCGGCGAGGACTTCCTGTTCGCAAGGGACGGGGCGGAAATGACCCGCCATCTGCGCGCCATAGCCGCCGACCCGGACCTGCGCGCATCGCTGGCCCGCAATGGGCTGGAGACGATCCGCGGCCGCCATAGCTGCGCCCACCGCGCTCGCGAACTCATGGCCATTGTCGGGCAACTCGATCCCCTGCCGGTCAGGAGCGTTGCATGAAGATCGCATTTTACGGTTCCAGCCTGCTTTCCTCCTACTGGAACGGCGCGGCCACTTATTATCGCGGCATATTGCGGGAGCTGGCGGAGCGTGGCCACGCAATCAGCTTCTACGAGCCGGATGCCTTCGACCGGCAATCGCACCGCGACATGGACCCGCCCGACTGGGCGCGGGTGGTCGTCTATCCCGCCACGCCCGATGCGCTGGCGGGGGTGATGGAGGAAGCCTCTAATGCAGACGTGGTGGTGAAGGCGAGCGGTGTCGGCATGTTCGACACGGAATTGCTGGAGGGCGTCATGCAGCGCGCCCGGCCAAGGGCGCTGAAGATATTCTGGGACGTGGACGCCGCTGCCACGCTGGACGAGATGCGCGCCGATCCCGGTCATCCCGTCCGGCGGGCCCTGCCGGGGCTGGACCTGGTGCTGACCTATGGCGGGGGCGATCCCGTCGTCCGGGCCTATGGCGCTATGGGCGCGGCGGAATGCATCCCGGTCTATAATGCGCTCGATCCGAAGAGCCATCATCCCGCGCCGCCCGATTCCCGCTTCGTCGCCGACCTCGCCTTTCTGGGCAACCGGCTGCCCGACCGGGAGGCGCGGGTGGAGGAATTCTTCCTGAAGCCCGCCGGGCTGTTGCCTGAACGCCGCTTCCTGATCGGCGGCAATGGGTGGGAAAGCAAGGCGATGCCCGCCAATGTCCGCCATCGCGGCCATGTCTACACGGCGGAGCATAACGCCTTCAACTGCACCCCGCTTGCCCTGCTGAACGTGGCCCGCGACAGCATGGCGCATATCGGTTTTTCCCCCGCCACCCGCCTGTTCGAAGCGGCGGGCGCGGCGGCCTGCCTCATCACCGACGTCTGGGAAGGGATAGAATTGTTCCTGAAGCCCGGCGAGGAGGTGCTGGTGGCGCGAGACGGGCAGGATGTCGCGGATCATCTGGCTACGCTGACGCCCGAACGTGCCCGCCGGATCGGACATGCGGCGCTCGCCCGCGTTCGCGCCGAGCATAGCTATGCCCTGCGCGGCGAGCAGGTGGACGCGATCCTGCGGGACCGCAGCGCAAGGGCCGCCCAGTGCCGCCATCGGATGGAGGGAGCATGAAACTCGTCATTCTGGGCCTCAGCCTGTCCTCGTCCTGGGGCAACGGCCATGCCACCACCTACCGTGCCCTGCTGTCCGCCTTGGCGGCGCGGGGCCATGACATCCTCTTCCTGGAGCGGGACGTGCCCTGGTATGCGGAGCAGCGCGACTTGCCCGATCCGGAGTATTGCCGTCTGGAATTTTACGGCGACCTGGCCGGACTGGATCGATGGAGCGGGGAGATTGCGGCGGCGGACGCCGTGATGGTCGGCTCCTTTGTGCCTGACGGGATCGCCGTGGGCTATTATGTCCAGCGCCACGCGCAGGGTCTCACCGCCTTTTACGACATCGACACGCCGGTCACGCTGGCGGCCCTGCGCGCGGGGCGCTGCGATTATCTTTCTCCCGATCTCGTCGCGGGCTATGACCTCTATTGCTCCTTTACCGGCGGCCCTACGCTCGACCTGCTCGAACGGAGCCATGGATCGTCCATGGCGCGGGCGCTCTATTGCTCGGTCGATACGGAAGCCTATCGCCCACTGGATGTGGCCAAGCGGTGGGACCTTTCCTATCTCGGCACCTACACCGCCGACCGCCAGCCAGGACTTGAACGGCTTCTGATAGAGCCTGCGCGGCTGATGCCGGAAAAGCGCTTCGTCGTGGCAGGTCCCCAATATCCGGCCACTATCGACTGGCCGGCCAATGTGGAGCGCATCGACCATCTGCCGCCCGGCGAGCATGCGGCCTTCTATTCCGCGTCGCGCTACACGCTGAACCTGACCCGCGCCGATATGGTGGAGGCGGGCTGGTCGCCCTCCGTCCGGCTGTTCGAGGCAGGGGCCTGCGGCACGCCGATCCTATCGGACGTGTGGCCCGGCCTTTCCAGCCTGTTGACCCCCAATCGCGAAATCCTGCTCGCCTGGAACCCTGAACAGGTGGTGGTCACGCTGAATGAGGACCGCTCCGCCGTCGGGGAAGCGGCGCGCCGCCGCATAGTGGCGGAACACAGCGCGCGTCGCCGGGCGGCGGAACTGGAAGATCATCTGGCGGAGGCTGCCCGCATGCGGATGCGCGGCGCGGTGGCGGCAGCGGGATAAAAAGGACGAACGGCTGATGAAGAACAGGAACACCATATCTCTCGTTGCGGGTGGAGCCGGTTTCATCGGATCGCATCTGTGCCGCGCCCTGCTGGATCGCGGGGATGAGGTGATCTGCCTCGACAATCTCCAGACGGCGCGGGACGTCAATCTGGAGGGGCTGGAATGCCATCGCGACTTCACCTTCCTTCGCGCTGACATTGTCGATCCGTTGCCCGACGCCGTGATGCGGCGGCGCGACATCGGCCGCATCTATAATCTCGCCTGCGCGGCGTCGCCTCCGCAATACCAGGCGGACCCCGAACATACGATGCTGACGAGCGTCATGGGCACCGACCGGCTGCTGCGGCTGGCGGAGCAGAATAAGGCGCGCTTCCTGCTGACCTCCACCAGTGAGGTCTATGGCGATCCAGAAGCCCATCCCCAGCAGGAGGAATATCGCGGCTGGGTGAACTGCACCGGCCCCCGCGCCTGCTATGACGAAGGCAAGCGGGCAGCCGAAGCCATGGCCTTCGACTTTGCGAGACTGGGGCGCGCCGATGTGCGGGTGGCGCGAATCTTCAACACCTATGGGCCGAACATGCATCCCGATGACGGGCGGGTGATCTCCAACCTTATCTGCCAGACGCTTTCGGGCCGGGCCATCACCATCTATGGCGACGGGTCGCAGACGCGCAGCTTCTGTTTCGTGTCTGACATGGTCGACGGGCTGATGCGCCTCATGGAAGCGCCCATGCCCGATCTGGTGCCGGTCAATCTCGGCAATCCGCAGGAATATCGAATCGTCGATCTGATCGGTCACATCATTGCGGCGACCGGGATCAGCCCCGGCATCGTGCATGAGCCGCTTCCGACCGACGATCCGCGCCGCCGCCGCCCGGACATCGGGCGGGCGCGAAGCCTGCTGGGATGGGAACCGCGCATTTCCCTGGAGGAAGGGTTGAGGATCACCTGCGCGTTTTTCGCGGAGGAACTTGGCGCCGAACTGCTCACCGCCGGCGAATCCCTGTCCCGGTTCGGCGTGGCGGCCGAATGAGATTCTCAAGGATGCTCGTTGTAGGATGGCCCGCTATGCTCAGTCGCGACATTGTTCCCGCTGGCCTGATCCTGGTGCAGTTCGTCGGCATGCCAGAAATTCCGGGCTATGAAGACGATGACGAACATGACCAGCACTATGCAGACGATCAAAATGGCGGCGCGCCCGAGACGGCGGGAAGAGGGTCTTTGCGGATCGTCCATCATATGCTCCCGTTCCTGATTTGTAGCCTTTGAGGCATGGATCGGATTTTTCGCTGCTCAAAATGAACTGTCAAAAGCAAGGCAGCGAAAAGCAGATTGCGTTTAATCCATGTGAGCGACAATTTTCCGATTTTCATGTCCTAGTCGCCCGCGCAGGCATTTGCCTGTGTGCGACCCACTACTAGAGTTCCCGTTTTTCTTCGCGAGGCGGGACTCCTTTTATGCTGAACACCGATATTCCGGCATCAGCGCCAGTCATTCAGGAATTTGGCCACGGCATTTGACATGATGTTCGACGCGTTCGACAGCTTCTTCCAGATGCTGGCGGGAAGTACTGATACGGAACCATCAATATCGGGTGTCCGCCTCCCGCTCCAGAAGGACATGCATCCTGTCACCAGGAGGGCAGGGGAGGCATGGGATTTACGCAATAATGCCTGTTATGCCCCAGCCGGAATAAAGCGATGGCCGACGGCGGGCGTAGGTGTCGCATACTCGTCTCGGACTATTCTCGCTTTGGCATAAATAATTGACCCAAGGCAACATAGGTGAATTTCCGACGAACCAGATCAGCTATGCTGGCCCTAGATTCGATCCATATTGATTCAGGGGGGCTTAACAGGAGTAATCTATGTTAAGCCAAGTCGTCGAAGGCGAAAGCCAGGTTCATTTCCGCATGCATCAATTCCTGGCCAGGGAAAATGGCAAGCCTGAAGCCCTGTTCTACATTCAGGAGGGGTGGGCATGCCGGTACCGTTTGTTGTCCGACGGACGGCGGCAGATCACCGCCCTTTATCTGCCGGGGGATTATTGCGATCCGCAATGGGTGCTGGGGGGCGTGTCCTCCCAGCCGGTCGTGGCGATCACCAATGTCAGGGCATTGCGCTTGCCCTGCCGCATTCCCTCGCGTGCCGATTTCGACGGTCAGCATGCTTTCTGGAAAGCCTTGGCCGGGATGATCGAGCGGCAAACCAATTGGCTCGTGTCGCTGGGTCGGATGACGGCGCTTGAGCGCATCGCGCATCTGCTGCTGGAACTGTTCGATCGCATGCGGCAGGCGGGGCTGGCCTATGGGCAGCAATGCGCCATGCCGCTCACCCAGATAGAAATCGCCGACATGACAGGACTGACGCCGGTTCATGTCAACCGGACGCTGCAATCCCTCCGGGCCAGGGAGTTGATAGAATTGCAATCGAAATGGCTGCGGATTCCAGAACTTTCCGCCCTGCGCGATGTCTTCGCGATGACCGGCTAGACGTTGATCCGAAAATCAGAGTTTTCGATATTATCGGAACATGGATCAGGGCCGATCGACATCAAACATAACCTGCATTTCTTTTCACTGACGGGTGCCATGCTATCCTTTCGCTCTAACCCGGCCATGACGGAGATCATCGTGACAAAAATTGTCAGCGACGCCGCCTATTATTCCATGAGGGCACAGGAAGAGCTGGAAAAGGCCCGACAAGCGAAGGCGCGGGGAGACGTGCCCAAGATGGTCGCCGCGCATTCCGAACTGGCGGTGCGCTATCAGGCGAAGGCGGCCTTGATCGGCGGATACAGGACCGACGCATTTCCACGCTGAGGCTGGACAGCCTGCATTCCGGACGGCACGATAAGGGATATCGCGCGTTTGCACCCCAATTTACCCGTCTGCCTTGGATTGCAGGGCGGTGTGCGGAGGGACAGCGGAAGGAGCAGCGGGGTGTGAGCAGGATTTGGCCAGGCGGTTCGAACGGCATGGCGGCGTCCGTACGGGACGCCGACTGGGCGGAATCAGGCCCCGGCCCGGTCGAGGGCTGGCCGCCAGGTCTGCGCCAGACGCTCGACAATCTGCTTTCCCAACCTTTGCCGATGGCGCTCCTGTGGGGCGAGAATCTTCTCTATTTCCATAATGACGCTTATGCCGAAAGGCTCGCCCTCCAGCATCTGGCATTCGGGCGGCCGCTCCTCGAAAATTCGTCCGGCTTCCCCGGCCAATCGGCGATAAATCAGGTTCTGGCGGGCCGATCGGTGGTGGAGGATGTTCCCCGGTCCGTTCTGACGAACCGAGGCGACCCGGATTGCGTCATGGTGCTCAGTCCGATCCCCGATGAGCAGGGCGACGTGCGCGGCGTCCTGCTCGCGCTGGCAACGCGCAGCGGCGAAGGCCTTCTGAATGCGCGACCCCAAAGCGGCGACGGGTATCGGGCGCTGTTCAATGCCCTTGATGACGGATTTTGCGTGGCGGAAGTCCTGTTCGACGCCGACAAACGCCCGTCCGACGTTCATTTCATGGAAGTCAATGCGGCGTTCGAGCGGCTGACCGGCCTCGGCGACGCCGCCGGGCGGACAATGCGCGCGCTCGCCCCCGGCCATGACGAGCATTGGCACGACATTTGCGGCCGGGTCGCCTTGAGCGGCAGGCCCGAACGGTTCGAAAACCCCGATGCGGCTCCGGCGCGGCCCTATGACGCCTATGCCTTCCCGGTCGGGGGACCGAGACAGAATCGCGTCGCGATCCTGCTGCGCGACATCATGCCGCGATTGCTGGCGGAAGCGGCGCTCCACGCCAATGAACGGCGCAAGACCTTCCTACTTGAACTCAGCGACGCCCTGCAGCCGCTCGCGGACCCGCAGGACATCATGGCTTCCGCCGGCGCGTTGTTGGGCGCGCATCTGCGGGTGGATCGCTGCGGCTATGGCGAGGTGGACGCTGCGGGCGATCATTTCACGGTCGTCCGCGACTGGACGAACGGCGGGACAGCCAGTGCGCGGGGAACCTATCGGATCGGCGATTTCGGCCCGGAACTCTCGGCGGAACAGCGCGCCGGGCGAAAGCTCGTCATCGAAGACGCCCTCGCCGATCCGCGGGTGCAGGGCGTCGAGAGCGCCTATATGGCCGCTGGCGGGTTGCGGTCCACCCTGGCCGTGCCGCTGATGAAGAAAGGCCGCTGGATAGCCAGTTTCTTCGTCCAGCAGGCATCCCCCCGGACATGGACGGCGGAGGAGGAAGCGCTGCTGTGGGAAGTGGCCGAGCGTACCTGGGCGGCAGTGGAAAAGGCCCATGTGGAATGGGCCTTGCGGGAAAGCGAAAAACGCCTGCGTATCGTGGTTTCGGAACTTCAGCACCGCGTCCGCAACATATTGACCGTCGTGCGCTCCGTTTTCGCCCGCACCTTTGACCGGCGGGGGGATCAGGAGGAGATGGCGGATCATTTCAAGGGGCGGCTCGATGCTCTTGCGCGCAGCCAGATCGTGGTGACGCAAACGGCGGCGGGCACGGCTGATCTGGAAAATCTCATCCGCGACGAACTAATGAGCGTGGGCGCGCATGACGGCCCGCAGGTTCGCATAGAGGGTCCCGATGTCCAGCTGAATTCGAAAGCCGCCGAATCCCTGGGGCTGGCGGTGCATGAACTGACGACAAACGCAGTCAAATATGGGGCGCTCCGCGCCACGGGGGCTAGCCTTGATATCTTTTGGACTGTCGATCTGGATCAAGGCGGGCAGCAAATATTAACCCTATGCTGGGCCGAACAGGGCGTTCCAGCCGTTTCGGTCAATCCTGGTCATGAAGGTTTCGGCCGGGAATTGATTGAGGAGGCCTTGCCGTATCGCCTGGGCGCCGAGACGAAACTGGAATTTCGGGGAGGCGGCATTCGCTGTTCCATCGTCATGCCGCTGGACATGGCGCCGAACCGCGAACTGAAGGAACCTGTCGATGAGCGATGACCTGAAGACCAAGCGCATCCTCGTCATCGAGGATGAATATTTTATCGCGTTCGATCTGGCGCGCGCGCTCGTCGCCGCGGGGGCGGAGGTGGTTGGACCGGCGGGCGATCTGGCGACCGGGCTGAGGCTTGCGGACAGCGAAGAGATCGACGCCGCGATCCTGGACGTCGATCTGGATGGCGCCATGTCCTATCCCATTGCCGACCGGCTGGCGGAGGCGCAGGTGCCGCATCTGTTCCTGACCGGCTATGACGGCTGGTCGCTGCCCGCTATCTACCGGAACATTCCCTGCTTGCCCAAGCCCTTCGCCATGTCCGGGCTGCTCGCGCTGGTCGGGCGATTGTGCGGCCAGCAGGCGCAGGCATGAAAGGGAAGCGCTTGCCGGCGCATGGCCGGTTGGAACCCGCATTCAGGCGGCTCGCCTCGCTGGTTCCCCTTGACGAGGCGGCGATGGAGGCACTGATCGACGCCGCCAGCCATGCGCGGCAGTTCAAGGCGCGATCACAATTGCTGGCGGAGGGCCAGCCGCTTCGCGATCCATTGTTGCTGTTGAAAGGATGGGCCGCGCGAACCCGCGTCATGGAAGATGGGCGACGTCAGATCATTGAGTTCGTGTTGCCGGGGGACGTGGTCGGCCATGGCTGCCCCACCATGCCCGCCGATGCCGTGACTTTGGTAGCGCTGACGCCCGTCAGCCTGTGCATCGCGCCTGCTCCATCCGTTTCTTCCCAACTGGAGGCGGCTTATGTGCATGGCCGCGCTCTCAACGAAGCCTATCTGTTCGGCCAGATCGCCAGATTGGGCCGGATGAACGCCCATGAGCGGCTGGAGGATCTTTGCGTTGAACTTTTCGACCGGCTGGACCTCGCCGGGCTGACTGAGAAAAACGGGTTTGCCATGCCGATCACGCAGGAAATAGTTGCCGACGCGCTCGGCATGACGCCCGTCCATGTGAACCGCATGGTTCAGCAGGCACGTCAAACCAGGACGCTCAGTTGGGGAGGGGGCGTGCTGACGCTGCACGACGCCGATGCGATGCGGCGCCGAGTGGGCCGGCCGCGGATTTTGCCGGCTTGCATGGCATGACGGTCCGTTATTGCAGCTACGAAGGCCTATTCAGCTTCCCGCCTGATTGTCTATGGGCGGCGCCAGCGGATTAGCGTCCTTCGGCTGGCCTTTTTCCACCCGTTCCAGGGAGGAATTTTCCTTCTCCGCAGATTTCCGCGAGCGCTGCCGCGCATCCTTGCGATCATTGTTCATCGGTTCGCGCCTTCATTATCGGATCGGGTGCCGGTGTCGGGCTGCACCTTGTCCTTCTTGGTGACGCGGGTGGGTTCGGGATCGCTTCCCATGGCGGCCTTCTCTTCATCCCGCGATCCGACTTCCCTGGCCGTTCCTCCGCCTGCCGCGCCCGACTGACCGGACGCAGCAGGTTCATCATGCAGGTCGCGGTCATCTCGCTGGTCCTTGTCGTCCATCATTCATCATCTCCTTCTTCGGCCGTCCCGCCGGAGATCGCGTCGCTGTCATAATCCTCCGGATTGCCGCCGCCGCCCGCCGCCGCGCCGCTGCCTTCCACCGCCCCGGAACCAGGTTTCGCCCGGCGTCCCCGATTATGGTCGCTGCCGCTGTTGAGCGGCAGGGGCCTGGCCGCCTTGATTTCGGCATCCTGATCGCCCTGATAGACGGGTGGCGAAAATGGATCGGCTGCCCTGTCGCGATCTGCCATGCGTGCCTCCTCAGGCCAATTTCAGCCCTTCCTGGTTCATCCTGCGCGTCAGCCTGCTGGTCGCCCGCGCGTCCAGCGCGCGTCTGAGGCGGGGGAAAAGCTCGTCCTCCTCCTGCCGCATATGTTTCTCTATATCGGCGCGGAAAGCGGCTAGCTTGCTGGTGAAGGCGGCATCCTCCTTCACCAGATCGGACAAGTCATATAGATATTGCTTCACATAGCCGTGATCGCCATTCAGCGCATCGGCCTCCGCCGTCATGCCCGCCGCCCGCATGGCAGGATAGACGGCATTCTCCTCCTCCAGCGCATGCTTGCCGAGCGCATGCTTGAGTTGCGTGAGAAAGAGCAGGCGCCGGGTTTCGGCCTTCGCTTCGGCCAGTTTGTCGAACAGGGCGAGCGCCATCTGATGCTCGGCGGCCAGCGCGTCGTCCCAGTCGCCCGCCAGCGCGGTGGGAGCCTGCACAGCCAGCTTCCGCCCGACCATGCCCATAACGGCAAGTCCGGCGCCGATTCCGGCTCCTATCAATGTGTCGATGTTTCTGCGGGCCAATATCGCCATGGGTCTTCTCCAGTGGATATGGCATCATAACGGACCTTGTTCGGCCCTGTTCCAAATTGGACAACGAGACACACCGACAACTTACTCATGTTAGCGGACGGTATTTAGAGTCTGCTGTCGTGAACATAGGCGCATTGGTCAGAAATATACGTCCAAGCGTAAAACACTCCAAGAATACCAGCTTCTGACGAGCGAGGATCGGGAAAAGTTCGGCAAGCTTGCGGCATTCGTCGCGCAACCGCTGCGGGCGTTGGTCGATCTCGTGGCCTTAAAAGAACGCTGGTTCGGTCTGGACTGGCTCACCATGGGCAAAGGTCACGACCGCCATGGAATGCGCCGAATGCCCCCGCAGGAAGGTGGCGCGGGACGCTCCGTTCAATTTGATCGCGGCCATGCGGTGAGTTGAATCCATTGCGATGGTAGGTGAATCGCAAATTGATCGAGAGCGGTAGCGAGCGGGGGAAGGGCGGCGCCCCGCCGACTTGCCAGCGCGCCATTGGCGGGCCGTGCTGCCGACCATCCCAGCGACTGGTGGGGGACTCCGCGAATATGCATGGGATCACAGCCGCATCTTTCCGCGATCTGCCGAGCGAAATCCGCCCAGGATAAAGCCGTTTCATTAGTAAGATGCCACAGGCCAGTTTCTCCGTCGATCAGCAGGTCCAGCGCGGTCGCGACCAGATGCGGAACATAGGTCGGCGTCACGAGCAGGTCCTCGGCAGCGACGAAATGCCCGCCCTTCGCCAGCGCTCGAACCACTTGGGCCGCGAAGTTGAAGTCGTCATGGGGCGAGAAGAAGGCGGCGGTCCGAACGATCAGATGACGTCCCCCCAAGCCGCTTATGCCCTCTTCCATGCGCGCCTTGCTGAGGCCGTAGCGGTTGCGCGGTGCGGCCGGATCGTCTTCGACATAGGGCGCGCTCTTCTCCCCGTCGAAGACAAGGTCACTGGAGAAGGAAAGGGAGGCGATGCCGCGATCCTGGCAGGCGCTGGCCAGCGCGATCGCGCCCTGCGCATTGGCGATCATGCAGGAGTCCGCATGGGCTTCCGCTTCATCGACCCGCACCCAGCCCGCCGCGTTGACGACCGCCCAGGGAGCGGTTCGATCGAGGATCCCGGCAATGTTCGACGGAGCCGCCAGATTGAGGTCGGACCGCGACGTCAGCAGGAAGGGGATGTTGCGCAGGGCGCAGGCGCGCGCCATTGCCTGACCCAGCGTCCCGGTGGCGCCGCATATTAGCAGGGGCTGCGCCGCAAAGCGCGGCAGGCGTCCCGCCAGATGCGCTTTCATCGGCGCGGGCCGGGCGACCGGCGGGTGGCCGATGCGCAACGGACGTTGCCACCAGCCGCCTCCGTCCGCCAGCAGCGGGCGCTCCCCGCGCCCGGATAGCGCTTGCGCGAGAGACAGCAGCGCCGTTGCGCGGGGCGTTCCGCCGCTGACGTCCCAGACGCCCGGCTCATAATGGCCTTGACCGGTAAGCAGCGTATTCCATCCGGAACTGCCTAGCAGCGACCAGAGCGTCACGCCTTCGACGGGAATGCCCTCCCCGCAAAGACGCCTCGCAATGTCCCATGCCTGAGCGACCCAGCGCATCTGCTCCTCGCGGGTGCAGCCATTATGCGCCTCCGTGATCGCGAGTGGAATGCCGTAGCGATGCCAGGCCTCCCGCAGGGCGCCCTCCAGGCCCTGCGGCGGCGGGTCCAGCACGCGGATCGCTTCCACATCGGCGTAAAGCTGGTTTTCGCTGCCGCCATGGCTGTGCGCGGGATAGCGTTGCAGCCGATGGTCGAGTAAGCGGTCGCTGGTCAGATAATGGTTGATGCCGATGATGCCGGGCGGGCAGGGATCGTCCGCTATGGTGCGCAACCGGTCCTGGAAGCCGAAGGCGCAGATGCGGTCCCATAAGGGATGATCCTGCACGATCCGGCCGCAGAGCAGGTCCCAACCGGCCCAGCGCCGCAGATTGTCGAAGCCCGCCTGTTCGCGCAGCGCCATCGTGGCGTAGGTGCGGCCGAGATCGTCGGTCTGGATCAGCCGCGCGGCGGGATTGACGCGCCGGATCGCGCGCATTGACAGGCGCGTGGCGTCGACCTGATTCAGCAGCGCCAGCCAGAAGCCGTGCTCAGACCGCCGATGCGGATACCAATGTCCGTAAAGGGCGGAAAAGCGGGCTGTCGTGAGAGGCTCGTTGACCGGGGTCCAGTCCGTGATCCAGGGATAACGCTCCGCCGCGGCGGCGGCGTGTCCGGCAAGGCCGGGGGCGAAGTTGTTGTCGAGAAGGCTGGTATGAGCCGGGCCGCTGCCATGATGGATGAGACCGGCAATCACTTCGATGCCGAGGTCGCCCAGCCGCCGCAGTCGCTCGTCGGTCCAGCGCCAGTCGCGTTCATTCGGGTCGTCCGGGCTCACCCTTTCCCACAGGATCGGATAGCGGATCGCGCGAATGCCGATGTCGGCGAGCAGGTCCAGATCGTCCGGCCTGTCATGATGCCCGGTCGCCTTGATCTGGTCGCGATAGCGGTCATGCACGCGATTGACGGTGCATTCCAGGCCTCCCCAAAGCTGCGGCTGCATGGTCATTCCGCTTCTCCCTCATGTGGCGCGCATCGATTATTTCGCTGTGAAAATCTCGATCAAGAGAAAGGATGAAAATAGCGACATTCCTGCAACCTGCATCAGTGATGGCTGGGGAACATGGAAAGCAGAATTTACGTTTCTATTATATTCATCCAGCATAAAGGTTTTAATATATGATCCAGAACCAATCCTCACCCTGGAACAAATCTGGATCAATAAAGGCAAGCGCAGCACATATAGTCATCTGCTTCAGCCATCTTCGCTGGAACTTCGTCTTTCAGCGGCCGCAGCATCTGATGAGTCGTTTTGCGGCGCAATCGCGGGTTCTTTTCTGGGAAGAACCCTGTCACGTCGCTAATCTGGACCGTCCCGGCCTGCATGTCGAGACATGCGCCGCCAGCGGAGTGATCGTCATCACGCCCCAGCTGCCCGCCGATGGGAACCGGGCAAAGGATGGAGAAAGGCTGAAGGCCTTGCTCGACCTTTATCTGGCAGGTGAAACGGGACCGTTCATCCGCTGGTACTACACGCCGATGATGCTGCCCTTTTCGGAGCATGTCATGGCGGATTGCATCGTCTATGACTGCATGGACGAACTGGCCAACTTCAAGGATGCGCCGCCCGAACTGCTGCCGCTGGAGCAGCGCCTGCTGTCGCAGGCCGATCTCGTGTTCACGGGCGGCTACAGCCTTTATGAAGCGAAAAAGGACAGGCATGACCATGTCTATCCCTTTCCTTCCAGCGTGGATGCAGCGCATTTCGCGCAGGCGCGGACGGCTTTGCCGGCACGAGGCCAAGGCAAGCCTCGCCTTGGCTTTTACGGCGTGGTTGATGAACGCATGGACCTTGACCTGCTCGCGGAACTGGCCGATGCGCGGCCTGGCTGGGCGTTGGAGATTATCGGCCCCATCGCGAAGATCAGCGAGGCTGATCTGCCCCGCCGGGCCAATCTGCGCTTTTTGGGTGGCCGGTCTTATGATGAGCTGCCCGATTGCGTCGCGGGGTGGGACGTGGCGCTGATGCCCTTTGCCATCAACGATGCAACGCGCTTCATCAGCCCGACGAAGACGCCGGAATATCTGGCGGCAGGCAAACCCGTCGTCTCGACGCCGGTCGCCGATGTCATCCGTCATTACGGGCAGATCGAGGCCGTGCGCATCGCGGAACGCGGCGATGCCTTCATCCGCGCCTGCGAAGAGGCGCTGGCGCTCTCGGACACGGGCGGTAGCTGGCTGGCAGAAGCGGATAAGGTGTTGGCCGGCATGTCCTGGGACAAGAATTTCCAGCAGATGAGCCACCTGATCCGCGAAGCCATTTCACGCGGCGCCCATTCGCATCCCATCGTGTCCCCCACCAGCTGGAAGGGCGACGCGCCGCAACATTATGATGTGATGGTGGTGGGCGCGGGCTTTGCAGGGGCGGTGATGGCCGAAAGACTCGCCGCCGACGGGGGCAAAAAAGTGCTGCTGGTCGATCGCCGTCCGCACATCGGCGGAAACGCCTATGACGAGCTGGATGAGGCGGGTATCCTCATCCACCGCTACGGCCCCCATATCTTCCACACCAATTCGCAAGAAATATTCGACTATCTCTCGCGTTTCACCCAGTGGCGGCCCTATGAGCATCGCGTGCTGGCCGCGGTGGGCGATCTGATGGTTCCGATGCCGATCAACCGAACGACGCTCAACAGGCTATACGGCCTCGATCTGAAGACGGAGGAAGAGGCGGCCGCCTTTCTGGCGGCGCAGGCCGAGCCGGTGCCGGTCGTCCGCACATCCGAAGATGTCGTCGTATCCGCCGTGGGGCGTAAGCTCTACGAGACGTTCTTTCAGGGCTATACCCGCAAGCAATGGGGGCTCGATCCTTCCGAACTGGACAAGGCGGTGACCGCCCGCGTGCCGACGCGCACCAATATCGATGATCGGTATTTCACCGACAAGTTCCAGGCGATGCCGCTTGAAGGTTATACGCGCATGTTCGAACGCATGCTCGATCATCCCAATATCGATATATTGCTGGGGGTCGATTATTGCGAGGCCCGTGACGCCTATCCGCACGACCATCTGGTCTTTACCGGCCCCATTGACGAATATTTCGGCTACCGTTTCGGCAAGCTGCCTTACCGTTCCCTGCAATTCCAGCATGTCAACCTGGACGCCGACCAGTTCCAGCCGGTCGCTGTCGTCAACTATCCCGCCGCGGACGTGCCGCACACACGGATCACCGAATATAAGCATCTGACCGGCCAGCAGACGTCGGGCACCAGCATCACCTATGAGTTTCCCTCGGCCGAGGGCGATCCCTATTATCCGATCCCACGGCCGGAAAATCAGCAGCTTTTCAAACGCTATGAGGCGCTGGCCATGGTGCAGGCCGACGTGACCTTCGTTGGGCGGCTCGCCACCTACCGCTACTATAATATGGATCAGGTCGTGGGCCAGGCGCTGGCCACCTATCGTCGGATGGCGAGGGTCGAGCCTGCACCTCCCTCGCTCGACGCGGTCGTTGTGCAACCACGGACGGCAGCGATCTGACACGCTGCGATTCCAGCTCCTACAAAGGGGTTGTGACGATGGAGGTGAAAGCATTGCCCTCCCGGAAGCTGCGGTTGCGCCGGTTGCGGCCGGCACGACCGCGACGCCCTATCAGCCGCTCGGCCAGAACCGCGCCGCCAGCGGCGGCTATTCGGAGGAGGGGATTGAACCAACCGATTCCGGATGATTTCTCCGGCAACGGCATGACCTCACGCGATAGGGTGGGGCGCTGCCTCAGACAGGCGAGAGCATCGAAGGGTTAGTCGCGCACGTCCGATCCCTTCTTGCTTTGCGTCTTTTCAGGCGCCTTTTTCGTAGAACTGGCGGTCTTGCCTCTCGCATTATTCCCGCCGCCACGCCCTGTTCCCGTGCTGCCGCGGGCCCCATCGCCACCCTTGGTGGTGATCGCTCCCGGATTGCCGCCGGCACCTTTCCGAGCCATCGCATCTTTCTCCTATATCTGAAAGCCGAACCCGTCCGGCGTTCTATCGGCCCGAACCATTTTGCGTGGCCGATCCGACGGCGGAAGAACCCCGCGTAGATGTGGGACTGTCGGATGCCTGCACGGCTCCGCGGGTGCTGGTTTCGCCGTCGGTCATGGCGCTGCCCGCGCTCTCCCCGGGGATTCCGTCCGGAACGGTTCCGGCCGTGGTGTTGCTCGGCGCGAAATTGGAATCGCCTGAGTCCGCCTGTTCGGAAGGGCCGCAGGCCGTGGCGGCGCATGCGAGGAGCAGAGATAAGTAGAATCTGAACATGACCATCTCCCTTGAAATGCTTGTTGCGCGCAGCAGCTTCGGTTGGCGCGGTACAGGCAATGGCCCTGGGTCTTTGCCGCCAACAACGATGGAGCTGGATCAGTCGTCGGTTTCCGCGACGCCATTGCGATTGTCGTCGTCGCCCACTTTTTGACCGCCAAGATGGCCCGTGCCGTGATAGCCGATCTCGCTCTGCCCGCCATGGCCCATGCGGCTGCCGAAATCATTTTTCGACTTTCTTTTCCCGTGCGGATAGGGCGCGCCCGCGCTTTGCCCGCCGGGAGTGCTGGCGGACATGTTGAGATTGCTGACCCCGTCGGGCCACTCGTCTGCTGCGGCGCCGGGGTGGCGCGCCATGCTCCTGTCGGGGCCGATCGTGGTGTCAACGGGTTGCTCGTCCGCCCCTCCGGCTTCGACGAAGGCGGCGCCCGATATTTCCTCGACATCGGCGTCAACGCCTTCGATGCGGCGCCGGCGAGCGCTGCCGGCCGCTTCGTTGGCTGTGCGTTCGCCCCGCCACCCTTGTTCAGGCGGAGCCGCGTCGTCCCTGATGGGCGAACCCTGCCCTTGCAGAAATGCATTGCGGTCATTCATGTCTCTTGGCCTCCTCGTCCCGCCCATAAGCAACGCCGGGCGGGCAGGGGCGATCCAGTCGAAGCCGCTTAACTGGATCAGGATGGCGGACCCTTTTGCACTCTCGCGCCGACCGGGGCGAGGCAAACCGGCGCTTTTGTGCACGCTCTTCCATCGTGAGGCGGTGCCACGCCGCTGGGTGAATCCGTTGCCTGACCATATTTTTGCAACGGCTGTCGTCACCCTCGCGTTCAAGCTGCCCTGACAGCGAATGGAGAAAAGCGCTGAACCGCTAACATAGGCTTGTCTCGTGGGCGCGTCCTTGCGTCCCGTGGCGCGTTGTCCCGCGGAATCGAGACGGAAGAAAAATCGATGAAGCAAATGCAAGGCACGGCCGCATCCCTCTGTTCGACCTTCATGCTCCTCGCCTGCGCCATCCTGCCCGGTGCCTGCAGTCCGGCAGCCCGCAACGAGAATGGGCGGGTGCCGGGCGGCACCAATCAGCAGGAGGCGATCAATGCTGCCGGCAATAGCGGCGGCCCGGACATGATGCCCGGCATTGGCGCGCCGGGCACCGGCGGCAAGGGGACGCAGCCATGATTTCGGAGCGCGCGTTGCTGGTGCGGAGCTTGCCCGCCTGTCTTGCCATGCTGCTCCTTTCCGGCTGCAACCGGCCCAATGCGACGCCTGAAGGCGGGGGAACGCCCAGCGGCAGCGCCACCATCGCCAAACATTATGAAGGGCCCAAGCCTGAGGGCGTGTCCAAGGCGGACGATGCGGTGACCACGACCTTCTACATTCCGCAGGCTGCGATTAGCGACATGTATGAGATTGAGGCCGGGAAAATCGCCATGGTGCGCGGCCGGGCGCCCGAGGTGAAGGCATTTGCCCGGATGATGGTCGCGGACCATCAGAAAAGCAGCGCCCGGCTTAAGCGCTTCGTGGCCGAAAATCCGGTCAACATCGCCGTGCCCAACACTATCGATTCGCGCCGCCGGGCAATGCTCGGCGCCCTGGACGAAGCAGGCGACCGGGAGTTCGACAGCGTCTATGTCGGACAGCAGGCAGCAGCGCATCTGGAGGCGTTCAACCTTCAGAGCAGCTATGCCAAAGGCGGCGACCATCCCGCGCTCAAGAAGCTGGCGGCCGGGACGGTGCCGATGATAGCGGCGCACCGCAAGCAGACCGAGGCGCTTGACGGAAAGTTCGGTCCGACCGCGAGAAAGGTTCCGGCCGGGCAATAGTGCGCGGCGGCGAAGCGGCTTCGCCTTGCGCGGGTCGTGATTACCGGCCGGACCGGCGGCATCGGCGAGGCGACGGCCATGCTTCGCCGCTTAACTGAGTTAAAGGATAAGGCGTTCAGGGGAACTGCGCATTGTCGCCATTGTTCAGGCCGCAACGTCCCTTTTGGAGCATCACATGTCATTGATCGGACTGACCGCCATCGTCGTCCTTCTTGCAGCCACGCTGATCGGGATGGTGATCTTCGCCATGCACCGGGGACGGATCAACGGGCGCACCGCCCTGCTCCTCATGCTCATCATTCTGGGCGGCGGCTCGCTCGTGCTTGTCTATCCTTCCACCCTAACAATCGAGGGCGGCGAGCAGGCGCGTCTCTGAATATCTCCCGTTCGGACTAAGATCTCATATCCCGCTGGTAAAATTGTCAGGGTCAAAGAACTGTCGAGTCGCTCGCGTCGCCAGCGGCTTGAAGAGATAACGAGCAGATTACAGAGAAGAAGTCCGAAAAAGGGGACCGAGCGCGAAGTCATGTCCCACACGTCTGTTTAGGCTATGGCTATCACAGATTAGCAACAGGGCGCTATCGCAGGAACGGGAGCCATAATTCGTGCTTTCCCTCCCCGAAATGGAGAGGTCGCCATGATCATTCTTCGGCGCTCTGCCGTCAGAAACCTGCAACAACTGGCCGGCACTTCCATTGTCGGGACCGGTATCGCTATCGCCCTTATGCATCTGTGCCTCTGGCTGAACGGCTTGCCGGCGCAACTGGCCACCGTTTTGATCGCAGCGACCGGAGGAACGCTGACATTTCTGACGGGCCGCGGCATCCTGGCGCTCGTGCAGCGCAACCACGGCAAAGGTGAAAGCGAACGATCGGCTGGCACTCGGCGATAAAGCATTTTTCCCAAGGAGAAGAACGCCATGTTCATGCACAATAAAAGGCTGCAATATACGGTGCGCGTGTCTCAACCCAATCCTGTTCTGGCGTCTTTCCTGCTGGAACAATTTGGCGGTCCTGACGGCGAACTGGCGGCGGCGATGCGCTATTTCACGCAGGGGCTGGCGGAAGACGATCCGGGGCGCAAGGACATGCTGCTCGACATCGCGACCGAGGAACTCAGCCATCTCGAAGTCATCGGATCGATCGTCGCCATGCTGAACAAGGGCGCGAAGAGCGCGATCAGCGAAGCGTCGATGGAGGAGGCGGAACTCTATATGTCGCTCAACCAGGGTGGCAATAGCCATACCCAGGCGATCCTCTATGGTGGCGGCCCATCGCTCACCAACTCGTCGGGCGTGCCATGGACGGCGGCCTATGTCGACAGCCGCGGCGATCCGACTTGCGACTTGCGCTCCAACATCGCGGCGGAAAGCCGGGCGAAGATCGTCTATGAACGCCTGATCAACCTGACCGATGATGCGGGCATCAGGGATGCGCTGGGCTTCCTGATGACCCGCGAGGTGGCTCACCAGAAAAGCTTCGAGAAGGCGCTCTATTCGATCAAGGACAATTTTCCCCCCGGCAAATTGCCCGGCCTTACTCCCTTCGCCAATGTCTATGTCAATGCTTCGCAGGGCGAAGGCGACGTCACCGGCCCGTGGAACGAGGGCGAGCAGTGGGAGCGGATCGACGACGTGGCGGACAACCTGCCGGTCGATGGCGGCGACGGGGTTGCGTCCGTGCAGCTTGGCGAGCGCGACATGACGGACTTCGCGGCGATGACGGGCCGTCTTGCTTCTGATCCCAACGCCAGCCCGACCACGGGCGCCGACCTGGGCGGCGGTCCGGGCGCAGGCAAGCTCAGCGACGAGG
>Ga0207706_10000715_pt1 | contig 34638 bp, 42 predicted proteins | sample KBSC53metaG_FD_184318 | JGI IMG/M metagenome (GOLD analysis project Ga0207706, IMG submission 184318) | Corn rhizosphere microbial communities from Kellogg Biological Station, Michigan, USA - KBS C5-3 metaG (SPAdes) (version 2) | ecosystem: Host-associated > Plants > Roots > Rhizosphere > Soil ... | reverse complement strand
GTCCGGAAGGACCGCCAACGACAAAGAAATTCGCTTCGGTCGCTTCGGTTTTAACCCTTTCTAAGAACCATGGGCCGAAAGTCTTGTCCGAAGATTCGTGGGGAAGGTGAGTTTTATGGGGGCGCATATCCCCGAACTGGAAGCGATGGAAAGCGCGACGGCCGAAGCGCTGTTGAGCTCGCTGAAGACCATCGAGGCGACCGAGCGGCGCAGGCATGCGACGGTCATGAACTACTGGCTGTCGATCCGCGGCGACCGGGCCTTTCCGCCGATCCGCGACCTGGATCCGATCGAAATCTCGGACGCAGGGCCGCACAGCATCCTGCTGGAGATGGTCGGAGGCGGCGAGGACGCCGACATCCGTCACATCGGAAGCGCCATCAAGCCGACATCGAAGGTCGACAAGATCAGCGACGCTCCGGCGAGATCGCTTCTGTGCGCCATCGCCGCCAAGCTGCCGATCGTCGCCGCGACCAAGGACGCCTTCGCGTTCGAGGAAGACTATGAGGGCGACGACGGGCCCGCTCGCTGCTGGGTCACCCTGCTTCCGTTTAGCGCCGGCGGGACCTTGATCGATTTCGTCTACGGATTCGTAAGCCTCGAGCGGCCGGAGGGCTCTGGTGAGACGACGGTGGAAGCGGTCGCCGAGCACGAGCCCCAGCCCGAACCCGAGGCAATCGAAGCATTGATCGAAGAGGCTCAGCAGATCGAAGCAATCGAGCCGGAACCGGAAGCCGAGATTTTCGACGAGGAAGAGGAGCTGGTCCTCGACGAGCTGGCCGAAGAGCCCATCGACGAGACCGAGCTGCTTCTGGACCAGCCCGAGCCTGCGGCCGTCGACACCGAGGAAGTGGATGAATCGTCGACCCGTCCGGGCTTCTCGGGCCGCTTTTCCGAAAAGCTCAAGAGCGTGACTGGTTTTTATGGCCGGATCGCGGACCTCGACATGGGACCGTGGAAGGTTGAGACGAACGGCGCCGGCGAATCCGCCGAAGCCGAGGCGGAAGCGGCCGAGGAGCCGCAGCCGGTCGATGAGGCCGAGACCGCGGATGAAGCCGACGTTTCGGAGGAAACCGAGGTCGTCGAGGACAATGAGGCGGCCGAAGAGGACGCCCTCGTGCTCGACGCCGCTGATGAAATCGAGCCGGCCGAAGAGATGGAAGTCCAGCAAGCGGCGGATCAGCCTGCCGAGCAATCATTCAGCACTGGGGAGGGAACCTTGCAGACCAAACTCGCTGAAGTCCGGGCGAAGGCCGACGAGGCCCGCCAGGCGAAACTGCGCGCCAATGCCGCGCTCTACGAAGGACTGAGCGCGGCCTACGACTTCGCTCTCGACGCAGAGAGCGCGCCCGAGGAATATCTCAAGCTCGTCGAGGGACAGGGGCTCAAGATCCAGCTCCGCTCGCCGATGAAGCCGGTCGTCAAGCTCGCCTTCGACGGGCTGTGCGACGACGCCACCATCGGCCAGCTTGAAACTGTGCTCGCCTGGGCCTTGAAGCAGGACCTGCCGCGTGGCTCGCTCGCCGAACAGATCCAGGCCGAAGGCGGGATCGCCGGCATCCTCGGCAAGTCGAACGGGAAAGCTAACTAGGAAGTCTTGGTTGCGGTGTGCGGCCGGTCAGCGCGACGCTGACTTGCCGGCCCGCGAACCGGAGCTTCGCTGGTCGCCCATGCGAAGCGCCTCGACCACCGCATCCACCGCGCACTGGCGCGACAGCTCTGCAAGGGTCTCGTCGGCGGAATCGCCCTGCTTCGAAGCAACCCGGTGAGTCCTGGCGGCTAGGTCGCGAAGCTCGCTGATCGTCGCTTCGGAATGGTCCTGCTGCCCTTGGACCAGTTGGTCGAGGACCGGGTCGGCAAGCGGCTTCGCGAATTCGAGCCCCGCGAACTGCTCGCACTGCCACACGATTCGGCAATATTGGGTCTCGAGCCCCGCGATGCTGAGCAGCACCCAGCTGTCCGGCGCCGCATTCGAATTCGATTCGATCCGGCAACCGTGGGTCGAGACGTCGATGATCTTCACGCCGACGCGGCTTCGGCCGGGCTCCCGCACCGTCGCGTTGAGCCGCAGGGCGGTGCGGTTGACGCGCCGTCGTTCGTGACCGTCGGGTCGAGTCTCGGAGTCGCTCATGTCCGGCCGATGGTGCGCGGCAGGAGTGAAGAAATAGTTGTCAAATCGGATGCAGCGCCGGAGCACAGGGCCCGCTCCCCTTCGTGCACGCTACACAAGTGATGCGCCGCTAGCTACAGCGCGCCCATGACCAAGCGTACCGGCGGCCAAATTCTCGTCGATCAGCTCAGGATCAACGGTTGCGACCGGATCTTTACCGTCCCGGGCGAGAGCTTCCTCGCGGTCCTCGACGCGCTTCACGACACACCGGAAATCGCGGTCACCGTCTGCAGGCAGGAAGGCGGGGTCGCCTATATGGCGGACGCCGACGGCAAGATGACGGGCCGTCCCGGCATCGCCTTCGTGACCCGCGGTCCCGGAGCGACCAACGCGAGCGGCGGAGTTCATGTCGCCTTCCAGGATTCGACCCCGATGATCCTGTTCGTCGGCGATGTCGCCCGGGGAGACCGCGACCGCGAAGGCTTCCAGGAAGTGGACTTCCCGGCCTTCTTCGGTCCGATCGCCAAGTGGGCTGCGCGGATAGAGGACGCCCGGCGAATCCCGGAATATGTCGCCCGGGCATGGCGCGTAGCGACCGCCGGCCGCCCCGGACCCGTCGTCCTCGCACTCCCCGAAGACATGCTCCGCGATGAGGTCGACGTGCCCGACCGTCCCTGTGTCCCTGCGCTCGCCGAGGAACCCGACCCCGGCGCCGTGCAGGCGATGTTCGAGCTCCTGAAGGAAGCCGCCTCCCCCGTCGCGATCGTCGGCGGCGCCGACTGGAGCCCGCGCGCGGCGCACCATTTCGCCAACTTTGCCTTTCGCTACGGAATCCCCGTCGCCGCCGCCTTCCGCCGCCAGGACGCCATCTGCAACAGCTGCCAGGTCTATGCCGGCCAGCTCGGCTACGGGCCCAATCCGAAGCTCCAGCAGCGGATCCGCGACGCCGACCTTATCCTCGCGGTCGGCGCGCGGCTCGGCGAAGCGACCACCGACGGCTACACCCTGGTCACCCTCGACCATCCGGGCCAGACCCTCGTCCACGTCCACCCCGACCCGAACGAGCTCGGCCGGGTTTATCACGCCGATTTGCCGATCTGCGCCGACATGGGCGAGTTCGCGGAGATGGTCGACGACTGGAGCGACCCGGACCTCGTCCGATTCTCCTGCGGCGAGCAGGCGCACAAGGAATGGCTCGACTGGTCGGAGCCGAAGCCGCGCGACGGCGTGAAGCTCGACCTCGGTCCCTGCGTCTCCGCGATGCGCGAGAAGCTTCCGGACACTACGATCATCTGCAACGGCGCCGGCAATTTCTCCGGCTGGTGGCACCGCTACTGGCGCTACGGCCCGATGCCGAGCCAGCTCGCGCCGACGAGCGGGACAATGGGCTACGGTATTCCCGCTGCCGTCGCAGCCTCACTCCGCTTCACCGACCGTCCCGTCGTCGCTCTCGCCGGCGACGGCGATTTCCTGATGAACGGACAAGAGCTCGCCACCGCCGCGCAATATGGCTGCGATATCCTGGTGATCCTCGTCGACAACGGCTCTTATGGGACGATCCGAATGCACCAGGAGCGCGAATATCCGACGCGCATCTTCGCCACCGACCTCAAGAACCCAGACTTCGCCGCCCTTGCCCGCGCCTATGGCGGCTGGGCCGGGACAGTGGAGAAGACCGAGGACTTCGCGCCCGCTTTCGACGAGGCGCTGAAGAAAAAGGGCGTCCGGCTGATCCATTGCAAGACCGACGTCGAGCAGATCAGCAATGCGACGACCATTTCCAAGCTGCGGGAAAAGACGCGTTAGCTACAGCCCGAACGGATAAGTCTCGTCTTCGCCCGGGCGCTGTTCGCCCGGAAGCGGGGTGACCGCCCTGGTCTCGTCGAACCAAACCCAGCCGTCATACTGGCGCGGCAGGATGCACTGCGAATAATGGCTCCAGCGCTCGGTGTCGGGGCGGTAGATGACACCAATGAAGCGCTCCAGGCGCGGCGTCATCAATGCCTCCCGGATCTCGCGCCCGATTTCCTGGGGCCTCAGGTCGAGCAGGAATCGCTGAAGCCTGCTGTCGTGCGAGGCGCGCTCGTAGCTGCCTTCGAGCGACGGGTTCACCGCCTTGACCTGCATCGGCTCGTCCCAGTCATCGGCGGCGGCGACTGTCCCGGTATGAGTTCCGAAGCCGATCAGCCGGGCCTTTGCGTCGAACCTCTCCTTCACCAGCTGGCCGACGTTGAGCTCGCTGCGCACCTGCCCCATCTCGGTGAATGCCGCATTCCCGATATGGCTGTTGTGAGCCCAGACCACCGCCTTCGAGGCCGGCCCCTTCGCGTCGAGTAGCTGGGTAAGCGTCTCGAACATGTGCGTGTCGCGCAGGTTCCAGCTCTCCGCCGCGCCCTCGTACATCACCCGATAATAGGCCTCTGCATTCTTCACGACGCGTGCGTTCGCCGCGGCGTCCAGCCACTCGTCGCATTCCTGGCTGAGACAGTCGAAGTTGCGCTGCATCAGGTCCATTAGCATCTGGCGCGCGGGCACTTCGCAGCGCGCATAGCCTTCGTGGAGCGACATCGCCCCGTAGCGCTGCGGGTCGTCCGCCCATGGCTCGAGACAGCCGTAGCGCGTCTTCGCCACATTGGCGGCTTCCGGGTCCTCCTCTTCCAGGAAGTCGATCACCGCCCGCATCGACATGCTCATGTTGTAGAGGTCGAGCCCGTAGAAGCCGGCCATCGCCGAATAGTCGCGCCCGCGGTTGTGGCGGCGCATCCAGCGGATGAGGCTGTCGAACTCGCGATTGCGCCACATCCACGTCGGGAAGCGCTCGAACGCTCTTTGCTCTCCCTCGCGGGGCTCGCGATGACGGACGTAGCGGTCGACCGTCGCCGCGTCTGGCCAGTCGGCCTCGACGGCGACGATTGAGAACCCGTGATGGGCGATCAGGCGCTTCGTGATCTGCGCCCGTGCCCGGTAGAATTCGCTGGTGCCGTGGCTCGCCTCGCCGAGGCAGACGACGCGCGCGTCCCCGAACCGGTCGAAGAACGCCCCGAACCGGTCATCGTCGATGTCCGGCAATGGCTCCGCCGACGTCCGGATAAGCTCCGCAAGATCGCGCGCCAGAATCTCAGTCATCGCTCCATCCTTCCTCTCCGATGAGGGGAACGAAGCGCACTCCGCCAAGGTCCTCGGTGATCAGCTGGCCCGCCGGCCCTTTCGTCACCTTGACCAGCTTCTGGACCCAGCCGGGGTCGCCGACCGGCATGACGATCCGGCCCCCGTCCGCGAGCTGTTTCACCCACGGCGGAGGGACATGGCTTCCGCTGGCGGCGGCGAGGATCGCGTCGTACGGCGCTTCCGGCTCCCAGCCTCGCGTGCCGTCGGCCTCGACGATGCGCACATTGTCGTAGCCGAGCCGCCGCATCCGCTCCTCGGCGACCTTGACCAGGTCGGGCTGCCGCTCGATCGCGACCACCTGGCCGGCGATCCGGCTCATTACCGCCGCCGCGTAGCCGGAGCCCGCGCCGACCTCGAGCACCCTGTCGCCGGGCTTGATCTCGGCCGCATGGATCATCAGCGCGACGATGTAGGGCTGTGAGATCGTCTGCCCGGCCTCGATGGGTAGCGGGTGATCGCCGTAGGCGAGCTCGCGATAGTCCGGCCCCAGGAACTCCTCCCGGGGCACCGCTCGGAACGCCTCGAGGATTTTCGGATCGCGTATTCCGCGGCTGTGGATCTGCCGCTCGATCATCGCATCGCGCTCGGCTGCGAAGTCTGTCATGGTCTCTGCCATGGGTCACCACCTCTAGACCCCATCAACTCGAATTGGACGGAGGCCGTTCCGATGAAAGACATGGTCGACCGGTTCGCAGGCTCGGTCCCGGCGAGTTACGACAGGCTGATGGTGCCGCTGCTGTTCCGGCCTTACGCGGAAGAGCTGGCGCGCCGGGTGCGAGCGCTGGCGCCTCGGCGGGTTCTCGAGACGGCTGCCGGGACCGGTGCAGTAACCGAGGCCCTTCATGAGGCGATGCCGGAGGCGCTGATCGTCGCGACCGACCTCAACCAGCCTATGCTCGACGTCGCAGCGCAGCGGGTGCGCTCGCCCAACGTCCAGTTCCAGGCCGCGGACGCGCAGGACCTGCCCTTCGACGACAACAGCTTCGATCTCGTCGCCTGCCAGTTCGGAGCGATGTTCTTTCCGGACAAGGTTCGCGGCCACTCGGAAGCGAGACGCGTGCTTCGCGACGGAGGCGTGTACCTGCTCGCGATCTGGGACAGGATCGACCGCAACGCCGCCAGCGACGCCGCTCAGCAATCCCTGATCGACCTCTTCCCCGACGAGCCGCCCTTGTTCATGCGCGAAGGCCCTTTCGGCTATCACGACCCGAGCCGGATCGAGCACGACCTGCGCGAAGCGGGCTTCGAACAAATCGCGATCGACACGGTGGAGCTGACGAGCCGAAGCCCCTCGTCAACCGAGGCGGCGACGGCGCTCTGCTACGGCACGCCGATGGGTGCCGAGATCGAAGATTTCGGGCCGGGCGCTCTCGACGAGGCGTTCGAGCGGGTGAAATCGGCATTGCGCGAATTCGATGGCCCCGATGGCTTCGTGGCGCCGATGTCGGCGCACATCGTGACCGCGACTAGATAAGCCCAGCCAGAGGGCTGCTCGGGTCGGCGTAGCGGCGCTTGCCCATGCGTCCTGCGAGGTAGGCCTCGCGGCCCGCCTCGACCGCAAGGTTCATCGCCCGCGCCATCCGGATCGGGTCCTTCGCTTCGGCGATAGCCGTGTTCATCAGCACGCCGTCGCAGCCCAGTTCCATCGCGACCGCGGCATCGCTCGCGGTGCCGACTCCGGCATCGACCAGCACCGGCACCTTGGCGCCCTCGACGATCAGCCGGATGGTGACGAGGTTCTGGATTCCGAGCCCGCTTCCGATCGGCGCTCCAAGCGGCATGATCGCCACGGCGCCGGCTTCCTCGAGCTGCTTGGCGGCGATGGGATCGTCGACGCAATAGACCATCGGCTCGAAGCCCTCGTTCACCAGGACCTCGGTCGCTTTCAAAGTCTCGCGCATGTCCGGGTAAAGCGTCCGGGCCTCGCCGAGCACTTCCAGCTTCACCAGGTTCCAGCCGCCCGCCTCGCGGGCCAGCCGAAGCGTCCGGATCGCCTCGTCGGCGGTGAAGCAGCCGGCGGTGTTGGGAAGATAGGTGATCGTCTTCGGATCGATGAAGTCCGTCAGCATCGGCTGGTTCGGGTCGGCGATATTCACGCGGCGGACGGCGACGGTGACGATCTCCGCGCCCGACGCCTCGACCGCGGCGGCATTCTCGGCGAAATCCTTATACTTGCCGGTGCCGACGATCAGGCGCGACGTGAAGGTCCGCCCCGCGACGGTCCAGGTATCGGCGGAGACGGGTTGCGGTGCGTTCATTCAGCCTCCTCCGACGAAATGGACGATCTCGAAGGAGTCGCCATCATTGACCGCCACGTCGCCGAGCGTCGACCTCGGAACCACTTCGAGATTGTGCTCGACGGCGACCTTGCGAGGATCGATTCCGATCTCCTCGAGCATCGCGGCGATGCTGGCGCCGGCGGCAATCGTCCGCGGCTCACCGTTTACGGTTACCGAGATCAACTCTTTGGCAAGCATTCCAGCCATTTATCCAAGGCGCTTTGTGCAAGGCATCTGGGGCTCATATAGAGACGCGCGATGCGGACGCCACCCGCAGTTGCGAGACTGGACGCCGCGGCAAAGCTCTGCAAGGGGACTGCCGCAAAGCTTTAGGGGAGTATGATGGCCGGACCAGCCAAGGCGGGCGGTGCGAAAGACGCTATGCGTATCGATCCCGCGCTCGTCCGCGAGCTCGCCGAGCTCCTGACCGAGAACAGCCTCACGGAGATCGAGGTCGAGGACGGCGACCGCAAGATCCGCGTCCAGCGCAATCTCTTCGCGTCCGCTGCGCCCGCAACGGCGTCCGCGCCGGCCGCCGCTGCTCCCGCACCGCAGCCGATGACGGCTCCGCCGATGCACGGCGAGGCCCCGGTCGGCGACCAGGGCGGCGAGAGCGTCCGCTCGCCGATGGTCGGAACCGCCTTCCTCGCGGCCGAGCCGGGCGCCGACCCGTTCATCAAGGCCGGCGATTCGGTGAAGGCCGGCGACACCTTGCTGATCGTCGAGGCGATGAAGGTGATGAACCCGATCACCGCCCCCCGCGCCGGCACGGTCAAGCAGCTGCTCGTCGAGAACGGCCAGCCGGTGGAGTTCGACCAGCCGCTCGTCCTGCTGGCGTAGCATGCCGATCCAAAAGCTTCTCATCGCGAACCGCGGCGAAATCGCGCTTCGAATCCACCGCGCCTGCCACGAAATGGGGATCCGCACGGTCGCGGTGCACTCGACCGCCGATTCCGACGCGATGCACGTGCGCCTTGCCGACGAGACGGTGTGCATCGGCCCGCCGCCGGCGACCGAATCCTACCTGAATATCCCCAACATCATATCGGCGGCCGAAATCGTCCACGCCGATGGGATCCATCCCGGCTACGGCTTCCTGTCCGAGAACGCCTCCTTCGCCGAGATCGTCGAGAGCCACGACATCATCTGGGTCGGCCCCAAGCCGGAGCATATCCGGACGATGGGCGACAAGATCGAAGCCAAGCGGACCGCGGCCAAGCTCGGCCTTCCGCTGGTGCCCGGGTCCGACGGCCCGCTCGAAAGCGTCGCCGACGCCAAGAAGCTCGCGGATTCGATCGGCTATCCGGTGCTCATCAAGGCGGCGTCCGGCGGCGGCGGCCGGGGGATGAAAGTCGTTCCTGACGAAGACCAGCTTGAAAGCCTGATGAGCCAGGCCGCGTCCGAAGCGCGCTCGGCGTTCGGCGACGACACGGTCTACATGGAGAAATATCTCGGCAATCCGCGCCACATCGAGTTCCAGGTGTTCGGCGACGGCAACGGCCACGCCGTCCACCTCGGCGAGCGCGACTGTTCGATCCAGCGGCGCCACCAGAAGGTGCTCGAGGAAGCGCCTTCTCCGATCATCTCGGCGCAGCAGCGCTTCGCGATGGGCACGCTCGTCGCCAATGCGATGGCGGAGATGGGCTACCGCGGCGCCGGCACCGTCGAATTCCTCTACGAGGACGGCGAATTCTACTTCATCGAGATGAACACCCGGCTGCAGGTCGAGCATCCGGTGACCGAGATGATCACCGGCATGGACCTCGTCCGCGAGCAGATCCGCGTCGCAAACGGCGAGGGCCTGTCCTGCACGCAGGACCAGATCAACCTCCACGGCCACGCGATCGAATGCCGGATCAATGCCGAGGACCCGCGCACCTTCATCCCCTCGCCGGGCCTGGTGAAGAATTACGTCGCGCCCGGGGGCATGCACGTACGCGTCGATAGCGGCCTGTACACCGGGTATCGGGTCCCGCCCTATTACGACAGCATGATCGCCAAGCTGATCGTCTATGGCACGACCCGGGAGCGGTGCATCATGCGCCTCAAGCGCGCTCTGGAAGAGTTCGTCGTCGAAGGCATGAAGACCACCGTTCCGCTGCATCAGCGGATCGTCCGCGACCCCGAATTCCTTGCCGGCGATTACACGATCAAGTGGCTCGAAGCCTGGCTGGAGAAAAATCCGGAATAGGCTGTCCGGGGGACAGCATACCGACGGATTTCCGGAATAGGCTGTCCGGGGGACAGCATACCGACGGATTTCCGGAATAGGCTGTGCGGGGACAGTCATCCCCTGCCCCGCCTCAGTCGCCTTCCTGCACCACCGGCTTGGGAGGCGGCAGGCGGGTCGACAGTGCATAGAAGGCAAGACCGAACGCCGCTCCGAACGCCCAGCCCGCGACCGCGTCGCTCGGCCAATGGTGACCGAGAATGACCCGGATGATGCCGTTGCTTCCACCGACCGCAACCGCGGCCGCGACCAGCAGGCGGTTGTTCTTCGCCCCGTTCGTGAGCAGCAGTGCGACCAGCAGATAGGCCGTCATCGGATCGACGACCCGGGTCGGAGGAAACGACGGGTCATGGAGATCGGGCAATCCATCGAGGCCGAACGGACGCGGCCGGCCGACGAAGTCGCGCAGCGCCGCCGCCGCGGAATGGGCCATCATGGTCCCGACGATCGGCAGCGATGCGCGCCAATAGTCACGCTGGACGATGAGATAGGCCCCCGCGCACAAGGTGAACATCGCGACCGCTTCGCGCGAGCCGATATGCCCGACCATCCGCGCCAGGAACTTCAGATAGGCGTTATTGCCCACATAGACGGCGCTCAGCAAACCCCGGTCGATGGTTTCGATGCCGACCGACCAAACTGAAATCCAGGTCAGGACCAGCGCGCCAAGAAGCAACGCCAACGATATCTTCGATAGCCGCGCGCGCTGCGGCTCCAGCAGCAAATCGTCCACCGCGCTCTCGGCCGAGACGCAACGCGGCCGCATGGAGCTCGGTTCTATAGGCTCCGACGACATAAACTCCGCTCCTGCCGCCAGCCCAGCGTTGGTTAGCCTCTTTTATTAGAAATGACGTTTACGTAAGTTAGTGGCGTAGATTCAAGCCCTTCTGCCCGGCGGATGCTTTGGCTCAGCTAGTCGGTCGTGCCCCAGACGAAGAGGATCGTCAGCGCGGACGTCGTGCCCAGGGCGAACGATTTGGCGAGCGCAGCCTCGCCGCTATCCGTGCCCCATTGGAAGAGCCCGGCCCCGACCATGAGGGCGAGGACGAACCACGAAAGGAGCGCTAGTCCGCCGGCCCAGACGGCGGTTGTCTTGGCCTTCTTGAATTGCTCGGGAGAGCCGGCTCTCGCCGCGAGCAGGTCCCACGCGCCCTTGAAGGCCGTTGCCGCGAGGGCGAGCTGCAACAAAGTGATCAGCGCAAACCCGGCCCAGCTTACGGCCGGAGAAACCGTCGCCGGCAGCGCCGTCTCGACCTCGTGACGCATTGCGCCGATGTCGCCGAGGTTCTGCAGCGCATACATCGACGCGGTCAGCCCGATCAGCGAGACGAGCAGGCTCTTGAACAGTCTCATTCCCCGCACCTCTGCCCCTTGCGACATCGCGAACGATCAGCCGGCCAGCGGTGAACAGCAATCGGGAATGTCCGCAATGGCTGGAAAGACACCGTTCATCACGCCTGTGCTTCATTTCGTCACAGTGATGACCTCGGACTGGATCGCAGTCCCCTCATGGACCGTTGTCAGCCCTTCGGGTCGGGTTCGGGGTGTCGATCAATCCTGGAGGAGGATGAAATGAAACGCCTGCTTATCTCCGCCGCTGCCGTGAGCAGCCTCGCGCTGGGTGGTTGTACCACCGACCCCTACAGGGACCATGTGGTCGCCAGCGGCGCCACTGGAGCCGTGATCGGTGCGGGCGCCGGTGCGCTCGCGGGTTCAGTCATACCTGGGATCGGGACCGGTGCTGGCGCGGCGGTCGGCGGAGCGCTGGGCGGAATGGTCGGAGCGATCGTCGGCGACCGCCAATATTATCGCGATACGCGCGGCTATTGTTACTACGTCGACCAGCATGGCCAGGTTCATTACAATTACAAGGTGAGGTGCTAGCCGCCCTCTGGTTCGAACTCGAGCAGATCGCCCGGCTGGCAGCCGAGCACTTCGCAGATCGCCTCGAGAGTTGAGAAACGGATCGCGCGCGCCTTGCCGGTCTTGAGGATCGACAGGTTGGCGAGCGTGATGTCTATCCGCTCGGCTAGCTCGGTCAGAGTCATCCGCCGCTCGTGCAGCAGCTCGTCGAGCCGGACTGAGATCGGCATCAGACCGTGCCTTCGAGATCTTCGCGCATCAGCGTCCCTTCGGCGAAGACCCGCGCGAGGACGAAGGTCAGGATCACCGCCAGCCAGCCGCTGACGGAGAAGCCCGCGTCGAGGTGGAGCGGGAAGTCCTTGCTGGCGATCGCCTTGCCGATCGTGCCGATCACCATGCTCAGCAGCTGCAGCGCGAGCAGCGCCCACGCGATGGCGTTGATCCGATAGGCGTTGGCGGCGACGAACGGGTCGCCGCGGCTGACCGTCTCGACGATCCGCACCAGCCGGGTGAGAATGAAATAGTTGAGCGGGACGGCGAGCAAGCCAAGCGTCGCAATCGCGGTGAGCCCGATCATGATCGGTTTCGGATCCATGCCCGAAGGAACGTCGATCGCCTTCATGAACCAGGTTGGATTCGAATTTGCGAAAATGACGAGCCCGAGGATCGCCACCCCGTACAGCAAGTTGAGGACAATCAGGATTCGAAGGACGATGTAAGCCATCGGAAGGACGGTGGATCGGGGTCGGGTCATCGGCTGCACTCCAGCGAATCAAATTATCGATAAACGATATGTTATTTATCGTTTTTCGGCAAGTCTGTTTGAATCACGGAGCCGCGCCGGACATTGATCGTTCATCCGGCAACTGCCATAGGACAGGCGCATGACGCACGCGTTCGCCACGGCCGCTTATTATTATCCCGACGAGGTTGGGACCGGCTGACGCGCGCCTGAAGCACAGACGACCAACCTCCACCCGCCCAGCCCCCGCTCGGCGGGTTTTTTGTTGCGTGAAGAAAGGACCGAGGAATGTTTCGACCCGACGACGAACAGGCCCCCCAGCCGGGCAAGGGCGGCTGGCAAAGCTATGTCGTTCCCCAGGGCTGGGACTCGTTCGCCGAGGAAGACCACGCCGTCTGGGACCTGCTGTTCGCTCGCCAGTGCGAGCTTCTCGGCACCCGCGTCGTGTCGCCCTTCCTCGACGGGATCGACCTGTTGCGCCTGTCGCACCCCGGGATCCCCGAGCTGGGCGAGCTGAACGCGATCCTCGAACCGCGAACCGGCTGGCGGACCGTCGCCGTTCCCGGCCTCGTCCCTGACGCGATCTTCTTCGCGATGCTGGCGGAGCGAGTCTTCCCGGTGGGCAATTTCATCCGCCTTCGCGAGCAGCTCGATTACCTCGAAGCGCCCGACTGTTTCCACGATTTGTTCGGCCACATCCCGATGCTCGCGCACCACGACTTCGCGGAGATGGTCGAACATGTCGGGCGTCTCGGCCTCGCGGCCATCGCGGCGGGCGAAGGCGACCGCGCCGCGCGGCTGTACTGGCACAGCGTCGAGTTCGGGCTGGCGGACGAGCGGGGCGAGCTCAAGATCCTCGGGGCGGGCCTCGCATCAAGCTTCGGCGAGGCGCATTTCAGCCTGGAGAGCGAGCACGTACAGCGCCTGCCCTTCTCGCCCGAGCGAGCCGTTCACACGGCCTACAAACACGACGCTTTCCAGCCGCGCTACCTCGTTTCGGAAAGCCTCGAGTCGACGGTGAGAGCGCTGCTCTGCCTGACGCCGGATGGGCTGCTCGAGCTCTAGCTAAGCCTCGACGGCGTAATCGTCGCCGTAGAACTTGCTGGTGCTCCGAGTGTGGAAGGCGATCGCCTTGACCGGCTCGTATTTCGGCTCGCCGAGGCCGGGGAGGACTTCGAGCAGCTCGTCTTCCCACAGGTACACGGCCATCGGGAAGGACACGCGGGCGCTCGTCATGTGCGAGCCGTCGCTTGGCTTTCCGACGCGGTGCGTTGTCGACGGATAAATGTCGTTCGACAGCAGCTGCATGTAATCGCCGGTGTTGATGATGATCGAGCCCGGCGGCGCCTTCATCCGCACCCACTTTCCGCTTCGGTGGTTCCAGACCTGCAAGCCGTCGACCCTGCTCGCAGGCAGGATGGTGAACAGGTCGACGTCCTCGTGGCCGAGCAGCCGCCCTGCCCCCGAGCTCGCCTGCTGCGCGCTCATCGGCGGGTAATAGTTCAACCGAAGCCCGAAGTTCGTTTCCGTGAGCTTCTCGTCCAGCAGGTGGGGATCGCACCCGAGTCCCTGCAGCATCGCCTGGGCGATGGGCTTGAACAGCGCTTCGTGAGCGAGGACCAGCGGCCGGAAATAAAGCTCGAACTCCGCGCGCGGCCAGAAGTCCTCGGGCCGGAACGGTGCGTCGCGCTGCTGGGGAATGTCGAACGCCCGCCGGCACCAGACCCAGCCTTCGACCAGGTCGGGGTGGATGTCGCTCGTCTCCTCTATCGGGAAATAGCCCTGGCTTACCGAGCCGTGCCGGCTGGCTCGGAACCGCTTCTTTTCCTCGAGCGGAGTGGAGGTGAACAGCTCGTGCACCCCCTCCTCCATTGCTTCGTAAAGCGCCGCGTCGACTTCGTGCCCCGTCAGGACAGCGAAGCCGATCTCTCGAAGCGCCTGTCCGAACTCCGCGGCAAATCCCGTCTTCTCGGCCGCATCGCCGTGCTGGAACCGCCCGAAATCGAGCGTCGCGATCTCGTAATCCTCGTCGAACTCGTCGCCCGCTCCTTCGGCCAGCCGATAGGTGTGCGCTTTTGCCACCTGATCGTATTTCCTGAACTGCGGACTGACTGCGCTGACGTCGGCCATGGTTGGACCTTAACCGCTGTGGCCGCCTGCCGACAGGCCCTTGCTCAAACCGCGCCGATCAATCTCAATGCGACGCCGGCCGCGGCGCATATGCCAAGCACCTGCAGCACGGGCATCTTCCAGCGGAAAACGAGAAGCCCGGCCGCGAAAGTCAGGATGAGAGCGGCAACGTTCACGCTCTCCCACAGCGGCACGTCGAGCGTCATTCCGGCAATTCGCTTTTCTTCGAGCCGTCCAAAGAGGGCGTGGAGCGCGAACCAGAGCGCCAGGTTGACGATCACTCCGACCACCGCCGCGCTGATCGCGGCCAGCGCTCCTGCGAGCGCCTCGTTTCCGCGCAATCGCTCCACGAAGGGTGCGCCGAGGAAAATCCACAGGAAGCAGGGCGTGAACGTCACCCATGTCGTCAGGACCGCGCCCAGCGTCGCGGCAACCAGCGGGTTCAAGGCTCCGGAGTCCCGGTAAGCGGCGAGAAACCCGACGAACTGGGTGACCATGATCAGCGGCCCCGGCGTGGTCTCCGCCATCCCGAGCCCGTCGAGCATCTCGCGCGCCGTCAGCCAATGGTACGTCTGCACCGCCTCCTGCGCGACATAGGCAAGCACCGCATAGGCGCCGCCGAACGTGACGACCGCCATCTGGCTGAAGAAAATTCCGATGCGGCTAAACACGTCGGAGGGGCCGAGCAGCGCAACGAGCGCCGCGAGTGGCACCAGCCACAACAGCAGCAAGATGCCGGAGATCGTCAGCGACCAGCAAAGGTTCGGCTTTGCATGCTCGGGAAGCATTTCCCCTAGAAGCGTGTCCCGGTCGTGGACCGCCGCAGGTCCGCCGCCGTGTACGACCGGCTTGAAGGAGACTGGAGCGAGCAGGCTTCCGGCAAAACCGATCGCCGCAGCCCCGAGAACGATCAGCGGGAACGGAAGCCTGAAGAGGAAAATGGCTATGAAAGCGGCAAGCGCGGTCGCCCGGAGCGGCAGGCTCCGCATCGATCGCGAGCTTATTCGCACAGCCGCCTGGAGCACGATGGCGAGGACCGCGGCCTTCAGGCCGAAGAAAAGCCCTTCGACAGCCGGCACTCGGCCCAGCAGGACGTAGACATAGCTCAGCGCGAGGATGGCGAAGAATCCGGGAAGCACGAACAAGATGCCGGCGACAAGTCCGCCGCGAGTGCGATTCAGGAGCCAGCCGATGTAGATTGCAAGCTGTTGCGCTTCAGGTCCGGGCAGCAGCATGCAGTAGTTGAGCGCGTGGAGGAATCGCTCCTCCCCGATCCACCGTTTCTCCTCAACGAGAATCCGATGCATGACGGCGATCTGACCGGCCGGTCCACCGAAGCTCAGCGCGGCAACGCGCGCCCACACCCTGGCGGCTTCGTTGAAGTCGACGCTCTCTGGGGCGCCGCGCGGCATCGGTCAAAAGCTCGGCTTCGCCGAGGCGACGATCCGGCTTTCGTAGATTGCCACGATCCCCGAGCGGTCCGTAGGAGGCAGGCCGACCCACATCAGCTGATCGCCCGGTAGATGCCGTAGAGGCTCGTGATGGTGAGCACGATCCCGACCATGACGAGCAAAAGCTTCGGCCGAGTGCGCCGGGCGACCACTGCGGCGATGGGGGCTGCCGCAACTCCGCCGATGAGAAGACCGAGAGTCGCCGCGGAAAAAGCCTGGAGGCCGAGCGAGAGGATGAAGGTGACGGAGGCGCTGACGGTGACCAGGAACTCGGCCGTGTTGACCGTTCCGATCGTCCGCCGCGGTTCTGCGCCCTGGACGAGCAAATTGCCCGTGACGACCGGCCCCCAACCGCCCCCGCCCGCAGCGTCCAGGAAGCCACCGGCGAGTCCGAGCGGCTCGACGATCCGCGGAGGCTTGTGCTCCGGCGGATAATGAATCCCCCGCCAGATCAGGTAGCCGCCGATCGATGCCAGGTAAGCGAGCACGAACGGCTTGACCGTCGCCGCATCGATCTGCGTCAGGACATAGGCGCCGAGGATAGCGCCGATGACGCCCGGGAGTGCCAGCCTCAGCAGCATCTTCCAGTCGACGTTGCGGTGGTAGATGTGGCTGATCCCGGACACGCCCGTGGTGAAGCATTCGACGGTATGCACCCCGGCAGACGCGACTGCCGGCGGCACTCCCAGGGTGACGAACAAGGTGGTCGAGATGACTCCGAAGGCCATTCCCAGGGCGCCGTCGATAAGCTGCGCGAGAAACCCGACGGCAATGAATGGCAAGAGTATCTCGAGGAAATCGGCACCCGAGTTCAGCATCGAGGACCCCTGCCGCCGGACGGGGACAGTCCCCGAGTCGCGCCCGAAGCAATCATCTTTAGCCGCGGGCTAGACAATATTATCGAAAGTCGGCCCGGCGCACGGAAAAGTCATTCCGGCGCTGAAACCTACTGATCCACGCGTGGCGCTCCCGCCCCGGCGGCGACTCTCTCACTCGAGGAAGGCGCGGACAAACGCGTTCGCGGGCGAGCCCTGGATCTCGGACGGCGTTCCGAACTGCTCGATATGGCCGTCGTTGAGCAGCGCCACCTGGTCGGCAAGAGTGAACGCTTCCTCATGGTCGTGAGTCACGAAGATCGAGGTCAGGCCCAGCTCGTTGTGGATTCCGCGAAGCGCGTCGCGAAGCTCGCGCCGGACCTTCGCGTCGAGCGCCCCGAACGGCTCGTCGAGCAGCAGGATGCGGGGATTGCGGGCGAGGGCTCGAGCGAGCGCGACCCGCTGCCGCTGCCCTCCCGACAATTGGCTCGGATAGCGCGACCCCAGCTTCGGCAACTGCACGAGCCCCAGCAGCTCCTCGATGCGCGACTGGATGGCCTGTTTCGACGGCCGCGAGCGGCGCGGCATGACGTTGAGGCCGAAGGCGATGTTCTGTGCGACCGTCATGTGCCCGAACAGCGCGTAATGCTGGAAGACGAAGCCGATGCCCCGCGAGGCCGGCTTGTCGCGCGTGACGTCGCGATCGCCGAAGCGGACGCGTCCGGCCTCCGGCAGCTCCAGCCCGGCAAGGATACGCAGCAGCGTCGTCTTGCCCGAGCCGGACGGGCCCAGCAGGGCGACGAACTCGCCTTCGCGGATCGTCAGCGACACGTCGTGAAGCGCAGGTGTGGCGGAGAAGCTCTTCGAGATATTCTCGATGCCGATCGACATGTCAGTGGCGCGCCGCGAGCTCGTCGCGATGTCGCCATTCGAGCGCTGACTTGAGCCCGAGCGTGACCAGTGCGAGAAGAGTGAGGAGCGAGGCAAGGGCAAAGGCGGCGACAAAGTCGTAGTCATTGTAAAGTGCCTCCACTTGAAGCGGCATCGTGTTGGTCTCGCCGCGGATGTGACCGGAAACGACACTGACGGCTCCAAACTCCCCCATCGCCCGAGCGTTGCACAGGAGCACGCCGTAGAGCAGCCCGAAGCGGATATTCGGGAGAGTTACGCGCCAGAACGTCTGGAAGCCCGAAGCTCCCAGCGTGAGAGCCGCCTCTTCCTCCGCCCGTCCCTGCAAGGTCATCAGTGGAATGAGCTGCCGGGCTACGAACGGAAAGGTGACGAACATCGTCGCGAGGACAAGGCCGGGAAGGGCGAAAATGATTCGGATGCCGTTGGCGTCGAGCCAGGGCCCGAACCATCCGGCGGCTCCGAATAGAAGGACGAAAACCAGGCCCGACACCACGGGCGAGACGGAAAACGGCAGATCGATGAGCGTGGTCAGCGCCGTCTTGCCGCGGAAATCGAACTTCGAGATCGCCCAGGCCGCGGCAATTCCAAAGACGGTGTTCAGCGGCACCGAGATGGCGGCGACGATGAAGGTCAGCTTTATCGCAGCTCTGGAATCCGGCGCCGATATGGCCGCGGCCCATAGCGCCCAGCCCCTGCGGAACGCTTCCGTGAGCACCGCCCCCAGGGGGAGCAGCAGCATGAACGCGACATATGCGACGGCAACGCCGATGAGGACCGCCTTTACGGCCGTCGGCTCGCGAAGCTTTCCCGCCGCCATCAGACGAGCCTCCGGCTCTGCCAATGCTCGATCTGGTTGAGGAGCAGCAGGATCGCGAATGAAATGAGAAGCATCACGCAGGCGATCGCTGCCGCCCCAGAATAATCATATTCCTCCAGCTGCGTGATGATGAGGAGCGGTGCGATCTCCGATTTGAACGGCATGTTGCCGGCGATGAAGATCACGGAGCCATATTCGCCTGCGCCTCGCGCGAACGCGAGGGCGAAGCCGGTCGCCAGTGCCGGCGCGATGGTCGGCAGGATGACCCGGAAAAATGTCTGGAGGCGCGTCGCTCCAAGGGTCAGCGAGGCTTCCTCCGTCTCGCTGGAAAGGTCGGCGAGCACGGGTTCCAGAGTCCGGACGACGAACGGCAATCCAATGAAGATCAGCGCCACCACCACTCCCGCCGGCTTGTAGGCAATGGCCACTCCCGCTTTCGCGAGAGCACCTCCAATCAAGCCGGTGTCGGCATAAAGTGCGGTCAACGCGATTCCCGCGACAGCGGTCGGTAGCGCGAACGGCAAGTCGATGACGGCGCTCAGCATCTTGCGGCCGACGAAGCGGTATCGAACGAGCACCCAGGCCACGAGGAGCCCGAACACGCAGTTCACGGCAGCCGCGATGGCGGCCGCCCCGAACGACAGCCGGTAGGCGGCAACGGCGCGCTCGGAGAATGCAGCCCTTGCGAAAGTCCCGAGCCCGTCGCTCGCGCTTCTCATGAACACGGCGCTGAGCGGAATGAGGACGATCAGCGAAAGCCAGAGGATCGTGATGCCCAGCGACAGCCCGAAGCCCGGGAGTTGCGCGTGCCGGCGGCCAAGGACTGCGCTGGACATCACGAAGGCCTAGAAATCCAGGTGCAGACGGCCCGCGAAGGCGTCGCCCTTGGTTTCGTCGCCGTCCGGATCCAGCGGCGTGTTGTCGCCCCAGAAGTGGATCCAGTTGAACATCAGCTTCGCATAGGGATTGAAGTACCAGTTGAGCCCGAGAGTGACGCTCGACGCCTCGTTTCCGTGGCGAACGGGATCGGGCGTGTTCGACAGATCGATATGGTCGTAGCGCGCCGCCGCCTCGAAGGCGCCGAGCCCGTCCTTGCCAAGCTCCTTCAGCGGCCGGACCCTGTCGAAATTGCCCCCCTTGAAGGGGCGCGTCTCGCCGGTGAGTAAATAAGTCGCGAAGGCATAATAGCCGGTGAAATCCTCGTTAGGCAGGCCGGAGCGGTCGAGCCATAGCCGCCCCGCTTCCCCTGCAACGGTCAAGGGCCCGAACACGGCTGCGGCCTCGGCCCCGGCGTAACGCAGCGAGTCGACGTCCGTGATCACTGCGCTGTCGGCGATGTTCCCGTTATCGACTCGGATGTTGGGACGGTCGTTGAGCCGAACCGCGTCTTCCACATCTCCCGATTTCAACGCGGTCCGGTAGAAGCCGGAAAGCCCGAGATGGACGACTCTGCCCGTGTCCAGGATCGGCTCCCATGTCGCCCGCCCGTTGACTCCCCAGCTTTCGCCGGGAGCCGCGCCGCTTCCGCGATTGATGCTCTCGTTGTCGCCGAAGACGCCGACGGCGAGATTGAGATTCTCCTTGGGCGAATACGCCGCCGACAAGCCGATCCGCCGCTCCGCCCCGGCGTTGCCGAAGGCATTGGTGAACATGCCGCGCTCGAGGAAGATGTTGTAATTGTCGCTGTTGTTCGACTCGAGCCCGAACGGCGCCTTGTGCTGGCCAAGCGTCAGCACGGTGTGCGGGATCTTCGTATATTGCAGGTAGGCGTCCGTGATGTTCACGGCATTGCCCGCGAAATCGACCTCCGCCCGATAATTGAACCACTTGTAGGCGGTTCCCTCAAAGCCGAGGCGGGCCCGCCTGAATGCGGTGCCGTCATTGTAGTCGTATCCGCCCTTGCTCTCGTTGAAGCCCGCGGCATCGGCGTCGATCACTCCGCGCGGCTTGAAGGAGAATTGGCCGGTCGGCTCGCTGATCGTCGGAGCCCAGGCGAATTGCACCGCTTTCGCGGCTCGCGTTTCGGTCGCCTGCAGGCGCCCCTCGTTGAGTTCGACCTGCTGCTCGAGCTGGGCATTGCGCGCCTCCAGCTGCTTGACGCGCGCTTCCAGCCTGTTGAGCCGATCGAGGACCGGGTCGCCGGTGGGAGCCGGAGCCTGCACGGCCTGCGCGTCGGTTTCGCTCGGCTCGAGGGAATCGATGGGAGTGTCGGAAGACTGAGTGGTGGAAACGTCCTCGCCCTGCTGGGCGAGGGCCGGAGTGTTGGTGAGTGCGAGGAGCGAGGCCCCCGCCAGAAGCAGGATACGCATGTTCTGTTACCCCTGTCGTGCTGGCCCCGGTTCAGCGCTTCGCCGCTTCGAATATCTGGTCGAAGAGCGCGCCGTCGTTGAAGTGATTGGCCTGGGCCTGCTTCCAGCCGCCGAAGTTCCGGTCGATCGTGAACAGCTTCACGTTCGGGAACCGCGATTTGTATTTGGCCGCGACCTCCGCGTTGCGTGGGCGGAAGTAATGCCGGGCGATGATCTCCTGCGCTTCCGGCGTGTACAGGAACTTCAGATAGGCGGTGGCGACCTTTTCCGTGCCGTGCTTTGCGGCGTTCTTGTCGACGACCGTGACGGGCGGCTCGGCAAGGATCGAGATTGACGGAACGACGATCTCGAATTTGCCGCGGCCGAGCTCCTTGGTGGCGAGGAAAGCCTCGTTTTCCCAGGCGATCAGTACGTCGCCCTGCCCGCGCTGGACGAACGTGGTCGTCGAACCGCGAGCCCCGGAGTCGAGCACCGGCACGTTGCGGAACAGCCGGGTCATGAACTCCTTGGCCTTGGCGGGCGAACCGTATTTGCCCCGCGCGTAGCCCCATGCGGCCAGATAGTTCCAGCGCGCGCCGCCGCTCGTCTTCGGGTTCGGCGTAATGACCTTCACATCCGGACGGATGAGGTCATCCCAGTCCTTGATATGCTTCGGGTTGCCCTTGCGGACCAGCAGCACGATCGTCGAATAATAAGGCGCGCTGTTGTTGGGCAGCCGCGATTGCCAATTGCCCGCGATCAGCCCCCGCTGTGCGATCTCGTCGATGTCATAGGCAAGAGCCAGCGTCACTACGTCGGCCTGCAATCCGTCGATGACCGCGCGCGCCTGCTTGCCCGAGCCGCCGTGGCTCTGCCGGAGCTTCACCGTCTGCTTGGTGTCGGCGAGCCAGTGCTTTGCGAACGCGGAATTGACGTCCTGGTAGAGCTCGCGGGTGGGATCGTAGGAAACATTGAGGAGCTCGGTCGGAGCGGCGGTTGCCGCCCCTGCGAGCGATGCGGCTAGTGTTACCGAGAGGAAGAAATTGCGGACGACGCGCATTGGGTACTCCCCGGTTCTGGCGAGCGGAAGTATCTCGACTCGCAAGCTAGGGAATTATTCTCGAGTTAATGACTAGACAATATTAACTATGGTCGACAGGGCGTCGACTCGGCGCGCGGAAATGTCATTCCGGCGCGACAGCCTCCTCCCAGCGAGCACCCTCGGCGAGCGAAATGCCGTCGAGAAGCTGGGTGGTCTGGTCGCGGACGATGGCGAAGGCCCGGCGGATGGCGCAGGTCTCCTCGTCATGGCAGTCGCCGCACGGTTCGTAGAAATTTTCGCTCGCGCAGGAGACGAGGGCGATGGGACCCTCCATTACGCGGACGACGTCGCCGAAGCTGATCTCCTCAGGTGCCCGGGCGAGCCTGTAGCCGCCCCTCGGTCCCCGGGTGCTTCGGATCAGACCCGCACGCTTGAGGTCGAGCATGATCAGTTCGAGATATTTCGGCGGCACCCGCTGGGTCTCGGCGATCCGCGCCAGCTGCACCGACTCTCCGTCCCGCTCCTCGGCGAGGTAGAGCAGCGAGCGCAACGCATAGCGGGTCTTCTGCGCGAGCATGAGATTGTCATAGTCTCACGCTAGGGATTGTTAAAGGCCGGACGGGTTCAGGCCGCCAGCAGGCCCCCGCGATAGACAGTGTCCTCGAGAGTCCTGCCGGCGCCGCGGGCGACGCAGGTAAGCGGGTCGTCGGCAACACGGACCGGGAGACCGGTCTCGTCGGCGATGACCGTGCTCAGGCTTCGAAGCAGCGATCCGCCGCCAGTCATGGTGATACCCTCGTCGAGGACGTCGGCGGCGATCTCCGGCTGCGTGTTCTCGAGCGCGGCGCGGACGACGTCGACGATTCGGCTGACCGGCTCGGCAAGCGCCTCGGCGACCTGAGTCTGGTTGAGCCGGATTTCCTTCGGCACCCCGCGAGTGACGTCGCGGCCCCTGACGTAGGTCTCGAGCTCCCGGTCCTTCGGCGGAGGAGTCGCGATCCCGATCTCCATCTTGACCCGCTCGGCCGTTCCTTCGCCGATCATCAGGTTGAAGTTGCGGCGGACGTAGGAAATGATCGCCTCGTCCATCCGGTCTCCGCCGATCCTCGCCGAGCAGCAATAGGCCAGGCCCTGGAGCGAGATCACCCCGACCTCGGTCGTGCCGCCGCCGATGTCGACGACCATCGATCCGATCGGCTCGGTCACCGGAAGGTCGGCGCCGATCGCTGCCGCCATCGGCTCCTCGAGAAGCGAAACCTTATCGGTTCCGGCATTTTCCACCGCCTGGCGGATCGCCCTGCGCTCGACCGGAGTCGCGCCGGACGGGATGCAGATGACCACCTCCGGCCCGCGCGAGAAGCGGCTCGGGCCGCCGTGCGCCTTGCGGATGAAATGCTTGATCATCTCTTCGGCCACGTCGAGGTCGGCGATGACCCCGCTCCGCAGCGGCCGGATGGTTTCGACATTGCCGGGCGTCTTGCCCATCATCAGCTTGGCGTCGTCGCCGATGGCGCGGACCCGGCGGATCCCGTCCTTGCCGGTCTCCATCGCCACCACCGAAGGCTCGCTGATCACGATTCCCGCGCCGGCTGCGTAAACGACTGTATTCGCGGTGCCGAGGTCGATGGCCACGCCCCGCGGCGAAAAATTGAACAATGTGCGCACTTCCCCACCCCTTGATCCCCGGGCGATAAAAGAATCATCGCGCGGAAAGAGCAGCTTGGCACAGGTCCGAAGAAATCCCAGCCGCGATTAACGAGGAAACTCCGAGCCGTTCTGTTCGCGCGGCGGGCGGAGTGCCTTGCGCCCCGCGCGGCCAGCCGTACTACTGCTGACTCGAAGGGGGGAAAGTCATGGGGCTGATCGCCGACGTCAAATCGCTCGAGAAGCGCCAGAAGAACGCGATCTGGGCCAGCTATCTGGGCTGGACGCTCGACGCTTTCGACTTCTTCCTTCTGGTGTTCATGCTGAAGGCGATCGCCGCCGAGTTCGGGACCGACGTGAAGTCCGTCGCATACGCCATTTTCCTGACGCTCGCGGCGCGGCCGTTCGGCGCTTTCTTCTTCGGGCTGCTCGCCGACCGGTTCGGGCGCAGGCCGATCCTGATGATCGTCATCCTCGCCTTTTCCTTCTTCTCGGCTTTGTCCGGCCTCGCCGGCTCGCTTTCACAGCTGATTTTGATCCGGACGATGTTCGGCTTCGCGATGGGCGGCGAATGGGGAATTGGGGCGAGCCTGGTGATGGAGACGATCCCCGCGAAGTTGCGTGGCCCCGTTTCCGGCCTCCTCCAGAGCGGATATCCGTCCGGCTATTTCGTCGCGAGCCTCGTCTATTTCGCCTTGTTCGACACGATCGGCTGGCGCGGCATGTTCTTCGTCGGAATCGCTCCGGCGCTGCTCGTCTTCCTGATCCGGCTTCACGTCGAGGAGAGTCCCGCATTCCTGGAGAGCCGGAGGGGACCGCGCGCCAACCCCTTCGCCGAGCTGGCCAGGCACTGGAAGATCGCGCTTTACACGATCGTCCTCATGGCCGCGTTCAACGCCTTCAGCCACGGGACGCAGGACCTCTATCCGACCTTCCTCCAGGAACAGCATGGCTTCGACACGCAGCTGACCGGCACCCTGACCGCGATCATGAACGTCGGCGCGATCGTCGGCGGAATCACGTTCGGAATCTGGTCGGAAAGGATCGGCCGCAAGCGCGCGATCATCTACGCAACGCTGCTGGCGCTTCCAATCATCCCGCTGTGGGCCTTCTCGACGACCCCGCTGCTGCTCGGCATCGGAGGCTTCCTGATGCAGGTGGCGGTGCAGGGCGCGTGGGGAATCGTGCCCGTGCACCTCAACGAGCTTTCACCCGGCGCGGTGCGTGCCATGTTCCCCGGCTTTGCTTACCAGCTCGGCAACCTCCTCATGGCGAAGAACGCCGTCTTCCAGGCGGCGATCGCGGACGAGCGCGGCGGCGACTATGCCTTCGCCCTCGCGCTTTTCGGCGGAGTCACCGCAGTTCTGATCGCAGGCTGGACCGCCATCGGACCCGAGCGGAAGCATGCCGACCTGGGCGGCGCGAAGCCGGTTGAGGAGTAGCCGGGCGCTCACGTGGCCACTCCGGCTGCCTTGCGGAACAGGAGTGCCGAGCCCAGCCACATTCCTGCGAAAATTTCGATGAGGGCGAAGAGCATGACCGGCGGTGGCGGCTCCATCGCCCCGATCCCGTAGGCCAGCACGGCGATTCCCACGAGAGCCTGCGCGGCTGCCGCAACGGTCATCGCCCGGGCCATCGGCTCGGCCTTGCCGCGAGCGACAATCGTCCCTGCGGCCGCGATCGCCAGGATTGCGAAGAAGACGAGGTTCACGGGATTGTCCTCGTTCCCGATGATGCCGACCGCCAGGTTCACCCAGGTCGTCAGGAAGCCGGCCGCCAGCGCCAGGGCCACGCCGCCCCTGTACGCCCACGATCCCGACGCCCGGACCGCCAGCTCGTAGAGCACCCCGGTGCCGCCGATCAGTACGGCCGCGAAGACGAAATCGCTCAGAGTCCAGTTCACGCCCTCGACCTGCAGCTTCATCGCCACGAGCGGCACCAGGATCACCGCCAGCGCGATTCCCCAGCCCACAAGTCTCCGCGGAATCGCCGCTCGAATCGCTCGACCGTCCGTCATTGTCTTGCCTCCGCAACTGAATGAGGCTTCATTCTGCGCGAGAGCCGCGTGAGCGGCATGAGCAACATCTGAGGTCTCGCTGAAAAGTGATGTCGGGAAGCTTCCGATTCGAATGTTTTCACCTCGACGCGGGCAATCGCGAGCTGAGGCACGAGGACGGGCCGGTCGAGCTGAACAGCCGCTATTTCGACGCGCTCCACCTGCTCGTCAGCGAGCAGGGACGGCTGGTCTCCAAGGATCGCTTCATGGACGAGGTCTGGCGCGGCATTCCCGTCACCGACGAAGCCCTGACGCAGTGCATCCGGACGCTCCGGCGGCAGCTGGGCGACGACGCGACAAGCCCGCGCTTCATCGAGACCGTGCCCAAGCACGGCTACCGCTTCATCGCTTTCGTGGAGACGATGGACGAGCCGCCCGTTCTCGCGCCGTCGGCCGCGATGCCCGCCCGGTCGTGGCGGGATCACGTCCTTCTCGCGCTCGCCGGGATCGTGGGCGGGGGCCTGGCCGGATTCGTCGGGGGCCTGTTCTATGGCTTTGCCGGTGCTTCGCAGCCCTTGCAGCCAGGCATGGGCGCGGTTTCCGTCCTCCTGGTGCTGCTGTCGCTGACGATCCTGGTCGCGTTGATCGGGGCCGCGGGAGTCGCCTTCGGGATCGCCGTTGCCTCTTTTTCCACGGGCCGCATCGGGCCGTGGACCATCGCCGGCGGAGCGCTGGGCGGACTGATCGTCGGGGCGTTCGTCAAGCTCCTGGGCCTCGACGCCTTCACCCTGCTGTTCGGAAGCTCGCCCGGCGACATCACCGGAGCGTTTGAAGGTTTGGTCATCGGCGGCGCGGTCGGGTTGGGCATTTGGATCGCCAGCCGAGCCGCACAACTCCGCTCCGGCACGATTGCCGCTGCGCTCGTCGGCGGGGTCGCCGGTGCGCTGATCCCCTTGCTCGGCGGCCGCCTGATGGGCGGAAGCCTGGCGCTGCTCGCCGGGCATTTCCCGGGCTCGCGGCTGCGTCTGGACTCCATCGGAAGGCTTTTCGGCGAAAGCGGTTTCGGCCCGCTCACCCAGTCGGTGACCGGAGCGTTGGAAGGCGCGCTTTTCTCCGGCTGCGTGGTGGCCGCGATGCTTCTCGCGAAGCGTCAGCTTGGAGGTCGCGCCTGACGAAAACTTATCTCCGCCCGGTTCGTTGGCAACAGCAGTAGAGGCGACTCAGATGGCTTATCTAGCCGCGGACCAGAAAGACCGCTGGAAGGCGATGGCCGGAGCGATCGCGGTTACCTCGATCCTCGGTGCTGGAATCCTCACGGGCCTCAACGTCAGGATCGTCGGCAACGCGTTCGAGAGCCCGCGGACATTCGACATTACGCTTCCCAAGCTTCCGCCGCTCGAGCCTCCCCCCAGGGAACAGCCGAAGCAGGCGAAGACGGATGAGGGCGCTCCCGCCGCGCCCAAGGCCTCGCCGATCGTCGCGCCAAAGCCCAAAGTGAAGCTTCCGACGAAGCAGGTCATAGCTGCCGCCGCCCAGGCGGGGAGCGGAAATTCCTCGTCGAACGGCCAGGGCGGGATCGGCACCGGCACGGGTGCGGGCGGAAGCGGCAATGGCCTCGGAGACGGTGGCGGGATCACGCCGGCCCGGCTGGTCCGCAACCTCTCGCGGTCCGATTACTGGCGGCTGACCGGAGGACGGCTCGCGGCCGGATCCGCCGGCCTCGCGATCGGCGTGGACACCAGGGGCCGCGTCCATTCGTGCGTGGTCGAGCATTCGAGCGGCGACGCCCTCATCGATTCAGGACTCTGCCCCCTGGTCGCGGCGCGGCTGCGGTTCCGCCCCGCGCTCGATTCAAGCGGACGCCGGATCCGCTTCTACACCCACTATCTTGCAACCTGGCGGCGCTGATCAGCGCGCAGCCACCTCGCCGCCCGCCGAAGCCAAGTTGGCCAGCGCCTTCTCGTCCCAGCCGTAAACGTCGTCGAAATAGGTCACTGACGATCCGGTCGGCACTGCGGTCATGTAGACCACGAACACGGGCACCGGCTTGTCGAGCGGGACCTTGATGTCCGGCGCGTCCGAAGTCGCGTGAAGCTCATGCCCGAACAGCCAGCGCCCGAGCCGGGCGGCATCTTCCAGCCTGATGCAGCCGCCGCTGTACAGGCGCGTATCCTTCTCGAGCAGCTCCCTCCGGATTGTGTCGTGAAGATAGACGCCGAACGGATTGGTGAAGGTATATTTGACCTTGCCGAGGAAATTCTCCGGTCCGGGCAGCTGCCGAATGCGGATCTCGACGCTGCCGTCCTTGACGCCCTTCCAATCGACAGTGCTGGGATCGACCACCGTCGCATTGTCGCTCCAGTTGGAAAGCACCTGGTAGCCGCGGGTTTCCAGGTAGCTGAGCCCATATTCGTCGACGAACTTGCCCACGTCGTCCCAGGCAAGGTCCGGCGGCACGTTCCAGTACGGATTGAGCGACGCATAATGGAGGTAGCCCGCCATCGTCGGCGTCTTGCGGTCCGGCCGCTCCTGCCCGACCACGACCTTCATCGAATCCACCAGCTTGTCGTCGTCGTACATGTACAACCGCTGCGATGCGGCATTGACGATGATGTAGCGCTGCCCTGACGGCAGGATTCGCGCCCTCTCCAGGTTGAGCCGGAGGAGGTCCCGCTGCTTGTCGTCGGCGTACTTGCCGGTGACCAGCGCCGTCCGAAGCTGGACATAGTTGGGGTTCATCCACTCCATGCCCGCGACGAACTGCTTGAGCGACGGCGCCCTGGCCGCGATCTGGAGGATCCGCAGTGGCGACGGCGGCCCGAGCCGAAGCGCCGGATCGACATATTGGAGCGCGGTGGTCGGAAAGCTCCTGAGATCGCGCGCATAAGCGGCGAATTCCTCGCTTAGCAGGCGGTCGGCCTTGCGGACGTCCCGCTTGCTGCCGCCGCTTGCCTCGCGGAGCGCGTTGCGGATCTCGTCCGGCTTGTAGCTTTGCGGGTCGAGCCCATCGACGCTCGCGGTGCTTAAAAGCGCGAGTAACGCCTGCGCAGCTGCAGTCGGCTGACCGCCCTCGAACCAGACGGGCTTGTCCTGCCGGACTTCATAGAAGTCGTCGACGGACTGGCCGCTCGGGACGAACGCGGTCGCGGCCGCTGCCTCCGCTGGAGAGGCGGACACAAGCGGCGCCGCTGCAAGTGATGCAACGGCGCCGAATATGATCGAGAACTGGCGCACCGGATGAATACCGGTGCGCTTTTTACGCCAGAATGTCACGTCTCTTTGTTATCCGCGTTCGCCGCTGCGCACCGGAGCCGGATAGGTCGGTGCCGGAGCTGCCGCAGGCGGCTGACCCGGATAATATTGGCCGTTGTAGATGTATCCATCCACCTGGCCGTCGTTGTTGCGGTCGGCCCAGACTGCGCCGGCAAGCCCGCCGACGGCAGCGCCGATCACCGCGCCCTGGATGACGCTGAGGCCGGGGATGGCTGCGCCTGCAACCGCTCCGACACCGGCGCCGATGGCCGCACCCGTGGCAACGCGGCCGAGGGTGTTGTCGTAACCGGCCGGGGTCCCGGCATAATATTGGCCGTTGTAGACGTAGCCGTCGACATAGCCGTCATTGTTCTGGTCGGCCCAGATGGCACCCGCAAGGCCGCCGATCGCCGCACCGGCGAGCGCGCCTTCGGCAACGCTGACGCCGGGAACAACCGCTCCGACCGCCGCGCCGCCAACTCCGCCGATTGCCGCGTCCTGCGCGACCTGGGGGTTCGTAGCGCATGCGGCAAGCGTAGCCGTTCCGGCGAGGATCGCCGCCAACATGGATTTCTGCATCGTCTTTCTCCCGTGTAGTTGATCAACCGGACCATGCCCCGGGACCCGCGTGCCCCCGGCGGCGGTGCATGTCACATCGCCCGAAACGACGCTTGCGGCATAACGTTCCGGCATCGCTACAATGCTTGACCGGTCCTGCGGTTGCAGGCACGACCCCGCTATCGATCAGAGTCTGACGCCAAGATGAACCGTTCCGCTAAAGCAACGATTTTTCACAATCCCATGTGCGGCACCTCTCGAAAGACGCTCGACATCCTCCGCGATTCCGGGCGCGACGTGTGGATTCGCGAATATCTGAAGGACCCGCCGACCCGCGACGAGTTGAAGGCTCTTTACGATAAGGCGGGGATCGCGCCTCGCGACGGCCTCCGGGCCAAGGAGCCGCTTGCGGCCGAACTCGGGCTACTCGACGCCGGCGTCGACGAAGACACGATCCTGGATGCGATGATCGAGCACCCGATCCTGATCGAACGTCCCCTCGTGGAAACCGAAAAAGGCGCCCGCCTCTGCCGCCCCCAGGACAAGGTCCGCGAGATCCTTTGACCATTGCAGTGCCCGTGCGAAGGCAGGGGTCCAGACCCGGGCTGGAGCTTTAGCGTAAGCCCGGTAATTTTGCGCGAGTGAAGCGTGGTTTCGTGTGCATCATGGCGATCGGCCGCAACGGTACGATCTACATCGGCGTGACGAGCGATCTCGCGAAGCGCTCGTGGGAACATCGCAATGGCATCGTTCCCGGGTTCACGAAGAAATACCGCTGCAAGCTGCTCGTCTGGTACGAGGTGCATGAGGATTTGCAGGACGCACGTTTGCGCGAACTGCAGATGAAGAAGTGGAAACGGCTCTGGAAGCTCACGACGATCGAGCAAATCAATCCCGATTGGCGCGATCTTTACCCGGATATCGCTGGAGGCTCCTGACGGAGCCTGTCTGGGCCCCTGCCTTCGCAGGGGAACTCGTGTAATCCATGCGCCCCATGACCACGCTCGACCCGCGACTGCTTCTCCAGGGCTATGCGATGGGCATCTTCCCGATGGCCGACAGCCGCCAGTCGGACGAGGTCTTCTGGGTCGAGCCCCGAAGCCGCGCCGTCATTCCGCTCGGCAAGTTCCACCTTTCACACTCGCTCAGGCGAACGATCCGGTCGGACAGGTTCCGGGTTACCCTCGACATGGCATTCGCCGAGGTCGTCACTGCCTGCGCCGACCGGCCGGAAACCTGGATCAACGCCGATATCGAGCGCGCAGTGCTCGCGCTGCACCGGTTCGGCCACGCCCATTCGGTCGAAGTCTGGAGCGGTGACGAGCTCGTCGGCGGCCTCTACGGCATCAAGCTCGGCCGAGCCTTCTTCGGCGAAAGCATGTTCAGCCGCGCGACCGATGCATCGAAGGTCGCCCTCGCCTGGCTCGTCGCTCGCCTGAAGGCCGGTGGCTACACGCTCCTCGACTGCCAGTTCATGACAGACCATCTTGCATCGCTCGGTGCGGTTGCCGTGTCGCGGGACCGTTATGCAGCGTTGTTGGCGACGGCGCTCGGAGAGGGTGACTCGGCGGCCGGCTCCTCGGGAGCCGCGCTGGTTGCAGGGCCGGGCGAATTCCGGGCGCTCGACGCATTGCTGGAAGCGGCCGGGGCCGCGGGGGGCGGCGGGCCCGGCGGGAAGGTCATCGCGCAGCTCTTGGGCCAGACGTCATAGACCGGGTGCTGGACGACGTTCAGCGACGGAGATTCCTTGTAGACCCAGCCCGAGAAGACCCGCCGCCATTTCTTGTCGCTCCCCTCGACCTCGAGCTGCAGGAAGGCGCCGGTGAGCTTCTCCTGCTCCCACGGGGCCGTGGTTTCGCAGGCGCGCAGGCGCACGACGGCGTCGCCCGCGCGGACCGCCTGCCCCGGCTTCATCCGGATGTTGCGGACGATCCCGTTGCGCTTGTTGAGCAAGCCGATGACCGCGACGCGGTCCTTCATCGGAGTGACGCCCTGCTCCTTGCCGGTAAGGACCGTCTGCCTCGTCACCTGTCCGGCCTGCTGCTTGGACGACTTTTCACCGCCGCAGGCCGCGAGCGCGAGCGCAAGCGCGAGAGAGAGTGCGGCAGCCCTGCGCACCCGCCTTATTCCGGGGTCCAGGGCTGGTAGTCGCCCGTCGCCGCCGGGCGGATCCTGCCCGAGCCGAGCGCGCCGTCGGGGCGGAAGGCGGCCATCGTGCCGGTCATGTTCTTCATCGGCGGCTTTTCGAACCCGCGCCTCGGCGGAAGCGCCTGATCGGGCAGGTCGTCGATCGATCCCTTCAGCCACAGGTTCCAGCCGGGCGGGACGTTGCTCCCGTCATTGTCGCCGGCGTAAATGACCCAGCGGCGGCCCTTCTTCGAGCGGTAATAAACGTTCCCGGAATCGTCGCTTCCGACCTTGTCGCCGAAGCGCCACGTGAACAGCTTCGTGCCCCACGTCGCGCCGTTCCACCAGGTGAAGGTTCTCGACCAAAATCCCATGGCGCGTGCCTCTGCCCCGTCGCGTGCGGGAGTGCAAGCATTGCGGTGGCCGCCGATCCGCCGCAGTCTGGCCTCCATGACCTTGCGCCCTCCGATCGCACTCGCCTTGCTTCTCGCCGCCGGATCAGCCTCGGCCCAGGCTCCGCTCCCCTTCACCCTCAAGCAGGTCGGCCCCGGCGTCTACGCAGCGATCGACGGCCCCGAGCATAAGGCCGGCTCCAACGCCGGTTTCGTCATCGGCGACGACGGAGTGCTGGTGGTCGACGCTTTCTTCGACGTCGATGCCGCCAAGGCGCTCGTCGGCGAAATCCACCGCCTGACTCCCAAGCCGATCCGCTACGTCGTCAACACCCATTATCACGCCGACCACACCGGCGGGGACCAGGCGCTTCGCGACGCGGGTGCGATCATCATCGCCCACAGGAACGTCCGCGGCTGGGTCCGGGCCGACAACGTCAACCTGTTCGGCGACCGGATCACTCCGGAGCTCAAGGCGCGGATCGAGGCTCTTCCACTCCCCGACGTCACGACCGACAAGGACCTCATTGTCTGGCTGGGGGACCGCAAGGTCGTGGTCCGCACCGTCCTCGGCCACACCGGCGGCGATCTCACGATCTTCGTTCCCGACGCGAAGGTGCTGTTCACCGGCGACATGCTTTGGCGGAAGGTCGCGCCTAATCTCGTCGACGGGTCGGTCGCCGAGTGGGCAACGACCGACGCCGCCTTCATTGCGATGCCGGACTCCGCGCACATGACCTACGTCCCCGGCCACGGCGACGTCGCGGACCGAGCCGACGTCGAGGAGTTCCGCGGCTACCTGGTCGACCTGAAGGCGCTCGTGAACCAGGCTCGAAAGGCGGGCGTTAAAGGCGACGCCCTCGTCGCTTCGGTCGCGCCCAGGCTGAAAGCCAACCACCCCGGCTGGACGATCAGCGACCGCGCCGCGGCCGCCGAGATCCGCTACATGGACGAGGAGCTTGCAGGCACGAAGAAACGTCCTGTGCCCGCAGCGGACTAGCGTTCCATTCGATAGAGCAGGTTCAGCGTAACGCCGGTCTCCAGCTGGCCTGGGGCGACGATCCCTCCGTCGCGCTCCGGCGCGGGCGGCGGTGGCGGGGGCGGAGGCGCCGACGCATTCATGATCCGCGATCCGGTAACGACGATGTCGGTGCCGCGATACGAGACCCCCTCCTCGACCGAGAGCAGCCGCACAGAAGTATAGCCATTGTTGCGCGCAAACTCGGTCGCTTCCTCCTGCCCTCGAGCCATTGCGCGGATTCGGGCTTCCTTCCTCAGCGGCGCAGGGTCCGAGATGGCGAAATTGGGCCCGTAGACCGTGTCCGCGCCGGCCGTCGTCAGCGAATCGAGCAGCGACGTTAGCTTGTCGATGTCGCGCGTTTTGACCTGCACGGAGTTGCTGGCGATATAGCCGACCAGCGTCTGGTGGCCGCGCCCGCCGGGTTCATTGTCCCAGCGATAGTCCGGTTGCAGCTGGATTCCCTGAGTCTGGATGTCGCGCTCGCGGATTCCGGCTGCGCGAATGGCGGCAAGGAGCTTTTCCGTCTTCGTTTTGTTTGCGGCGACGGCTTCGGTCGCGGTCGACGCCTTGGCCTGGGTCCCGACGGTGATGCTCGCCTCGTCGGGAGGGGTTCTCAAGGATTCCGAGATGTTGACCCGCACCAGCGGCGTGCTCGCCATCTCCGCGATGCTCGCCGTCGGCGCCTGCTGCGCCAGGGCGACGCCGGACTGCATCATCGCCGCCGACAGGACGATGGCCTTCAAATAGTTGTTCACTCTCACGCAACTCTCCCCTCGAACGGACACGATCACTTCCACGATGATCGGTGAAAACCTAGCCCTTGATCCCTGAGGAGCAGGTGAACGAGCGTCCCGCGCCGCCCCTCGATTAGGGATAAACCTGCCCGTGTGGTATAAGCCGTCCATCGCACGGAACTTGTTTTCGTAAGCCTGTGCGGCCGAGAGACCATCGCGCTCCCGCTTACCTGTAGGAGCCGAGTATGGATCTGAATTACCTCTACTATCGCCACCAGGTTTCGCTGTTCAACGCCGAACATGCGACCTGCGAGGAGTCGCGTCTCGCGCACCTGAGTCTCGTCGACGCATATGCCGCAAAGATCGAACTGGCGAAGCGCCCGCAGGCCCCGCTCGGCCTCGTCGCGTGAAGCCGGCACTCTCGTGCGAGGAACCATCAATCTCGCGCGAAGAACGGGCCGGCCAGCTTCGCGAGCAAGCGGCGTCTTGCCGGCGGCTCGGCGGCCGCGCTGAACCGAAAAAGGCTTTTGGGCGCTCAACACGGTGGCGAAGCGATTCGACACCGATCACCGGCGGATCGACCCGCTGAGTGAGTGGCTTTGACGGACCTCGTTCCGCGAAAGGACTGACTATGACAAGCAACGATAATCAGATCGATGAAGTGGAGCTCGCGCGGCTCGGTATCAGACGCGTCGAGGCCCATGTGTTCCAGAGGGGAGAGTATATCTACAGCAACCTGCGCGATGCCGTCGCTGCCGCCAAACGGGAGCAAAGACCATGAGCCGCGTCCTGATGGTTGATCTGGACGAGGGCGATGTCGTCGCCCGCTGCCTCGCTGCAAAGGTCAGCATTTCCGCCATCGAGGGTCTCCCGAGCGGCGGCACCCGCCTCGTGTGCATGAGCGCCGACGGCGCGGCACAGATGCGCAAGAAGCTGAAGTCGCAGATCCTCCGGGGAACGGTCGCCCGTGCAACCTATCGGCCCGGAATGCCCCCGCTTTAGAAACAGGGCAGTTCGGCGAGCGCTGCGCTTTTCGTCCTGATGTGGGTTAATGAACGTCGCGGAGG
>Ga0207706_10000714_pt1 | contig 34647 bp, 22 predicted proteins | sample KBSC53metaG_FD_184318 | JGI IMG/M metagenome (GOLD analysis project Ga0207706, IMG submission 184318) | Corn rhizosphere microbial communities from Kellogg Biological Station, Michigan, USA - KBS C5-3 metaG (SPAdes) (version 2) | ecosystem: Host-associated > Plants > Roots > Rhizosphere > Soil ... | reverse complement strand
CGACAATGGCCCGTCGCGAGCCCACCAGCCGGTTGAATAGCGTGGATTTGCCGACGTTGGGACGCCCCACGATGGCGACGGTAGGCATACCGGCAGTGGCCGCAGCCGAAGGTGAGGTCAAAGTTGGATGGGTCATAAGTAAGTGTGGGGCGGGCGCCCTCGCCCGCCGCTTTTGCCTTTGACTTTCAGCCTTTCTGAAGTAACCGTAACCAAAATCCACGGGCAAAAGCGGCGGGCGAGGGCGCCCGCCCCACACACTCATGCCACACCCATCGGCGGTAACGCCTATTATAGTGATTCCGTGCCTTCCAGTTCTCAGCCCGTCCCAGACACCCGGAAACGTGACGTTTCGCTCTACCAGTTCTTCGCGCCCGGCGGACTGCTTTCGCGCACTCATCCCGCCTACGAATTCCGCCGCGGACAGCTGCAGATGGCGCAAGCGGTCGAACAGGCGCTCGAAGAAAAACGTCACCTGATTGTCGAAGCCGGCACCGGCACGGGCAAGACGCTGGCCTATCTGGTGCCTGTCATTCGCTCGGGCAAGCGCGTCATCATTTCCACGGGAACAAAAAATCTGCAGGAACAGCTCTTCCTCAAAGACATCCCTTTTCTCGAGCAGGCGCTCTTCCCCGGCGGCGAAGGCAAGCTGAAGGCCTGTTACATGAAGGGGCGTAACAACTATCTGTGCCGCAAGAAGCTCTACGACTTGACCGATCAGCCCGTGCTCAGCGGACTGGAGGAGATCGAGCACTACCGCGCCATTGCCGCCTGGGAGAAAGTGACGAATACCGGCGACCGGTCCGAACTGGCATCGCTTCCCGAGGCCAGCGCGCTCTGGCACAAGATCGATGCCCGCGCCGATACTTGCCTGGGACAGAAGTGCAGCGCCTGGGACCGCTGCTTCATTACCGAGATGCATCGCAAGGCGATGGAGAGCGACATCATCATCGTCAACCACCACCTTTTTTTTGCTGACCTGTCGATCAAGCAGCAGGCTGAGTATGCGCCCGATGCCGGAATTCTCCCGGAGGCGGGAGCCGTAATTTTCGACGAAGCCCATGAACTGGAAGACATCGCGGGAAGCTATTTCGGAGTTTCCGTGAGCAACGGAAGATTCGAAGAGCTGTGCCGGGACGTCGAGGTTTCCCTGCAGCGCAACCACATGCTTTCGGCCTCGCTTTCGGGCGCGCTGAAGAGCGTGCGCGAGCGGGCAATGTTCTTCTTCGCGCTGTTGCCAACGGGCGACGGACGCTTCGCCTTCGAAACCCGGCGCGAATTCATGGAAGAGAATGGCGACGAGTTTCTGGGGTTGCAGCAGGCGCTTACCCGCCTGGGTTCGGAACTGGAGAACCTGTCCTCCAAGCCGGAGGAAGTCTTCAACTTCGCCCGCCGCGCGCAGGAGTTGCAGGTGCAACTCGGCTTCCTGATGGAGTCCGAGGACCGCAACACCGTTTTCTGGATCGAGCGCCGGCGCGGCGGCCGCGACAAACAGAATGTTTTCCTGCAGGCCACTCCCATCGATGTAGCGCCCATTCTGAAAGCCTGCCTGTTCGACAAGCTGGAATGCGCGGTGCTGACTTCGGCGACACTGGCCGTGGGCGGCAGCTTTGAATACATGCGTCGGCGGTTGGGGTTGGATTACGCGCGGGAAAGCGTGCTGCCATCGCATTTCGACTACGAAAGCCAGGCACTGTTCTACGCTCCTCCGGATCTTCCCGACCCCCGCACGCCGCAATTCGCCGCCCAGGCCGCCGATCGTATCCGGCGCCTGCTGGAAATTACCCGCGGGCGCGCTTTCGTCCTTTTCACCAGCTATGCCCAGATGAACGATGTGTACACGCGCCTGCTCGGCGTACTGGATTTCCCCATGCTCTTGCAGGGCGATGCCCCCAAGACCGCGCTGTTAGAAGAGTTCCGCCTCACACCAAATGCGGTGTTGTTCGCCACTTCATCCTTCTGGCAGGGGGTGGATGTGCAGGGCGAGCAACTGAGTTGCGTGATCATCGACCGCCTGCCCTTCGCGGTGCCAAGTGATCCGGTCGTGGCGGCGCGGGTCAAGTCAATCGACGCCGACGGCGGCAACGCCTTCTTCCAGTACCAGGTGCCGGCGGCCGTGATTACGCTGAAACAGGGCTTTGGGCGCCTGATCCGGTCGTTACATGATCGTGGATTGCTGGTGCTGCTGGACAACCGCATTCTGAAAAAGCAGTACGGGAAGGTCTTCGTGGAAAGCCTGCCGCCTTATCGCAGGACCACTGACCTGAAGCAGGTGGAAGAGTTCTTCGGCGTGGAATAGCAGAGCCGGTGTGGGGCGGGCGCCCTCGCCCGCCGCTTTTGATTTGGACCTGGCCGACCGTTTGAAATGAACTACGCAAACCGCCGCCAAAGCCAAACCAGTATCACCGTCAAAGGCGGCGGGCGAGGGCGCCCGCCCCACATGGTATCGGGGTAAAATAGAAGGTTAGATCAAGCGGCCCGCTCCGTGTTCGGTCCGGCTGCCGAGAGGGTCCATGTTCGAAGTCACGGTCGAAGATTCATTTGCCGCCGGGCACTACCTCCGCAACTACAAGGGTAAGTGTGAGAACCCGCACGGGCACAACTACAAGGTGCGGGTCACCCTGGCCGGCAAGGAACTGGACAAAGCCGGACTGCTGCTCGATTTCAGGGAATTGAAGGAAGCGATGAGGCCGGTCATCGACCGGCTGGACCACCAGATGATCAATGATCTGGAGCCGTTTAAAGTGCTGAATCCTTCGGCTGAAAACCTGGCCAAATATTTTTACGATGAGACTAACGCGAATCTTGATCGTGTGACCCAGGGGCGGGTGCGAGTCAAGAATGTCACGGTATTCGAAACCGATGTGACGACTGCGACCTATTCGGAGTAGCCGCGGCGAAGAGGATCAAATTCCCAAGATCTCAGCCTTCATTGCGCTATAGGGGTCCTTCGACTCGCCCGCCGTTTCGCGAGCGAAACGGCGGGTTCGCTCAGGATGACAACCCAAAGCTGGGAGCCGACAGACGGGAGCCAGAAGCTAGAAGCCAGAAGCTAGAAGCCAGAAGCCAGAAGCCAGAAGCTGCTTTCCATGCAGATCACGGAAATCTACAAATCGATCCAGGGTGAATCCACGCATGCCGGGCTGGCCTGCGTTTTCGTGCGGCTCACGGGCTGCAATCTGCGTTGCTCATGGTGCGACAGCGAATACACGTTCACCGGCGGGCAGCGCCGGACCATGGAAGAAGTGATGGAAGAAGTGGAGCGCTTAAGTCCCGGCGGTGGATTGGTGGAGATTACCGGGGGCGAGCCTATGCTTCAGGAGCGCGAACTTGTCCCGCTGATGCAGCGTCTGGCCGATGCAGGCTATACTGTCCTGCTCGAAACCAGCGGTGAGCGTCCACTCCAGCGCGTGCCCCGCCGGGTCATTAAGATTGTGGATGTAAAATGTCCGAACTCGGGCGAGCCCGACACTTTTCATCTGGAGAACCTGGACTGCCTGAACTCCGATGACGAAGTCAAGTTTGTGCTGAGCGATCGCGGCGACTACGAATTTGCCCGGCACTTTGTCGCACATCACACCTTGGATCGGCGGGTGAAGGCGGTACTGTTTTCCCCTGCTTTCAGCAAGGAGGCCAGCGGCGCGCGCGATGCGTCTGGTTGTCTGCTGGACCCGCGCGAACTGGCGGAATGGATTCTGGCGGATGGAGTTCCTGCGCGCCTGGGACTGCAGATTCACAAGTTTATCTGGGACCCGGCGATGAAGGGGGTCTAGGGTAGCGCCGGCGTCCCGCCGGCCCGATGGGCGGGCAGGATGCCCGCCGGACAGCCGGCGAGACGCCGGCGCTACAAGACCCGATCCGGCGTGTTTTCAACAATTTAGATTCGAACCACGATCCGGCCGAGAACGACATCTAAGCAATGGTGAAGGATACTCAGCGCGCGGTTGTCCTCTTGAGCGGGGGCATGGATTCCTGCGTTTGCGCGGCGCTGGCGGCGCGCGATCACCAGGCGGCTGCGGTCCATGTGAGCTACGGACAGCGCACCGAAGAACGCGAGCGGCGGGCATTTCTTGCCATCTGCGATCGCCTGGGCATTCGTGACCGCCTGCTGGTGAGGAACGAGGCGCTTACCGCCATTGGCGGTTCGGCGCTGACTGATCGCAGCATTGGCGTTCCGGAGTCGCACGCGATTGGAAGCGATATCCCCGTAACCTACGTGCCTTTCCGCAACGCCCATTTTCTGTCGGTAGCGGTGAGCTGGGCGGAAGTGCTGGGGGCGGCCAGGATATACATCGGCGCGGTGGAGCAGGACAGTTCGGGATATCCAGACTGCCGTCCGGCCTACTACCAGGCGTTCAATCAGGTGATAAAGCTGGGCACAAAAGATGGGCGGATAGAAATTGTTACGCCTTTGATCCAGTTGCGTAAGTCGGAAATCGTACGCCTGGGCCTTGAACTGGGCGCGCCCTTCGATTTAACTTGGTCGTGCTACAGCCGGGAGGACAGCGCCTGCGGCGTTTGCGACAGCTGCGTTTTGCGCCTGCGAGCTTTCCGGGATGCGGGCAGCGCGGACCCGATTCCATACGCGGAGATGGCGGAAAGAGCTTAATTGCGCCGGCCCGGAATGGCGGTGCTTGCGATATTCAATATCAATCAGTTTTATGAGCCGGGAGGCCAAGAACATGAAGCAACGTTTGCTGATGTTGATGCTGGTGGTGGCGGTGGCAGCGATGTGTGTGCCTCCGGTGTTCGCCCAGGCCACCGGAACAGTGAAGGGTGTCTGTAAAGATATGGAGGGGAAGCCGATTGCCGGCGCCAACCTCGAATGGGTCAATACCGACAACGGCCGGAAGTACAACCTGAAGACCAACAAGAAAGGCGAGTACTTCTCCCTGGGCATCGAGATTGGCAAGTACAAGGTCACCCTCACCCAGGACGGCAAGCAACTGGACTCGGTGAATAATTTTCCTGTGGGAGGCGAAGAGGTCACTCTTGATTTCGATTTGAAGAAGTCTCAGGTCGAGGCGGCCCAGCAGAAGGGCATTACTCCCGAGCAGTTGAAGCAGATGCAGGAGCAGCAAGCCAAGGCTGCCAAGGAGACCAACACAGTCAAGGTCTTGAACGAGAAACTTGCTGTAGCCAACCAGGCCATGCAGACCGGTGATTTCGAAACCGCGGTGAACACTCTTAATGAAGCCACCCAAATGGATCCCACGCGGGACCTGCTCTGGGCCCGGTTGGGAGATGCGCACCTGAGTTCGGCTCCGAAACAGACCGATGCAGCGGAGAAGGCCAAGCGTTATACCGACGCGGTTTCCGATTACCAGAAAGCGATTGACCTCAAAAAGAAGGTCATGGAAACCAGCCCCAAGCCCGAGGACGCCAAGAGCCTGGCCGCTTATTACAACAATCTGGGCCAGGCTGAAGCCCGCACCGGTCAACTGGAAGAGTCGGTCAAGGCCTATGACCAGGCGGCAGCGCTCAATCCTCCCGGCGCGGCGCAGTATTACTACAACCAGGGCGCGGTGTTGACCAACAGCGGCAAGGTGGACGAGGCCAATACGGCCTTCGACAAGTCGATCGCCGCCGATCCCACCAAAGCGGAAGCGTACTACCAGAAGGGCGTAAATCTCATTAACAAAGCCACCACCGACCCCAAGACGGGCAAAGTGATTCCGGCGCCGGGCACCGCGGAAGCGCTCAACAAATATCTCGAACTGCAGCCCACCGGACAGTTCGCCGAGGGCGCCAAAGGCATGCTCCAGTACATTGGCAGCAGCATCGAGACCAGCTACGGTTCATCAAAGAAAAAACCGACCAAGAAGTAACCCACTGTGGGTCGGACACTCTTGTCCGACGCTCCTGACTTTGGTTTGCTTTTGCCGGCGTCTGGTACAAAAGGCCTAAGTCAAAGGCGTCGGACAAGAGTGTCCGGCCCACACCACCCACCCTCGCATTACTAAGGTCTATGTCCGTGACGTTCTTCATGGAACCCCGCCATGGTTTTCGCTAAATTAAATTGAGATCACGGTCCTGAGCGCTTCCCCCTCACTCGGGTTCTAAATCCTCACAAACGAAATGGCATCGCCAGGCACAGCCCCGCTGCAGGTTACATTCGAGCCGGCATCGCACTCCGGAATGGCCGCCACACATGCTTTGCTGGCGGCCATGTTGCGCGCCACTGAAAAGGTGAGTGACCTGATTTTCTCGCCCGGACGTCCCCCGCAGGTGGAAGTTTATGGGCAACTCATTCCGGTGGAGGGCCCGGGCCTGCGGCTGCTCACGGCGGACGACACGCGGCGCATCGCGTCCGATCTTATCGGCGACAACAAGCAGGCCATCAACATGTTACGCGAGCAGGGCTCCTGCGATATCTCCTTCGGCCTGCCCGGGCTGGCCCGCTTTCGGGTGAATATTTTCATCCAGCGCGGCAGCTGCGCAGTCGTGATGCGCGTGATTCCAACGGCTATCCCCGAGTTCGCGGCGCTCGGGCTTCCGCCCCAGCTCGGAGACATTGCAAACCTCCGCGATGGCATCGTCCTGGTTACGGGGGCGCGCGGGTCGGGAAAGTCTTCCACCCTGGCTGCCCTGCTCGACCGTATCAACGAGAAGCAGACCTGCCACATCATCACCATCGAGGACCCGATCGAGTTTCTACACAATCACAAACGGTCCACCATTCACCAGCGGGAGCTGCACAGCGACACGCCGAACTTCGCGCTGGCGTTACGGGCCGCCTTGAGGCAGGCGCCCAAGGTGATCCTCGTAGGCGAACTGCGCGACCGCGAAACCATGGAAATGGTCCTCGAAGCAGCCGAGACCGGTCACCTGGTGCTCTCCAGCCTGAACGCCCCTAATGCGGCGAAGACTCTGGAGCGCATCGTGTCTGCATTTCCGTCGGCGGAGCAGGCATCGCTGCGCGGCCGTCTGGCCAAGACTCTGCGCTACGTAATCTCGCAGCAGCTGTTGCCCCGGAAGGACGGCGGACGCGTGGCCGTTCTGGAAGTATTCAAGAACACTCAGCGCACCGTGCAGTACGTCGATAGCGAGGACGCTTCCGGGGACACCCTGCTCGAAGCAGTCAGGAATGGCGCCTCGGAGGGCATGCTCCACTTCGATCAGGAGATCGAAAAGCTGGTTCGGGCCGGAGTCGTGGACCAGGAGGTGGGATTGAGCTATGCCACCGATTGCCAGCAGTTGCAGCGCGCCCTGAGCCGCTAGAGAGGCCACGGATTTCACCGATCTTCACGGATCCAGATCTTGATTTGTTTTAATCCGTGAAGATCGGTGAAATCCGTGGCTGTTTTGTGGCTTTTCCACATGCAACCCGTTCCCGTTTCCCGCCATCCAGAACTCTAATATTCCAGCGAAAACAAACACATTCGACGCTGAATCTCCAATCGCGATACCATCATCTGAGACTGTTATAGAGGAGAAAAGACATGGCATTCGAACTACCCCCACTGCCCTACGACTATTCCGCACTCGAACCCACCATCGACGCCGCGACCATGAAGCTGCACCATGACATGCACCACGCGGCCTACGTAAAAAATCTGAACGCGGCCCTGGAGAAACATCCCAACCTGCAATCCAAGAGCGCCGAAGATTTGATTCGCGACCTCAACGCCGTGCCCGAAGACATCCGCGGCGCCGTGCGCAACAACGGCGGCGGACACGTCAACCACAGCATGTTCTGGAAGATCATGAAACCCAAGGGCGGCGGCGACCCGAGCGGACCGGTCGCCGAGGCCATCCAGAAGTCTTTCGGCAGCTTCAAGGACTTTCAGACCAAGTTCAACGATGCCGGAGTCAAGCAATTCGGCAGCGGCTGGGTATGGCTGGCCGGCAAGCGCAGCGGCGAAGTGCAGATTCTCAGCACACCCAACCAGGACAATCCCATCTCCCAGGGCCTGTTCCCCATCTTCGGCAACGACGTCTGGGAACATGCTTACTACCTCAAGTACAACAATCGCCGTCCGGAATACCTGGCGGCCTGGTGGAACGTGGTGAACTGGGATGAAATCAACAAGCGCTATGCGAGCCTGAAGTCAGGTCAACTCGAACCAGCGCTGGCGCGTTAGGCTCTGGTAGCGCCGGCATCTTGCCGGCTGTCCCGAGGGCGTCCCGCCCTCGGTCCGGCAGGCGGAGTCTGCCCTTGAGCGAGGGAAGGCACCTTCATCCGCGGCGGGCGGGACGCCCGCCGGACAGCCGCCGGGACGGCGGCGCTACTTTCAAGCCTCCGGGAGTGCAGATATTATTTTCCCCGTGGCCGCCTTCGAGATACGGTACCCAACCTGGAGTCCGCGATGAAATTCTCTTCCCGGGTGACGTTTGCGTCCGTGCTCCTGGCGGGAATGTTTAACGCTCCCGCGATTTCGGCGCAGTTCCAGATTGCAACGCCCTCGAAGGACTACTCATTTACCATCTCAACCGCCCAACCCTGGACCGACACTGGAGTGGACCTGCATCTGGGCGAAGTTTTACGGATAAACGCCAGTTCAGCGGAAAGCTGCGATCCGGCGGGAGTGAGCGGTTCCGCAAGCACTGGCCTTCCCGTAGTCTCGGCTCCTGCCGGGGCCTTGATCGCCAGGCTGCAAGCGCAGGGCGTGCCAGTTCTGGTCGGCACCGGCCAGCAGCTTAAAGTTGAAGCGCCCGGCCATCTCTTTCTGGGAGTGAATATCTCGGGCACCCCACCCTGTAACGGCAGTTTTGCGGTGAAAGTCAACGTAGCTTCCGAGGCGTCGCCCAGCGCGCCGGCGGCGGGCAACTCGCTGACGCCTGCTGCTTCGCCCAACGCGGCGCAGCCCGCAGCCGCATCCCCAGAAGCGCAAAAGCCGGCACAGGACATCAAGTCGAAACTGGCCAGCGCCGCCCAGGTTTTTCTGGCCGGCCAGTTCGGCACTGGCGCGACTGCTTCCACCACCTCGGCGTCGGCCGCTCCCGCGGGGAATGATGTGGTAGCGCCGGCCTCTGCTGCTACCGCCACCGCTCCCACTCCCGCGCTAAAGGTATCGTCGGGAGCGCTGGATTCATCCCTGCAAAAAGATATTGATGGCCTGCCCCGGCGGGTAAACGATGAGTTCCAGAACCAGGGCGACATGGTGAACTTCGTACTGGTCGGCTCCGAACAGCAGGTCAAGGACGCTCTGGACGCCGCCAACTGGCACGTGGCCGATATCGACACTAAGGAAGCAGTCGTGAAGGCGGTGCTGCAGACCTACCAGAAGAAAGACTATCTGCAGATGCCCATGAGCCAGCTCTACCTGTTCGGACGCAAACAAGACTACGGCTATGAGTTGGCCCAGGCATATTCAGTGGTCGCCAGCCGCCATCATTTCAGAATCTGGAAAGCTCCGAATGCCTGGAATGGACAAACCGTGTGGGCAGGAGCAGGCACCCACGACATCGGATTCGAAAAAGACCAGCGCAACGGAAAAGTGACCCACAAGATCGATCCCGCGGTCGATGGCGAGCGCGACAATATTGGCCAGACCTTGCAGGCCTCGGGCAAAGTAAAGAGCATGTACTACTATCTGCCGCCCGACCCAGTGCAGGGAGCCAAAAACGCCACCGGCGGAGGATATCACTCCGACGGGCGCGTGCTGGTCATTGTGCTGAAGTAGCGGCGCGTCGGACGCCCCACGTCGGACATCAGACGTCGGATCTCGGTCGTCGGACGTTCTACTCTCGACTTCGATCTTGAGAGCAGCGTTGTGTGGAGGAATGGCCTTGCGGAAGGGCACGACTTCAGTCGTGCCGAACGGATCGGCCAGACGGCGGGCTTCGTCCCTCGGGTTCGTCGAGCGATTCGGAGCCGCAGTCGCGCATCCCGCTTCTCGCCGATGACGCCAAGTAGATCCGTAGAATCTTGAGCGACCCGACAAATCCGGGGAGCTTTCAAAAAAACTGGCAAGCCGACAACCGCATCTAAGCCACCATGGGGCGGCCTGGTGGAAAAATGCGGCGAATCAGCCTGAAAAATTGTCCCTATTGCGGTTGTAGCAGGGTTTACGCGTCTTCTTCCACGACTCTGTGGCAAAAGTTCTCAATCCTGTTCTTGCTACGACTTGTCCGATGTCACAACTGCATGCGACGGCACTTCCAGCCCATCTTTCTGCCTGCCGCCAAGGTCCCGGCAAAAGTCTCAGCCCAAGCGCCGGATGCTGAGGTCTTGCCCGAGAATAAGACGAAGAGGCGTTCCGCTTAAGCAGGAAGACGGATCGTCCGGGGTACTCTGAGTAATGGGCTCCGGATTTCATGGAGCTGATCCACTGCATTTGGAGTGAGCTACAGGTGTGGTGAGAGAAGATGGCTTCGCAACCGGAACTGAATGGTGACGCACAACCCCGCCCAAGCAGAGCCTGGACGGGCCACCCTGAAGACTTTTCCTACTGCAGCCGGGCGTACTCGGCTTTGACCTCGCGCAGCAGGGGGACGTTCGGATCTGCGTCCTTCCACAGAGCCAGGAAATCCTGATAGGCCACGCGAGCTCGGGCCTTGTCGTCTGCGATGACATAAGCCCGGGCCAGGCCGAGTTTGGCAAGAGGCATAACGGGATCGATATTGATAATGTTCTTCAAGTCCTGGAGGCGCTGAAAGGCTTGCACCGCGTCGGCGCCGCGGCCCGCCTTCAGGTACGCATTGCCTCGCACATAGAGCACACCGGAATTTGCCCGGGCATACACCAGGGCGCCGTCCAGCAGGTCGATAGCCTTCGCCGGGTTACCCTGATTCAGTTCGATTTGCGCCTTCACCAGCGGCACCTCGACGAATTGCACCAGGGTATCGTAAGGGCGCTTCTGGGCGACGTCGTCCGCGAGCTTTGCGGCCCGCGAATTTTCGCCCGCCAGGGCCAGCGCGGTCGCGCAATTGAGCACCACATTGGGTGACTGGGACAACTTCAGCGCCTGGGTTACATCTTCGATGGCGCGGGCTTTGTCCGCGAATATGGCCTCTATCGAGGCCTCCTGCGAATATTCGCCCGCCACAGCTTCCTTGAAGCCGAGACGCTGGGCCGCGTCCCTCTGCTTCTGTCCAAAAGTCCTCGCCGCACTGAGTTGCCCGGCATAGGCTGCCATCGACGCTCGCATTCCTGTTTCCGTAAAGTCGCTCTGCGGATCGTTCTTCATCAAAGCCAGCTCGCGCTCCACGCCTGCCGGGTCGCCTTCCAGCCACGCGATGACCGCCAGCGACGAATGGACTACCGCCGCGCCTGCCTTGCGCTGCAAGGCCTGGTTGAGAGTAGCCTTGGCCTCATCCAGCCGGTTCAGACCGGCGTAGGCAAAGGCGGCGTTCGAATATCCACTGGCGCTGTCGGGATCGAGTTGCACCGACCGCCGGGCATTGTCAAGGGCATTCTCATACTGCCCCATCATGATGTAAACCACCGAGAGATTGTTGTACGGAGTTGAATCCCGCGGATAAGTCTGCTTGTAGAGTTCAAGCGCGGTGATGCCCTTTTCAAGCTGCCCGGAGTCCACGTAGTAGTGCGACATGATGTACAGCTTTTCGTGTTCGCTGGCCCGGTCGCGCAGCTCAAAGGCCTTTTCCCTGTTCTTCTCCGCCAGCTCGCTTTGTCCCAGGTTGCTGTACACCGTGCCCAGGCGGGCGTAGGCCATGGCGAAATTAGGGTCGAGTTCCACAGCGCGCTGGTAGAGCGGAAGCGCCGGCAGCTCATCGAACGACTGGTGCTTCACGTCGCCCAGGCTGAACGCCTTGAGCGCCTCCAGCGATGAAGTGGTAGCTTCCGACAGCGGTTTGTCGTATTTCTGCACCGAGGCCAGCGATTCTCCCAGCTTCTTGCGCAAACTGGAGCCGGCCTGGTGCAGCGAATTCAGCACACCTTCCTTGCTTGAGGCCTGCACTTCCTCCCGCGCGAGCGATTCTCCGGTCCCGGCATTCACCGCATCAAGGGTGATCACGTACTGGCTGCCCAGGTTGGCGATGGAGCCGTTGAGCATGGCTTTGATGCCCACACGCTGGCAGATTTCCCGGCCCACGTCGCCGGTGATGCGCTCGTCGGGCGCCCGCCCCATGAACTGCAGGGTTTGCCTCACCTTCTGTTCCGGAAAGACATTCAGATACGGCGACTGCTCGAGGTCCACCGCCAGCGCTTTCTTAAGCGTGCCGTCAAAAACCGGGTCCGCCGTGGTATTCACGAAATCGGTAACCAGGATCGCGTCGCGCTCGGTCATGACCGCGCGCGTCCGGCGCAGGAAGACGGTCATCGCCAGCCCCAGCACGGCCAATACAACGATCGCCATGACCGCCAGGTTCCAGGCCCGGCCCGGCTTCCGCTCGCGCGGTGCACGCAGGGTGGCGGAACTCGAGGCAGCGGAAATCAGTCCCGAGTCCGTGTCGCGCTTCAGACGCTTCAGGTCGGCCCGCACCTCGGCCGCGCTCTGGTAGCGCAGGTCGCGGTCTTTCTCCAGCAGCTTGGTGATGATCTCTTCCAGTTGCAGCGGCACGTCAGGATTCAGGCGCACCGGCGACACCGGAGGGCGGTTCAGGATGGCTTCGAAGATGACCGGAGAGGTGTCCCCGCGGAAAGGGAGTGCGCCGGTCGCCATTTCGTACAGCACCGCGCCGAAGGAAAACAGGTCGGTGCGCGTATCCAGGTCCTTGCCTCGCGCCTGCTCGGGAGACATGTACGCCACGGTCCCGACGGTTGAGCCGGGGCTGGTGAGCAGTTCCTCGTCCACAGTTACTGTCGAGCCTGCGGTCACGCCACTGGTTATGGGCTCGGCCTTGAGGGTCTGCTTGGCCAGCCCAAAATCCAGCACTTTGGCCTGGTTGCGCTGGGTGACGAAAATATTGGCCGGCTTGATGTCGCGGTGAATAATGCCCTTGGAGTGGGCGGCATCGAGCGCGTCCGCGATCTGGATAGCCAGCTCGGTAAGCCTCTCCATCTCCATGGCCTGCTTGCCGATGCGCTGCTTGAGGGTTTGCCCCTCCAGCAGTTCCATGGCAATAAAATAGCGGCCGTCGGCCTGCCCGATCTCGTAGATAGTGCAGATGTTAGGGTGATTGAGTGCGGAGGCGGCCCGAGCCTCGCGCTGGAAGCGCTCCAGCGCCGACGGGTCTTTTTCCAACTCTCCCGGAAGAAACTTCAGGGCCACGTGCCGGCCGAGGCTGAGGTCCTCAGCTTCATACACGATCCCCATGCCGCCGCCGCCCAGCTGGTGCAGGATGCGATAGTGAGAGATGGTTTCGCCTGTCATCAGCCGGGCAGCTCCCAAAACGATTTTCCGATGGTAGGCTGCGTCCTCGGGCAAGTCAATGTGAGGCCGGGTTTAGACAGTCCTGAACATCGGTTGACACAGACACCGCAGGCGCGGAGAACAGTCTGAAGATACGCAGTCTCCAGTGCTTTTGTTCAGACGGGGTGTCCCGTCCTCGTCGTTCCGTAGTTTGGAGCGACAGGGCTGGGAAGTTCAAAGGATGTTTGGTTCGCAACCCGTTCCTCCAGAAATCGACTTCGCCGTGTTTATAAAAACAGCGCCGTGACCCACCCTGTCTCTCCAAGAGACGGAGAGACGAGGGTGGAGCACCCGGGCAGCTTTACTCTTCAAGTGACTTAGCCTTCGACGCCCGAGGTCCGAGGCCCGAAGCCCGCTTTACTTCCTGGCCTGGAGGCAAGGCGTCTCTTAGCTCGCGGACGCTGCGTTTGAGGAGTGGATGCCGTGCGTCAGCGGCGATTTCGGCAAGGGGTTCGAGCACAAAGCGGCGCTCGTGCATGGCCGGGTGCGGTATGGTCAAGGCCCTGGCCTGAACCACGGAGTTTCCAAACAGCAGAATGTCGATGTCGATGTTGCGCGGGCCTTTCTTTTGCTCGCGCCGGCGGCCCAATTCCTGCTCGATGGCCAGCACCCCGTGGATCAGTTGCCGGGGCGTTTTCTCCGTGTCCAATTGGAGCGCGCAATTCAGAAACCAGGGCTGAGAAGTGAGTTCGACCGGCTCGGTTTCGTAAAAAGACGAGACCGCCGCTACTTTACCCAGACGGCCCAGGTGGTGGATCGCCGTTCTCAGATTCCCGGCGCGGTCACCAACATTTGAGCCCAGCGAGAGATAGACCCGTTTGTGCATTTCACCAGGATTCCTGTTTCCGGTTTCGTGCTTGCAGCAGAAATCTTGCGAGGGAGCCGGGCACACATCACTGCCGGTTCTTCGACCCCGATGACTTTGGTCACTATCGCCTCGCCGGATAGGAAAGTTACCATGAAATTTCTATGCAGCTGGAGTCGCTGCTTCTCAGCCGGGACCCCGAAGTCATTCGTGTGGTTCAGCCCGCCCTGGAGAAGTTGTCCATTGACGTCGAGGTCTGCCGCGGGGTCAACTCGGGCCAGGAAATCCTGCGTACCGAGAGGTTTGACGCCATCATAATCGATTGCGATGATTTGAAGGGCGCTCTGGGTGTGCTGGAAGGTCTTCGCAAGAGCGTGAGCAACAAGAATTCCGCCACTTTCGCCATCGTGAACGGCAACACCACCACCCAGCAGGCCTTCAAGATGGGAGCAAACTTTGTTCTGCAGAAGCCAATTTCTGCGTTGAACGCCAAACGTTGCTTCAGCGCCGCGGTCAACTTCATGATGCGCGAAAGGCGGCGCTATTTCCGGCATCCCGTGGAAATGCCGGCCACGCTTTCCTTTGGCGAAGGGCAGAAGATGAAGGTCACGGTTACTAATCTCAGCGAGGGCGGCATGGCCATTTTCTTTCGCGGTCCGCTGCCCAAGGGCAGGGTTTCCACCGTATCCTTCAATTTGCCTGGGGCTGCCTCCGCGCTGGAACCAAAAGTCCAGGTTGCCTGGATGGATGAATCGGGCCACGCCGGCCTGCGCTTTATTGATGTCTCCAAGGAATCGCGGGCGCAGCTCGATGCCTGGCTGGCCGGACAAAGCGAAAAGATGGAGAAGCCCGCCAAATGATCCGGCTTCGGCCGCGCCGCCCTGATCCCCGCGTACCCAGTTTGAGACTTGCGTGTTTCCGTCGTGCCCATCACGCTGGAAGGGAAAATCACAACGAGGTCTTATGCTGTCGATCCACGCAAGAATTGATCGCGCCCAACGCCTGGTGCGCATGCTGGAAGGGGATGCGTCACGCCTGGAGCTTCGCGTTGCGGAGCTGACGCCGGACTATCAACGGTCGGCAAAAACCTACGCCGCCCAACTGACCGCACACGCTCGGGCAGAACTGGAAAAGCTTCTCGAAGAAGGCTCCTACTGGGATTCGAACGACAATACGCCACATCCCGCTGACTGAGCCAGATTGTGTGAGTCGGACACTCCTGTGCGACGCTTTTGATTTTAAGGCTGATTTCCGCCCGCGGGTGAAGGGCCACGCAAGATCAAAATCAGAGTCAAAGGCGTCGGACAGGAGTGTCCGACCCACACGGGCTAAGCCAGGGATTGGGCAGCTGCTTGCACCAGCGGTACCGTGGCTTCTACTTCCTCTTCCACCGTGGTTTCTTCCCATAAGGTCCGGTCGCGCAGGATGCGCGACACCAGGGCGGTGTGCATGGCGTGCCCGGCACGGTCGGCGACTACGTTGCCCAGTATCTGTTTGCCCAGCAGCGCCAGGTCGCCGATCAGGTCCAGAACCTTATGGCGCACGAACTCATCGGGGAAGCGCAGCGGCGGATTCATCAGGCCGTCGCGCGTAAGCACGATGGCGTTTTCCTGGGAGGCGCCGCGGATCAGGCCTTGCTGCCTCATCGCGTCGGCCTCGTGCAGAAAACCGAATGTGCGTGCCGCCGCGATCTGCGAACGATAGTTCCCGTCCGACAGGTCCACCTTGAACGTTTCTTTTCCGATCAGGGGATGGGGAAAATTTATGGCGTATGACACGGAATAGGTCTCGGCCGGGTACACCGCGATGAACTTGGCTCCTTCGCGCAGCTCCAGCTCACGGCGGATGCGCAAATAAGTGCGGGGCCTTCGCTGCTTGCGGATTCCGCTCTTTCGTATGGCTTCCACAAAGGGCAGCGCGCTGCCATCGAGAATGGGGAGCTCGAGGTTATCCAGCTCCACGATGGCATTATCGATGCCGCAACCGATCAGGGCGGAGAGCAGGTGCTCGGTGGTGGAAATCAGCACGCCCTTTTTCATCAGACTGGTGGCATAGCTGACCCGGGCTACATTCTTGCTCACGGCCTCCATTTCAAAGCCGTCCAGATCAGTTCGGCGGAAGATTACGCCTGAGCCCGAGGGCGCAGGCAGGATCCTCAACTTCACCGGAGCACCGCTATGCAGTCCTGCGCCATTGCACTCGACCGGTGTGCGTATTGTCTGTTCGTGTATCAAGCGGAGTCGGCTGTCTGCTGTTTGATGATGAATCTACCCTTCCCGGTGCCAGTCTGACTGTGGCTAATTAGCCACAGTACGTGGTGGCCGGCAGTGTCCTTGGTGGATGAGAATCAGGATATCTATATCATTAAAATAGACTTAGCTGGGCGCGGCCGGGGCAGCCAGAAACTAAGGTGTTACTTCCTAGGTGAGTTCGCACAGGCAGAATTTCAGGAGCTGCGATTACCGATTTGAGTCCGGCGGCGCGCCGGCGAAAGAAAGAGACTCTAACAGCCGTCCTTCAGTTCAACGTTTCTTCGGTTCCGAGGGTACTGTAGGCTCGAACTGGGAATCGCTGATCCCCTGGTTGTAGCTGACCTCGGTCAGAAAGCGCTGGTTGGACATGTCGCCGTTATAGAAGCGCGTGATGGTGTGGGGAGTCATGACGCCCTGCACTTCGCGGTAATTGTCGTAAACCTCTCCCTCGATGTTGCGTTCCCGGTCGGTCGGGTCACGCCAGGAATAGGTTTTCTTCACCGGCAGATGATCGTCGGTACTGATATACAAAGTAACGCCCTCATTGTGCGCGTTCATGACCGTGACTTGCTCGACCGGCTTTTCTTCGGCCACGGTTGGGCCTTCGTAGAACAACGCGACTCCCGGTTCCGACAGCCATTTTCTCAGCACCCAATCGAGCGAGAAGTGGCGTCTCCGCAGGTATTCGGCCAAATCCTTGGGATCTTGCGGGTGCGCCCCCTTATAAGTGATTTCGTATCCCTTGTCGCCCTGGTACACGTAGATCACATCCCGCTGTTTGGTGAGCTCAATGCGGTCGCGGTCGGGAAACCTGTAGAAGCGCCAGAACAGTATGCCGAGGCTGTTGGGCCGGCCGTGATAAAAGCTGTAGGTCCGGCCTGCTTGGGTGATGTCCTGAATGTTGAGATAGGCGGGTCCGCCCAAAGCCTGGATGGTCCGGTCCAGCACGGCGCGTGCTCTGCGTGCGTTTTCCTGGTCCACTGGAATGGACTGGGAGGGCGGCGCGCTGTCGGTCTGCGCCACGGCGAGGGCGGCCAGTAGGAAAATTGCCAGGTAGAACTTCATCGTTCCCAAAGTTAGATGCAGGGAATAGGTACTCGTAGCGCCGCCGTCCCGGCGGCTGTCCGGCGGGCGTCTCGCCCGCCGCGCCGAGGGCGAGACGCCCTCGGGACAGCCGGCAAGATGCCGGCGCTACACAAGACTAGCCCACCAGCACCGCGCCGCCATTGACGTTGAAGACTTCGCCGGTGATGAAGCCGGCGTACTCCGAGCACAGAAAAAGGATGGGGCCGGCGATTTCCTCGGGCTTGCCGGCGCGTCCCAGCGGGATCGCCGAAAAGATCCGGGCACTGGTCTTGGGATCGTTCAGGGCGGGCGCTGACATATCGGTGTCCACCCAGCCTGGCGCGACGGTGTTGACGTAAATCGCATCGCGCGCCAGTTCCGTGGATAGACCTTTGACCATGCTGATCAGTGCGCCCTTGGTGGCGGCGTAGTCGCAGTGAAACGCTTCTCCCCGCTGTCCCGCCGTAGAGCTGACCAGCACGATGTGACCGGCGGAAGCGCCTGATTTCCCCTGCTTTTTCATCTGCGCCACGGAATGTTTGATCAGGGCGAAGACGCTGTCCAGGTTAATGGCCATGGTACTGCGCCACTGCGCGTCCGACATTTTTTCGATGGGCGCATCTTCCGGGGGCCAGACGCCGTGATTGGCCACCAGGATGTCCAGCCGCCCGAAACGTTTCACGGCAGCCGCGACCAATTCCTGCGCCGTTTCAGTGCCTGACAGATTGCAGGCCACGGCCGCGCACTTGTCCGCTCCGAGTTCCTTGACCAGTTGCTCGGATGGGCCTTTTGCTTTTTCGTAGTTGAACAACACGCGCGCTCCCGCCGCCACAAACAGGCGGACGGCGGCCGCGCCGATGCCGCGTGATCCGCCGGTAATGAGAGCCACCTTGCCAGAGAGAGAAAGAGGGATAGGCATGCAGAGATAGTTTCCAGTGTCGGCCCAGAATTGGCAAGTGGGGGTGTGTGGGTCGGACACTCTTGTCCGACGCTTTTGATTTTGACTTTGAAGTTCTTGGGTCGGTAGAGCCAGGAGGAGGGGCCGGCAGGAAAGCCTCAGCTTCCCCAGCTGGTGGTTCGCTCTGCCTTGAGTTCACGAATCAGAATGCGCACCAGCATGCCGTCATAGCGCGTGCCGCTCAATTTTTCCAGCTCGGACAGGGCCTGTTCACTAGTCTTGGCAGGGGCGAAGGAGCGCTCGCTGGTCATGTTCACATAGGCGTCAGTAATGGCCATGATGCGCGCCCATAGCGGGATCTTCTCGCCCCGCATGCCATTGGGATAGCCGCCGCCGTCGAAGGATTCGTGGTGGTGCAGCACGGCCTCGCGCAATTTCTTGCCCTCAGGCAAAGTGGCCAGGATTTCCGCCCCCACGTCGGCGTGCATTTTCAGGATTCTGAACTCGCCCTCAGTCAGGGGGCCGGGTTTGTTCAGGATGCGTTCGGGAACAAAAAGCTTGCCTACGTCATGCACCCGGGCGGCAAAGGCCAGGTCGGCGACATCCTCCGCGGGTAGGCCCAGCGAGCGGGCAATGATTTCACTGTACCGGGCCACCATCTCGCCGTGCCCGGCGCTGTTCAGTTCGCGCGACTCGGCGGCGCTGGTCAGGGTCTCAATGGCTTCCCGCAGGATGTGGTCCGTGAGGGCTTCCTCGCCGCACATCTTGGTGAGCGTGGTAATAAGCTCGTCCACGTCTTCCGGGCCGGTGTGCTCGCGCTGCAGGAAACCTTCGATGTATCCTGAGATTTGCTGTCGGCGCACCGCCGCACTTTCGCCGCCCGCGATCTCTTCGGCGGTGGACACGCGGTCGCCGCCCTTGCGTTTGGACACGTACATGCCGGCGTCGGCGACGCGAACAATATCTTCCATGGAAAAGCCGTGCACCGGGAAACTCGCCACCCCGAAACTGCCGGTGATCTGGTGCTCGGACAGCATGGGGTCCTGGGCGATCCACAGGCGCAGGCGCTCCGCGAGGATTTGTGCCTGTTCCACGCCGGTCTCCGGCATAAGGATGATGAATTCGTCGCCTCCGTAACGGGCCACGACGTTCGATTGCCGGCACTTCTGCTCCAGCAGCCGCCCCACCCGAGTCAGCACCAGGTCCCCCTCCAGATGTCCCTTGGTGTCGTTCACGCTCTTGAATTTATCCAGGTCCATCAACACGACTGAGATGGGACGGCCGGAGCGCGACGCCCGTTTCAACTCGGCACCCAATGCCTCGAAGAAAAAACGCCGGGTCTTGATGAGCGTGAGCCCATCCGTGATCGATTGCTGCTGCAGCTTCTGGAACACGTTGGCGTTGTGCAGGGCGGTGGCCAGCAGATCAGCCAGGGTGCTCATGATTAACCGGTCCGCCGGCGTGAAGGCGTCGTCCTTGTGACTTTCCACGTTGAGCACGCCGAGAAAGTTTTCCCCGTAGGCAATCGGGATGCAAAGCACCGAGCGCGATCCCGGCAGCACTCCTTGCAGTTGCGCTTCGCTCGAGGTCTGGACCAGCGCAGCCTCTCCGCTCCGGGCCACCCGGCCCAGAATGCCCGCTCCCAGCGCGATGCGCTTACCCAGGGATTGTGCCGTGACCCCGGCCTCGGCCTTGATTTCGATCTCTTTCGTCGAGTAATCGAGAATGCCGATGCCGATGTGATCGAAGCTGAAATTCTTCTGGATGTGGCCCACGATGTCGGCCAGCATCTGCTCGGAATCGTCACTCGAAATCGCGGTCTTCGAAATATTGTTCAGGAAGGCCAGTTGGCGCGAACGCCGCTGTTCCTCGGCAAAGAGCCGGGCATTTTCCACGGCCACGGAAACCTGCCCCGCCGCGGTTTGCATGACTTCGAGATCACGCTGCTCGAAGGCATATTCGCGATCAATATTCAGCGCCGCCATCACTCCCGCCGGCCGGCCTCCCAGCAGGATGGGCGCGCCGCAAAAGCATTTGGCGGGCCGGGGCGGCAGGTAGGTGACGCCCAGGCGCTCGCGCGACTTCTCCAGGTCGGCGCGAATGACCAGAGGCTGGCCGCTGCGAATGATGTACTCGGTCAGTCCGTTGGTCAGTTTGCGGGTGCGCTTGGGCAAGATCTCGCCCTTTTCCACTTCCAGTTCGAAACGGATCTCATCGCCTTCCTGAAACGCTATATAAAACTCGCTGGTGTCGAAAATCTGGCCCAGTTCTTTCTGGACGGTGCGCAGGATCTCATCCTGGTCCAGCCGCGAACTGATGGCTTGTCCGATCTGGGTGAGCAGCGCGAATTCCTTGGTGCGGCGCTGCGCGTCGTGCATGACCGCGTAGTTTTCCAGGGTCAAGCCGATCTGCAGCGCCAGCCCGATCAGCAGGCGCAGGTTCGATGACCCGAACATCCGGCGCGCGGTGTGGGGAAACAGGATCACGCCGAAATTGTGTTCCCGGGTCTGCAGGCTCACCGCCGTGAGGTTGTAAATGCGCTCTTCGGTCATGACCTCGCGGAACTGCAGGAAGCGGCCGCCGGGGAATGCGGGCAGGGGTTCGGCCATCTCCGGAACGCCGCGAAAGGTCACGAATCCGCCGCGCCGGTAGGCCAGTTCACAGACGTATTCTCCGGCTCCGCTCCTCGCCAGTTTGTCGAGGAACTCGGTGGAAAAGCCGCGTTGCACCGAGGGCAGCACGGCGCGCCAGCGCTCGGAGATGCAGATCACGGCCCCGCCCGCCGGCAAGGGCGCGACCAGTCGGTCCAGAATGCTTTGCATGCTGGGGACCAGATCGTCGGCGGAAAGCAGGCGGGTCGGATCCACGCCCAGGGTCGAGAACGCCAGGGCGTTTTCCTGTACCGCGCTGCGCTCGTTTTCCGCCAGCACCATCACCATCGCGATGCCCAGCGCCAGTTGCGGGATCGGACCCAGCATGTCGGACAGCTGCAAATAGGAAATGCTGAACTGCCCGAACAGCATCAGCACCGACCACAGCGCCAGAGCCATGGCCAGCAGCGTGAAGGCCAGCGAATTTCTCCGGTGCGCGTAGCGGTAAAAGAAAAACGAACAGTAGAGCAGCACCAGGGCCACCCCCACTTCCAGGCGGAAGCGCGGGTCGGTCACGATCTCGGGATGAAAAACTCTTCCCACCATGTGCTGCTTCAAATTCCAGAGGCTGAGTGCTACTCCGCCCACGCCGACGGCGAGGTCATACCAGCGCAGGCGAAATCTTTCGCGCATCAGGCGGGTAGAGATGAAGATGCAGACTGCCATCACCGCCAGGAGCAGTGAGGCGAGAAGAGAAACCACAGGCGAGGGATTGCGGAACGCACTCCAGGCATCGAGGATGTAATGAAGCGTGTAAGCTCCCCATCCCAGTTGCCAGGCGCGAAAGTAGTCCTGCCGGGTCTGCTCGTAGAGGTACGTGAAAACCAGAAAGAGCAGCAGGGCAACCACGGCCGGTACCACCAGTAAACTAATCGTGACGCTGTTCATGGCGCGAAACAGCTACCTCAGCCAGAGTGATGAGCAATTTCTAACTATCAATGGTTTCACAGCGGTTCGGGCAAGACAATAGGCTTGTGGAATGTCTCCGAGACGCAGGTAATGGGCCATTTCCTCTTTCGCATCAACTACTTGGCTCGACCTTTGACCTCCCGGATGCTTGACGCTGCATTTCCTCAGCCCGTACCATCAGGACACGACCTTTCGTAATGTCCCCCGCATTCAGTCCGACCTCCGCCCGGCCCTCCGGCCCGCGCGTCCGTTTTGCGCCCTCGCCCACCGGATACCTGCATGTGGGCGGCGCCCGCACCGCCCTGTTCAACTGGCTGTTCGCCCGTCATCATGGCGGCACGCTCGTCCTGCGCATTGAGGACACCGATCTCGAGCGCTCTACCGCGGAGATGGTTGACGGCATCCTGCAGGGCATGCGCTGGCTCGGCCTCGACTGGGATGAGGGTCCCTACCACCAGACCCAGCGTATGGAGATGTATCGCCAGAGCGCCGCGAAGCTGCTGACTTCCGGGCATGCCTACTATTGCTTCTGCACCAAGGCAGAATTGGAGCAGCGCCGCGCCGCTGCAGCCGCAGAGGGCCGTCCCCCGCGCTATGAAGGCACTTGCCGCAAGATTTCTCGCGAGGAAGGCGCGCGGCGCCGCGCCGCCGGGGAGGCCGCAGCCGTACGTTTTGCCGTGTCCGAGTCCGGCAGTACGGCCTTCGACGACGCCGTTTTTGGCCGGGTGGAGTTTGCCAATTCTGAACTGGAAGACTTCGTGCTGCTGCGTTCCGATGGCGTTCCCACCTATCACCTGAGCGTGGTCACCGACGATGTGGAAATGCGCATCACGCATATCATCCGCGGGGCCGACCACATTTCGAACACGCCCAAGCAGGTCCTGCTCTACCAGGCGCTGGGGGAAACTCTGCCGGTGTTCGCGCACGTGCCGCTGATCCTCGGCCCCGACAAGACGCGGCTGAGCAAGCGTCACGGCGCCACTAGCGTGATCGCCTATCGCGACGAAGGCATCGTGCCCGAAGCCTTCCGCAATTTTCTGGCGCTGCTGGGATGGACGCCGCCCGCATCAGAAGCGGACCGCGCGTCCGCGGAAATTCTGGGCGACCAGCAACTGATCCAGTTGTTCGACCTGAACGGCATCTCGCACTCCAACGCCGTTTTCGATCGCGCCAAACTGGACTGGTTCAACACGGAATACATCCGCGCCTATCCCGCCGAGAAATTACTCTCGCTGATCCAGGAAGAGTGGCACAAAGCCGGCTTCGAGCCCGAGCGTACCGATCGCGACTGGCTGCTTGCGACCATCAACCTGCTGAAGCCCCGCGCCCGCAGCCTGAAAGATTTTGCCACGTCGTTCCGCGCGTATTTCACCGATACGTATCAGCCCGATCCCGCGGCGGTCGAGAAATTTCTGGCGGATGAAAGAGTCCGCCGGCTGCTGGTGGAACTGGGCGAACGCTACGCGGCCTCGGATGAAACCTTCACCGAAGCCGGGACCGAAAGACTACTACGGGATTTCGCCGCGGAAAAAGAGATGAAAGCAGGCGCACTGATCAATGGCGCCCGCGTAGTCCTGACCGGCCAGGGAGTCGCGCCGAGCTTGTTCGCTGTAATGATGGCCCTGGGAAAAGAGCGCACCGTCGCCCGCCTGAAAGCCACGCAAGAGCTGGCTGCAAGAGCCATGACCAGAATGTAGGCGCGAGCGTCCTCGCTCGTGCTGCGGCGCCCATCAGAAAACCGCATGTGTCGGGCTCGTTGGCCGCTCGAATGCTCATCCGTCACAGACAAGACTCAGACAACCTGATGACGTTGCCTGGCTGGAAGTGCGAGCAACCATACCCATCAAGCTGCCGTGTTTAACCGCCTGTTGAGGCGTGGGGAATGGCGGAAAATATCCTAGGCTCTTGGGGACACAACGAACTGCGGAAAAAAAGCAAGATCAAAAGCCGCGGGCGAGGGCGCCCGCGCCACATTGTCACAAGCCCCGGCCTTTCGTGCCTTGCTGATTATTTACGCTCAACTGCTACCGCTGTCATAATGGTGTATATGTGGCCCGCCATTTCCCTAAACTTGGACGACCGCTGGCTGCCCAAGTCGGTCATCTGTCTGCGTGAATACAGCTTCAGCAAATTTTTGAAAGATGTCATTGCCGGAATCACGGTCGGTTTGGTGGCCTTGCCGCTGGCCATGGCTTTTGCTATTGCCTCCGGACTTACGCCGCAGGCGGGTATTTACTGTGCGGTGGTGACCGGTTTTCTGATCTCCGCACTGGGCGGATCCAAGACCCAGATCGGCGGGCCCACCGGCGCGTTCGTGGTGGTGGTGGCCGGGATCGTCGCCGTTCACGGCATTGACGGACTTTACATGTGTACCGTCATGGCCGGGGCCATACTCATCGTTCTGGGCGCAACCGGCATGGGCACGGCGGTGAAGTTTATTCCGCGGCCGGTAGTGATCGGCTTTACCAACGGCATCGCGGTGCTGATTGCCAGCACGCAAATCAAAGATTTTTTCGGTCTGCACCTGGCCAAGGTCCCCAGCGAATTCTGGTTGCGGATGAAGGCCCTATTTCACGCCGCTCCAACATTTTCCCTGGCGGCCACTCTGCTGGCGGCCGGGACTGTGGCCACGATGCTGCTGTGCCGTGTCATCTCCAAGCGGATTCCAGGCGCGATTATCGCCATGCTGGGAGCGACCGTGGCCGCGTACCTGCTCAAACTGCCGGTGGAAACTATAGGCACGCGCTTCGGTGGAATTCCCAGCGGGCTGCCACATTTCGCTATTCCGCAATGGCACGCCAGCCTGGTCCACGGCCTGCTTGGACCGGCCTTTACCGTGGCCATGCTGGGAGCGATTGAATCGCTTATGTCCGCCGTGGTGTCCGACCGCATGAGCAACGACCGCCACAATCCCAACGTTGAACTGATGGGCCAGGGAATTGCCAACATCGTCTCGCCAATGTTCGGCGGCCTGCCGGCCACCGGAGCCATCGCCCGCACCGCAACCAGCATCCGCGCCGGTGCACAGTCGCCGGTCGCGGGCGTGATCCACGCGTTCACCTTATTGTGTGTGCTGCTGTTTGCCGCGCCTCTGGCCAGTTACATCCCCATGGCGGCGCTGGCGGGAATTCTGATGATCGTGTCTTACAACATGGGCGAATGGCCGGAAATCCCGCAACTGTTGCGCCTGACCAAGACCGACATCAGCGTATGGCTGGTTACGTTTGCGCTCACCGTTTTCGCCGATCTTACGGTAGCCGTCGAGGCCGGCATGATCCTGGCGGCCCTGCTTTTCATCGCCCGCGTGGCTGAGACCACCACTGTCTCCCAGGTGACCGGCGACTACGTCGAAGATGGGCGCCTGCACATTTTGCAGGACAAGGACATCCCGTATTACGCCACCATCTTCCGCATTCACGGGCCGTTCTTGTTCGGCGCCACCGACAAGATTGGCGTGATCACGGAAAAGATACACCAGTTGCCTCCGATCGTGATCGTTCGCCTGCGCAACATGACCGCCATCGATGCGACCGGTCTTTTCGCCCTGGAGGAAATAGCGAAGCAACTGCACGCAACCAAACGCACCCTGATCTTGTGCGGGGCCCGAGAGCAGCCGGCCAAAATGATTCATCAGGCGGAATTCGAGGATGTGGTAGGCCGCCAGAACATCTGCGCCAACGTACAGGAAGCACTGCGGCGGGCGGAAGAGGTCTTCGAGAAAATCGAGGCCCAGGCGGCCCTGGGTGCAAAATAACCCGAGCCGAGGAGGCGCCCTGGTGCCGGTCCGGTGCGCTGCCGCACGAGCGGGAAGCTCGCGCCCACACGACCGAAGCGCCGGAGTCAAAAGACGCGTGGTAAAATTCTCTGTTAGCTCGCGTGTCCCAACGCCGGGCGGCAGATGCTTGAAACAATATAGGCGCGTAGCTCAGTTGGTTAGAGCGCTACCTTGACACGGTAGAGGTCGCTGGTTCGAGTCCAGTCGTGCCTACCATTTCTTTGTTATCACCTGCAACGCCTTTCTGGACGTTCCTGCACAGCGATGGAAGACTGTGAACCCAGTTGTGACGAATAGTCTGCTGGGTGGACGAGTGCTTGAGGAAACCAAGGCCTGCGTCCATATCATCGTTGCGGGCTGGCCTGCGCCGTGTTCTTCTTCCGGTCACACGTTCAATAGACTTTGTCCATTTCTGAACAGCCGTTAGAGGAATCGGACAGTCCGCTCCGGCGATGAGAAAGAACATCTTTGGAGAATGAGTAACTTAAACCATCTCGACCGTGGCATCTGAATTGCTTTGGTAAGCGGCCAGTTAGCCTGTCTCTTCCCAAGCGAGGCTCACATGCACAGTCTGTTACAGGACTTGCGCTTTGCGTTTCGGCAGATGTCGAGGACTCCGGGCTTCTCCCTGACTGCGATCCTTTCGCTGGCGCTGGGAATTGGCGCGACAGTTTCTGTTTTCAGCGTCATCTACAGCGCGGTACTCAATGCCTGGCCCTACGCCGATTTCGATCGGGCCTGCCAGATCGACACCATTGGCAAATCCGGCAACGAAGGCGAAACGGGCTTCACCGGGCCGCAGATTCGCCAACTGCGCCAGGTAAGCGCGGTAGAAGACGTAATCGCCATGAACCGGTGGGATCTGGTCATGACCGGGAACGACATTCCGGAAAACCTGTACGCGGTTTACTTCACCGGAAATGCGTTCCAGTTTTTTGGCATGCCCGCGATTCTTGGCCGCTACTTCATGCCCTCAGACGCGCCTGACGGGCAGGACCCGCAACCCGTGGCGGTGCTCAGCTACAACTTCTGGCGCCGGCACTACAACAGCGACCCAGGCGTTGTCGGCAAGAATATCCAGTTGGTGCACAAGGACTACACCATCCTGGGAGTTCTGCCGCCCCGCTTTACCTGGATGGATGGCGATGTCTATCTGCCGCTCAAGATGTCGCAGGCCCAGGACGTGACCTACGCGTCCAGGCTGAAGCTGAAGCGGGGTGTCACGCTCGAAGCGGCCGAGCAGCAGATTCGTCCGCTGCTGCAGCAGTTCGATAAGGAGCGACCAAACTATTACCCGCCCCACTTTCGAGTGGCGGTTCGCAGAACCGGCGAATATTACGTACGAGACCTCCGCGGCACCCTCTATTTGCTCTTCGGGGCGGTGGCGCTGCTGCTGGCGATTGGTTGCGGCAATGTTTCGATTCTGCTGCTGGCCCGAGGCACGACCCGCCAGCACGAACTGGCGGTGCGCTCCGCGGTGGGCGCAAGCCGGTTCCGGATTGTGCGCCAGTTACTGACGGAGTCATTGTTACTTGCCTTGATAGGTGCTGGATTGGGCGTGGTGCTCGCCTACTGGGTGCTGGGATTCATCGTGGCCCGGCTGCCCGAATACTCATTCCCACACGAAGCCGATTTCCACATCAATCTGCTGGTGCTGCTTTTCAGCGTGAGCCTGGCGGTGGTGTCGGGAGTCGTGTTCGGCGTCTTCCCGGCGCTGGAGTCGGCGCGGCGGGAGATCAATCACGTCATCCAGGCCGGCACCCACAAAATGGCGGGCAGCGTTCGCGGCAAGCGCATGCACACCGGGCTGATTGCCGGTCAGATTGCTCTCACCTTATTACTGCTCACCGCCGCGGGCGCGGCCATCCAGGGATTCTCGCGCATGATGCAGAGGCCGCTGGGTTACGATCCTCACCACGTCATGTCGGTCGGAATCCCGGTCCACGAAAACACGCTTAACGCCTGGGCGGAGCGGGCGGCATACTTCAGGCAGCTTCGCGAGCGGGTCGCGGTCACGCCCGGAGTGATTTCGGCGGGTATTTCGAGCAATGCCACGCCGCCCAGCAACGGGTGGACCCAGCCTTTCGAAATCCTGGGCAAGACCGGGGCGGAGCAGCAGGAGGCGCGGGCGAATTTTGTGAGCCCGGAATATTTCACCATCCTGCATATTCCGCTGATTGAAGGGCGCCTGTGGGAGCAGAGCGAAGTCTCGCGTGGCGCTACGCTTGCACTGGTCAACCAGACCTTTGTTCGCCGCTATTTTCCCGGCGAAGACGTCCTGAGCCGCTCGGTGCGCCTGCCTCGATTGACCGGCCAGCCGCCATACCGCCTCAGTGCAACGGGGAGCGACGGCTGGCTGCAAATCATTGGGGTGGTCGGCGACGCGCTCGACGACGGCCTGGACAAACCTATATTGCCGGCGCTGTATCTTCCCTACACCGTCAGCATGTTTATGGGGACACAGATTCTGGTGCAGACCCAGGGTGAACCTTTGTCCCTGCTGCACGGCATTCGCAAGGAGATCGCCGCCGTTAATCCCGATCAGCAGGTGGACTCGGATGTGCAAGACCTCGAGGAGTGGATCAGGCGCGAGCCGGAATTTGCCGTTTCACGCCTGATCTCCATTCTCTTCGGTGCATTCTCGGGGCTGGCGCTGGTGCTGGCCGGGGTAGGCCTGTACAGCGTCGTGTCCTATAGCGTGGTGCAGCGGACCGGGGAATTCGGCATCCGCATGGCTTTGGGCGCGCAGCGCGCGGATGTGTTGCGCATCGTAGTGTGGTCGGCAGGCGCGAGTGTGGCAATCGGCCTGACCGCTGGCCTGGTGCTCAGCATCGGCTTAGGCAGCGTCATCACGCGCTGGGTACATAACGGAGCCCATGATCCTCTGATCGCCGTGGGAGTTTCCGTGCTGGTGATTGTGGTTGCCATTCTGGCTTGCCTGGTTCCTTCGCTGCGGGCGCTGGCTGTCAATCCCATGACGGCGCTGCGTTGCGAGTAGAAGACGTCTTCGAGGTTTTGTAGCGCCGCCGTCCCGGCGGCTGTCGTGGAGGCGTCCCGCCTCCACTGCGAGGGCAGGATGCCCTCGCGACAGCCGGCAAGATGCCGGCGCTACGTTACTCGTTCCGCAGCGCCGCCATGGGTTTGACCGTGGCCGCCCGCCGCCACACTGGTATGGACGGGTGGCTGGGATAATTGTGAGCGCCTGAAGTTTTCGTGCTCCCTCGATTGCCGGCGCTGGCTGCGAAATGACACAGAGGCTGCTCACGGAGGGTCCTCAGGGGCGTCCAACCCCTGCGGACTGAGTGGAAATATCCCTTCGTGCCGGCCTGGAACCACGCACGAGACTTATCCGTATAGACGATCAGAGACCTCTATGCAATTCATGGACGATGTCCGCTATGCCGTGAGGCAATTCGCGCACGCGCCCGGCTTCACGACGACGGCGGTGTTGACCCTTGCGCTCGGGATCGGCGCGACCACCGCAATTTTCACGCTGGTGCACGCCGTTTTGTTGAAGTCCCTGCCTGTGGCCAAGCCCAGCGAACTGATTCGCATCGGCGACAACGAGAACTGCTGCGTGAACGGAGGGCTTCAGGACAGTTGGTCGCTCTTCTCCTACGACAAGTACAAAACTTTCCGCGACGGGACGCGCGGCTTCACCGAACTGGCCGCCTTCCAGGCCGGGCGCGGCCTCATGGGAGTCCGGCGCAACGCGAGCAACCAGCCGGCAGAGTCGATGCGCACCCAATACGTTTCGGGAAACTACTTCTCGATGCTCGGCGTGAGCGCATACGCCGGGCGGATGTTTACGCAAGCGGATGATCGCAAGGGAGCGGAACCGGTTGTAGTGATGAGCTATGCCACCTGGCAACAGAAATACGGATTGGACCCGACGGTGATTGGAGCTAGCTTCAGCTTTAACGGGTTTCCCTTTACGGTGATTGGCGTTGCCCCGCCGAAATTCTACGGCGACCGAATGGAAAGTTCGCCGGCGTTCTGGATTCCACTGCATGCCGAGGCGATGATCGATGGCCCGGGCAATCTCCTCCAATTTGGGGAAACGGATTGGCTCGACATCATCGGGCGGCTCGCGCCGGGGGCTGATCCCAAGAGTATTGAGACCCAGATGCAGTTGGAACTCAGACAGTGGCTGTTAGGTCCCGAGAGCAAGCTGCAGCCGGGCGAGCGGGAACTGGTGCCGAAACAAACTCTGCATCTGTCTCCGGGGGGAGCGGGGGTGCAGACGATGCGCGACGAGTACCAGTCGGGGCTTCACTTGCTGATGTGGGTTTCCGGTTTTGTATTGCTGATCGCTTGCGCTAATGTGGCGAACCTGATGCTGGTGCGGGCTGCCAGCCGGCAACAACACACTTCCGTGCGTACCGCACTGGGCGCACCCAGGTGGCGGCAGTTGGCGCAGGTAATGACGGAGAGCACGTTTCTCGCCTTGTTCGGCGGAATCGTGGGAGTGGGGTTGGCGTTCGCCTGCACGCGCCTCATCCTGCGGCTGGCATTTCACGACCAGCACGTAGCCATTAGCGCCATGCCTTCCTTACCGGTGCTGGCTTTTACGTTCGGAGCTTCTCTTCTTACCGGAATCCTGTTTGGAGTCGCGCCGGCGTGGATGATGGCGCACGTCGATCCCGCCGATGCTTTGCGCGGAGCCCACCGTTCGACGGCGCATGGAGCGGGCTGGACGCAAAAATCGCTGGTCGTGACTCAGGCTGCACTCTCGCTGGTCCTGCTTTGCGCCGCGGGATTGCTGACCCGGAGCCTAAGCAACATGCAGGGCCAGAATTTCGGGTTTGAAGTTGCGAACCGCTACATCCTGCATCTTGATCCATCGATGGCTGGATATAAGCAGGAGGGATTGCCCGCGCTTTATCGGCAACTCCGTGACAATCTGGCCGCAATTCCGGGCGTGATCCGCGTGAGCTTTGGCCTCTACACTCCCATGGAAGGCAACAATTGGGGCGAAACCATTTACATCGAAGGGCAGGCACCACCTCCGGCGGGCAGCAGCCAGAATCAGACTTCCTGGGTCAGGGTCACCGACGGCTACTTTGAGAGTATTGGAACCAAAATAGTGAAAGGCCGCGCCATCACCGAGCAGGACACCGCCTCTACCCGGAAGATAGCCGTGGTTAATCAGACCTTTGCCAGGCATTTCTTCAAAGATGAAGACCCCGTCGGAAAACACTTCGGCGATCTGGACCAGAAGTACGCGGGAAGCTTTGAGATCGTCGGCGTCACAGAGGATACGCAATACCGGGACGCAACCCACAAGATTCCTCCCATGTTCTTCCTGCCGGAGGCCCAGAGCGTGGTGTACGATGACCCGCGCTTCAAGGCCTTCGAAGGTAGTAACCACTTTCTGAACACCGCAGTGCTGCAAACCCAAGGCCCCGTGCCCGGGCTCGAACCGCAAGTCCGGCGCGCGTTCGCCCAGGTGAATCCTGACCTCCCGGTGATCGATTTCATGAGCTTCGCCGCTCAAGTGGATGGCAACTTTGCGCAGAACCAGATGCTGGCGAAGCTGACCTCGCTGTTTGGATTGCTGGCACTGGTACTGGCCTCGGTCGGTCTCTATGGCGTGACCGCATACTCGGTCGAACGGCGCACCAGTGAAATCGGAATCCGCATGGCGCTCGGAGCCGACCGAGGGAATGTTCTACGGCTGGTGCTGAAGGGCGCGTTTGTGCAGATCGGAGTCGGGCTGGCGATCGGCCTTCCGGCAACCATTCTGGCGGGATACGCGATGACGGCGCAGTTGTTCGGAGTGAAGCCTTACGCTCCGGATATTTTGCTGGTAACGACGCTAGTCCTGACCCTGGCCGCGCTGGTGGCCACCGTGCTGCCCGCACGCAAGGCAGCAGCCCTGGAACCGATTCGCGCGCTGCGGACGGAGTGAGTGACTCGACGGGACAAAGGCGTCGGCACTGAAATTCCTCCGGATGGCTTGATCTCCCGGGCTGGCTTCAAACTCTGTTCCCTCCCGCTTGCGGCGTGGTTTCCCGGGTTACCAGTTATCAGATGTGAGTTCCCGGTTCTCAGTGTCCACGGAACTGTGCTGGGACATAACGAATGATCGCTTCTGGTGTTCGCAAATGGACAGTCAAGTTCGCTAGCGGACAACTCAGCGTCGTTCCAGGTCGCAGTGCTGCCCGTATTCCTTGTTCTCGCAGCTACTTACCGCCTGGTGTCGAATGGATTGAAAGTTGCGAGGAGATTGAACGATGGATATCGCACGCCCAGACATCAAGCGCCAGAAACGACGCCGGCAAATTATCGGAGCGGTGATCGGAGTCGTGCTGCTGGGGATCGTGACGATTGGCGTTTCCCGATTGAAGCCGGCGGCGCAGGAAGTGGAACGCAGTACGGTGTGGACCGACACAGTCAAGCGCGGTCCCATGTTGCGCCAGGTCAGGGGCCTGGGCTCGCTGATTCCCAGCCAGGAGTTCACCCGTCAAATACCCGCGGAGACCGAGGCCACTGTCGTCCGCATCCGGATGTTGCCAGGTTCGCAGGTGAAGGCCGACAGCATTCTGCTGGAGATGAGCAACCCGCAAGTGGAGCAGGCGGCGCTCGATGCCCGGCTTCAACTGAAGGCTGCGGAAGCTGAATATCAGAGTCTGCGGGTCAAGTTGCAGAGCGATTTGATGAACCAGAAGGCGGGCGCCGCCACTGTCACAGCGGACTACAGCCAGGCCAAGTTGCAGTCGGAAACGGACAAGGCGCTCTACGATCTCGGCGTGATTTCGGGTCTGGCGTACAAAGCCTCGAAGGGTAAGGCCGACGAACTTACGACGCGAAACAACATTGAAGATGAACGCCTGGCCATCAATCAGAAGGCCATCGAATCGCAGATGGCCGAACAGCAGGCCAAAGTGGACCAGATGCGCGCGCTGGCGGAACTGAAGCAGAAACAACTCGACGCGCTCAAAGTCCGCGCCGGCATTGACGGCGTTCTGGTCGATCTGCCGCTGCAGGTGGGACAGCACGTTTTGCCGGGAGCGATGCTGGCTAAAGTGGTCCAGCCCAACCATTTGATTGCAGAGTTAAAAATTGCCGAAACCCAGGCGCGAGACATCCAGATCGGACAACCGTCGGCGGTCGATACGCACAACGGCGTGGTTGCGGGAACGGTGATGCGGGTCGATCCCGCGGTGCAGAACGGGACGGTCACGGTTGATGTGCAACTCACCGGCGAACTTCCCAAGGGCGCGCGGCCCGATCTCAGTGTGGACGGCACCATCGACCTGGAGCGGCTGGAGAACGTGCTCTACGTCGGACGCCCGGCTTTTGGACAGGAGAACAGCACCATCAGCCTGTTCAAACTGGATGCGAATGGCACGGGCGCGGTACGCGTTCCGGTAAAGGTGGGACGCGCGTCAGTAAATTCAATTCAGATTATTGAAGGGCTGCACGAAGGCGACACCGTCATTCTTTCCGACATGTCGCGCTCCGATAACACCGACCGTATCAGGCTCGACTGAGACAAGCTTGACTAAAAGACAGCTGACTGAGGCACACGCCATGACTGAAGCAGGACAAGCGTTGATCCAGATTGAAGATCTCACCAAAGTGTTTTACACCGATGAAGTTGAAACCCACGCTCTCTCCGGAGTGCATCTGGCGATCCGCAAGGGAGAGTACGTCGCCATGTCGGGTCCGTCGGGATGCGGCAAGTCAACCCTGCTCTCGATCATCGGCCTGCTGGACACGCCGACCGGCGGGCGCTACCAGCTGAACAGCCAGCCGGTGGAGAACCTCGGCTTTGCGGAGCGCTCGCGCATTCGCAACCAGGAGATCGGATTCATCTTCCAGAGTTTCAATCTGATTGGCGACCTCACCGTTTATGAAAATGTCGAACTGCCGCTGACTTACCGGCAGAAGATGCCCGCGGTCGAGCGCAAAAAGCGCGTGATGGAGGCTCTCGAGCGCGTGGGCATGGCGCACCGGGTGCGGCACTATCCTTCGCAACTCTCCGGCGGCCAGCAGCAGCGCGTGGCCGTGGCGCGCGCGCTGGGCGGAAAGCCTTCCATCCTGCTGGCTGATGAGCCTACGGGAAATCTGGATTCCCGCAACGGCGAGGCGGTCATGGAACTGCTCCAGAACCTGCACCGCGAGGGCGCCACGATCTGCATGGTCACCCACGACCCGCGTTTCGCCAAGCACGCCGAACGCGAAGTGCATCTGTTCGATGGCAAGGTTGTGGCGGAAGAGGAACTGAAGAAATTGATGGCGGACGTGCATGCATGAGCGGCTTGATCCAAGACCTGCATTTCGCGCTGCGGCAGTTGCGCAAGAGCCCTGGGTTTACCGCGGTGGCGGTCATCACACTCGCTCTGGGGATTGGCGCCAACACGGCCATCTTCAGCGTGGTCAATGCTGTGCTGCTGCGGCCCCTTCCATATAAAGATGATAGCCGGCTGGTTGTAATCCTCAACCAGGGCCGCAATCCCGTGGCTCCGGCGAATTTCATCGACTGGCGGCGCCAGAGTCGATCCTTCTCGCAGATGGGGGCGGCGGAGTACTGGACCCCGAACCTGACCGGCACCGACAATCCCGAAAAATTGTGGGCGTTGCATGTTAGTCCGGATATTTTTCCAATGCTGGGAGTCCAACCCTTGTTGGGACGCATGTTTCTGCCTGAAGAACAAGACGTGGGCAAAGAGCATGAAGTGGTCTTGAGCTACTCGCTGTGGCAAAGCCATTTTGCCGGCAATCCCGAGATCATTGGCCGGGCCGTGGCGCTCAGCGGTGAAACCTACACCGTGGTCGGAGTGATGCCGCGTGACTTCAAGTTCGCTCCATTCTGGGCAACGAAGGCGCAGCTGTGGGCGCCGCTGGCGCTGGGTTCGCGGCTCACCGATCGTGGTGGTTCATCGCTCCGCGTGTTTGCCAGGCTCAACCCCGGCGTCACTCTGGAGCAGGCGCAGGCGGAAATGGCGGGCATTACCGGCCGCCTGGAGCGCGAGTTTCCCGGCACCAACCAGGACATGCAGGTGGTTTCGTTGCGCGAGAAGGTGG
>Ga0207706_10000707_pt1 | contig 34824 bp, 27 predicted proteins | sample KBSC53metaG_FD_184318 | JGI IMG/M metagenome (GOLD analysis project Ga0207706, IMG submission 184318) | Corn rhizosphere microbial communities from Kellogg Biological Station, Michigan, USA - KBS C5-3 metaG (SPAdes) (version 2) | ecosystem: Host-associated > Plants > Roots > Rhizosphere > Soil ... | reverse complement strand
ACTCGAGAAGGTGATCACGCCGGCGAACATCGCCGGGCTGGCGAAGCAGCCCGTGGTGCCCGTCAATTCGGCCGACCGGATCGGGGCTCTCACGCGCCTCCAATACGGGCCGGACGCTTATTTGTATGCGGCGCGGGTTTTCGATCCCCAGTTCCAGCAGCAGATCCGTCAGGCGAACGGCGTATTGCGCGATTATCACGTGTTGCAGCAGCGTTCGCGCATCAATCAGCTTCGCTTCAACGCCGCGTTGCTCCTTGGGGCGCTCGTCATCGTCGGCCTGTCCATCCTGACGGCACTTCGACTTGCGGACAGGCTCGTTCGTCCGGTCGGAGAGTTGGTCACTGCTGCGGGGCGTATCGAATCCGGCGACTTCACGGTCCGCGTTCCCGTCACCAAGACCGAAGACGAAGTTCAGACCCTGGCAACCGCATTCAATCGCATGACCGGCCGCCTCGAAGAGCAGACCAATGCGCTTCGAGCCGCCAACACGCAGCTAGATACCCGGCGCGCATTCATCGAAGCAGTCCTGTCGAGCGTGACCGCCGGCGTGATCGCAGTTGACCGGATGCTTCGGATACTGCTGCTCAACCGTTCCGCCGACACTCTCCTTCAAAAAGGCGAGGAGGAAATCGAGGGTAGGGATCTCGCTTCGGTCTCGCCCGAGCTCGACGAGTTCATGCGCGGGGACCAGGCGGAGGCGAACGTGCTGATCGTCGCGGATGGCGGTCAACGTACCCTCGCGGTCAAGCGCGTCCGCTACCAGGACGGGTCGGTTTTGACCTTCGACGACATCACCGACCAGCTGTCGGATCAGCGGCGAGCGGCCTGGTCGGACATTGCCCGGCGTATTGCTCACGAGATCAAGAACCCGCTCACTCCGATCCAGCTGGCCGCCGAACGGTTGCAGCGGCGCTTCGGAAACGAGATCCGCTCGGACAGCGAAACCTTCGAACGGCTAACCGGCACGATTGTCCGGCAAGTCGGCGACCTCAGGCGCATGGTCGATGAATTTTCGAATTTCGCACGGATGCCGAAACCGGCCTTCCGGGACGAGGACGTGCACGAGATCGCTCGGCAGGCCCTGTTTCTTCATGAAGTAGCTCACCCGGCCATCAGCTTCGCGCTTGAGCCGCCACAGGGCGAGTTCCGCATGGTCTGCGATCGGCGCCAACTCGCGCAGGCCCTTACGAATGTGGTCAAGAACGGGGTCGAAGCCATTGAAGGGCGACGAAATCGTGGCGAACACAGCATCGCCGGCGATCGGATAGATCTACGGATGCACGCGGATGGCGCAAGTTTGGTTGTCGACGTTTTCGACACCGGAATGGGCCTGCCCGAGGATCGCGAGCGGCTTACCGAACCCTATGTGACAACGCGGGTGAGGGGAACGGGCCTCGGGCTCGCAATCGTCAAGAAGATTGTCGAGGAGCACATGGGCGAAATCGCCTTCCTCGACCGGACGGGCGGGGGAACGCACGTTCGAATTTCGTTCGATACGCACAAACTCGCTGCACTCGGCACCGAGGCCGAAGAAACTGCAAGTGGCAACAATGAAGATAGGGACGAGGAAGCCTGATGGCGCTTGAAGTGCTGGTGGTCGATGACGAGGCCGATATTCGAGAGCTCGTAAGCGGTGTCCTGGAGGATGAGGGCTACAAGGTTCGCACGGCCGCGGACAGCAGCCAGACGCTCGAGGCCGTGGAAGAGCGCCGTCCGTCGATGGTCCTGCTCGATGTGTGGCTGCAAGGCTCCAAGCTCGACGGATTGCAATTGCTCCAGGAAATCAAGCGCCGGGATTCGACCATTCCTGTGCTGATGATCTCGGGGCACGGCAATCTCGACACCGCCGTTGCGGCCGTCAGGGAAGGGGCCATCGATTTCATCGAGAAGCCGTTCGAGGCGGAGCGCCTCATTTACCTTGTCGACCGGGCCACTGAAACCGAGCGCCTGAGACGCGAGAACGAAACGCTTCGGCTCCAGGTGGGACAGGAAGACCAGCTTCACGGCAGCTCCGTCGCCATCAACACGGTTCGGGCCACCCTCAAGCGCGTCGCTCCGACCGGCAGCCGGGTGCTGATTTCAGGACCGCCCGGAGTGGGCAAGGAGATCGCCGCCCGGATGATCCACCAGTGGAGCCCCCGGGCGCGTGCTCCCTTCATCGTGCTTTCGGCGGCAATGATGAGCCCCGAGCGCGTCGAGGAAGAATTGTTCGGCAGCGAGAGCGAAGGCGTGGTCCGGCCCGGCCTCCTCGAGCATGCCCATGGCGGCACTCTTTTCCTCGACGAGATTGCGGACATGCCCCTGACAACGCAGGCAAAGATCCTGCGCGTCCTGACCGATCAGAGCTATACGCGCGTTGGTGGACAGCGGCCGGTCAAGGTCGACGTTCGGGTGTTGTCCGCGACCTCCCGCAGCCTCCAGGAGGAAATCGCGGCGGGACGATTCCGCGAGGACCTGTTCTATCGGCTCAACGTAGTTCCGGTGAAACTGCCGGCGCTTCGCGAGCGTCGTGAGGATCTTCCGGAACTGGTCAGCCATTTCCTCGCGCGCTACGCAGCAGAGCGCCGAATGACGGCCCCCGGTATTTCGGAGGAGGCGATGGCGGCGCTCCAGGCGCATGACTGGCCGGGCAACGTCCGCCAGTTACGCAACATCATCGAGCGGACCTTGATCCTTGCTCCCGGCGATCGCGTCGCCTGCATCGAAGTTGACCTGCTGCCGCCGGAGATCCTCGACAACCAGAGCCCGATGAGCGGCGCCAATACGACCATGGCCATTATGGGCAGCCCGCTACGGGAAGCCCGGGAATCCTTCGAACGCGAATATCTCAAGATTCAGATCCGGCGGTTTTCCGGCAACATCTCGCGCACAGCATCGTTCATCGGAATGGAGCGCTCGGCGCTTCACCGGAAACTTAAAGCCCTTGGAATCGGCGACAAGAGGGAAGGCGAAGAGTAGGGAGGCAGTATGCCAGCGCGATCGCTGAGCCTGCAGGATCATTTCCTGAACAGCCTCCGGCGCGCCAAGCTTCCGGTGACCATCTTTCTGGTCAAGGGCGTCAAGCTTCAGGGCGTGATCACCTGGTTCGACGCATTCTCGCTGCTGCTCCGAAGGGAAGGGGCTTCCCAGCTAGTCTACAAGCACTCGATTTCCACGGTCATGCCCTCCGAGCCGCCGCCGGACTTTGTCTCGACCGTCGCAGCCGCGGATGGCGCCAAGACGAGCCTGCAGGACGTGTTTCTCGCCGCCGCTGCCCGCGAGCACGAGCGAATGACGCTTTTCCTCATCAACGGAGTCATGCTTCAGGGCTCTGTTACGGGCTTCGACCAGTTCAGCCTGGTGCTTGAGCGCGGAGGGCAAATTCAGCTGGTCTACAAACATGCGATCTCGACTTTGCAGCCGGCGCATCCGCTGAACCTCGGCGCCGAACAGAATGGCGAGGGGGAGGCAGAGTCCTGAACGATTACGACGGTCACGGTGAAACCGATGTTGCGCGAGGCGAGCGGGCATTCATTGCCGTGCCCGAGCTTCCGCGCGAAGGCTCGCGCCGCTCGGCTGATGCTCGCGTCGAGGAGGCGGAAGGGCTGGCCGAGGCGATCGGCATCGACGTGGTGGCTGCGCGGCCGTTCCGCGTCCGAAGCCCACGGCCTGCGACCCTTCTCGGCAAGGGACAGGTCGAGGAAATTGCGGGCATTGCCAAGGAACAGCGGGCAGGCCTGCTGGTGGTCGATGCGGCGCTGACTCCTATCCAGCAGAAGAACCTGGAAGATGAGGTGGGTGCAAAGGTCATTGACCGGACCGGCCTAATTCTCGAGATCTTCGGTGAGCGTGCCGCGACGGCCGAAGGAAGGCTCCAGGTTGAACTGGCGCATCTGGACTATCAGGCGGGCCGACTTGTCAGGAGCTGGACCCACCTCGAGCGCCAGCGCGGCGGCTTCGGATTCCTTGGCGGCCCCGGCGAAACACAGATCGAGGCTGACCGCCGCCTGATCCGAGACCGGATGGCCAAAATCCGCCGTGAACTTGATCAGGTGAAGCGGACCCGCACGTTGCATCGCGACCGTCGCCAGCGGGCGCCTTGGCCCGTCATTGCGTTGGTGGGCTATACAAATGCCGGAAAGTCCACGCTTTTCAATCGCGTGACGGGCGAGACGGTCTTCGCGGAGAATTTGCTGTTCGCGACCTTGGACCCCACGATGCGCGATATCCGGTTGCCGGGCTTCGACAAGGTAATCCTGTCCGACACTGTGGGGTTCGTCTCCGATCTTCCCACGGAGCTGATCGCTGCATTCCGTGCGACCCTCGAGGAAGTCGCGTCTGCCGACTTGCTCGTCCACGTTCGGAACATGGCCCATCCCGATCGCGAGGCGCAGAGCGAAGATGTCGAGGATGTACTCGCATCGCTGGGGCTTACGGACGAAAGCGGTCCGACGCGGATCGAGGCCTGGAACAAGATCGATCTGGTTCCGGCTGACGAACGTGACCGGCTCCATGAGGAATCAAAGCGTCGCGATGACGCCGTGCCGGTCTCGGCAGTGACGGGCGAAGGTTTGGACGCGCTCCGCAACCTGATGGCTGAGAAGCTCCGGAGCGGGGAGCAGGTGCATCAAATCCGCGTTCCAGCGAGCGCCGGGGAAAAGATCGCGTGGCTCCATTCGCGGGGCGAAGTGCTCGACCAAAAGCTCGATCACGACGAGATGGAATTGTCGGTCCGGCTTTCGCCCGACAATTGGGCGCGGTTTCAAGCGCTTGAGTCCGCCTGAACCTTCTTGGCTGCGACCCACAGGGCTTCTTTTTCTTCCAGGGGCAGGTTCGCGAACCCCGGCTCGTTCTCAATCGCGCGGAAACGCCTCTCGAACTTGCGATTTGCTTCCCGTAGCGCGGCTTCCGGTTCGATGTTCAGATGGCGTGCGAAGTTCACGACCGCGAACAAAAGGTCACCCAACTCTTCAAGTTTGCGACTGTGGTCGGTTTCCGCATCGAGTTCTTCGAGTTCTTCGTCGATCTTCGCTCGGGCTCCAGACGGATCGGGCCAGTCAAATCCGACACGCGCTGCGCGGCGTTGCAACTTGGCAGCGCGCTCCAGGGCTGGAAGCGCCAAGGCGACACCAGCCAACGCGCTCTTGTCAGGGTTTGCGGCGCGTTCCTCGGCCTTGATGATCTCCCAAAGGTGGTGTCCGCCATGTTCGGCATCCCCAAAAATGTGGGGATGGCGGCGCTCCATCTTGTCGCTGATACGGTTGAGGACGTCATCGAGCGTGAAAAGACCGGCTTCTTCGGCCATCCGGGCGTGAAAGACGACCTGAAGCTGCAAGTCGCCGAGTTCATCGACCAGCGCGTCCATATCGCTGCGCGCAATTGCGTCGGCGACCTCATAGGCTTCTTCGATCGTGTAGGGCGCGATCGTCTCAAACGTCTGGACCGTGTCCCATTCGCAGCCGCTGACGGGATCGCGGAGGCGGCGCATGATCTCGACGAGTCGTTCAAAGGACATCGGGGGCCTTCTGTTCACGGTGTTCTGAAAGTATGATAATATGCATTATGTAAAGTCTTACTCGGATCAGGAGACGAGCACCAGCCAGCGCCCTTCCACGCTCCATCGACTCAAAGTGGACAAATAATTCATGCCCAGAACATTCAGATCGTCGCTGTCCGCGATCTCAAGCGCCACATTGCGCCGAGTGATGCTTCCGATCGTGAGTGATTCTGCTCGTCCGCTGGCGACGCGAATGACGCCATTGCCGGTTCGGACGAACTGATCCCGGTTCGATGAGACGGTCACCCCCGCATCTTTTGCCGTCTGCCGGTCGACCGTCGTTGTCGTTGCCCCGCTGTCGACCAGGAATTTCACGCTTCTGCCGTTGATCTTGGCATCCACCCAGAAGTGACCGTCGATCGCCATTGGAATGCGCGTTTCCCGGCCCTGCTCAACCGGCGTGCCCACGGCTTCCGCCTTGAGGCGCTGTGCGACCCAGCCGAGATTGTCCCGGAAGGTGAAAATGATGAACCCGGCCGCGAAGATGGCGACCCATGCCAGCGCCATGGTCATGAGCTTCGCCGCCGGCTCGCGCCGGGCCATTAGCGAACCGAGCACGAGCATCATTGCCATCAATATGTAGACCCCGCCCAGCATCAGGTCGTTCGTCATCATGACTCGATCTCGAGACCGTCGAATGCCGGTGCAGCCCAGTCGGGCAGCTCTGCGACCAAGGTTCGATAGTCCAGGCTGTTTCCCATGTGCACGAGATAAAGCTGCCCAACGCCGAGTTCCTTTGCCGCGCTGAGTACGCCGTCCAGATACATGTGCGTCGGATGCTGCTGCCGGGTCAGACAATCGGCGATCCATATGTCCACGCCCTGATAAAGCATTTTCATATCATCGTTTAACGCGCTGAAATCTACGGCATATCCGATCGAGAATGCGTCCTCGTCGAAGCGCAGGCCAAGCGATGTTGGACCGCCGTGAGGCTGGTCTACAAAGCTGACTCGTGCGTGACCGAAGGTCAGCTCGTCGCCGAGCTCCCGCCCTTCGGCAATGGGCCGATAAAATGCAGACCGCCCGAATGCGTATGAAAAACGAAGCCTGAGTTCCCCGAGCACATCCGCACGCGCATGAATCGGAACGGGCCGCCCGATGGCCTGTGAAACCGGCCGAAGCTCATCGATCCCATGGCAATGATCGCCATGCGCATGCGTGACGATTACGCCATCCAGCTCTCCGACGTTCGCTGCAAGCAGCTGCTGGCGCAGATCCGGCCCACAATCGACAAGCAGACGCTCGCCGGCGCTCTCCACCAGGATCGACGTCCTTAGCCTCGCGTTCCTTGGCTCATTTGGATCACAAAGTCCCCATTCGTTCCCGATCTTCGGGACGCCAGTCGATGTCCCGCAACCGAGAATTCGGACTCTCAAGCCTCGGTCCCTTGGGCTTTCCCGAACAGTTTGAAGAAGTTGGCCGTCGTCGTCTGGGCGAGCTGTTCAGGATCTTCTCCTCGCAGTTCGGCAACGAATCTGGCGGTATCGGCAACGAAAGCGGGCTCGCATTTCTGCCCGCGGTGAGGAACCGGAGCGAGGAATGGCGAATCCGTCTCGACCAACATCTGATCGGCAGGAAGCCATTTCGCAGTCTCCTGCAGATCCTGCGCATTCTTGAAGGTCACGATCCCCGACAGCGAAATATGGAAGCCAAGGTCGAGGCCCTTGCGCGCCAGCTCGGCCGAACCCGTGAAGCAGTGCAGGACACCGGTGACCCCGCCCTGCTTCACGGCTGCTTCAAGAATCTCGGACGTATCTTCCTCCGCATCACGCGTGTGCACAACCAAAGGAAGGCCGGTCTGCCGGGCCGCCTCGATATGCGCCTGGAAGCGCTCGCGCTGCGCCGCGCGGTCCGACTTGTCGTAATAATAGTCGAGACCGCACTCACCGATGGCGATGACGCGCGGATGATCGGTAGCCTCAACCAGCGCAGCAGCCCCGAGGTCCGGATGGCTGTCGGCCTCATGCGGGTGCACGCCGACGCTGGCCCAGACATCGGGCTCGCGCTCCGCGACCGCGATGATCTGGCTCCATTCGCGCTGTCGCGTCGAGATGTTGAGGAAGCCGGCAACGCCTTGTTGCCGGGCATTTTGAAGCACTTCGTCCTGGCGCTCGGCCAGGCCTTCGTAATTGAGGTGGCAATGGCTGTCGATCAACCTCACGCCGCCGCTTCCTCCTCGTCCTCTGGAAGCTCGAGACGCGGGAAGATCGGGGTTGGAGCGCTCAGCCGATATTCGCTCTGCGCGAGGTTCACATACCAATCGGTCTGCTGCAAGGCGCCCTGGTCGCGTGCGTCGGGTCCAATGCCCATCACTTCCAAAAGCTTGTCCGCAGACGAAGGCACAATCGGTCGGATGGTTATTGCCAAGTCTCGAATGCACAGGAAAAGTGTCGCCAACACTGCCTTCATGCGCTCTGGATCTGTCTTGCGAAGAGTCCAGGGTGCCATCCGATCAACGTATTGGTTGCAGCGAAACACGGCGAGCAGCCACGCCTCGATTCCCTGTGAGAAGGCGAACTTGTCGAATTCACGGGGAACTTGGGTTCTTGCTGCATCGGCGACCCAACCCACCAATTCATTGTCCTCTTGGTTGTTTAGATCGACGATCGGAAGTTGGCCCTCTAGGTTCTTGTGAATCATCGACAATGTGCGCTGGGCAAGATTGCCGAAGCTGTTCGCAAGTTCGGCATTGGCGCGATTGACGATCGCCTCGGCGCTGTAGCTGCCGTCCTGTCCGAACGGGACCTCGCGCAACAGGAAATATCGCAGCGCGTCGACGCCGAAGCGCTCCGCCAGCGCCATCGGATCGATGACGTTGCCCACGCTCTTCGACATCTTCTCGCCGCGGCTCAGCAGGAAACCGTGACCGTAGACCTGCTTCGGGAGCTCGATTCCGGCGCTCATCAGGAATGCCGGCCAGTAGACCGCGTGGAAGCGGACAACGTCCTTGCCGATCAGATGGACGTTGGCCGGCCAGTAACGGCGCCAGAGTTCGGTATCGTCGGGATAGCCGAGCCCGGTGATGTAGTTGGTCAGCGCGTCGAGCCAGACGTACATCACATGGTCATTGCCACCCGGCACCGGAACGCCCCAGTCGAAGCTTGTGCGCGAGATGCTGAGATCCTTGAGGCCGCCCTCGACGAAGCGGACCACCTCATTGCGGCGGCTCTCCGGGCGGATGAAGTCCGGATTTGCGGCATAATGATCGAGCAGTGGCTGTTGGTATTTCGACAGGCGGAAAAACCAGCTCTCCTCGACCGTCCATTCGACGGGCGTCCCCTGCGGCGACAGCTTGGCCCCGTCGTCGCTCGTGCTGAGCTCCTCCTCCTCGTAATAGGCCTCGTCGCGGACCGAATACCAACCCTCGTACCGATCGAGATAGAGGTCGCCCCTTTCCTCCATCGCCTTCCAGATCGCCTGGCTCGCGCGATAATGGTCGGGCTGAGAGGTTCGGATGAAGCGATCATACGAAACGTTAAGTGTATCGCACATCTTCTGGAAAAGAGGCGACATCTTGTCGGCGAAGGCCCGCGGTTCAATGCCCTCGTTGCGCGCGCCCTGGGCCATTTTCAGGCCGTGCTCGTCCGTCCCGGTCTGGAATCGGACGTCGCGGCCCTGGCTGCGTTGAAAGCGCGCCATGGCATCGGCGGCAATGGCCTCATAGGCGTGCCCGATGTGCGGGGGACCGTTGGGGTAGCTGATGGCGGTGGTGATGTAGAAGGGTTCGGACATGGTTTGGGTCCGGCCCTAGCTTGGCGCGCCTAGCGCTTCAAGGAAGCCGGTTCGGCAACGACAGCAAGGATACCGCCGATCTGGAAGACAGTTGCCGCCGGATCGAGCGACAACCTCGGAGCGATTGCTGCGAGCTCTCGCGCCTTTGCATAAGCGTCGATCGCGCGCTCCCGGGCGGCGGGCTTCAACGACCTTGCCTCCCGCGCAATCAGCGACGGCGCCAGATCGAGAAACGCTGCATAGCGATCTGATGCCCCTTTCTTGCCAAGCTCGGTCGCGAGGTCGGACCGGCGCGCATTGGTCGGATCGCCCTGGCGAAGGATCGCGAGCGCTGCATCCTCGAGCTTGCCCAGATCCAGTTCAGCAAAAGCGAGTGCCCTTCCGGCAGAGCCGCCGGACATCGCGATGATGCGCTTTCGCTCAGTCGCGCTCAGCTCTGTCTGGTTCTCGAGGATTGACGTCATGGCGTCATCGTCAAGGTTGGAGAAATCCAGCCGCCTGCATCGCGACCGGATTGTCGGAAGGAGCCGGCCTGGCGAGTGGCTGACCAGGAAGAAGAGCGTGTTGGCCGGCGGCTCCTCGAGGATTTTCAGGAGCGCGTTCGCGCCGGACGTCTCCAAGTCGTCCACGGAGTCGATCACCGCGACGCGCCACGGCGACAGAGCGGCGGTCATGCTCATGAACTCGCCGAGCTCACGCACTTGGTCGACGCTGATATTGCGGGCGAGATTGCCGGTTTTCTCGTTGATCAGCCGCTCGAGCCACCGCATGTCAGGATGGCTTCGGGCCTCGACCAGCTTGACGATCGGGTGCTCGTTGCCAGTGCCGATTCCTGGAAGGTCGAACGGCGGCCCCGCGGCCTCGGCGAGGACGCGGCGAGTTGCCGCATGCGCGAAGCTCAATTTGCCCACACCTTTCGGTCCGGCAAGCAGCCAGGCGTGGTGAAGCTTCCGCGAAGCCCAGGCGGCGGCAAATTGTTCGACCGCCCTTTCCTGTCCGACAATCACGGCAGGAGGTCCTGGATCGCGTTCAGTAATCGCTGCGTCACTTCGTCGGGATTTCCTGAACCATCGATAATGCGCACCCGGTCCGGTTCCTCTGCGGCAACGAGGCGGAAGGCGAGATCGACCTTCTGGTGATAGCCTTCCGGCCGACCGCCGATCCGGTCACTCTCCTCATTGTCGCGGGCGCGGGCGCGAGCGCCGCCTTCGGCGAGTGCAAGGACCAAGGTTCGATCCGGAAAATCCTCGCCGATGCCAAAAGCATTGATCGCCCGGACGGCCTCGATGCCCAATTCACCTGCCCCGCCCTGGTAAGCGAGCGAGCTATCGATGAATCGGTCGGCAAGCACCCACTTGCCTGCCTCGAGCGCCGGTCGAATCGTCTTGGCCACGTGATCGGCCCTGGCAGCGGCGAACAACAGGGCTTCCGCCTCCGGGCTCCAGCGATCCTCGGAGCCGCTGAGGAGCAATTCGCGGATCCGTTCTGCCCCTTCGCTCCCGCCGGGCTCGCGGGTGACAAGCACATCGATGCCGCGATCCTGGAGGGCAGAAGCCAATGCCTTCACCTGGGTCGACTTCCCGGCCCCCTCCCCGCCCTCAAGGCTGATGAAGCGCCCGCGTGATGTCACGCCATTCCGAACAGGGACTTGAGGCCGATCCAGATGCGTGTGAAGAAACCGGCGCGGCCGACATCCTCGCCCGCTACCAGCGGCACGATCTGCGGCGGAGTATCGCCGGTCGTAACGACCAGCTGAGCGACTTCCTGACCCTTGGTGATCGGAGCGACCAGCGGTCCGTCGTAGCGGATTTTGGTCTGGATCGAGCCGCTCGAAAGTCCGGCTGGCACGGTCACCGCAAGGTTGCGGGGCGCAACGAGGGAGACCGCGCTGGAGCTGCCCATCTGAACCTGTGCGGTGCCGATCTTTGCTCCCTGCTGAAACAGTGGCTTGGACTGCCACGCGTTGAAGCCCCACTGGATCAGCCGAGTCGATTCCTGAACACGGGCGTTCCAGCTATCCAGGCCCGCGACCACTTCGATCAGCCGGCGGCCGTTCTGATCCGCCGAGCCGGTGAAGCCATAGCCCGCCTCGTCCGTGTGCCCCGTCTTGAGCCCGTCAGCGCCCGGCACCTTGCCTAAAATCGGGTTTCGGTTCGCCTGGGTGATGTCCTGACCAGAGCCGAGCGTCTTGCCCCAGGTGAAGCTCGGCAGTGAATAGAACTGCTTGTAGAGCTTGTAATGATGCTCGATCTCGTACCGGGCGAGCGTCGCGAGATCCCGTGCGGTCACATAGGTGACCCCATTGTCGGGCCAGCCATTCGCGGTTCCGAAATGGCTGTTGGTCAGACCAATCTTCTTGCCGAGCGCATTCATCTGGTCGGTAAAGGCCTGCTCCGTGCCGGCGATGCACTCGGCCAGCACCACCGACGCGTCGTTTCCGGAAAGAGTCACGATCCCCTTCAGCAGATTTTCGACGCTGACCTGCTCATTGGGCGAAAGGAACATGGTCGAGCCAGCGGCCGGGCCGTGCCATTTCTGCCAGGTTTCAGGACGTACCGTGCACATCTTGTTCAGCGGCAGCTGCCCCTTGTCGATGAGCTCGAAGGCCACGTCCGTGGTCATCATCTTGGCCATCGACGCGGGTGGCATCCGCATGTCCGGATTCTTGGCGTAGAGAATCGCGCCCGAACTGACGTCGATCAGGAAAGCGGTTTTTGCTGGCGTATCGAATTGGGGTGCCGCGGCTGGGGCAGCACTCGCAAGAAGGACAGAAGCGGCGGTTAGTAGAAGGATTTTGCGCGACATGAGGCTGAACAGCTTCCCGGATTCAAAGGTGATGGAAGCTGTCTATCGCCGAGCAATCGCGTCCGCCAGAACTCCAACCGAAATCCCGTAAAAATTCGAACAATTATAATCGAGGATCGCCCGATAATTGGTGGTTAGAAGGTAGGCCGTTTCATAGGGCCCGTCGGGCTCGATCAGGCTCGCCATCTCATTTTCTGGCAACGAGCGCCCCAGTGGCGTTACGCCGAGCGCACGCCATTCGCGCATCGTCAGCCAACGGCTGTGGCGGCGATAGACCTGCGGGCAGCGAGGTGCCGTCGTCCTGCTCGCAAGTGCCGCCCGGTTCAGCGTGGTCGGAGTCCGAACCGGAATTCCCCACGGGATGCTCGGCTTCCACCCCGCGTCGCGCAAATAGGTAGCGATCGATGCCAGCCCGTCGAGTTCGTTCGACCAGATGTCGGAAAAGCCGTCACCATCGCCATCGGCACGCAGTCTAAGCGCGACCGTCGGCATGAACTGCGGATAGCCCGTCGCACCTGCCCAACTGCCTTTGAGCCGCCAGCGCGGAACGCCTTGGTCCATGAGCTTCAGCGCGGCGATGAATTCACTTTCGAAGAAAGCCCGGCGGCGGCCGTAATAGCCGAGGCTGGCAAGCGCCTGCAGCAGGTCAGTGCTTCCGGTGACGGTCCCATAACTGGTTTCGAGACCCCAAATCGCCATCAGCACAGCGGGGTCGACTCCAAACTGACCGTCCAAGCGTCGAAGGGCGCTGTAATTGCTGCCATAATTGTCGCGACCGCGCTGGATCAGGGACGCAGTGACGTGCGAGCGGAGATAGGGTGAGAGCGCTCCGACGACGCCGCCGCTCGTTTGGGCAACAGGTTCGGTCCGTTCGAGCGCGATGACCCGCTGGTTGACCACAAGTCCCGGCACATTGGCCTGGATGGTTGCTTCGCGAACCCCCTGCTGCCGGGCCAGTTGCGCCAGGCGCAGCTTGTAGCCGTACCAGGGGTCCATGGCCGGTGCGGCGTATGCCGGAGTCATCACGTCCACCTGGGCTGCGGTGGCGGGCGCAGCCGAACTGCCCAACGCGACCGCAGAGAGACCCAACGACACCCACCCGCTCATACCCAACACGCAACCTCCTCGTGAGAGTCGAGGCTATCGGGCGGAACCCCGATCACGCCAGCTTGCTTCACCGCATGCCTTGCACGGACTGTCGTCAAACTTGACCGGAGCTCGATAAATGGGCGCCCGGGCTTGAAAAGAGCGCAAAGCCCACAGATGGAGCGAATCCTTGGATGGGTGGCCGAGCGGTTTAAGGCACCGGTCTTGAAAACCGGCGACGTGCAAGCGTCCGTGGGTTCGAATCCCACCCCATCCGCCAAAGCTCTACAATTCAGCTTGCATTAACGCTACAAATGTAGCAGTCTACAAATGTAGCGCGGCGAGTCTGTCGTGCGAAAGGAATGAAAATGCTCAGCAAGCTTCCACCGCGCGAACGACAAATCGTGGATATCCTTTACGAAAGAGGCGCCCTTCCCGTCTCCGATATCTGCGATGCCCTGCCCGTCCTTTTGAGCGGATCGGCAGTGCGCGCGATGCTCAAGCGCCTCGAAGACAAGGGCTTTGTGCAGCGGACGGAATCCGAACGCGGTTTTCTGTACAGCCCGGTCGTGTCGGACACGGTCGCCAAGAAGTCTGCCCTCAGCGAAATCGTGCGAGTCTTCTTCAACGGCTCGCCTGCCAGCGCCGCAAGCGCCTTGCTCGGGATGTCGGACAAGCTCAAGGAAGACGAACTCAATCAGCTCGAGCAAATGATTGCCCGGGCCCGCAAGGAAAAAGGGGACCGCTGATGCATGTCCTCCTCGGGATAGCGCTCAAGTCGCTCTTGATTGCCGGCCTGACGCTCGGACTGCTGCAGCTCCTCAAGAATCGCTCTGCGGCCGAGCGATCATGGGTGGCTCACATCGGGCTCCTGGCCCTGGTGATTATGGCTTTTGCGCCGCTGGTTCTGCCGAGCTGGAACGTCGAGACCCCTGCACTGTTCGAACGAGCCGCAGTGCCTGCGTCCGAGCCTGTGGCGCAGCAGCCGGTGGCGTCGACTGCTCGAGCTGCAAACGTGCCGGCAACGCCCCTCCCCGCAGCGCCGTCGCTCAAGGTCGCGGCGACACCGTCTTTGCCGTCGCTCAGCCCGGTGCTGGCGGCAACTGCGCTCTATGCGGTGCCTGCCGCGATCCTGCTCATGCTGACGTTCCTGGCGCTTTGTCGATTGATCGCGCTGAGAGCCAGGGCTGACGTCCTCGTCGATGGTCATTGGCTAAGCGCTCTTGCACGGGCTCAGCGAAGAATGGGCTTCAAGCACGGCACGGCCCTGCTCACCAGCGACGAACTCGCCTCACCCATCAGCTGGGGGCTGATGCGCCCGGTCATCTTGCTCAACAGCCGAGCGGTTGAAGCGGCAGGCGAGGCCGAGGCGATTATCGCCCATGAGCTCGCTCACGTTGCCCGGATGGACTGGATCAAGCTGCTGCTGGCGCGCGTCGCGACTGCATTATTCTGGTTCAATCCGCTGGTGTGGATCCTCGGCCGCGAAGCGCATCAGCTACGCGAGGAAGCAGCAGACGACAGCGTGCTCGGCGCCGATATTCCGGACACCGATTACGCCCAGTTGCTGGTCGGAGTTGCGCGCCACGAATGTCCGGGCCTGCTGCTTGGCGCGCATGGCGTCGCTCCATCCAAGAGCTCGCTCGCCCGCAGGGTGGCGCGAGTCCTCGACGGCAAGTCAGTGCGTGGCCCTGTTGCGCGTTCCTTTGCATTGGGCGTCTTCAGCGGCGCAGTCCTGGTTGCGGCCCCCCTTGCTGCACTCACGTTTACGCCGCCCGCACCCAAAGCCGTGAAGCCGGTGTCGCAGCACACTGCGGTAAGTGCACCTGCCCCCGTCGCCGATCCCGTTGCAGTGGAGGTTCCGACCGATCTTCCGCATATCATTGCCCAGGGCGTTTCCACCTCGGTGACGACCGCTGTCGCTGCAGCGACCGCTGTGGCTCCCGTTGTCGCCTATCGGCCAACTGAAGACGTTCGTGCCGTGGCGCCGAACGGCGCGACCGTTGAAAGCGTCAACGGCACAACCGTAGCGCGGAGCCCGTCAGGCGCCACCGTCACAGTGTATCCGGCGGATTCGAGCGGCCGGCGAAGGATGGTGGCAGTTGCGCCAAATGGGGCAAGGTCGGTCACTTATGTCGACGGCAACGGTGTCCAGACTCGCACTCGCGATCGAGCAATAGACGCTGCGATCGAGGCAAAGGCCGTCGGCGTGACCCCGGAATATGTAGCGGCGATGCGTGCTGCAGTCCCGCGGCTTGGAAACGTCCAGTTCTCGGATTTCAGCGGCCTCCGTGCGGTAGGCGTGACTCCGGAATATGCACGCGAGCTCGTTGCTGCGGGTTTCCCATCAATCACCGCGGATGAGCTGATGGAAGCGCGTGCTGTTGGTGTGACCGGTTCCTATGTCAGCGCCATGCGCTCCACCGGCATTCAGGGCGATCTCGACGATTTCGTCCAGCTCCGCGCGGTGGGGGTCGATCCGGCCTTCGCGGCCCGAGTGAAGGCGTCAGGCGTCAAGGTTCGCAACGCCGATGATCTGGTCGAGCTTCGAGCGCTTGGAGTTACCAGGCTGCCACAACCGCCCCGGACTCCGGCACCGCCGCGAGGATGGAATCAAGACCCTGATCCGGGCGGCTAATCCGTCGAGCCGCTAACCGACCGACTGATCTTCAACTGACTGGAATTTCGAAGCGCCCTTCTGCGGCGAACGGAAGAACTTTGTCCAAATACCTGAAGGAGACCCATCGTGAACCGTCCCCTCGCCTTCATATGTGCCCTGTTGTTTGCATTCGTCAGCGTATCCTCCGCCTGCATGGCGCAGCCGTCCGAGCAGGTTGGATTCACGCTGGAACAGCAGCGCGGGGATCCGGCCAGGATCCACGCAGATTTCCGCAAGGAACGAAACGGCCGCGACGAGAATAACTGGTCGACCGGCTTCATGCCTTCGGATCTCATCGGGTTGGAGGTGTCCTTTTTTCGCGCTGCCGGCACGCGGCCACTTCACTTCGCCATAGTTCGTGAGGCGGGGCGGCTCGATTGTGCTGGAAACGGCGGCAACAATTATGCGTCGGGCAATTGCAACTTCACCGCCAATCCGGCCTTCACCCAGGCGCTGCAAAGCCGGGGCATCGGCCGCCCGACCCCAGATCAGGCATTTGGGTTGATGGCCGTGAATGCGCGGCGCGAAGTCATCGATGCCGTAGCGGCTGCTCGCTATCCGACGCCGTCGATCGACAATCTGATGGCTCTTTCCGCGCTCGGCGTGGACGGCCGTTACATCTCCGAGATGGCTAATGCGGGTTATCGTCCCACATCCATCCAGCAGCTGGTGGAATTCAAGGCGCTCGGAATTTCACCGCAGTGGATCAGCGGTTTCGCCCGGGTGGGATATGCCAATGTTCCCGGCGATGGACTGGTGCAGATGCGCGCGCTCGGCATCACCCCCGAATATATCGAGGGCTTTCAGCGCATCGGATATCGCAACCTCCCGGTCAGCCAGCTGGTCGAACTCAAGGCGCTGAACATCACGCCCGCATTCGTCGAATCCGCGGTTGGCCGTCAATCGAGCATGCCGCCGGTCAGCGACCTGGTGCAGATCAAGATGTTCGGCAGGAAGCGCTGAGTTTCGAATTGCTACTTCTACGCCGTTCGTAGACCGCGGCGGGCGCATTGGTCGAAACGTTGGCCGATTGATCGACGGAGGGTCGCCTGCGCTTGGGCCCTCCCATACCTCTCCGAATTGTAGAGACAGAAGGGGAATCCATGACTCGGGCGCTGTTGCTCGCAACGGCCGGGATGGCTGCGCTTACCCTGGCGACAGGAGCGTTGGCGCAGACCAATGCGGCGGCGCCGGCGGCGCCATCATCCGGCCAAACCGGTCGCACGACGACGTATCAGGCGAGCTTTTTCGTCCAATACGCGCCCCGCACGGCACTCGATATCGCAAAGCTTGTCCCGGGTTTCGCACTGGATCTGGGCAACACCCAGGGCGCCAACGGACAGGACGTGCGCGGATTTGCCGGAACCGCGGGCAATGTCGTCATCAACGGTCAGCGGCCGAGCACGAAAGCTGAAGCGCTCGACACCACCCTTTCCAGAATTCCTGCTCAGCGCGTCATCCGCGTCGAGCTCGGCGCCGGTGACCTGTACGGCTCCGACTATGCCGGCAAGAGCCAGGTGCTGAACGTCGTTCTTTCCAAGGAAGCAGGCTTCGACGCCAATGTGACGGCATCGGCGAAGCGTTGGTTCACGGGTTACGTCAACACCGACATTCAAGGATCGATGGTCTATCGCCGCGGCCCCTCAACCTTCAACCTGTCCGCGGGAACGGGACGCAATCGCCAGCTCGAAGAGGGAACGGACGATCTCACCAATATTGAAACCGGGGAACTCATCGAGCACCGGCGCAAGCACAACAGCTATTTCAACAAGGACCCTTTCATCGCAGCGGCCTGGGGCCTCGACACAGGTACCAACAAGTCCCTTCACCTCAATGGACGTTGGCAGCCGAGCAGCTTCGACCTGTTCCAGGACAATCGGGTGAGTCCGACGGGCTTCCCCGTTCACGACGACAATCTGATCCAGACGTACCGCGATCCGATATTGGAACTCAGCGGCGACATTACGCGGCCGCTTGCGGACGGAGCGCTGAAGTTCGTGGCGCTTGCGACACGCAAGAAGCGAGACGACGTCGACAACTACATCCAGCGCAATGGCCTCATCGAAGACAATGCTTCAATCGTCGGCGGCTTCGAACAATCGGTCCACGCGCAACGCAATGAGACGCTTGGCCGCTTGAGCTGGACGCGGGCAAACCTTCTGGGCTTCTCGTTCGAAGCGGGCGCCGAAGGATCCTACAACACGCTCGACGACCGCGTTGATCTCTTCGCCATCGACGACGGGGGCCAGAAGGTTCGCATCGATCTTCCGATCGCCGATGCCCGGGTCGAGGAGAAGCGCGGCGAGGTCTACGTGAGCGTCGGCCGAACCCTCGGCGATTCCATTCGGATCGACGCCGGCCTCAATTACGAATTTTCCACGCTCAAGGTCAGCGGCGACGCCACGGCGGACCGCACACTCAAATTCCTCAAACCGAACTTCACTTTCGACTGGAAGCCGGGCGGCAAGTGGCACACGCAATTCTCGGTCCGACGGACGGTTGCGCAGCTCAATTTCTACGACTTCATCAGCTTCGGCGAGATTTCGACCCAGCGGTTGAATGGCAGCAACGCAGATCTCCAGCCGCAGCGGACCTGGGAGTTTCGCGCGACTGCCGATCATCCATTGCTTGGCGAGGGACTCGTCAAGCTCGACCTCGGGTATGACCTCGTCAGCATGCTTCAGGACCGCATCCTGATCTTCGACGATGCGGGCAACGCGTTCGACGCTCCCGGCAACCTCGGTACGGGCAAACGCTATTTCGCAACCCTCACGGTGGATGCGCCACTCAACATTCTCTGGCAGGGACTTCGCGCCAAGTTCAACGGAACGCTTCAGCGAACTCGGGTGGATGATCCGATCAGCGGCGATCCGCGCAAATGGAGCGGGTTCTATCCCGCCTGGCAGTGGGATCTGAATGTCCGCCGCGACATCGGCCATTACTCGTACGGCTTCGACATCAGCGACAACCAGCATTTCACATTTTACCGGACCGACGAGTTCGACACGAACTTCAATCGGGGCGCATACATGACCGCCTTTGTCGAATTCCGGCCCACGGCGTCGACTGCGATCAACTTCAGCGTCGACAATGCATTGAGCACTCACGCCGCTCGCGATCGAATCCTGTTCAGGCCCAATCGCGCGGAGCCCGACGTCGTGCTCGACGAGTTCCGGGACCGTAATCGCCACCGGAGTTTCCAGATCACGCTGAAACAGAGTTTCGGCGGCTCAACGGGCACGAGAGTCGCGAAAAAATAGAGGCCGGACGTTTCCGCCCGGCCTCCCCTGTTTCACCAATGAAATCGCTCAGAAGTGGAAGCCCAGGCTGACAAGGCCCCGCTGATCGGAGATCGGCGCATCGCCTGCAGTCGCCTGACCCGACAGGCCAAGGCTGAAAGCTCCGCGACTGACCGATACTCCGCCCTTCACTTCCATCCAGCCGCTGCCTCCATTCGTCAGCGGGAGTGCGAAGTCATAGTCCGGTGCCGCCGCGAAGCTGACGTTCATGCCGTTGCGGCTGCCCGAAACGAGCCGGACATAGTCGGCCTGCACCTGAGGATGGACGGTCCAGCCGGCGATGTGCGTCGTTCCATCCAGCCTGGCGCCCGCACGTGCTTCGAGCCGGTTGACCTTTAGGCTGTTGAGCTCGAGCGCCGTTTCCGCACCCTCCTCATGGAAGCCGCCCATCGAATAGCGGCTATAGCCGAGCTGCGCCCGTGGGTTCAGCGAAAGGCCACGGCCGATATCGGATCGGAACCCTGCCTCGGCCGTCGCCATATAGCGGCTAGAGTGCGAAGCACCCGAAAGCCGGAACATCGAGGCGGTATCGGTCGCCATGCGATTGCTGTCGCTGCTCGCCCTTTCCACCGCAACAACGGCGCCGACGTAGGCGCTCTTGCCGAGAGGATGGCTGGCATAAACGGCCGCTTGCGTGAGCTTCGACCGAGCGACGTCCGATCCTGCGCTGGTCGAGGATTCGGCGTATCCGACCGCAGTGCCAACGGTCGTGTCGCCGAACGGAGCCTCGATACCGGAGGCGAAGTAGCGGTTATGCTGTCCCGAGTTGAGCTGCCGCTGATCGCCATAGCTCGAACGTGCGGTGTCGCTGCTCATGGTGACGAAGCCGCTGAGACCCCCACCGACCGACAGATTCACGGGCTGGCGTGATCCCTTGAGGCCGAGAAGTGCCTCTGGGGAATTCACTTGCGCCGACTGAGCCAGGGAGGATGCCCCACCACTGAAGCTGAAGCCCTTCGCCTGGCCCGTGCCGAGCATGGACAGGCGATCGCTGACGTTGCCGAACAGCTGACGGCTCTGCCGGTCCTGGAGCAGCTCGGTCTCGTTGACGATCGAAGGCGCGAGCGCATTGAACGTCGCATTGAGCTGAGCACCGTTCATCCAGTCGACGTTGCCGTACAGATTCCACAGCTTGTCGGTGAAACCGTTCCTGAGTTTATCAAGCGCGTTTGCGAAGGCGATCGCGGTCGGATTCTGGCCGTCTAGGACGGTGACGAGGCTTCCGGCGCGGAGCGTGGCCGTAATCGTGTTCGGGCCATAGGTGAGCTCCGGACGAAGAACGCCCTGGAACGTGTAGCTATTCCCGAACGTGCCGGTGATTCCACCAGTGCCGGACGCAATCACATAAGACTCACCCGCGCGTGGGGCCGGAGCGTCCGTGACCTTGTTGAACACGATCGAGGGCTTGGCCCCGGTCGCATCGTTCTGGCTGAGCGTCAGTATCCCCGATCCGGCGCCGCCGGTCACGGTGAGCCTGTCAGCGCTTCCACGCTGCGCGTCGATGAACAGCGACGATCCGGAAGCCAAAATCGCATTGCCGTTGATCGTCAGCGTCCCGACTTTATCCGCACCGCCCGGTGCTACGGTCGCCATGGCGGCCGTTACGAAGGGTGCTTGAAGCGTACCGGATCCCGTCAGAAAGCCGGTCGCAAACAGCATGTCCGAGCCGGATTTCAGCAGGCCGTCGACATTGGTCCAGCCCTGCACCTGCGTGATGTCGCCGAGGACGTTCAGCGAGCCTGCTTTCGCGATCGAAAGCTTCGTCGGGCCGTTGAGCGTCAGTTCGTCGATCGTTGCTGAGGACGACAAGGTGGTCGTTCCCGCGGCCGAGAGCGTCACATTATAGTAGCGCGCGTTGATCCCGGCCTTTGGGTTGGCCACGACGTTGTTCGGAACGAAGTTCGTGCTTCCTGGCCCTCCCGGAATGTGAAGGCCCGTACCCGATCCGACGGGAAGCGCGGTTGCCTCGTCATCCTCGGAAACGTCGGTGCAATCACTGAGGAAGCAGATGTTTCCGAACTTGACCGTGTTGCCCGACACGCCAAGCGCCGGCGTATCAGGAAGGTCGTTCACAAGGACACCATTGCGGTCGACCATGTAGGACGGGTCCATCAGACTGACCCAATGGGTGCCGTCTTCCCAATTGCCGTTGCCAGCCTTGTTGCCCGCGTAAACGTAAGGATTGTTGGCGACGATCTGGTCCCAGAACAGGAACAAGGGCTGGTAGAAGCTCGTAGTACCGTAGCTTCCTGAAGCCTGGGCATTGAAGAACCGCGTTCCGCCGGAAAGGGTCGCCGCAACGACGGGCTGCGAATATTTCTGATCAACGATCAAGGGACCGCCGGAATCGCCACCGGCCGTGATTCCCTCATGCGGCAGCGCGGCGCCGTCATAGATGTCGAAGTCGAAGCGGCCCGCCCCGGGGTTGAAGGCGGCCTCCCCAGCCGGGCTGTCGAAGTCCAGCTGGTACAGGCTCTGCGGATTTCCGCCATTCTCGCCGAACAGCCAGTCATCCTGGTCGTCGAGCGAGGACAAGGTCGAGACCATGTTTTCCGCCGCTCTCCGACGGAAATCGATTCCGGCAATCGCAGCCGATGTGCCGGAGACTCCGTAGCCCGTGACAGTTGCGTGCGTTTCAGCCGTCAACGGACTGAACAGCATTGCCCAGGCCGGAACCCCGAACGCCGGCGTGTCGAGCGTGGCAATCGCGATGTCCGCTTCCAGGAAGCAGGAAGTGGGAGATGTGCATGATGAAGGTGCGACGGAGCGCGGGTCATACCACACCTGTTCGACCTCATAGAGCGCACGATTGACGTTCGTGGAGAATTTCGTTCCCGGAATTCCCGTAAGCCCGAACCAATCGAGCAATGCCGGCCGGTTGTTGGCGCCAAAGCCGAACGCCATCGGAGTGCCGTTCGCCCATGGTCCGAAGGCAGTGCCGTTCACGCCGTAGCTGGAAGCCGGCTGCTCATTCACGCAGTGCGCGTTGAAGATGACCGTTCGCGGGTTGATCAAGGTTCCCGTGCAGAGCAGCAATCCCGTCGTTTTCGGATCGACCGAGATGGTCATCTGACCAATGCCATTGACGCCGGTTGCTGCGCCGATCGTCACGCCGCTGACATCGAGCGCTCCGTTGGGACCGGTCGCGTTGGGATTCATGTTATTGTTGACGATGATTGACGGAGTGCTTGCCGTCATCGGGATCGCATCGGCGGCGGCTGCCGGCGACGCCAGGATCATTGCACTCAACGAGCTTGCAGCAAGAAGCGCGACGCGGGTCGCGCAGGTACGGTTCGTCATCACAGGCCCCTCCTCGGTACGCGGTGGAGAGCAAGGAACTCGCGCTCCAACCCACCGAACCTAACCTTTGATTCTTGTTCGCAAAGCGCTTTTTTAACATTTTGTTCATAATCCCGCGTCCCGTTGCGGGACGGCAACAACGCATTGAAAAAACGGCTGTTTTGCAAGATTCCCGGAGTCCGGCTAAGGCCTCGTCAACTTTTCCATGGAGCTTTTATCGTGGCCGAGCCCACCATCCTGCCATTCGACTGGCAGGATCCGTTCGATCTCAATCACCAGCTTTCCGACGAGGAACGACTCGTTCGGGACACTGCGGAGTCGTTTGCACAGGAGAAGCTCCTGCCGCGGGTGACCTCGGCCTATCTCGATGAGCGATTTGACCGCGAGATCATGAACGAGTTCGGTGAGCTTGGACTGTTGGGGGCGACCATCCCGCACGAATATGGCGGCGCGGGCCTTGGCTACGTCAGCTATGGTTTGATCGCGCGGGCGGTCGAGCGCGTCGACAGCGGCTACCGCTCAGCGATGTCGGTCCAGTCGAGCCTCGTGATGTACCCGATCTTTGCCTATGGGTCGGAAGATCAGCGGAAGAAGTACCTTCCGAAGCTCGCAACCGGCGAATGGATCGGCTGTTTCGGCCTGACCGAACCCGACGCCGGCTCGGACCCTGGCGGCATGCGTACACGCGCCCAGAAAGTGCAGGGCGGCTACCTCCTCACCGGCACCAAGATGTGGATCACCAATTCGCCGATCGCCGATGTCTTCATCGTCTGGGCCAAGTCGGATGCACATGACGGCAAGATCCGCGGCTTCGTTCTGGAGAATGGCGCGAAGGGCCTCAGCGCGCCCAAGATCAAGGAGAAGCTCTCGCTCCGGGCCTCGATCACCGGAGAGATCGTGATGGACGGTGTCGAGGTCGGCGAAGATGCTCTGTTGCCGAACGTCGAGGGCCTGAAAGGCCCATTCGGTTGCCTCAACCGCGCCCGGTACGGCATCAGCTGGGGATCGATGGGTGCCGCAGAAGCCTGTTACCACGCTGCGCGGCAATATACGCTTGATCGCAAGCAGTTCGGCCGGCCCCTCGCATCCAATCAGCTGGTCCAACTGAAGCTGGCGAATATGGTGACCGAGATCACGCTCGGCCTTCAGGCGTCATTGCGCGTCGGCCGCCGTCTGGAAGCGGGCGAGCTCATCCCCGAGACCATCAGCCTCATCAAGCGCAACAATTGCGGGAAGGCCCTGGATATCGCCCGCGTCGCCCGCGACATGCATGGGGGCAACGGGATTTCGGCCGAGTTCCAGGTCATGCGGCATGCTGCGAACCTCGAAACGGTCAACACCTATGAGGGTACGCACGACGTCCACGCGCTGATCATGGGCCGCGCGATCACCGGGCTGTCCGCCTTCTAGCGAACGGTTGTAATTCTCCTTATGCTCCCGCGGGCATTTGGGGGAAAATCATGATCGGCTGGATTGTCCTAGGCGTTGTCGTCCTGGTCCTTCTGTACCTTGTCGCGACATACAACCGGCTGGTTCGCCTGCGAGCGCTGGTGAAGGAAGGCTTCAGCGGGATCATCGTCCAGCTGAGGCGGAGAGCCGACCTCATCCCCAATCTGGTCGAAACGGTTCAGGGCTATGCATCCCACGAGCGTGAGGTGTTCGAGGAAGTGTCGAAGGCGCGCGCTGCATCGGTGAATGCCGGAAGCGTCGCCGCGACTGCACAGGCCGATGCCCAGCTCACCGGGATGCTCGGGCGGCTATTCGCTGTCGCCGAGGCCTATCCAGAGCTCAAGGCGAACACGAACTTTCTGCAGCTGCAGGACCAACTCGCGGGAATAGAAAGCGAGCTGCAGGGTGCCCGACGTTATTACAATGCCACCGTCCGGGACCTGAACTCGACAATCCAGAGCTTCCCGCCGGTACTGATCGCGCGTCCGATGGGCTTCATTGAAGAGCCGTTCTACCAGGATGACGATCCCGCCATTCAAAACGCCCCGAAAGTGTCGTTCGCCAAGCCGGTTGCCTGACATGGGTAGCGCTTGGCGCTCCCTCCTCGCTCTCCTCCTTGTCGTCGTGCCCACGTCGGCACAGGCGGAAGAGCGGATTCTTCGCTATCTGAGCGACGTCCAGGTCCAGAAGGACGGGACGCTCGAGGTCGCGGAAACGATCGACATTCGCGTCGAGCACAACCGAATCAATCACGGCATCTATCGCGATTTCCCGACGCGCTATCGGGGCCGGAACGGCGGACAGGTCCGCGTCGGCTTCACGTTCGAAGGCGCGACGCTTGACGGTCTGCCCGTGCCAGCAACTACCGATCGCGTCGGCAACGGCGTTCGGATCAAGGTGGGCGATTCCGAGAAGTTCGTCGACATCGGCGAGCACAATTACGTGCTTCGCTATAGGACCACTCGTCAGATCGGCCGCTTCAAGGATTATGACGAGCTCTACTGGAACGCGACCGGCAACGGCTGGATCTTTCCGATCGATGTTGCGGAGGCCCGCATCCGCCTTCCCGAGGCGGTGAGTTTCGGACAGCGGAGCGCCTATACGGGGTCATTCGGCTCATCGTCGTCAGATGCCGAAGTTGCCGATGAAAAGCCGGGTGAGATCCGCTTCCGGACGACGCGGGAGCTAGGGCCCGGAGAAGGGCTGACGATCGCAGCCGCCTTCCCCAAGGGCGTCGTCGCCGACCTGCCTGCGTCCGGAAAGCTTTCCCAATGGTTCGGCGACAATGGCCCGCCGCTCGTCGGGCTGCTCGGGCTCATCAGCCTTTGCTTATTCTACTTTTTTGCTTGGAGGCGCGCAGGCCGAGATCCTCGAGCTGGAACGGTGGTACCGATCTTCTCCCCTTCGGACGATCTGACGCCTGCTGGCATGCGCTACGTGACCAAGATGGCTGCGGACGATCGCAGCTTCGCGGCCGCGCTCGTCGACATGGGCGTCCGCGGCCACATCAAGCTGGTCGAGGAAGATCGTGGCTGGCTTTCGGGCAAGAAGATGAGGCTCGAGCGGCTCGGCTCCGGCGGTTCGCTGCCGCCCGAAGAGCAGGCTGCACTCGATTGCCTCTGCCGCCCCGGCGAAGAAATCATGATGGACCAGAAGAACCATGATAATTTTTCGTCTGCAAAGAGCGCCTTGAGCGAGGTTTTGAAGGCCAAGTACGAAGGAAAGCTGTTCAAGCGCAATCTTGGGTGGGCCGCCGCGGGACTGTTCCTTTTTGCCGCTGCCCTCTGGACCACGGCCGGCGCAATCGATGTTGCGATCGACGGATCCTATTCGTGGCAGATCGGCGTCGTCCTCGGTATCCTGGCGGCCACGGGACTCCTTTGGTTGGCCTTTCACGATTCGGCCGTAGGAAAGTGCCTGCTTTCGCTGGTCGGTTTCGTCGCCTTGTCCTCGGCCTTCGTACTGGGGATGCCAGTCATCATGGACGCGTTGAACAGCGGCTGGTGGCAGCCCCTGATCTTCCCCGCCCTGGCCCTGCCCCTCGTCTTGTCGGCATTCTGGTGGATCTCTGCGCCAACGGCGGAAGGCCGCGCGGTCCTCGACCACATCGCCGGCTTCAAACAATATTTGTCGATCACCGAACGGGAACGCCTCGACCGCATGACGGCACCCAAGGACACGCCAGGGGTATTCGAACGCTATCTGCCTTACGCAATTGCGCTCGGTGTCGAGAACCGCTGGGCCGACCGTTTTGCAGGTGTCCTTGCTGCCGCAGCAGCGGCTCGGGGCAGTCAGGGATTCGTCTGGTACTCCGGATCCGGCAATCCGTGGAGCAATCCCACCGGCTTTGCGGATGACGTCGGATCTTCGCTGTCGAGCACGATCAGATCGGCCTCGACTGCGCCCGGCTCGAGCAGCGGCTCTGGCGGTGGCGGTTTCTCAGGCGGCGGTGGGGGTGGCGGCGGCGGTGGCGGTTGGTAGGCGTCCGGGCCGCCGGAAGAAGGCGATCGGCGAATCGCGATAGACCGCGTCGGCCTGGCGAACGAAGCCGAGCTTTTCCGCGAGCTTCATAGACGGGGCATTATCGAGATCGATGATCGCCGGATATGACGCGGCTGCAATCGCATCTTCCGCCCAAGACACGGCGGCGCTGCAAGCCTCGAAGGCAATGCCCTGTCCGTGCACCGAAGTGTCGAATATCCAGCCCATCTCGGGCTCACCGAGGATCAACGGGTTCATATCGCGCTCGAACTGGAAGAAGCCGCAATGGCCCACCATTCGGCCGTCCGTCTTCAGTTCGACTGCCCAGGGGCCCATTCCGATGAGCGACCACATGCCGACGCCCGAGAGAAGCCGTCGCCAGCTGTCCTCCCGATTCATGGGCTTGCCGCCGATGTGGCGCATCACCTCTTCGTCGCCAAGCGTCGCCGCGTGAGCGTCGAGGTCGTCCTTGCGAAAATCGCGCAGGATCAGACGCTCGGTTTCGAGCGTCGGCGCCGAATGGAACAAGCTTATTTCTTGCCGAGGGTAAGGCCGCCGAAGCGCTTGTTGAAGCGCGCGACCTGGCCGCCTTCCTGCATGAGCCGCGTATTGCCGCCGGTCCAGGCCGGGTGCACCTTCGGGTCGATGTCCAGGTGAAGGGTGTCGCCTTCCTTGCCCCAGGTCGACCGGACCTGGAACTTGGTGCCGTCGGTCATTTCGACGTTGATCATGTGGTAGTCGGGATGGATACCGGACTTCATGTTACTTTTCCTTGAGTTAGCCGCTGGTTTCCGACCAGCAGCGACAAGTTGAGCGGCGCCTCTACAGGGAGAGGTCAAAAGTTGCAAATCGATCGATGCTCAGGCCGCTTGCGGGTTTCCTGCGGCGAGTCTCGGCAACAGCAACTCGGCGACGCGTAAGCCGCCGAAGAGGAGGGTTGCATAGAAAAGGTCGCCAGCGACGGTGTTCTGGAAAAATGGAATTGCCGCGACGTAGCAAGCGGTGAGGCCGGCAAAGTCGTGCGGATACATGCCGCTCATCAGCCAGGTTCCGAAGTTGCTCACCAGGAAAAACAGGATCGAGCTGGCGAGTGCCGCACCGGCAACGCGCAGGACGGTCACTCGCGAAAGCGCGATCCAACCGATCACGACGATGAGCGCGACCGCCAAATAGGTGATCCAGAAGCCGGAATAAAAGCCGAGAAGGGCATCGCTGAGCGCCATAGCGCAAAGCGGAGCTGCAAAACCCAGCGCTCGCCGGCCGAGATATGCACCGCTGAACAGCGCCATCGCGCCGATGGGCGTGAAATTGGGCGGATGTGGCACCAGGCGCAACGCGGCGGCCAGAACGATCGCGGACAGAAGTGCGATAATGCGGCTGTTATTGGCGTTCATGTTGACCCCATTAACGACGTCGAATGGAATTTGACACCCCATCCACGCTGGCTCTAGCAGGGCCGCCGACCAGGGTGCCGTCCACGAATTGATCCAATTCGGCGGGGACGGTTCAAAGGGAAGCCGGCGAGATTCCGGCGCTGTGCCCGCAACTGTGAAGCCGACGGGGTCGAAGACCTTTGGCGGCAAAGTCAGGAACCTGCCTTGGTCCGTCGTCCGTTTCCCCGGCCGGGACCAGCCGCGGGGGCGTGGGCCTCGCTGCCCTCTGTGACGACTCGTTCGTCAAAAGGAGGATAGTTTCATGCCCGCAGCACTGCCCATCAACGCCGACCAAATCGTCATTACCGCTTCCCGCGCGCCCGAAAGCGAGGCGCACACGCCCGCAAGCGTCACCATCATCGACCAGCAACGGATCGAGCGCCTCGATGAGCCGCTGGTCGCCAATCTGCTCCGCCTCACGCCGTCAGCTTCCGTCACGACGTCCGGACCATCCGGTTCGCTCACCGAAGTTCGCATCCGCGGCGCCGAAGCCAATCACAGCTTGCTGTTCATCGATGGCATCAAGATCAACGATCCCGCCTCGGGCGATGCTCCGCGGTTCGAATTGCTCAATTCAGACCTCGCCTCGCGCGTTGAAGTGGTTCGCGGCCCCCAATCCGCCCTGTGGGGATCGGAAGCGATCGGCGGCGTCATCGCGATCAACGGACTCGACGACAGTGCCGGCTATCAGGGCAAGCTCGAGGGCGGCTCGTTTGGGTTCGCGCGAGCAAGCGCTTCGGGCGCGGCGGTGACCGACAAGGCCTCGCTGGCCGGCGGTGTTGGCTTCCAGCGCGCGGCCGGCATCGACAGCTTCAATGGCGACGGGGACAAGGACGGGTATCGCAACCTTTCCGGCCGCTTGCGCGGAACGTGGCACCCTACCCCCAATGCCGAAATTGGCGTGGCTGCCATCGCGCTCACTGGACGGACCGAGTTCGACGGTTTCGATCCGGTAACCTTCGCCCACACCGACACGCTCGACAGCAGCCGGAACAAGCTTGCCGCCGGAAGGATCTGGGCGAGCCTGGGGACGACGTCGACCCCATGGCGCGGCCAGATTGCGGGAACATTGCTGGGTTCGACCAACCGCAATTACCTGGACGACGTGCTTCAGAACCGCACGCGCGGAAAACGAGGCAATGTCGCGTTTCAGGTCGAGCATCGCTTCGCGACGGGCGCGATCGCCCATACGGTGATCGGCGCCGCGGATCTTGAACATGAATCCTTCCATGCGCGCGACACGATCTATGGCGGCCTGTCGAACCAGGATCGCAACCGCAACCACGAGGCACTGACGTTCGAGTGGCGCGGCGAAACGAAAGCGGTCACGGCCGACCTGGCTGTCCGCCACGACATTTTCAATCGGTTCAAGGACGCGACCAGCGTCCGCGCTTCGCTGCTCGGCCAGCTCGGTGGAGGATTCTCGATCGCCGGTTCCTATGGTGAGGGGATCTCCCAACCGACCTTCTTCGACCTTTATGGCTTCTTTCCAAACAATTTCCTTGGAAACCCATCGCTTAAGCCAGAAAGTTCGCGCGGGTTCGAAGCATCCGTCCGGTTTCGCAGGGGGCTGATCGATGCGTCGCTCACCGGATATCGCCAGCGTCTTCACGCCGAGATCATTGACGTCTTCGACTTCAATACTTTCCTGTTCAGCACCGCCAATCGGCATGAGACGAGCCGGCGCGCAGGGGTTGAGGCGACTGCTGGTTGGCAGCTTGCACAGTCCCTGCGCTTGTCCGCCAACTATGCTTACCTGAAGGCAACGCAGCCGGACGAGACGACGCTAACGCAGGTCCATGAGCTCAGGCGGCCGAAGCACAGCGGTTCGATCGCCCTCGATGGAACGAGCGGGAAATTCACTTACGGCGGGTCCGTTGCTTATGTCGGCGAGCATTTCGACCAGCGCGACACCTTCCCATTCGATCGGGTTGCGCTTGGTTCCTATTGGCTCGCCGATGCGCGGGTCGGTTTTTCAATCCGTCCAGGTGTTGAGCTCTATGCTCGCATGAGCAACGCTCTCAATCAGCATTATCAGGACGTCTTCGGCTATCGGACCGAGGAGCGGGCGATCTACGGAGGTGTGCGGCTCAGCCGCTAAGCGTCAGTCCGCGGGGGGATCCGCGATCATCGCGGTGAATTCGCACTCGGTCGCGATTTCACCGTCGAGGAGCGCCCTCCCCGCGAACTTGCAGACGCGGGACCTCTTCTGGAGGAATTCGACTTCAAGCCGAAGCAACACGCCCGGCTCTACCGGCTTTCGGAACTTCACGCCGTCGATTGACATGAAGTAGACCAGCTTGCCCGAACCAGCGAGGCCCAAGCTTTCGACGGCAAGAACGCCGGCGGCCTGGGCCAGCGCCTCGACCTGGAGCACGCCGGGCATGATCGGCCTTCCCGGGAAATGTCCCTGGAAGAACTCCTCGTTCATGCTCACCGCCTTGATCGCGACGATGCCCTTCTCCGGATCGAGACTTTCTACCCGGTCGACCAGCAGCATCGGATAGCGGTGCGGCAGCGCCGCCATGACCCGCTTGATATCGAGCGGACCGATGGCAGCGCTGGCCGGCTGATCGTTCATTGAGTCTTAGCGGCCCTGCGGCTGGTTCGTCGGGCGCTGCTGAGCCGCGGCCGGAGCCGTGGTCTGGATCGACGGAAGAGCTGCATTCAGCGCCGTGACGACATCGTTCGTGACGTCGAGGTTGGCACCGCTGGCAAGCGTCTGGCCGATTTCGACCAACATGTTCGCACCGCGCTTCTGCATCACCTGAGTGTAGATCGGGCCCAGCTTATCCGCGATCTGCTTCTGGATGTACTGGTTGTTGCGCTGGATCTGCTGCTGCTGGCCGGCGAGCTCCTGCTCGGCCTGCGCTTGCTTGGCCTGGAATGCGCGCACGCGCTGCTGGAGCGTGGCGTCGGGCTCCTTGCCCTGAAGCGCATCGACGGCCGCCTGGATCGACTTGCCTTCCGTCTGCAGCGGAGCGGCTAGCGCCTGACGGCGGTTCTCGAAGCCGGTGGCCTGGCTGCGCAAAGCCGTCGCGGCAGTCTTGCACGCGTTGCACTGGCTGGTGACCTTGTCGAGGTCGACGACTGCGATGATTGCGCCCGGAATTGCCTGGGCTTGAGCCGCCGAGGGCAGGATCGCCGACACGGCAAGCGAAGCGGATAGAAGAAGTTTTTTCATTAGAATTGAGTTCCTACGTTGAAGCTGAACAATTTTGTATCGTCCCCCTTTTGGTGGAGGATCGCCTTCGCAATATCGAGCCGCAGCGGCCCGAATGGCGAAACCCAGTTGACGCCGATGCCGACCGACAGGCGCGGCTTGGCGGAATTGCCGAGGAAGAATTCCTTGAATCCCGGCGAAACGCTGTAGATCGCCGTATCGCAGGCAGGATCGCCCGGCCCCTGGAATTTCTGCGTAAGGCCCGTCGACGAGTCGAGCGGGGTGCAGATGTTGACAATGTCCAGCAGCGAGGGCTGCTTGACATGCCAGAGCGACCCCACATCGACGAACGCCGAAGGCCTCAGCCCGAGGCTCTTGAGGCCGGAGCTTACCGGGAATTCGAGCTCCAGGCGGCCCATGTAATAAGCGCGTCCGCCGAGCGCGTCGGTCACGTTCTTGTTGATGTCGAGTTCCTGAAGCGTCCCGTCCGTATTGTACGGAACTCTGACGACGCGAGGACCGATGCCGCGGATATCGAAACCCCTGAGGCCAGGATCGAAGAAACGGTCGGTCAGTCGAACAGCGTCGGCATCGGGCTCCGGGGCCTTCTGCAGCGGGGCGATGTAGCCCCCCTCGCCGTGCACAGAGAAGATCCAGCCGCTGCCGATGTTCATGTACTGGGTCGCGTCAACGCGCGAACGGATATACTTCACGTCGCCGCCGAGGCCGGCGAAATCCTCTGACAAGGTCAGCCTGCGACCCCGTGTCGGATGAAGGCCGTCCGTGTCGTCGTAGATCGTCGAAATACCGATCAGCGACGTCAGCCGCTTGCCCAGTTCGTCGCAGAGATAACGTCCGGCCTTGATCGGGTCGCAGACGGGCGGAAGCGGCCCGGCCCCATCGGGATCGGTGAAGAACTGGTTTTCGTCGAGCGTGATATTGTCCTGCACCAGATTGTAGCGGCCGCCGAAGCTCCAATATTCCGTGATCGGGAAGCCCATCCGCAGGACTCCGCCGTTGCTGATCTGCGAATAGGTCGTGTTCCGGTTGTTGCCGACGAAATTGAAGCTGCGGTAATCACGGTGATAGATGTTGCCGCCGAACAGGATCGACTTGTCGAGGAAATACGGATCGACGAACCCGGCTTCTACCGAGCGTGAATATTGCGACCAGTTCACCGAAGCGTCGAGTGACTGGCCCTTGCCCATGAAATTGTTCTGGCTGACCGCGAGCTGCACAACGAACCGCTCAAGGCTCGAATAGCCGCCCGACAGCGATAGCTGGCCCGTCGGCTTCTCTTCCACATTGACACCAAGCACGACGCGGTCGGGCGCCGAACCTTCGGTCTGCTTGACCTCCAGCTTGTCCTGGAAGAACCCGAGGCTCTGGATGCGGTCCTGGCTGCGCTTCACCTTAAGCGCATTGAACGCATCGCCTTCGTTGATCCGGAATTCGCGCCGAATCACCTTATCGCGAGTCGACGTATTGCCCGTGACATCGATGCGCTCGACATAGACGCGCGGAGTCGGCGCGACCTTGATGGTCAGGTTCATGACCCGCTTTTCGGCGTCGCGATTGTAGGCGGGATTGATGTCCGCGAAGGCGTATCCGAGGTTTCCGGCCGCCTCGTTGAGGGTGGTCATTGCATCCTCAACCTGCTTCGCGTTGAACCAGGTGCCCGGATGCAGCTTGGCGATCTGCAGGACCTGGGCGTTCGGGAAATCGCGAAGCGCGCTGTCGGCCTCGACTGTCCCGAGGTGATAGCGCGGCCCTTCCTCCACCACGTAGGTGATGACGAAGTCGCGCCGATCCGGCGTCAACTCGGCCAGCGCTTGTACGACGCGGAAATCGGCATAGCCCTGCGTCAAATAGTAGGCGCGAAGCTTCTGCTGGTCGGCGGCGAGACGGTCCGGATCATAGGTGTCGTTCGACTTCAGGAAGCCCAGCAGGCCGCCCGTCTGACGCGTGTACATTTCCTTGCGCAGGCGCTCGTCGGAGAAATTTGAATTGCCGAGGATATTGATCGCCCGGACCTTCGCGAGGTCGCCCTCGTAGATCTCGAACACCACGTCGACGCGGTTCTGGTCGAGCTGGACGATCTTCGGCTCGACTCGCGCAGCAAAGCGTCCCTGGCGCCGGTAAAGCTCCAGGATTCGGTCGACATCGGACCGGACTGCGGCACGGGTGAAAATCTGCCGCGGAGCAAGTTTGATCTCCGGAGTGATCTTGTCGTCCTTGAGCCGCTTGTTTCCCTCAAGGATGATGCGGTTGATCACCGGGTTCTCGCGAACGTTGATGACCAGGTCGCCGGTGTCGCCGCCGTTGATCGTGACGTCGGCAAAAAGCTGGGTCGCGTAGAGGTCCTTCAGCGCCTGATCGAGCGTTCCTGCCGTGTAGGTCTGCCCCGGGGAGAGGTTGGCGTAGGCGCGGATCGTTTCAGGCTCGAGACGCTGGTTTCCCTTGACGGCGATCGACCGAATGATCCGCTCGACGGGAGCAGGCGCCGCGACCGCTTGCGCCGGTGCGGGCGGGGGAGCCGGCGGTCGAGCCGGCTGAGCCGTCTGCGCGGACAATGGCATCGCGACACCGCTGAGCACGGTACCCACCAGAAGGACTGCGCCGGCGCGCCGGCTAAAACTCTTCGACCTTGAAATCACGCGTCCCCGCCTTGTGTGCAAAAGGTGCAGCGGCCGCTTTGCCGCCAAGCCCCGGTTACTGCCCTGCCCCAACCCTCCTAGCCAATCAAGCGTTGAAGGCGGTCCCACAGGCCGAGTGAGCCCAAATCGTTGATGGTTACGAAGACCAATAGTGCCATGAGAAGCGCGAATCCGCCGCGAAAGGCCCATTCCAGCGCCTGGGCACTGAGCGGACGGCGCCGGACGGCCTCGATTGCATAGAAAAACAAATGCCCTCCATCCATCATCGGGACTGGCAAGAGGTTGATGAATCCGAGATTAATTGAGAGCAGGGCAAGCAGTCCGATGAAGGGGAAAAAGCCGAGCTCGGCACCCTGCCCGGCCACCCTGGCAATGGTAATCGGCCCTCCCAGCTGCTTCACCGATACCTGCCCTCGGATAAGCTGGATAAGGCCATCGCAAATCGACCGTGTCAGTCGAGCCGTCTGATCGACTGCCAGTGGGATTGCCTTCGTGACGGGCACCGGATCCCCGACCTGAGTCGTTGCGCTGATCCCGAGGACGCCGGTCTGCATCTTCCTGCCGGTACCATTGTCGACAAGGGATGATCCAAGCCTGGCGATGACGTCCTGCCTGATGCCGCCGCGATCGATCTGGATCATCACAGTCTCGTTGGGACGCACGGCCACGACGTTCATGATGTCGTTGAAGGTCGGCGTGTTCCGGCCCGCGATAGACTCGATATGGTCGCCCGGCCGGATCCCGGCCATGGCGGCTCCGGATTTGGGCTTTACCGCGCCCACGACGTTGCCGAGCGGTGTTCCGACCAGCGAGAAGAATGCCGCAAAGATGATGATCGCGAGCAGGAAGTTCGCCACCGGACCCGCGAGCACCACCAGGAAACGTTGCCAAACCGGGCGCAGCTGGAAGGCGCGATCACGCAGATGTTCGGGAATGCGTTCGACGTCGGCTGGAGTGCTCGCCGGACCCATGTCGCCGACGAACTTCACATAACCGCCGAGCGGCAACCATGCGACCTTCCACCGAGTACCTTGGCGATCGGTCCATCCCAGTATTTCCCGCCCGAAGCCGATGGAGAAGGTTTCCGCGGGAATCCGGAACAGGCGAGCTACGAGGTAATGGCCGAGCTCGTGGAAGAAGACGAGCGGTCCCAAGGCGCAAACGAAAGCAACCAGGATCAGCCAGACAGGAGGTTGGGGAAGCATATTTACAAACAGCTCGCCT
>Ga0207706_10000703_pt1 | contig 34938 bp, 32 predicted proteins | sample KBSC53metaG_FD_184318 | JGI IMG/M metagenome (GOLD analysis project Ga0207706, IMG submission 184318) | Corn rhizosphere microbial communities from Kellogg Biological Station, Michigan, USA - KBS C5-3 metaG (SPAdes) (version 2) | ecosystem: Host-associated > Plants > Roots > Rhizosphere > Soil ... | reverse complement strand
TACTGCACTGGGAGCGGAGCAACCTCCCCACCTTCGCCGACGGCTTCGATCTCGTGGCGCGACGGTAGAGATCGGCGTGGGTAGCTGATCCCATCGCGGGAGTTGGTTCATCGCGCGGAGAGTGCGCTGGCGATGGCCCAGCGAGGCGATCGGGGTCCCGGGGTGCTGAGTTTCGACGACCTACCCGCCCCCTGATCTGTTTACAAAGCTCAGCTGTTTGCCTCACAAGGTGAGGTAAATCTTGGTTTTGCCCCCGGTACGACTCTGAGCCGAGACGGTAACGTATTGGCTACCAACGGAGTCCGCTATTGACCATCTCAGGGTTTGTTACCAATATGTGGCTCCTTGAGCTGGTTAAATGGTCGACGGAGCGGGTATGGCTCAGATGGACCCAGGCACAACATCAGCTATCCCGAGTACTTTTCACGAGTATTCGTCACCGACCCGCACTTCCGCGTTCCGAGCAAGCCCAATCACGCCCGCTACCAAGGCTGTCACAACAGCAGGCTCGCCCGCTCTGGAAGTATCCTCGCTTCTGGGGGCGCTGAGCTCCGCCGCGGACAAGACGTCGGCGAGCATCGCTCAGGGCACTCGCCAGTCGCGCGATGAGATTCGCCAGCAGCTCAACGAAGTAGTTCGATGGGTGGCCATGAGTCTTGCGGCGGATTCAACGCACCCTTGCCCGCCGGTGATCGCACGCGAGTATGTGTCGACGCTCAAGGTCACCTTCCTCCAGGAGCTCGCATCAGCGACGAACCTGAATGCGAATGATGTAGTTCGTTCGCTCATCAAGCTGGACGAGGCAGAAGAAGCGTGGAAGCGGACCGACAGAGGAAAGTTTATCTCGCGTCTTACGGGCGCGGACTGCGCTGATGCAGTGGTAGCGATAGCTCATGATATTCGCTCACCGCTTTGTTCGATCCTTCTTCTTGTTGACGCTTTGCGTCACTCTGAAAAGCGGTCGCCAAGTCAAATCAGAGAGAGACAGCTGGGCCTCATCTACGGCGCGGCATTCGGTCTGAGCACCACTGTCTCCAATCTGATCGCGGCTGCGCGAGGCGATGGATTGGTGCAGGGCCAGCCGGTTCCCTTCTCCGTCAGCGAAACGATGCACGCCGTCGGCGCAATCGTTCTGCCGATGTGCGAAGAGAAAGGCATTCCCCTCGATATCCAATTTCCAAAAGAGGACGCGCGTATCGGACACGCGTCCGCAATTCAGCAGGCGTTGCTGAACCTCGCATCCAACGGCATTCGCTACACCGATGCGGGCTCGGTCGCGATGGGTTGCACCGAAATCTCAGCGGATCGCGTGGAGTTCTGGGTCGAGGATACCGGACCGGGAATTCCAGACGACGTTCTCGAAAGGTTGTGCTATGGGTTCCCACCCGAAGGTGTGAAGCTGCGCTTTTCGAGCGCGGGTCTGGGTCTGGCGATCGTGCGCACCCTCGTCGAGGCAATGGGAAGTTCCCTGCAGGTCGACAGTGGGCCCGACGGGACGCGTTTCTCCTTCGTGCTCGCCCTGCCCATAGTCCAGTAGCACCTAATTCCTTCCACAACTCTATTTGCGCTGACCTCGGTTGGATCGCCGAGGCGATCTTGGTCGTCCGCTTAAACATTCGTGCCGCCAGAATGATCACATTTCTTTCAGGCGGGTAACCTGAGTCACCTTCAGTCGTCTCAAAAATAGACCCTGCGCAGCCTGCTTCTTGATGTTCCGGGGACAGGTTGGGCACCTCCGAAAACCGGCAAAACCACCGAAAGGTGGTGACGCAAAGCTACGAGGCTAAAGCGCTCAATTGAGCGCCAGGCAAGTCGGGCTACCGAAGAGGAGGCTCAATGCAGTTGTCCGTTGAACGTCCGCCGCTGGCGCTGATCGCGTGCAGTGACGATTGGATGAGTAGGGCGCTGGAAAATGTCTTCCAGCAGCGTGGGTACGTAGTCGCGCACACCCGCTCCGGCGCGCAGGCTCTCGAGTTGGCCAAGCTCGCCAACCACGACCTTCTCGTAGTCGACGAATCGCTGAGCGACATCAATGCGCTCGACGTATGCCGCGCCATTCGCGAGAGCACGCGCTTCGATCATTCGATTCCGCTGGTCGTCACCTCTCCTACTCCAGCCGACCCGCGATCGCGCATGTCAGCCTATGCCTCTGGCGCCTGGGAGTACTGCAGCCACCCCGTTGATCTCGAACCGGTATTCCTGAAGCTCGAGACCTTCCTTCGCGCGCGCGGAGAAATCGCGGTCGCACGTTCCGAAGATTTCGTGAACGCCACGACAGGACTGTATACCACGTTCGGCCTTCGTCAGCTCGCTGGAAAACTCGGTGCCCGCGCATTGCGGCGTCACGAGCCATTCGCTTGCGTCGCGTTCGCCCCCCAAGTGCAGGATCGCGAAGTCGGATCGAGTATGCTCTGGAAGGAAAGTCCGGTCGGATTTGCCGACGTCGCTCACGTCTTCCGCGAGCAGAGCCGTCAGTCAGACGTAGTGGGACACGTTGGAGATTTCCGTCTCGCCATCCTCGCGCCAGACACCGATGCGGCCGGCGCCAGACTGATGGTGGCGCGACTCCAGCACGAGCTGGATCGTGCCACAGAGAAAAAGACGATCTCGGGCCAGGTGCGGCTGCGCGTCGGATACTCCGCGGTTGCGGATCTCGCCGACTCGAAGGTCAACGTCGCCGAGCTCGTCCACCGAGCCGAGAGCGCGCTCGACCACGCGCCACTGCAGGGAGAGGGAGACGCCATAATCAACTTCGAGGAATTGCCGAATTATTGAGCGGTTAATTCGAAGTCAGCAACGCACCGGCGGCAAACAGCCTTCTGAACAGGCTCGCTACGAAGCCAAAAACCCGAGGTCCCGTCATGCGACGCGCCAGTTCGCGCGCGCGGGCGCCCGCCGCAGCCCGCACCAGGGGGAACGCGTCCTGCACTTTCACCTCCACCAGCGTTACCCCCGATTCTGAAAGCGCGGCCCGAGCAACACTCTCAATGTCATCCTGATCGCCAACAGCCTCGTATCGCACGCCCAGCGCGAGCGCCAACAAGCTGAAGTCCGGATTTTGAATCGTCACGCCGTGACTCGTGCCGTAGCTCGCGAGTTGTTGCGTCCGGATCTGCCCAAACGCGCCATCAGCAAATACGATAACGGTCAACGAAATCTTCTCCCGCACTGCCGAAAGCAGCTCCATCGCCGTCATCGCAAACCCTCCATCGCCAACGAGGGCGACGACTGGGCGATCAGGCACTGCCAGGCGCACTCCGATGGCGGTTGGAATGGCAAAGCCCATACTCTGCAAATCAGTCGGCATAATCAGCCCATACGGCGCCAGGACCTCGTAGTAGCGGCGAGCCAGAATCTGATGCAGCCCGGAATCCAGTACGAGTATCGCGTCGGCTGGCAATGCGCGGCGTAACCCTTTGAAAAAACTCACAGCCTTTCCGTCGGGTGTGCCTCCTACTCGCGGCTCGTCGGTAGCTGGCTGTCTTCGGGCAAGGCGAGCGCGCCATGCCAGTAGTTCCGGCTCGGTCCACAGCGATTGCTGCAGCGGCGAGGAGAGAAGCTGCTTGAACAGCTCGCTGGCGTCAGCAACTGCTCCGAGTGACGCCGCATAGTTAGCTGCGATGACGTCGGCGCTAGCGTCGACGTGTACGAGACGCTCCTCAGGCAGCTCGAGAGAAAAGCCACTGGTATCGCTGTGTCCAAGCTTGCATCCGATAGCAAGAACGAGATCAGCCGATTTCAACAGCGCATTGACCTCGTTTACGTTTCCGGCCAGCGGATAGAATCCAAGGTTTAGTGGATGATCTTCCGGGAGAACTCCGCGCGCGGATGGCGTTGTGACGACAGGCACCCGCAGCCCCTCAACGAGAGCGCGCAGCTGCCCGGCGTATTTGTTCGTTCCCTGGCCAACCATGAGCACAGGACGTTGAGCGCGTCTCACTCTCTCACAGACTTTGGCAACTCCATCACTCTCGATGACGGACAAAGCCGGTTTTAGCTCGGATCCTTCCCTATGGCGGGCCAATGTCGGCGCTGTAACCTGAAGCAGAACCGGACCGGGTTCGCCGGATCGTGCGATCAACAGTGCGTCGACCACCGCCTGCCCCGGATCAGAATAGGTGTCAGCATCGACGACGCCTTTCACGAGTGGAGCGGCGATTGCCGCGTGCGCCAACTCCTGCTGACCAAATGACCTTTCATGCGGATCCGCGGGCGGAGCCGCGAAAATGTGCAGCAGCGGAACGGAATCGAGGCGTGCCTCCGCCACTCCAGTCAATGACCAGGTAAACCCAGGTCCCGAGATGGTAATGAGAATGCCAGGCTCACCTGTGACACGAGCCCAGCCACCGGCCATGAACGCCGCGCTTAGCTCATTGGTGGCAACAACGGTTCGAAGACCAGCTTGCCGTAGCGCCTCAAAAAGTTCGAGCGTCTGCGTACCCGGCAAACCAAAGACACAGCGAACGCCAGATTGTTGGAGCGCCTCAACTATTCGCGCGCCACCCGTTTGCCATCTCACTTGGGGTCAGCGTTCCGCGCGGTCGGATGATATGAGCGTGGCCACGGTCGCTGAGATCGTTTTGGGGTCGGTCACACTATCCACGAGGATTGGTTTTGTCCGCGAGGTTCGCGAACAAGGCGGGCTGCCAAGAAAGTGGAGCGTACAGGGATCGAACCTGCGACCTCCTGGTTGCAAACCAGGCGCTCTCCCAGCTGAGCTAACGCCCCTTACTCAGCGAAATATAGATGCGTCGGCACCGACCCGACAACAAAACGTTTAGGCCACTCTCCTATTGTAAAATTCGGACACATTGGCAGCGCATCTCTACTCGTGCGCCGGCAACGGCTCCATGGTCCGCGGATCGACCGGCACCTGCACCTCATCGCGGAAGGGCGATGTCATCAAGAGGACGCGAACACGGGGGAATGCATCCATGAACGCCAGATAACAGAAACCCCAGATGCCGAGCACTCCCGCGGTGATTCCTATCTCCCAAAGTCCGAGCGGAATGTCGTGAAGCGGACCATAGATCGACGGATAAACCTCGAGATATCGAACCATCCACAGGCCGACGATCGTGCAGCTCGCGAACAGGACCATTGTCGGCAGAAATACCTTCGCCGCGCGCGACAGCAATCCAAAGAACGGGAACACGAACATCAATCCGACCGCCAGGAGCGTCGGGAAACGCCACCCTTCGATCAAACGGAGTCGCATCCAGTGCGTCTCCTCGGCCATGTTGCCGTACCAGATCACGAGGTACTGGCCGAAAGTGATGTAACCCCAGAAGGCGGTGAAGGCGAAGCACAGTTTTCCGAGGTCGTGGAAATGCTTCTCCTGAATCAGATCATACCGGGCGAGATGACGGCGCCACGCCATGGTGATGATCGTCCAGCTCGCCAGCGCTGCGACCCACCCGCCCATGAAGAACCACCAGCCATACATCGTGCTCTGGAAGTGCGGATCGAGCGCCATCGAGAGATCCCACGAGAGCACGATCCAGCCAAAGCCAAAGACGAAAGCGAGGAATACGGCAAGGCGTCCCTGCAACGAATGCGTTGAATGCAGCTCCCGGCGCTCGTCGCTAAATCCTCTGCGCATCCGTTCACGAAGCCCGCGCGCCCAGTTCGCTCCTGCTTCGGGAAGAATTCCGACATCGAGCCGCACGCAGGTGTAGATGTACCACAGGCTCAGTGCAGTCAGGAGAAGTGCAATCCCGATCACACGCGGATAGAAGAAAGCCGGACCGAGGTAGATCGCTTTCTCGTGGATCTCCGGAGTGCGGGTGGTCCACCAGAAGACGTAATGTCTGCCGAAGATGAGAATTGCCAGCAGCAGCAGGAGCGCGACTGGCAGGAATGCGACGTAGCCTTCCAACAGTCGAATGATCGGCCGCGACCAGCGCGCCGTAGTAATTCGCTGCACGGCCACGAACATCACGCCCGCCGATGATATCGAAGCGAAAAACAGCCAGCTGACGAGAAGCGACTGCCAGGTGCGGGCGGGATTTACGAAGAGCCCGATGACAAACACAACCAGCCCTATCGCCGCGAGTACCAGCGATACCGTTCTGAGAATCGGAAGCGTCGGGCGATCGAGACCGACCAGCACCTCGTCGCGGGAAAGCGCGTGAGCGTCGTGGCTGCTCATTGATTGACTCTCGCGGTCACGCTGTCATTCCTGGATCTGGTGGTGTCGGGGCGAATTCTACCCGCCGTGTCCTGCGGTGCGGGTGCCAGCGGATGTGGCGGTTGCAGGCCTTGCTGCGCTGCCATGTCTGGCGATTGCTTCAGCTCGGTGCTGGTGAGAATGCTGCGCGGACTGAAGAACGGCGCCGGTCGTGTCGGAGCCGTTTTGGTAAAGCCGGGAACCTTGTCTCCAGTGACACCCGGCGCAGCGAGGGCGCCCACTTCAACCGGCTTGCCGCCTACGCCCTGCAGCGCGCGGAGATAGTTCACAACATCCCAGCGATCTGTTTCCTCGATACGGTTGTACGGCGGCATCAGGCCCCGACCGTTGCGAATCATTCCGTAGATGTAGCCGTCGGCGCGGCCTTTGGTGACATCGGTGGTGAGATTGATGCCCGGCATTCCAAACTTCGTGGCCGGCCCGTCGCCCATGGCTTTGTCTCCATGACAAACGGCGCAGTTGATCTGAAAGTACTTTCTGCCGTTGGCGAGCGACGCATCCGAAGCTGGCGTTGGGTTGCGCAGATTCGACATCGAATCGATTGTCGCGGGGAAAGCCCCGTAAGACACCTGGAACCCCGCGAAGGCGGTCCCACTCGTTGGCACCGACATCTGTGGGTTGCCGCGCGAAGGCGTGAGAGAGTCCTTCACAGGCTCCCATGTCCAGATCGACGGCTGCCTCTTGAAGTCGGAAAACCACTCACAGGCAGTGAGCAGCAGCGGCAGCACCAGAACGAGACGGCGCATGCTAACGCTCACGCCGCACCTCCACTGCACCGTGCTGCTTCAGCAGCTCTTCCGCGGTGCGAGCCTGTTCCGGCGCGCACTCGACCCAGATTCCATAGTCGCCATGACTGAAACGCGGATCATAACCGACCTGCATCGTCAGTCGCGGTACGCGAGCGGTGATCAGAAGTCCGGCGACGGTCGATAGTCCGCCGATCAACACCATCACCTCGAAGCCGAAAATCGTGTACGGTACCCACGAGGCAATGGGCTTTCCGCCAACGACGAGTGGCCAGTAATCAGATGCCCAGATTGCGATCCAATACCCGAACGTGACACCCAGCAGTCCGCCAATCAGTGTAAACCTGCGAACCGGACTCGGCGGCGCCTGAATCGCATCTTCGAGCTCGTGACGCGGGGTCGGCGTGTAGACCCGAATCAAGCCGAGGTTTTTCTCCTTCAGCGCTTCGATTGCGCTTACGGCGGAATCGAGCTCACGAAATGCGGCCAGTACTCCGCGCATCAGGCGAACTCTCCCGGAGTGTCCGGCTCGAACTCAAAGTGTCGTCCCGACGGATCGACGCCGTGCGCATGCGCGGTCTTGAGTTTTGGCGGAACGATCTCCTTGACCTCGGCGATCGCGATCACCGGCAGCTGTTTGATGAACAGCATGAACCACATCGAGAACCAGCCGAAGCTACCGCAGAGGATGGCGTAGTCGACCCACGTCGGACGATAGCTAGTCCACTGCCACGGCTCAAACTCGTGTGAGAGCGAGGGGACAACGATCACGAAACGCTCGAACCACATGCCGATGTTGATCGTGAACGAGATTATGAACAGCCAGGCCGCGCTTCGACGCAGCTTCTGCACGAAGAGCGTGAGCGGAAGCACCATGTTGCAGGTGTAAAGAATCGCCGATGCCCACCACCACTGGCCCCAGATGCGGTTGGCGAAGAACTGCTGCTCGGCTTCGTTGCCACTGTACCAGGCCACGAACCACTCACTCATGTAGGCGCAGCCGACGACGAGCGATGTGAACAGGCACAGTTTCGCCGCGGCATCCAGATGATTGATCGTGACGTAATGCCGCAGCCCGAACCATTTCCGGAGTGGAATGATGATCGTGAAGACCATTCCCATTCCGGAGAAAATTGCGCCCGCAACGAAATAGGGTGGGAAGATCGTGGTGTGCCAGCCGGGCGTCAGCGCCATCGCGAAGTCGAAGGACACCACCGAGTGCACAGACAGCACGAGTGGCGTCGAGAACGCGGCAAGGAAGAGATAGGCGCGGGCGAAGTGGCGCCATTCGCTGTCGGTATTGCGCCATCCCAGCGAGAGCACCGAGAAGACACGCTTGCGGATCGGGCTTATATTCTCGCGATCGCGAAGCACCGCGATGTCGGGAATCAATCCGATGAACAGGAATGTGCTCGATATCGTGAAGTAGGTCAGAATCGCAAACACGTCCCACACCAGCGGACTCTTGAACTGCGGCCAGATGTAGCGCCAGTTCGGGTACGGAATCAGCCAGAAGAACTTCCACGGTCTTCCCAGGTGAAGAATCGGGAAGAGTGCTGCCGTCATGACGGCGAACACGGTCATGGCCTCTGCACAGCGATAGATCGTGGTCCGGAATCCAGCACGGAACAAATAAAGAATCGCCGAGATGAGCGTGCCGGCGTGACCGATACCAATCCAGAAGACGAAGGTGATGATGTAGACACCCCACATCACCGGCGGGTTGTAACCGGCGACGCCCAGTCCAGTGTAGATCTGGTACATCCAGGCGCTGATGCCGATGAGCAGGAAGAAAACCGCTACGCCAAGACCAATGAACCAGTAGAGAGTCGGACGAAGTGTCCCAACGATCTCACGATCGACCTGCTCGTAGTCTCTGACCGCCGGCAGCTGTATGTCGGCGCGGGCGAGGTTGGGTCGGCGCGGCTCGTCGCGCGGCGGGAGTGGACGCGATGCGATCGCCATTCCTATGCTCTCCCCGCCGGAACCGGCGCCGGATGATTCACTTTCTTGAGATACACGACCGCTGTATACGTGTTGAGCTCCTCGAACACGTGATACGCGCGGGCATCCTTGGCCAGCTGCGTCACGCTCCAGTTATCATCTGCCGCGTCGCCGAAAACTATCGCGCGTGACGGACACGATGCTGCGCATGCCGTCGTGAATTCATCAGGCTTGAGCGGCCGCTTCTCGAGAGTGGCGAGATTCTCCGCTTCACGGATGCGCTGGACGCAGAACGAGCACTTCTCCATCACACCCTTGCCGCGAACCGTTACATCCGGATTCAGCTGCCAATTGAGTGGCTCCGGAAACGCGTACTGCGGACGCGCCGGCTCACCGTACCCGAACCAGTTGAAGTACCGAACCTTGTACGGACAATTGTTCGAGCAGTAACGGGTGCCGACGCAGCGATTGTAAACCTGCACGTTCAATCCGTCGGGCGCGTGATAGGTCGCGTACACCGGGCAAACGGGCTCGCAGGGAGCGTTGCCGCAGTGCTGGCACATCATCGGCACGAAGCGGGCGTCGAAATTGGCGCTCCCGTCTTCCCCGCCCTCGTAGTACCTCTCGATGCGAATCCACGCCATCTCGCGGCTACGCAGGATGTTCGCTCCGAAGCCCGTGCGATCGGGCAAGATCTGCGGCACCTGCCAATCAGCACCGACCGTCGGAATGTTGTTCTCAGCGTAGCATGCACTGACGCAGGCGGCGCAACCGGTGCACCGCGACAGGTCGATCGTCATCGCCCAGCGCCGCTTGCCCATCCCGCTCCAGTGATTCGGGTCGTACATCCCCTTGTGATTGGAGCGCTGATCTCCCTGCTCGCCCTGCGCGTCGTTTGCCACCGGTGAGCGGAGGCCCGGGAGGAACTCGTGCGGAGCATCGCCCGGCATTTCCTCACCGTGCGCGGCGGCGCCTTCGTGCTGCTCACCACGCGGTGTTTCGGGACCACCCTGCTGCGCGATCTCTGATCCGTGCGCGTTGCCACTGTCGTATCCCGGCCGGTCCGCCTTGAGATCCGCAATCGCAATCGCGCGCGCGATTCCGCGTCCGTGCTGTCTCGCCGAACCCTCGGTGGTAACTATGTGCGCGTAGCCGCCGGCCTTCGTTACGTTCGCTTTGGTCGACACGAAGGCGATGCCGCCGGCGCGATCTTCCGCTGCGGGAAGAATCTCGAGCGGGTTGAATCCCGACTTCGCGTATCTGCCAGAGTTTGTGTGACCGCGTCCAGTTGCGATGGCGATCGTTTCGCGCTGCATTCCAGGATAGCGAAGTACCGGAAGCGTCAGGCTTCCCGCCGCAGTCTTGATGTCGACCAGATCGCCATTCGCCAACCCCATGCTCTCGGCGGTAGCGGGGTGCATCTCGGCAACCGTCTGCCAGCAGATCTTGGTGACAGGATCCGGAATCTCCTGCAGCCAGGGCTTGTTCGCGCCGCGCCCATCGCCAATGAAAGGATGCGGATAGAGAACCAGGTACATGTTGCCGCTCGACTGGGCGATTGGCGCGCCGGCTTGCACGGCGGGCACCGGTCTCGCCGTCGTTGGTTCGTTCAGCGATCCGGCAGCCACCCCGCGAGGTAGCGCTGCGTTCAACGCAGTCGCTCCGCCCGGGAAGCGGTTGATCAGCCACGTGCGATAATCCGGATTCGGATATCTGGCAGCGCTTGCTGGATCCTTTTGAGCGACCGAAATCAGGACATCGGAAGTCGCGCGCGTATCGAAAACAGGATCCATCGCCGGCTGCTGCAGCGAGATCGTGCCGCGAACCGGCTCTGCGTCGCCCCACTGCTCGAGCGAGTGGTGATCGGGGAGAATGAGATCCGCCGCTTCCGTCGTTTCGTCCGGGTAGCTGGAAAAGCTGACCTTGAACGGAACCTTGGCCATCGCCTGCGCAAATCCCGACGCTTTCGGAAGCGTGAACGCGGGATTGGCGCCGCGCACCATCAGCAACGACACACCGCCTGCGTTCATGCGCGCGACAAGCGAGCGCAGTTCGGCGGGTGACGCCATACGGTCGAAGCCGAGATAGCCTTCACCGGGCTTGATCGTTGAGCCCACGTTTCCTTTCGATTGATTGAGCGCGTTGGCAGCGAGCGCCACCTCGAGACCATCTGCGCCTCCCCCACCCGCGACTACGATGCTCGGAGTCGTCGCGGCAAACTCGCGTGCGAACGCGTCGAGCGTGGCGGCGCTTACACCGGTGGCCTGCGCGGCTCCGTCGACCGGCATCTGTCCAGCGAGCATCCGAACGATCGCCATCTCGCTTCCCGGCCGGCAATCGATCCACTGGTCGGCATTGAGCCCTGTGAGCGACCTACGCGGGCCGACATAGATGAAGCGTGGAGCGGTCTCATGATTGGCGCGCGCATCAGCGAAATCGAGCTGCTGCGGGACCATCGCGCCCCAGGTGTCGAGGAAGTCAGCACCGATCGAAACGACGAGCCGCGCCGCACGGAAGTCGAGCTTCGGCCACGCCACACCGTAACTCTGTCGGTTCGCGGCGATAACGGCGTGATCGGCCCCCGCGTCATAGCTGAGATGCGCCGGCATGCCGAATCCCGCCAGCCACGCATCCAGAAACCCCGGGAAGCTTCCACTCTCGTGCTGATTGATGAACACAGCGTTTCCAGCGCCGCCTCTGCTTCGCGTCTCACCCAGCTTTTGCGCGAAGATTTGGAGCGCCTCGTCCCAGCTGACGCGCTCAAGCTTCCCGTTCTTGCGCGCCATCGGTCCGCGATAGCGATCCGGGTTATATAATCCCTGCAACGCAGCCTGCCCGCGCGCGCAGAGTGCGCCCCGATTCAGTGGATGATCGGGATTGCCCTCGAGTTTGATCGTGCGGCCGTCGCGCGTTTCGGCGATAACGCCGCAACCAGCGGAGCACTCGCGGCAGGTCGTCGCGTAATAAGTCGAGACTCCTGGAACCGTCTCATCCGGCGAGACCAGATACGGAATCAGCTTCTCGACCTTTTCCGACGCGCAGCCGAGCATCGTGGTCGCGGCAGTGCTGACGCCGAGTACCTTCAGGAACTCACGCCGCTTCACACCGTTTGGTGCCACGGTCACCGTCGTCTGCTCGCTGTCGCTGCTCATTCGCTCAGTAGTGGCACACGGCGCAATCGTAACGCGCCTTGAGTGGCGGATTCGACTGCCCGATATGACAGTTGATGCACCATCCCATGTTCAGCGACGAGGCCTGATACACCTGCTTCATGTTCTGAATCTGACCATGACATGTCTGGCAGGTGACGCCGGCGTTGACGTGACGCATGTGGGGGAAGTGCACGTACTCAGGAAGCTTGTGGATGCGAATCCACGGCACAGGCTCTTTCTTGTTCCAGAACGCCGCAAGCTTCTGGATCTCCGCTTTGTTGTCTGGTGTCGATCCCTGCACGACGAGGTGACAGCCCATGCAGGTGCCGACTGCGGGGAGTCCAGGATCGAAGGACTTGTTGGCGGAGAAGTGACAGTAGAGGCAGTTCATCTTCAGGGTGTCCACATGCACGGTGTGCCGGAAATGGACCGGCTGAACCGGACTGTTCCCTTCCGATGAAGAAGCGCCGCTGTATGCCGAGAGCATGGTGGCCAGTACCGCGATACATATGAAGCCCGGTACCGCAAGCCATCTGCTTCGCAAATTCATCCGCGAGTTCGTGAAAGGCGAGTTATTCAATCGGCTTTGTGAAGAAATTCACAAGCGATTGTCACGCGGAAAAATGTCCGGACAGGTATTGTGGCGCAAGGTGCGCATTATTGCTGCAAACCTCCTGCCTTTCCTCTTTTGATGCGGTCGATTGTCCGTACAACCTCGATGAAAATCGCGCGCAGCAGCGCGAGCTCGCGCGAATCAGGCTTCGCCCGGTAGAAGAGCGTTCGCACCGTCCGCATGATGTGCTCGTGAAACCGCGTTTTGAAAAAATCGATGTCGTGGAGCGCGCGCTCCGTGTCGTCGAAAAGTTTTTCGTACTCTTCGTCAGTGGCGGGCGGAGCATCCTTCCGCGGCGGAGCCAGTGTTCTGGTGGCGTCGGCCGCAGCGAGGTGCAGCTCATACAACGCGATCACAACGGCCTGCGCCAGGTTCAACGATGCGTGCTCGGTCGTCGGTATGGTCACTAGCGTGTGCGCACGGTCGAGGATCTCGTTCGGCAGGCCCTTGTCCTCCCGCCCGAACAGAACCGCGACGGGCCCGCTCTGGGCGAACGACAGGAGATCTGCAGCCGCCTCACGTGGCGTCACGACGTCTCGCTTCGCGGCGCGTCGGCGAGCGGTGAATCCCGCGACTCTCACCACACCCTGGAGCGATTCCTCGATATCCTGGCAGCTTCTGATTCGCTGAATGACATCGTCGGTGCCGTGAGCGATACCAGCCAGGCGCCACGGATCGTATTCTACGGACCGCACCAGATACAAATCCGAGCAGCCCATGTTCTTCATCGCGCGAACGGTTGCAGCGATGTTTACGGGATCCTGGGGCTCGTAGAGAATTACGCGGACGGCAGAAAGAATCGACGACGCCACGCCCTGCGATTGCTCCGCATGCAGCTGGTCGGTTTGCGAATTCTTCTGCGACACGTCAGCGCTCACATTGCCTGAATGCAAAACGCTGCCCTCCACTTTCCAGCGCGCCGAAGAGTGGAGGACAGCGAGCTACCGAGGCAACCAGGTTGCCGCGGAAAACCGAAGCTGCGGCTAGACGACGGGTCGACCCGTGATGAGACGGTAGATGATCACGATCACTGCGATCACGAGCAGTAAATGGATTAGACCGCCGCCAACGTGGACGACGAAAAACCCGAGTATCCACAGAATGAAGAGAATTACCGCGATCGTCCAAAGCATGAGGGCATCCTCGCAAAAAGTGAGTTACTGGCGCGACAGTCAAATTCCTCGCTTTCACGCAGCCGGCTTCGGCCTCGCGTTTATGCTAGGGCGCCAAATGCAACATGGCAACCAGCATGCCGCGCAATTCCCGCGTCGAATGTTTTGAGCACTAACTGGCGCCAAAGAGCTCGCTCTGATCGGCGGCGTCATAGCGCACGCGTCCATTTTCATCGATCCTGCCAAACGACGTGAGCTTGTGCGGCTGGGTGCCCGAATCCATGATGTGCAGAACGGGAACGCCGCGGGCGACGACAGCATCCGCTATGAGCGAGCGATGACAGCGCCACGGCACTGCTTCCGAGCACATGATCACTGTCGGCTCGAGGCGCGCCAGAGCGAGCAGATCGTCGATCGCCTCCGCGAACTCACGCGTCTCCATGTAATCCGCGTACGCCCGAAAGCTGGAATTCCGCCACTGGGTGTTGTGCGAGTCGCGCTTGCCCCGTCGGCGACCGCCGAGCGACGGAAAATGAGTGTACCGTCCTCCGGAATCGATGATCGTTCGCTCCAGAGCCGGTCGCGAAAAATGCGGGTAGCGCGCTGATGCGGGAAAGGCGCGCACATCGACGAGATGTGTCGCGCCTTCTCTGGCGAGCAGTCCCAGAAACTGCTCCAGCGATCTGGTCGAGTGACCGACCGTAAAAACCTTAGCGGGGTCCACGCTCCACGAAGCTTCCTCCCTCGACTCTCGGCGACCCGGACGGAGGCGTGATTCCGGTCGAGCCAGTCTGGTGCAGCGCCTGTCTTCCCAGCAGGATGCGCGTCGCTCTCACGTCGTGGCCCATGTCGATCAGCAGCAGCGCCAGGTCTCCACTTCCCCACAGCAAACCAGCCAGAACGACCAGCCTGCTCATTTCACCCAGAAGAGTGGGAATGGAGGTCGCGCCCTGCGTGACGAGCCCGGTTATGATCTCCGAAACGAGCAGCAGAAGGAGAATCACCGCCATGAGCTTGAACAGCTTCGACAGGTAGCCCAACCCCACGTAAGGCTCGAGGTCGGCGAGACGCACTGGCATCGCCGGATCGCGCTTGGGATTGTGTGCATGTCGCTGGTCTTCAACCGTCGTCGCCGGGCTTCCGGTTGTTTTCGTGTCCATTAGCTGTCTCCTGTTCCGATCCAGCGAGCGGGGTAGCCTCGCGTGTCAATATGGGTGAACGGCCCGTGCGCGGACGTGCCGGAATATATGCCGCACCCTCCTATCAGCGAAGGGTGTGCCCGCTCGACGCGGTTTACCGCATCCTGAATGACTTTGGCATCTGCAATATTCACGCGCCCGTCGTGATTCAGGTCGTCCATCTGTCCGTTCCCATCGTTGTCGATGAAGATGTCGTTCGCGTCCCCATACATATGTCGGCTCAGCGCGGCGCGGCCGCGGGGGTCGCCACCGCCGGCGTTGTATTGCGGTGTTCTGAAGCCGCTCATGACCCGAACTCCCGCGGGATTTATCCCCAGCTTCCTCAACTCCTCGAGCACGAGCTCGTCCTTGTCGATCATCTTCATGTCGACGACGACGTACTTGGGCCAGACATTCGCCTGGTCGTGCGGCAGGAAATCCTTCAGCCGAAAGTGCTCCGAGAGCTGGGTGTTCTGATTCTGCTGCGTGACCTCGATGAACCCGCTCGGCGGTGCGTAGTTGACGCCCCGCTGTCCCTTTCTCGCCGCGGGCCAGTTGCCGATGTAGTAGAGACCGAGGCGACCACCCTTTTTCTCCGCCGCGGGGCGCAGGGTGATCACACTGAAGTCGCCGAGTGGCTTCATGGCGTTGCCTACTTTAAGTGCAAGATTCCAGATCCCGGGGCGACGTGGCGCAGTGTTGGTCGCCGTGGATTCAGGCCCAGCTCCCGACGAGAAGGTCGCCACCGTACCAGAAGGCAGCGAGTCACCAAGTATCGGGGCGATCGGCGCACCACTAGGCTGAATGCTGACGCGAAGCTTGCCGCTCTCGCCGAGCGCGGGAGCGACCAGCGCGGATAGCGCGGCGTCAGTGAGATAGGCTACGGACGGAGCAGATCCATCGGTCAGGGCGGACGTGATGCTTGCCGTTGCCGGACTGACTCCAGAATCGCCCGCAGACCGCGCTCGCGCGATCGACCACGACCACCCCATTGCGAACAGTACGAGCAGAAAGACGGAAACCGCGTTGAACGCGCGCTCAGCTCTGCCGATCTTGCGGCGATAGCCGCGCACCACGCTTTCGGGAAACGCGAGAAGCCATTCGCCAGTGGTTGCTTTGCGTCGTGGAGGCGGTGAACTTGAACGTCTCTCTTCCATCCTACCTCGCACGCGCCCAAATGCAGTCGTTGCACGATTTCTTCAACCGTCTTTCCGATCTTCCGAGTCTCGTCCAGTGGGCAGGCCTCTTTGGAATCGCCGCCATCATCTTCTCGGAAACGGGGCTGCTGGTCGGCGTTTTTCTCCCGGGAGATTCACTGCTCGTCACCGCCGGGCTCTTTGCCGCCAAGGGATATCTCAATGTGTACACGCTGGCGCCGACGCTCACGCTGGCGGCGATCTGCGGCAATTCACTGGGATATTTCATTGGACGCACGACGGGCCCCCGCATTTTTAACCGTGAAAACAGCCTGTTCTTCAACAAGAAGCATGCTATGCGGGCCCACGCGTTCTATGAAAAGCATGGTCGGAAGACGATTGTGCTAGCCCAGTTCATGCCGATCATCCGCACTTTCGCGCCAGTGATAGCCGGCGTCGGCGGAATGAGATTCCCGACTTTTATCGCCTTCAACGTGATTGGTGCGGTCGTCTGGATCTGGACGATGGTCGGCATCGGATACTTTCTCGGCACGAGGGTGCCCGGCATCGATCAGCACATCGAGATCGTCATTGCCGTCGTGATTTTCCTTTCCATTCTGCCCGGCCTCATCAGCGCCTATCGCGCGCGGCGAGCGAACCGCGTTAACGCCTCCGCGGTGCGCGACGCCTGAGGCACAGCGGTTGAAATCTTGCAGGATGCCCAGCGCTCGCTGATTCGGACCATAGAGGAGAAAGACATGGCATTTACACTTCCGCCGCTTCCGTACGACTTCGCAGCTCTCGAGCCCCACATAGATGCGAAAACGATGGAGATCCATCACGGCAAGCATCATCAGACATATGTGAACAACCTCAATGCCGCGATCGAAAAGGCCCCCGAGCTGGCGAACAAGTCGCTCGAGGATCTGATGCGGGGCGTGAACAAGCTGCCCGAATCGGTGAAGACGGCCGTTCGCAACAACGGTGGCGGCCACTGGAACCACTCACTCTTCTGGCAACTCATGGGAGCGAAAGCTGGTGGAGAACCCGGCGGAAATCTCGGCAACGCAATCAGGTCTGCGTTCGGAGATTTCGCGAAATTCCGCGAGCAGTTCAGCGCGGCGGGAGTGGGAAGGTTTGGATCCGGCTGGGCGTGGCTGGTTAACAACGGTGGCAAGCTCTCGATCACCAGCACACCCAATCAGGACAATCCCTTAATGGAAGGCCAGAACGCCATCCTCGGCCTCGACGTGTGGGAGCACGCGTACTACCTGAAATACCAGAACCGCCGGCCGGATTACATCACGGCGTGGTGGAACGTCGTAAACTGGAAAGAGGTGGAGAAGAAGTTTTCCCAGGGCTGACATTCTGACTGCTAACTGCACTGAGGGTGTGAGGGGTGAGTAGTCTGGTTGCCAGGTGTGGGGTAACCCCGTACCCTGCAACCTGCCTACTCCCACCCCACACCCCTCAGTTGCTTTTGACTTTAGCGGTCCCTACTTCGCCGCCTCACCCTCGAGGTAGGTGTACCCCTCCAGCCCCGCGATGTAGTCAGCGATGAACATGTTCGCTTCGGGCCGCTGGATTCCGGTGGCGTTGGCGACTTTGCGGCGGAAGGTGGCGAGCAGATCTGACGCGCGGAACTGGACGTAGTCGAGGACTTCGGTCACCGTGTCGCCGTGGACGAGATCGGTTACCTCGTAGCCCTTAGACGCCGAAAGCCGGATGTGCACGGCGTTGGTGTCGCCGAAAAGATTGTGCAGATCACCCAGAATCTCCTGGTACGCGCCGGTCAGGAAGATGCCGATGATGTAGGGATCGCCATCGTTGAACGGATGCAGCTCCAGACTCTTGCGCACCGTCCGATCGCCGATGAAGCACTCGATTTTGCCGTCCGAATCGCACGTCACGTCCTGAATCGTTCCGCGGCGCGTCGGCTCCTCGCCCAGCCGGTGGATTGGCATGATCGGAAAGATCTGGTCGATCGCCCAGCTGTCCGGCAGTGACTGGAAGAGGGAGAAGTTGCAGAAATAGCGATCCACCATCGTCGCCTCGAGATCGTCGATGATGTCGGAGTATTCGTCACGGTCTTTCTGCGCGATTCTCACCACCGTGGCGATCGTCGACAGGTAGATCTGCTCGGCGAGCGCGCGGTCGCGCAGCGAGAACACACCGCTGTTGAAGAACTCCTGCGCGCGCTCCTTGTCGAAAGTCGCGTCGTGATACACCTCGCGCACGCGCTTCCTCGAGACCCGCGGTTTCGTCAGTGAGTTGTGATCGGCGAGCATCTCGTGGAGCAGCGTGTGGTCGTCCGTCGAGAGCTCGGGGACCGAGACTTCCGACTGCGACTCGACGTCGATCACGCTCAGCAGCAGAAGGGCGTGGTGGGCAGTGAGCGCGCGCCCCGACTCGCTGATTATGTGCGGCATTGGCAGCTCGTTCTGACGGCACGCTTCGGCGATGGTGTACATCACATCGTCGGCGTACTCCTGAAGCGTGTAGTTCACGCTCGCCTGCGAAGTCGACCCACTACCATCGTAATCGACGCCTAGCCCGCCACCGACGTCTACGTGAGTGATATCGACGCCGAGACCGCGCAGCTCGGCGTAGTAGCGCGAGACTTCCTGCAACCCCGCCTTGATGTAGCGAATGTCGGTGATCTGTGAACCGAGGTGGAAGTGAATCAGCTTGAGGATGTCGAGGCGGCCGGCTGCCTTGAGCTTGTCGACAAGTCTTACGAGCTGCGCGGTGCTCAAGCCGAACTTGGACTTCTCTCCCCCGCTCTTCGCCCAGCGCCCGGATCCCTCGGAGTACAGCTTGATGCGAACACCTGCGGTTGGTGTCACGCCCAGTTCGTCCGCGACCTGAAGGAGCACATCGACTTCGCTCAGCTGCTCGAGAACTATGAACACTTGATGGCCGAGTTTCTGGCCCATCAGGGCAAGCCGCATGAACTCTTCGTCCTTGTAGCCGTTGCAGACGATCAGGTGGTCGGTGTGCTCGGCGAGTCCCAGCACCGCCTGCAATTCCGGCTTGCTTCCGCACTCGAGGCCAACGCCAGCCGCTTTACCGAACTCCACGATCTCCTCTACAACGTGGCGCTGCTGGTTGACCTTGATCGGGTAGACGGTCGTGTAACCGCCCTGGTACCCGTATTCCTCGCGGGCGTGGGCGAATTTCTCGTTCAGCGACTCGATGCGCGAACGGAGGATGTCGGAGAATCGAAGCAACAGCGGCAAGCCGACTCCCTGTTCTTCCAGATCGCTTGCCAGCTCGAACAGGTCGAGCTCGCGATCGGATTTCTCCCGATCGGGGCGGACGACCACATGGCCGGCTTCGTTGATGTCGAAGAAGCCGATTCCCCACCCTTCAATGTTGTAGAGCGACCGCGCCGCGGCGATTGTCCAGGGCTCTTCGGCCCCATTGGTGGCCGGAGCAGTTGACGCTTTCGGTGCGGGTGGAAGTCGGGTGCTGGTCATCTCTCCATTCTATGCGCTATGTACGGGTAACGGTACCGTTCTGTTCAGGGATAAAGAGTCTCTGTGCGCCAGCCATCGCCGTCTCTCGTATACAAGTGCCTCTCGTGTAGACGATTTCGCCTGGCCTTCCAGAACTCGATTCTTTCCGGAGACACGCGAAAACCCGACCAGAACTTGGGACGCGGCACATCTCTCCCCGCAAATTCCCGCTCATACCGGGCCACTCGCTCATCGAGCGCAGTTGGCGATTCCAGCGGACGACTCTGTCGCGACGCCCAGGCCCCGATCTGGCTCCCCCGATCACGGGTGGCGAAGTAGGTGTCGGCCTCTTCGTCGCTGACTTGGCTAACCTCGCCCTCGATACGCACCTGAATGTGAATTGGCGGCCAGTAGAAGCAGAGCGCAGCTTTGGGATGCGCAAGCAGCTCGCGCCCCTTCCGGCCCTCATAGTTGGTGTAGAAAACGAATCCGCGTTCGTCGAACGCCTTGAGCAGCACGATTCTTACGGAGGGCTGTCCCCCCTTTTCGATCGTGCCGACGGACATGGCGTTGGGCTCGGGGATAATCGCGCGATCTATCTTCTCCGCTTGCGCGTAGACCTGACGGAATCGTTCGATGGGATCCGTTGGGATCAACTAATACCTCGTCATCGACGGGTCCACTTCGTCGATCCAGCGAAGAATACCACCGGCGAGATTCTTCACTTCGCTGACGCCAGCGTCGGCGAGCTGCTGCGCCGCGAATCTGCTGCGCGCTCCAACCTTGCAATAGAGGATCGTCTCGCGGCTCTTGTCGAGACGCGCGATCTCGGACGGAATCCGGTCGAGGGGCACGAGTCGCGCGCCGGGGATATGGCCGATCTGCCACTCGTACGGCTCGCGGACGTCGATGATCTCGAGCTGTTCGCCTCCGGCGAGACGCTGGGCAAGACTGGCCGGCTCGATCTCGACGACCGCGGCCGGCGCCGTCGGGTGCGGCGCGCCGTTGCAGAAGGCATCGTAGTCGATCAGCTCGGTTATCTCACGCGTCCCACAAGCCGGGCATTCGGGATCACGTCTGATTTCTATCGACCGGAACGCCATCGTCATCGCATCGATGGTAAGCAATCGGCCGACGAGAGTCTCGCCAACGCCGAGCAGCACCTTGATCGCCTCGGTCGCCTGAATGGTGCCGACCAGCCCTGGCACCACCCCCAGCACCCCGCCTTCGGCGCAGTTCGGCACTAGCTCCGGCGGCGGCGGCTCGCGAAAGAGGCACCGGTAGCAAGGACCTTCGCGTGCTCCGAATATCGAAGCCTGCCCTTCAAACCTGAACACGCTTCCGTAGACGTTCGGAATTCCGAGCAACACCGAAGTGTCGTTCACCAGATAGCGCGTCGCGAAATTGTCGGTGCCGTCGACAATCAGGTCGTAGCCGCGCGCGATCTCGAGAGCGTTTCCGGATGTGAGACGAGTACCATACGGCTCGACGTGAACATTCGGGTTGATGTCACCGAGCCGGTCGATTGCGGAATCAAGCTTGGAGACGCCGACCGCGCCCGAGCCGTGGAGGATTTGGCGCTGCAGATTCGACAGATCGACCACGTCGAAATCGACGAGTCCGATGGTACCGACTCCAGCGGCGGCGAGATAGAGCGCGACCGGCGAGCCGAGCCCTCCCGCGCCGACCAGCAGGGCTCTGGAACCCTTGAGCATGCGCTGTCCGGTCTCGCCCACCTGCGGCAAGATCAGGTGGCGGCTATATCGCACGAGCTCCTCGGGAGTCAGGTCGATCTTGTCACGCCTCCGTTCAGGATTCACGACAGTATATTGCGCGGTAAGTCGATAAACCGGTCACTCTGCACGCTAACGATTGTAAGCGTCGCGAGCAACGCTCTCACTCTATCCGTCGCACACGATGCTCTTTAGACGATTCTACGACGAGAATCTGGCGCAGGCGAGCTTCCTGATCGCGTGCGAATCGACGCGCGAAGGGGTCATTATCGATCCGACCATCGACATCGCATTCTATACCCGAGCGGCGGGAGCGGATCGAGTGCGAATCGCCCACGTGACCGAGACGCACGTGCACGCAGATTTCGTTTCTGGTGCGCGGGCGCTCGCTGAGGCGACCGGAGCTGCGCTCCACCTGTCCGGCGAAGGCAAGAGCGAATGGGCGTACTCAGAGGATGCTCTCGCGAGGGCAAACGTTCTGCGGCACGGGACGACCTTTGGTGTTGGGGATGTGCGGCTCGAGGCAGTCCATACTCCAGGGCACACTCCGGAGCATCTGAGCTTCCTCGTTTCCGATCTCGCCCGCGGCGAGGAGCCTGTCGGCATAGTGACCGGAGACTTCGTTTTCGTTGGCGATGTCGGCAGACCAGACTTGCTGGAGCGTGCAGTCGGCGCGACCGGCAGCACGGAAGGGGCAGCCCGCCAGCTTTATGACTCGATCCAGAGAATTCGCGAGTACCCCGACCACCTTCAGCTTTGGCCTGGCCATGGCGCCGGCTCGGCGTGCGGCAAATCACTTGGCTCGATGCCCCAGTCGACGCTGGGCTACGAAAAACTTTTCAATTGGGCTTTCGCCAGCCTCAGCGAGCAGGAGTTTGTCGCAAAAGTTCTGAAAGATCAGCCCGTGCCGCCGCGTTATTTCGCGTCGATGAAGACCATCAACAGAAAGGCTGCTGGAATATCGACGCCGGCAGAGCCGAAATACCTGGAGCTGGACGACATCGAGCAAGCGCTTGGCAGCGCTGCGACCGTCGTCGACTGTCGGCCGGCGCAGAAATTCGCGGCGGGGCACATTCCGGGAACGATCAACATTCCACTCGGAAAGTCCTTTCTGAATTGGGCCGGCGCTCTCGTCCCGGCAGACAGTGATCTGTACATCATCATCGACGCTGACGGCGACGACGGTGCCAGATCGGTGCTGCGGAATCTGTGCAAGATCGGGCTCACCCGAGTACGCGGCATATTCCGCGGCGAAGTGCTCCACGAATGGAAATCCCGGCGCGGTGAGCTGCAAAAACTGGAGCAAATGGACGTGGCAACACTCTCGCGTGTTGCCGGCGACGGCGAGGTTCAGGTTATCGACGTGCGCAATCCCGACGAGTGGAGCGAGGGACATCTTCCCGGCGCCACTCATGTGCCGCTAGCGGCACTTCCCGCGGCGATCGGCAATCTCGACAGCTCTGCGCCAATCGTTCTTCATTGCAAGGGTGGCGGTCGGTCATCGATAGCGACGAGCCTGCTTCAGGCGCGGGGATTTGCCAACGTGACCAATCTTACTGGCGGTTACGAAGGCTGGGTCGCCGCAGGGCTACCGACTGAGAAGGACACAGAGGGCCGCAGTCCCGATTGGAAGTCCAAGCGCTCCGTCAAATCCACGACGGCGCGATCCAGCGCACGCAGCTCGTCGAAGGGCAAAGCCCGCACGAAGAAGTAGCGGAGCTGCGGTATGAGTCACCCTGTTCTTGTCCCCGTCCCTGGTGGGCGAAGAAGGGGAGCCGGACCCGCGCCCGCCACCTGGAAAGAGCGGCTCGAGGCTCTCCGGTACGTTCCAGCGCTTTTCCGCCTGATCTGGAAAACACATCGGGGCTACACAACCGCGATCGTGCTGTTGCGGATCATCCGCTCGATTGTGCCGGTGACCACGTTCTGGATCGGCAAGCTGATTCTGGATTCGGTTATTGCCGCCAAAGCCGGAACGGGAAGCGTCGCGCAAATCTGGCGCTACCTGGCGCTGGAGCTGGCGATCGTGCTCGGCGCGGAGGTTCTTGCGCGCGCCTCTTCCCTTATCGAGAGTCTGCTCGGCGATCTTTTCTCGAATGTGATGAGCGTCGAGCTGATGGAGCACGCCGCAAAGCTCGATCTGGCGCAGTTCGAGGATCCAGAGTTCTACGACCACCTGGAACGCGCGCGGCGGCAGACCGTTGGTCGTATCGCGCTCCTCAGTCTGTTGTTGTCGATGTCGCAGGACGCGCTGACTCTCGTCACGCTGGCGGGCGCCCTGATCGCGTACAGCCCGTGGCTGCTGTTGCTGCTCGCGCTTGCCGTAATTCCCAGCTTCCTCGGCGAAACGCATTTCGCATCGCTGGGGTATTCGCTCCTCTTCCGCTGGACGCCTGAGCGGAGACAGCTCGACTACCTGCGTTACGTGGGGGCAAGCGACAGAACGGCGAAAGAAGTCCAGATGTTCGGCCTCGCGCCGTGGCTGACCGAGCGGTACAAGGTCCTGTCTCAGAAATTCTACGAGGAGAATCGCAACCTCTCGATCCGTCGCGGAGTAGTCAGCGCACTGCTCTCGATTCTTGGGACGGTCGGCTACTACGCGGCCTACGTGGTCATCCTGATTCGAGCCGTTCGGGGCGACATCACGATTGGAACGCTGACATTCCTCGCCGCGTCTTTCGGGCGCGGTCGCGACGTAATCCAGAACATTCTTCTTTCCGCGAGCAACGTATTCGAGCAGGCTCTCTATCTGCGAGACCTGTTCGTCTTCCTCGACATGCGCCCGACGATTTTCTCTCCACCTGACGCTATTCCGGTGCCGACGCCGATCCAGACAGGATTCGTGTTCGAAAACGTGGGCTTTCGCTATCCGGGCAGCGAGCGGTGGGCAATTCGGAACGTGAATCTTGTGCTGAGGCCAGGCGAGCGCGTCGCACTCGTGGGCGAGAACGGCGCCGGCAAAACGACCATCACCAAGCTCCTTGCCCGACTCTACGATGCGAGCGAGGGCAGGATCACTCTCGACGGGATCGATCTGAAGAATTACGACCTGGCGAGCCTTCGCCGCGCCATCGGCGTAATCTTCCAGGATTTCGTCCGTTACGACATGCGCTTCGACGAGAACATCGGCGTCGGAGAGATCGAGTCGGTCCGCGCTGATCTCGATCGCAACAACGGTACATCCGACGCCATCACCACCGCTGCCGAAAACTCACTCGCTGCTTCGCTGCTGCCCCGTTTCGCGAAGGGTTACCAGCAGATGCTCGGGCGGAGATTCGAGGAGGGCGTTGATCTCTCGGGGGGCGAGTGGCAGAAGATTGCGCTCGCGCGTGCGTACATCCGCGATGCCCAGGTTCTTATCCTCGACGAGCCCACCGCGGCTCTCGACGCGCGCGCGGAATATGAAGTCTTCCTGCGCTTTTCCGAGTTGGTCGCTGGAAGGATGGCGATCCTCATCTCGCACCGCTTTTCCACCGTGCGAATGGCGGATCGCATCGTAGTTCTACGCCACGGCAAAGTCGAAGAGCAGGGATCGCACGAAGAGCTCCTCGCCGGGAAAGGGTTGTACGAGGAACTGTTCACCATGCAGGCCGCCGGGTACCGATAACTCGTGGCGGCAAATCGGGTGTGGAGTGTGTGTAGTCAGGTTGCTGGGTATGGGCACTCACACCCCGCAACGTACTTGCTCACACCGGGCACCTGATCTTCTTGTTGTTAGCTTGCCTATTGCGGAATAGGAATGTCATTCCATCGCGCCTGATCGAACGTCCCGGCGGGAAAGGTTTCGTTCAGGCGAACATCAGCGTACTCCTCCCGCCAGTACGGTCTTCCGTTGCGCAGCACGAGAAACTCGGTGGGGACCTCGAAGCCTCCCATCTCCTTGTAACCTTTCACGCGGGTGTCGCTGACCATCGTCCGGTCGCCGGCTTTCTGGCTCTGAATGAAACGAACGAGCCTCAAACGGTCTCGGTCTATCCACATCTGATTGGAGGTTGTGTCACCGGCTTTGGCACCAACGACGTACACCGCATCGCCCTCCCACTCGGCGTCGCGGATGATGTCGGTGTTCACACGCAGCGAGTCCAGTCCGCGCGCGACACTCGTCAGTGGAACGACGTAGACATCGGTCGTCAGGAGCATTAGCGGGTGCACGGAACGCCGGAAATCGACGCGGATACCGTTGTCGAACGTGGCTACACGATCGTCGACCTGCACCAGTCCGCTTTTCTGCGACGCGGGCAGGAACGCGATGCGCAGCTTACCCGGAATCTCAAGATGCTCATACCACTGTGATTTCTTTTCGGCGCCGGTGGTGGTGTATTGCGTGTTGTTCTGGAGAAAGCTCATCGACTTCAGATACTTTCCGTCGTACCGGTCGTGCATCGCCTTGAGCAGTCCGGCGCTGCTCGTAAAATGGAGGCCCGCACCCGGAAGCTTGGCGGTCGGTTTTTCCACCGTCGCCGGCGCCGACGGATCGCTCGCCTTCCCACTCTGAAAGTATGAGCATCCGGATACGGCCAGAGCCGCGAGGAAGATTCGTGAGCGCATCATCTAGTCTCCGATAGCGGTGCTATTGAGAATCCCATTGAACAGAAGCTTGAACGTGCCGTGCGGCTGCGAGCGGAAATACGGATCGGGACCGATCAGAATGATGGTCCCCTTACCGACAGGCGCCTGAAGAACCTCTGTTACACCATTGAGATACCTTTGTCCCCAGGCCCAGCCACTTCTCAGCGGAGCCGGGTTGTCGATCCACACTATCCGCCTCACTCCCCTTGCCTCAGCTGAAGGCAGAAGCCGGAAAGCGGGTGCGTTGTCGTAAAAGAAGTCTGTAACCGGTTTCATCCCCTGCGCCAACGCCGCGGTCGTGTCCACGCGCATACCAAGAATCGAGCCGGGGACATAGAAGCGCGTCCGCGGCAGCGCACGTCCGGCGCTGTCGGTCAGTGCGTTGGCAATCGGAAGCTGCAAGTGAACGCCGAGGTCGGTGGCAGATCCGATCGCAATGATCGTCCCGCCGCCATTCAGGAACGCCTGCAGCCGCGGAACTGTGCGCGCTACCGTCAAGGAACCTGTTCTATCGCGAAACTCGGGTGGCACCTCGTCAGGATTGACCCGAGATGGTTCGGCCCGGGTTCCCGACCGAGTGAATGACGCGCCATCAGGAAGTATCAGCACATCATACTTGGCGTTGAGGTTCCCCGCGTCGATAGTCTGCGGATAGACCACCTCGTATGGAAACTCGAACTGCTCGAGAACGAATCTGGCCCAGCCAGATGTGATTGCCCCGCCGTATTGATCCCATAACGCGATGCGCGCCGGCCGCACCCTCTTCAAAGAGGCGGACGAGACGTCGGTATGGAACGCATCGAACTGAATTCCCTTCTCCTGCGCCAGCCGGGCGAGCACCAGTCGTGTCCCGGTTTTAGCTGGTGTATAGAACGTCCCGACATCGTAAGTACGGCCGTTGATGTTGAGGGGCGTCAGCAGCGTGTAAACGGTGTCACCGCGCGCCAGCAAGCGGTTCACTGCGGTGAAAGCATCGTTCTCTGTATGGCTGAACGCATACCCGGCTGCGGCCGGGCCCACATGTGGTGCCTGCGCTTTGGCGAAGCCGACAATGCGGGTAAAAGGCCCATCGAAGCCATCCAGAATTCGATCGAACTGGACACCCATCTGATACGCCAGCGTCCATCCGGCATTGTCGTAAGGCGGAGTCGGCGGACCACCGGGATATGGAATGTCGTTCGGGTGGTCCTGCGGCTCGAACATATCTAGGATGTGCGGGCGGAAAGCCTGCGCGGTCTTTATCACGTACGAGCCGGCGGGATAGGATTTGCCACTCACCGTAAACGCGGCCGTCGCGCGATCGACCTGTATGCCCGTCTTGATCAAGGCGTTCACGAACTTAGTCGCTGTCGGAAAATCGCGCTGGTCAGCCGAGATGATGTATCCGCGCGCATCCCGGTCAGCCGGATTGCGCATGACACTCTGGTAGGTAGCCAAATCGGCCGGACTCGTGGTCGTCGGCCGCGGTCCGCCTTCACCAGGTGGCCGACTGCTGTCTCCTGGAAATGCTGCCTGCAGTGCCGCAACGCGCTTGGGCGTCACCGTCCATGTATCGGTGCTCCCGCGCTCAATGGAGTTGCGCCCCATCTTGTAGATGTTGTAGAGCAAAGTCTCCCGATAACGCGAGGCCACGTCGAGCACTGCACGATTAGCCGTCAGCTCGTACGCGATCGACTGAGCGAAATGCCATTTCTGCGGCTGAATCGGCATCGGCAGATCACCCCTCGGCAGCAACCGCTCGGGCACCAGCGGGATCTCCATCGGCGTGGGATTGCCGATCGCTTCCGTCAGTAAGCCGATCATGTTGTGGAAGTACACGGTCGTGCGAAGCCCGCCATTCCACCACGTCGAATACGACGATCCACTGCGCATAGTCGCGCCCGGCTTACCCTCGGCTACGAAGCGCGACTGCATCGCCGCGCCAACGAGGTCAAGCTCCATCGGCACCAGCGGATCGAAGTTATAGTTGAACGGATCCCGGAACGGCGGGGCAAAGATCACCGTTCCAACGGGACCCGTCTGGTGGTGGTTGTACATGATCTGCGGATACCAGGCGCGGAAGAGAATGCTATCCATTGCCTGGGTCTCCGGCTGCGAGGCCATGTACGCATCACGGTTGTTGTCGTGGCCGGCGTACTTGTGATAGAGTCGCGGCAGGCGCTGGGTAGTGCGCTTCAAAGTGTCGGCTTCGCGCATGTACCAGTTGGAGACCAGATCCTGGCCGTCGGGATTCGCCGGCACCAGGAGGATGATGTCGTCGCGGAGGAAGCGAAGCGTCTCCGGGTCCGATCGGCTTACTAGCTCGTACGTCGTTTGAATGAGCTGCTGCGCGCCGAGCACTTCCGTCGCGTGCAATCCGCCGTCGATCCAAACCACCGCTTTGCCTTCGCTGGCGAGCGTGCGCGCCTGAGCGTCGGTGAGACCTTCCGCCAGTGCGAGCCGCCGCGCGATCTCCTGATATCGGCCAAGTCGCTGATGATTCTCAGGCGACGTGACGATCGCCATCCACATGGGACGACCTTCGGCGCTGGTCCCAATGCGAACCATCTTCATGCGGTCAGATTCTCGATCGAGCTTTCGCCAGTAGTCGATCATCTGCGTGTAGTTGACGAGAAAATAGTCGTCGCCGATGTCGTGGCCGAACTGGGTCCGCGGCGAAGTGATGGGCGCGGACCTGCGCTGCGCCTCTGCTGCCGGGAGGGCGATGAGCAGGCCGAGCAAGAGCAGAAAGAATCTCGGACGTCGCATCAATTTTGGGTAAGCGGATGGACGGGATGTGACGCGCTCGGCGAGAGCGGTCGAGCGGAAATTTAATTGTCGCGCGGTGGCGACGCGCCCTTGGCAGGAGTCTGCGCGGTAACGATGACGCCGCCGAGCACTATCGCGCCGCCAATGAGCGTAGTGGCGCTTGGAATCTGACGGATCGCCGGAATCAGTGCGCCCAGGAGCGTCGCTCCCACGGGCTCGCCGAGTACCGTCAGGTTAACTACGTAGGCAGGAAGGTATTTCAGCGCCCAGTTCATGCCGGTATGGCCAAGCAACATGGGGCCGAGCGCGAGGGCGACGAAAATGCTGATCTCGCGCGAGGGCTGAGGCCAGATGCGGCCGCCACGCACCAGTCCCACGATCGTCAAAGTGACGAAAGCCGCCGCGTACACGATTGCAACGTACGACCAGATCCCGAGCGAGCCTCGAAGCCGCCGGCCGATGGAGTAATAGATGGCCGCTGTGACAGCCGCCGATACTGCCAGGAGATTCCCAAGCAGCGGTGCGTTCGCTCCAGCAGCGAAGCCGCCCTGCATGTCCGGCGCAGCGATAACCATCGCGCCAAGGATGGCGACGCCGATACCGAGGATTTGCTTCGGACGGGGTGGCTCTCGCAGCGCGACCGCCGATATCGCAGCGACGAACGCGGGCTGGAGATTCACAAGCGAAACGGAGGCTGCGATCGTCGTGAGATGGATGGACGCATTCCATGCCCAGAAATGGAGTGCGAGCGACACTCCAGCGACGACCGCCAGCGCCAGTTCTCCGCGCGTCAGGCGGCGCCAGTCACGCCACTCGCCGGTGGGGATGAGAAAGCTGAACACCACTATCAGCGAGAAGCCGAGTCGCCAGATGGCGATGACGACCGGATCTGCGTTCGACAGCCGCACCAGCGGCCCGGCGAACGAGATTCCAATCAGGGCCAGAGCGAGGACCCAGAACGGCTTTTTGGACATACAAAAAAAAGAGCCGGTGCGATCAGCACCGGCTCTCTTGAAACGAGTACTTTAGTCCGCTTTCTGGGTTTTGACCAGACGCATCTCCGCGGCGGCACGGCCAGCGTGCTTGAGCACCGTGTCGTCGTATCTATGACAGTTCGGAGTGTTGCGACCGCGGACGCAACCGTTGTAGCGAAGCAGTGCCACGCGCGTATTTGGCGCGCTACGCATGGCTTCCTTAAGAATCTGCACGCCGTGACAGATGTTGGTCTCGATGTCGAACAAGTCCGACGAGCCGCAACCCCACTTACCACCGTGGAGCGGCATGACCTGCATCAGGCCTCGCGCGCCAACCGAGCTGCGGGCGTGCGGGTCCAGGGTCGCGTCTTCGGTGAGAAGAACACCGACCAGCAAGGCAGGGTCGATCTTTTCCTTGTCAGCCTGATCGACGAGAGCGTCGGCAATACGGAACGCCAGCGCACGGTCGTGGGTGTAGCGGTTGAGAACTTCACCAATGCGGAACGCCTGCTCAGTCGGACGCGACGCGTCGACGACTGCAGCGGGCAGTCTCAGCAGCTTGCCCGGGTTCGCGTAGAGGGGGTGCTGCTGGGAAATCGTCCACACGGCTCCGCCCACGAGCAGCCCACCCAGTGCCAGAGCATGGGAGGCAGCACGCATCGCTGACTTCATTGGAGAAGACAGCTTCGCCGGCGGCGCTTTAAGTGGTTTCAGTCCAGATTTCTTCACAGGTTCTCCTCGAATTAGCGTGTCGAGCAGCCTAGATGAGCGGGACAAGAACTCTCCCTTTCTCATCGCGGTAAGCCCGGCCCAACCGATCCGCAAAACCGTGCAGCACTTCCATGTCCCGCTCACGTACGCGGTACTGCGCTGCTGTCGTCGGGAGCCTGTAAGTAGCAATGCTCTCCGTCGACGGCATCTTCTTCACCTGCATCCTTCCCTTCACCAGCTCCGCTCCCCTGGGCTTGGCGAAGTCCCACATCCTTCTGCCGATCTGAGAGTTCGTCAGCGGGCATTCCGGATAACGGGCCCGGATGTACCTGATGAAGTACTCGTTGTCGATCAGCCTCTCATGTCCTTCTGCCGGAGCCTCGGCGACGTTGATCGCCGGCCGTGGTCCCGGTGGCGTCTGCCAGCGCTTCAGATCCTCGGCCTCTAACGAGACCTGGATCTTGGCGCCCAGTACCGCCGCTATCTGCCGCAAAAGCTCGAGCGAGACATTGTACTCCTCGTCATGCTCGATATTGCGTATGGTTGACGGCGACACAGGTCTTGGCAGCCTGGCCGCAACGTCTTCACGACGGAGCCCTCTGAGCTTTCTGATTCGCTCGAGTTCCCGTCCAATCCATTCCGACATTTGTCTATCTATTGTGGTAATGCCACTGCTCAGATACGTATTACGGTACCTATATTGACGTATTCGGTCAAGGAAAAGTTGCGGAGTTAGCCCGCTATTTCTGTTAAACGTCTGTAGTCGAAAAGACAGAAATGTGATGGGGAGTTAACTACGACTGCTGGGCGCCGACCGCTGCTGCGCTGCACGCTGACCGCTGCAATCGACATGACAGATCCCCCGGGAGTTCAGAGGGCCAACTCGGTTTTCCTCAGCATTGTTGCGATCTGTCTCGGCGTTTGCAGCGGTCAGCGTGCAGCGTGACGCGTCTCAGCGCCCAGCAGTTGTAGTTACAGCTGGTTCGGAAAACTCAGGTGAAGGGGCGCTAATCGGACAGCGAGAAACTCAGCATCTGGGTCGCCGCCTGCTCCGCGAACTTGAGCACCTTACCCGAGTAGGTGCCGCAGTTGGGGGTGTTGGTGCCCTTCACGCAGCCGTTGTAGCGCTGGAGGGCGCGCGCGACGCTTGGCGAGCGCTTGATAAGGTCCGCCAGAATGCTCGTTCCGTGACAGATGTTCGAGTCGATGGAGAACAGGTCGGCGGACGAACATCCCTTCCACTTCCCGGCGTGAAAGGGCATGACCTGCATCAAACCACGAGCGCCGACGAAGCTCTTCGCGTTGGGGTCGAGCTTGGCATCCTCGGTCAGTACCACACCGACCAGAAGCGCCGGATCGATGTTTTTCTTGCCGCCCTCAACGACGATCGCCGAGGCAATCCTGTTCGCCAGGACGGTGTCGTTGGTGTATTTGCGTAGCGAGTAGGCGACTTTCTTGATCTCGACACGCGCCGCCGAGTCGGTCGGCGGCGCTGGCGTCGCCTCGGTGCCGGGAGTGACGGCCGTTACAAGCGCTGGCGGCAGGTTAAGGAGTTTGCCGGGCTGGACGAACTTCGGGTGAGACTGGCGGAGCGTCCAGATGGTGCCGGCCGCGAGGAGGATCGAAGCGCCGGCGGCATGGAGCGTCGCCTTGAGGATCTTTTTCCAGCGAGGATCCGGGGGTCGCGGTGGTCGTCTTACCGCGACGTTTGTGAAAATATTTCCGGCCCCTTCCTGCCGCTGTTCTAACTCGAGGTCGGCCATGCTCGTTTAGGTTGCACCTCACATGCCAACCCCGGTATGGAGATTGCCCTCCCGCCGGTGCCGGCCAACGACTACACTGAACCCGAATGAAAGAGTCCGAAAGACTATACCGCTCTTTTCGCTTCCTCAAGAAGGCGGTCATCGGGCTCGCAGTAGTGTTGCTGGGAATTCTCGCCTTCGGCTACCTGTTCTTCATGCGACATGTCGACGCCCCCAAGGCGTGGGCGGCGGCGAATCGCGAGCTCCAGGGCGGAATGCTCCACTTTGGCGAAAAGGTCGAGCGACGTGCCAAGGTGTTCGTGCGGCGTCCAAGCGATTACTACCGCAGCGTAAACGGGATGCTGTACGCCACAAACGATCGGCTCATCTTCATCGGCGTCGCACCCGAGAGCAAACTGGAAAACGAGGACTCCCCGCCGGTGATCGTCTCACAGGAGTTCCCCAATGACACGCTCCTCGACATGCGTGGACGCCGTCTGTATCTCCTCACAGCCCATGGGGTCCGCGTTTCTCACCCCGGCGTGGCTTCGGGTGAGTTTGCCGCACTCGGCAGCCAGGTTCCGGCGCTCGATTCGCTCGTCGATTACGTCAACTCTATCCACGCAAAACAGCGCCGGGATGCCGCCGCAGAGCGTGACCTGCGCGCCCGCGTAGCCACGCTCATCAAGATGCCGATCTATTACACAGTCAAGCGCGGTGACGCTCTCTTCAGCATCGCGCGAAAGTTCGACACGACTCCGGAAAAGCTGCAGGAGTGGAACCAGCTCCAGGGGACCAGGGTCATCATTGGTCAAAAGCTGCTGGTAAAGCCGGCCAAGAAGTAGCGGAAACCCTCCCGTTCGGCGGAACGTAAGTAGCATCTCCCAGGTCAGCCACGTATGCTACGATGCCGCGCGGTACGCGCGGCTAATTCCGAGGAAGCTCGATATGGAAGACATCAGACAGGCCCTCGACAAACTGCGGGAAGAGCTTACCAACGCCGGTAAACGACTGGCTGAGCTTGCAGAGAAGGCGGAATCAGAGCTGCCTGCCGCGGGCAAGCGCATCAACGAGGAATATCTGAGATTGCAGGCGCTTCTCGACTCCGCCGTCGACAAGCTCCGCAACAAATAGAAGCTAGACGAGGTGCGGTCGGGCCTCGTGGCCGGCTCTATAGGCCGAGAGGATCTGGATGTCACCGACGGTCGGCGGGTTCAGCGAATAGACGATGCCGAGTCGCCAGCTGGCGTAAGCGAGGTGATAGCGTTTGTAGGTGAGGTACGGCGCGTCCTGAATGGCGCGCTGTACCGCGTTGTCCTCTATCTCCAGCAACGGCTTGTCGGGGAGACAAATCTCTTCTGGCGGTTCCTCGCCAAACTCCAGCCGCATTACTTCAGCGCGCGAGGTTATCAGCCAGCATTCCATGGAGAAAGGTCTGGAGTTTTTTCGAAGGTAGGAAGCTGGCAATCTGATTGAGCAAAGCGCGCGTTGCCAGCCTTGATTTTTAGAAACGGAGTTAGGGGCAGCCGATGTCCCAGATGGAAGGACCGGTCGTCGTGATCGAGCATGTTTTGGACGTTTTGTTGTGCGTCGCTACTGCACCCCATGTCGGCGGCGGTCCCGGATCAGCGGTCGCGTTGATCGCTACGCCCACCGTCGGCACGAACCCCTGGGATGCGCCGGTGCCGCCGAAGTAGGCGTGACTATCCATCAGGTAGTTCTGCTCGTAGAGCGCGAAATTCCGCAGGTCGGCCTTCATCGACGCGACGTAGGCGGCTTCCTTGGTGTTGACGAATTTCGCGATGGCGATGCCGGATAGGATTCCCAGCACAACGAGAACGACGAGCAGTTCGATAAGGGTAAAGCCCTTCTTGTTAGCTCGCATGCGCGGGTCCGGTGAAGGCAGGCTCGCAACCTCGGCAGAAAATCCGAGGTTGGGCCCACTTGCACAAGACCCGTTTTATTTGCTCGTCTTCGTCCCCGGCTTTGCCTTGAACAGCCCCGCGTACTCCCCGTAGCCTTCGGCCTCCAGCTGCGAGGCCGGAATGAAGCGCAGCGACGCGGAGTTCATGCAGTAGCGCAAGCCTGTCGGACGGGGCCCATCATCGAATACGTGTCCGAGGTGTGAGTTGGCATGCGCCGATCTGACTTCGGTGCGCGCGTACCCGAGGAGCCGGTCGGTCTTGGTGCGAATGTTCGCCGGCTCGAGCGGTTTGGTGAAGCTCGGCCAGCCAGTTCCCGAGTCGAACTTATCGAGGGAGCTGAATAGCGGCTCGCCGGAAACTACGTCGACGTAGATCCCTTCCTCGTGGTTGTCCCAGTACTGATTGTTGAAAGGAGTCTCAGTGGCTTCGTGTTGTGTGACGTTGTACTGCAGCTTGGTCAGCTTCTTTTGGAGCTCCGCATCCGACGGCTTGGAGTAATCGTGGTGTGGCGCGGCTGACGCCGCCTTGGAGCTCGAGCTGGACTGGGCCATGGCTGTACCCGCGCAAAGGAGCGCTGTGGCGAGGACTGTAGTCAGACTGCGGATCAAGGTTCGTTGAGTGCGGCCGATACTATTGTAGTACATCTGCGCTCCGATCTGTGGCGGGGGACTCCTGGATGATACGCCGTAGGCCCCCCATTGGTCCACGGGGATTGCAACCTGCAAGCGGATTCGCAAAATGCGGCAGATTACTGTCGCGTTTGAACTTTGTCGAACTCGCTAACCCGTTGGCCTGTCGGCGGTTATCCAGTCGCCAAACGCGCGGTTCGTGTGTTGCCCTATGCAGGGTTGCCGGATTTTGCGGCGCCGCGTCTTTTACATGCTGAAGGCCCAGGAAGCCGGCGGCGATTTACCAACGCTTCAGGAGAGTCTTAAATGAGCAACAAAAAGGGTTTTACCCTCATTGAGCTTCTGATCGTGGTCGTCATCATCGGCATTCTTGCCGCG